>Ga0114129_10013770_pt1 | contig 11526 bp, 7 predicted proteins | sample RhiMetdeltSRZDD1_FD_80071 | JGI IMG/M metagenome (GOLD analysis project Ga0114129, IMG submission 80071) | Populus rhizosphere microbial communities from Tennessee, USA - Rhizosphere MetaG P. deltoides SRZDD1 (version 2) (version 2) | ecosystem: Host-associated > Plants > Roots > Rhizosphere >... | reverse complement strand
TTTCGTCTTCGTGATCTTCGTGGCTACCGTGCGCGGAGCAGCCGCAGCGCATTTGCCACGACGATGACGGTGGCGCCGGTGTCGGCGAGGACCGCCATCCAAAGCGTCGCGAGGCCGGTGACCGCCAGCGCGAGGAACGCGGCCTTCAACAGCAGCGAGATGGCCACGTTGGTCCTGATGTTCCGCATCGAGGCGCGCGCAAGGCGGATCGCATAGGGCAGCTTCAGCAGCTCGTCGGACATCAGCGCCACGTCCGCGGTCTCGAGCGCGACGTCGGATCCCGCTGCGCCCATCGCCACACCGACGTCCGCGGCAGCCAGCGCGGGCGCATCGTTCACACCGTCTCCGACCATCAGCAACGCGCCGTGTGCGGCGCGCAGTGACTCGACCATCGTCTGCTTCTGTTCGGGCAGCAGCGCGGCGTGATACTCGTCGACCTTCAGCTCGCGTGCGATGGCGGCCGCTGTTTCCTCGTGATCGCCGGTTAGCATCGCGATCACCGAGACGTGCTGCTCCCGAAGCATCTCGATGGCCTCGCGGGCTGTCTCGCGCGGGCGGTCGGCCACGGCAATCGCGCCGAGCGCCACACCATCCGCGGCGACAAATACCAGCGACTTCCCATTCGCGCGCAGCCGATCGGCATCCGGCCATGTCGTTGGCAGTGGAATGCGATGGGACTCGAAGAAGCGCTCGTTTCCAATCGCCACATGGCGGCCGTCGACGTCTCCTTCGGCGCCCATGCCCGGCACAGACGTGAATCGCTGGACCGAGGGCAGACTCGGGAGAAGCACGTGGGTGTGCCGCGCTATCGCGGCCGCGACGGGATGCGCGGAGCGCGATTCGACGGCAGCCGCCAGACGCATCACATCGAGCGGCGCGACACCGTCGAGCGGAGCGACGTCGGTCACCTTCATCTCGCCTTTGGTCAGCGTGCCGGTCTTGTCGAAGGCGACGATGCGGATGCCGGCGATGCGCTCGAGATAGGCGCCACCCTTGATCAGCACCCCGTTCCGAGCCGCCGCTGAAAGCGCCGCGACGATCGACACGGGCGTCGAGATCACGAGCGCGCATGGGCACGCGATGACGAGCAGGACGAGAGCTCGATACAACCACACCGAGACGGGCGCTGCGCCCGCGAGCGGCGGCACCACCGCGACGACCACCGCTAACGCCAGCACGAGTGGCGTGTAGACCCGCGCAAATCGATCGACAAAGGTCTGAACGGGCGCGCGCCGTGCCTGCGCCGTTTCGACCAGATGAATGATGTGCGAAAGACGGCTGTCGCGCCCGAGGCGGGTGACGCGCACCTCCATCGCGCCGCGGCCGTTGATCGTCCCGGCAAAGACCTCGGCGCCCGGACCTTTGTCGATGGGCCGGGATTCGCCGGTGAGCGGCGCCTCGTTGACGTCGCTGTGGCCGGTGAGCACGACGCCATCCAGTGGAATCTTCTCGCCCGGCCGGACGACGATGTCATCGCCGGGGGCAATCGCGTCCACAGCGACGCGCTCGTCGCGCCCGTTGCGCCTGACCAGCGCATCGCGCGGCGCGAGATCGATCAGCGCCCGAATCGCCTGGCGCGCCCGCTCCATCGTCCGGACTTCGAGCCACTGTGCAATCGAGAACAGAAAAACAACCGTCGTCGCCTCGAGCCAGTCGCCCAGCGCCATCGCACCTACCACGGCAACGACCATCAGCACGTTGATGTCGAGCGTGCGTGACCGGGCGGCGGTGATCGCGCGACGGATCGGATAGATAATGCCGGCGGCGGCGCCCGCCAGGTAGAGCGGCAGTGACGCGCGCGGGAACCCGGCGCCGCCGGACAGCGCTCCGGCGCCCAGGAGCAGGCCGCACGCGATCATCAGCTTCCACCGCCACTCGAGCGCACCGCCGTACACCATCGGCTCCTCGTGCTCGAGCCACATGCGCATGCCGGTCTCACCCACCGCGTCGACCATTGCCGACGTCGTCAGCTTTGCGGCGTCGTACTTGACGTGCAGCCGTTGGCCGACCACATCCGCGGAGACTGCTTCGAGACCCGCGAGCGGCTTCAGCCGTCGCTCGAGGATCACGACTTCCTCGTTGCAGTCCATTCCCTCGACGCGGAAGATCGCTTCAGCGTGAAGCTCACAGACAGTGCATGTGACGGTCTCAGTTGCCATCCGCGTTTTTACCCCTAACCCCTAACCCCTTCCCCCTAACCCCTAACCCCTAACCCCTTCCCCCTTCCCCCTGTTCTTTGAAGACTCTCTTCCTATCTTCCCGGATCCCGGCCGATTGACGGCTTCCGACGTCCGAATGGCGGGTCCAAAAGGACGATCGCGTCCTTGGGACCCGTCGTACGTATAATCGGCTGTTAAATAACCGGAATTTCTACAGGTTGATCAGCAGGACACCGGAGGAACTCAATTGATCGAGGTTCAACACCTCACGAAGCGGTACGGCCCCGTAACCGCGGTGAACGACGTGAGCTTTACGGTCGAGCGGGGCGAGATTCTCGGTTTTCTTGGTCCGAACGGCGCCGGCAAAACGACGACGATGCGTGTGCTGACGGGCTACATGCCGCCGAGCGAGGGCAAGGCGATCGTGGCGGGTTACGACGTGCTCGAACAGCCAATCGAAGCCAAGCGCCGCACCGGCTACCTCCCGGAAACACCTCCGCTCTATCCCGACATGACGGTGCGCGAATACCTGACGTTCGTGGCGAAGATCAAGGGTGTGCCGCGGAAAGAATCCAAGTCGCGCATCGACGAGATGATGAAGAAGACGCGGATCGACGACGTGGCGCATCGCCATTGCGGGAAGCTGTCAAAGGGCTATCGTCAGCGTGTCGGACTTGCGCAGGCGATGCTCCACAACCCTGATGTCCTCATCCTCGACGAGCCGACCGCCGGCCTCGACCCGAAGCAGATCATCGAGACGCGACAGCTCATCAAGGGACTCGCCGGCGACCATACGATCATTCTCAGCACGCACATCCTGCCGGAAGTCAGCCAGACCTGCCAGCGCGTCGTCATCATCAACAAAGGCAAGGTCGTGGCCGTCGACACGCCTGACAACCTGACGGCGAGGCTGCGCGGCTCCGAAACGATGTATCTCCAGGTGGACGCGCAGGGTGCCGATGCGGGGGCGGTCCTGCAGCGCGTGGCGGGCGTGACACGTGTCGCCGTCGCGGACACAAAACAGCAGATTGTGGGCTTCGAGATCGACAGCGAGACTGGGCATGATGTCCGGCGCGAGCTCGCGGCGGCGGTCGTCGGCCGCGGCTGGGGGCTGCTCGAGATGCGCCCGATGCGCATGAGCCTCGAGGAGATCTTCCTGCACGTGACGACCGAAGACGTGGCCGCGCAGCCGGCCGTTGCGGAGGCTTCGCATGAGTAACATCCTGGCGCTCGCGCACAAAGAGGTGAAGTCCGCCTTCTCCACGCCGATTGCCTACGTCGTAATCGGCTTCTTTGCGCTGCTCTGGGGCTGGTTCTTCTGGGTCAGCCTCATTTACTTCAACCAGCAGAGCCTGCAGTTCGCCGGGCCGGAGGGAGGGGGCGCGAATATCAACCAGCAACTGATACGCCCGCTGTTTCTGAACGCCAGCGTCATCCTGCTGTTCGTGCTTCCGCTGATCACGATGCGGACCTACTCCGAGGAAAAGCGTTCGGGCACGATCGAGCTGCTCCTCACATCGCCGCTGACCGATTTCCAGATCATCATGGGCAAGTTCCTGGGCGCGATGGTGCTGTACGCCGCCATGCTGCTCGTCACGATGATCCACATGGCGCTGCTGTTCTCCTACGGCAATCCCGAATGGCGCCCGGTGGTCACCGGCTACCTCGGGCTGCTGCTGATGGGCGGCTGCTTCGTCTCGGTGGGATTGCTCATCTCGAGCCTCACGAAAAACCAGATTGTGTCGGGAATGGTGACCTTCGCGGTGTTCCTGCTCCTGTGGGTGATCAACTGGCCCGCGTCGTTTTCAGGACCGACGACACAGAGCGTGCTGAACTACCTGTCGATTACCGAGCATTTCGACGACTTCACAAAAGGGATTCTCGACACGAAGCACCTGATCTACTACTTCAGCGTCATCTCGTTCGGGCTGTTCCTGACGGCTCGATCGGTCGACACGGAACGCTGGAAGGGTTGAGGCGATGGTCAAGAACGTTCTCAATATCGTTGGCTGGCTTGGCACGGCGCTCGTCGTGGGTGCCGTAGCGGTGCGCATGCTGAGGCCGGAGTGGGATCAATACGCGGTATACGCCGCGTGGGGTGGCCTCGCGTGCGTGGTGCTCTACACACTCGGACAATGGCGCGAGATCATCGACTATTTCCGGCGCCGCAACGCGCGTTACGGGGCGATTGCCAGCATCAGCGTGCTGATCTTTGTCGCGATCCTCGTCGCGGTGAATTACCTCTCGTTCCGGCAGAACAAGCGCTGGGACCTGACCAAGAACCAGCAGTTCACGCTGTCGGACCAGACGGTCAAGCTGTTGAAGGATCTCGATGCGCCGGTGAAGTTCCTCGTGTTCGATAAGCCGACCGCCTTCGACCCGTTCCGTAGCAGCCTCGAGGAATACAAGTACCAGTCTCCGTCGAAGGTCGACGTTCAGTACATCGACGTGGACAAGAGGCCGGGCGACGCGAAGCAGTACCAGGTGACGACCTACGGGACGGTGGTCCTCGAATACAAGGGCCGCATCGAGCGCGTGAACTCGTCCGAGGAGCAGGAACTGACCAACGCGCTCGTGAAGGTGCTGACGGGCGAGCGGAAGAAGGTCTATTTCGTCCAGGGCCACGGCGAAAGGGACCCGGAGAGCAGCGAGCCACTCGGCGGCTACAGCGGCGCCAAGACCGCGCTCGAGGGCGACAATTACGAGGTGGCCAAGACCGTACTCGCGCAGGAGATGGACGTCCCGGCCGACGCGGCGGTCGTCATCGTCGCAGGGCCGAAAACGGATCTCCTGCAGCCGGAAGCCGACATGCTCGAGCGGTTCCTGAAGAAGGGCGGGCACGTGCTCGTGCTGACCGATCCGCCCGGGGAAAAGGATCCTCCGACGCCCGTCACGGACGCGCTGCTGAAGGACTGGGATTTCCAGGTCGGCAGGGATGTGGTTGTCGATGCGAGCGGGATCGGGCAGCTGATCGGCACCGACGCGTCGGTACCCGTTGTGGCGAGCTACCCCTCCCATCCGATCACGGATAGATTCAACAACGTCCTCACGGCGTATCCACTCGCGCGATCGATTACGCCGATTCTTCCGGCCACGAACGGCCGCGCGGCGGTCACCATTCTTCAGACCAGCCCGCGCAGTTGGGCGGAAACTGACATGAGTCAGATCAAGTCCGGCAAGGTGGAGTTGAATGCGGACAAGGGCGACAAGCAGGGGCCGGTCTCGATCGGCGCGGTGACCGCGACCAATGCGGTCGACGCGCCGAAGCCGGATCCGGCGAAAGCGGCAGCGGGCGATCAGCCGCGCACGCCGGAGTCCCGGTTCGTCACGATTGGCGACTCCGACTTCGCCGCCAACAATGCGCTCCGCATTCAAGGCAACCAGGATCTGTTCCTCAACACGATCAACTGGCTGGCGCAGCAGGAGAACCTGATCTCGATCCGCGCGAAGCCGCCGAATGACAGCCGTCTGACGATGACGGCGCGGCAGACGATGGCGACGTTGTGGATGTCTCTGCTCGTGATCCCGGCGATTGTCTTCGGCACGGGCGTCTATACCTGGTGGAGGAAACGCTGACGTGCGGGGACTGACATCCACGATTGCGCTCGCGGTCGTGCTGCTCGGGCTCGTCGGGTACATCTACTTCGTCGACTCGAAGAAGCCGGCCTCAGGAGCAGCAGAGGTCAAGGCCAAGGCGTTCACCGTCGAGGCGGATCAGATCGAGGAGATCCAGATCAGGCCGGCGGCGGCCGAGAGCTCGCGGGCCGAGAAGACGAACGGCACGTGGCAGCTCGTCGAGCCCGAAAAGACCGATGCCGACCAGGGACAGCTCACGAGTACGGCCACGAACATCGCTTCTCTCGAGGTCAACGGCGTCGTCGACGACAACCCGACGGACCTCGCGCAATACGGCCTGAACCCGGCGAAGCTCGATGTCGCCTTCCGCATCAAGGGCGAGAAAGACCTTCGGCATCTGCTCGTCGGCGAGAAGACCGCCGCGGGCGGAGACCTCTATGCGAAGAGGGCGGATGAGAAGCGCGTCATCCTGATCCCGTCCTATCTCGAGGGCACATTCAACCGCACGCCGTTCGATCTGCGCGATAAGACGTTGTTGAAGTTCGACCACGACAAAGTGGACGGCCTCGAGATCGCGCGCGGCGGAACCATCACTCAGCTTGCCAAGAGCAACGGGGAATGGGCGATCGTGAAGCCGTACAACGCGCGAGCCGATTTCGGCACGGCGGAAGCGGCACTCTCGTCGCTGTCCTCGACGCAGATGCAGAAAATCGTGTCGCCCAGCGCGGTCGATCTCCAGGCGTATGGCCTCGACCGGCCGGCGGTGACCACAACCGTGATATCGGGCAGTGCCCGCGCAACCCTGGCGATCGGCAAGGTCGAAGGCGATTCCGCGTACGCGCGCGACGTGTCGCGGCCGATGGTGTTCACCATTCCGCAGGCGGCGGCCGTGGATCTCGAGAAAGGCGCCGACATGTTCCGTCGCAAGGACATGTTCGATGGACGGTCGTTCAACGCCTCGCGCGTCGAGCTTCACCGCGGCGCGGAAACGCTGGCGTTCGAGCGATCGAAGGAGAAGGACGGCAAGGACGTCTGGAAGAACGCGGCTGGCAAGGTGGTCGACACCGCGAAGGTCGAGGACATGCTGATGAAGCTGTCGAACATCCGGGCGCAGCTCTTCCAGGAGCGCGTTGACCCGGCGCTGAAGATGCCGACGCTCGTGGCGACCGTGAGGATGGACAGCGGCAAGACTGAAACTGTCACGTTCGCGCGACAGGGAGACGCTGTGATCGCCAATCGCGCCGACGAGAGTGGCAGCGCCACCGTTGAAGCGGTCGCACTCAATGACGCGATGATGGCGATAGACGCCTTGAAGTAACTCTGTAAATTCAAAATGCAAAATGCAAGATGCAAACACAGCGTTGTTTGCAGAACCGGGGTGGAGGTCGCCGCGCCTTCCACCCCGTTTTTGCGTACGCGTGTGATGTTTGCATTTTGCATTTTGCATTTTGCATTACTCAGCGCCACCAGCTGCGCCAAGTCACCTCCCCAGGTCCCATCAGCTCCTCAGATCGATCCGACCAGGCAACTGGCAATTGACATTGCCGCCGCAACCCAAATGCCGGGTGTGCAGCGGGCCACGTGGGGGATCGCGATACAGTCGCTGGCGAACAACGAGCGCCTGTTCGATCTGAACGCACGTACGCTGATGGTCCCCGCGTCGGTGGCGAAGATCGTCAGCGTCGCGACGGCAGTGGATGCCGTTGGATGGGATTACCGGTTCCAGACGACGCTTCGCGCTGTCGGGGCGGTGTCAGATGGTGTGCTGCAGGGTGAGCTGCTCATCGTCGGCTCCGGCGATCCGGCGATAGCCGGGCGGGGCGGTGACGATCTCTCGACCTGGGTGGCCGCGTTGAAGGCGATCGGCATCCGACGCGTCGACGGCCGCATCATCGGCGTCGACGACGCGTTCGAAGAGCCGAGGCCCGGTTTTGCGTGGTCGTGGGACGACCTTGGATACCCGACGGGCGCGATCTTCGGCGCGTTGAATCTCGCTGAGAACAAACTGACGGTGACCGTTGCGCCCGGAGCCGCTGCGGGTTCGCCAACCGTGGTCAGCGTCGACCCCGACGCGCAGGACGTCCCGCTCGTGAATCGCAGCGTCACCGGCACCGCCGGGAGCCAGCAACTGCTGTGGCCCGAGATGCGACCCGGTGAAACGACGCTGACGATTGCAGGTGCGATTCCCGCTGGAGCGAAGCCCGCAACGCTGGCAGTCGCTGCGGGAAATCCGACGGTGTGGTTCGCTCGCGTGCTGCGCCGAAGACTCATCGACGCCGGCATCGACGTCACCGGCAGTGCCGTCGACGCCGACGACATCGACGTGGGGGCCGGCTTCAGTCGGCCCAATCCAGACTCCGGCGCGATCCTCTACACGTACCGCTCGCATCCTCTATCGGAGATCGTCCAGCCGATGCTCAAGGAAAGCATCAACCTGTACGGCGAGGCCGTGGAGCGGCTCAACGCGTCCGGGCCACTTCCGCACACGAACGACCAGGCGCTCGAGGGGATGAAGCAGCGGCTGCTGACGTGGGGCGTCCCCGCCAACGGATCTCAGCTCGTTGACGGATCGGGATTGTCGCGGCGCGACGTGCTCGCGGCCGATACGTTGCTCACCGTCCTGGTCCGTATGCACGACCCCACCGGAATGTCGCCGTGGATGACGGCGCTGCCGGTTGCGGGCGTCGACGGTACGCTGGCGGCGCGGATGAAGGGGACTCCCGCGGAAAACAACGTACGCGCAAAAACAGGAACGATGTCGAACGTGCGTTCTCTCACAGGCTATGTCAGGGCGCGCGACGGCGAAACGTTGGCCTTTGTCATCATGGTGAACAACTTCGAAGGCACCGGCGCGCAGGCCGTCGCCGCCATCGACGCCATCGCCGTCCGGCTCGCATCGTTCAGTCGGACAAATCCCTAGATTGGGCTGGAGCTGCGGTGCGGGCATGTCGGACCGCGGCGGACCTGCGGCGCGGCCGCATTCCATCGGTCGCTTCCCGGTCGAGGGTTAATATCCTCCGCGTGCCCAGTACTGTCGTACGTGAGCTGAACGAGGCGGATCTTCCGTCCGCCGTCGGAATCGTCGCGCGCGGGATGCGGGACAACCCTCTGCACATCGCGGCTCTCGGCGCCGATGCGGAGGTTCGCGGCAATCGATTGATCCGCATGTTCAGCGTGGCGCTGCCGTTGATCTTCTCGAAGGGCGTGCTGCTCGGCGGGTTTCAGGACGACACGCTCGTCGGAATTGCCGGTATGGTGCCGCCGGGGAAATGCCAGCCATCGATGAAGGAGAGGGTCACCCTCGTCCCACGCATATTCCCTGCGGTCGGCGGGGGCGCGTTCGCGCGCGTCGGGCGATGGATGGGGACGTGGGCACAACACGACCCCGCGGAGCCCCATTGGCACCTGGGACCGGTTGCCGTCGATGCGCATCTGCAGCGGCGAGGCATCGGGAGCCTGCTCATGAGCGAGTATTGCGCGCGGCTGGATCGCGCGTGCGCCGTCGGCTATCTCGAAACGGACAAGCCGACGAACGTGGCTTTTTACGAACGGTTTGGATTCGAGACGATCGCCTCGGCGCCGGTGTTGAACACACCGAACTGGTTCATGCGGCGAGCGTGTTTGGAAAATCCCAAAACACTTTAGCTTACTGACTGAGAGGCGCCAGTCGAGGTGCTGTGGTAGCAGCCCCGGACGGGGGCATCATCGTGAGCTCGGTGGTCTCACCGTTCTTCACTTCGACCGATTGCCGTCGCTCGAAGGCCGCATCCTTGACGACCACTTCACGCGTGCCGATCGTGACGGGCATGGCATCGAGCGGCGCGACGCCGGCACGCTCCCCTTCAATCCACACTTCCGCTCCCGGCGTTGTCGTCACGCGCACTCGGCCTGACGGCAGCGCCAGGGTGTGGGCCGTGACCTGCCCGGCACGAATCGTCAGCGTGACCGTCGATCGGAAGTTGAATCGCTCGCTGACAAACTCGATTTTGTGACGGCCCGCGTTGACCAGAAGCTGCCCGTCTTCGGTAGTGCCGATGCGGCGGCCATCGGAGTAAAGGTCCATCGGGATTCGCGAGAACGCCAGGAGGAAACCGGCCACAGCTGTACTTGGCGCCTGAGCACCGGGGACAGAGGCAGCGGGACGATTCGTGGTCGCCGAGCTCTGGCGGCGCGCCGCGCGCTCGGCCGCGACAAGCGCGTTCTTGACGGCCGGCGCCGCGGCAACGGCAGCATCGGCGGCCTTCGTCGCCGCCTCACCCGCCGTGCCAGCCCAGTCGGGGGAGGTCTTTGCCGTGGATGAAGACGTGCGGGGCAGCCAGGTCACACAGGCGCCGATCAGGATCGCGAGGACGGCCGCACCAGCGACCAGATCCCACCGGACGCGATCCCACTCGATGTGCGGAACGCGATCCCACTGGATGTGCGGAATACGTGACACAAAGGATGGGTCAGGCTGCTGCTCCGGTGCCTGAGTGTGGACCTCAGCCGGCTCGCGCGCCTGCCGGCTTTCGGCCTCGGCTCGGAGCATGGCCACTTCCGCGGCGAGCCGCAGGTTTGCCTGGCCGCGAATGCGCTCGGTTTCAGACGCGAGTGCCTTTTCCGCGGCGACTCGAGCGGTCTCCGCCGCCTCGATCCGGATCCGATTCACGTCGAGCGCGACCTGCTGATGCGCGTGGCGGGCCTGCTCTGCCTCACCGCGAGCGCTGGCAAGCTCCGCCTCGAGGCGGGCCTCGTTTTCGGACTGTGCCCGGGACCCGCGCGCCGGCTTCACATCGCTCTCTGCACGCGCGCGCGCGACTGCCGCCCTGATCTGCGCGTCGATGTCCGCCTTGACGCGCGCCATCTCGGCGTCGAACACGCGCCTCGCGTCCCCTTCAGCGGCCACGCGCGCTTCTGCGACCGCCGCCGCGCGCGCCACTTCGGCTTCGGCTTTGACCCGCGCGATCTCCGCTTCGCGCGCATCCGCCGCCTCCAACTCGGCCGTCAGGAGCGCTTCTTCGATGGCCGCTGCCCGCGCGGCCTCGGCCTCGGTCTTCATCCGAGCGACTTTGTTTTCTGCGTCTCGTGCCCGCGCGATGGCGGCCTCCGACGGCTTTTGCGCCTCTTTGACTGCGGCGGTGCGCAACGCGGCGGCCTCGGTGCGCGCGAGTGCAACCGCAGCCTGGACCTGCGCCTCGGTGTCGGACTTGACGCGCGCAATCTCGGCGTCGAACACACTCCTCGCGTCCGCTTCGGCGGACAGGCGCGCTTCTTCGATGGCCACTGCCCGCGCGGCCTCGGCTTCGGCGTGCGTGCGTGCGACCGCGGCCTCGATCTGCGCGTCCGTGTCGGCCTTGACGCGCGCCATCTCGGTTTCAAGAATGCGCCTCGCTTTGCCTTCAGCGGCAAGGCGCGCTTCGTCGACTGCCGCCGCGCGAACGGCGTCGGCCTCGGCGTGCGCGCGTGCGACCGCAGCCTTGACGTGCGCGTCGGCGTCGGCCTTGACGCGTGCCATCTCGGCTTCGAGAACGCGCCTTGCGTCCCCTTCAGCAGCACGGCGCGCTTCGTCGACTGCCGCCACGCGAACCGTGTCAGCCTCGGCGTGCGCGCGTGCGACCGCAGCCTTGACGTGCGCGTCGGCCTCGGCCTTGACGCGCGCCATCTCGGCCTCGAGGACGCCCATCGCTTCCGTTTCACCGGCAAGGCGCGCTTCGTCGACTGCCGCCACGCGAACCGCGTCAGCCTCGGCGTGCGCGCGTGCGACCGCAGCCTTGACGTGCGCGTCGGCCTCGGCCTTGACGCGCGCCATCTC
>Ga0114129_10013769_pt1 | contig 11526 bp, 10 predicted proteins | sample RhiMetdeltSRZDD1_FD_80071 | JGI IMG/M metagenome (GOLD analysis project Ga0114129, IMG submission 80071) | Populus rhizosphere microbial communities from Tennessee, USA - Rhizosphere MetaG P. deltoides SRZDD1 (version 2) (version 2) | ecosystem: Host-associated > Plants > Roots > Rhizosphere >... | reverse complement strand
GGCTGGCCGTTCTCGATGTCGAACGCATCGATCCACACCCAGGATCCCTCGGTCTTCCCCGCGCGCTCGTGCGTGACTTCGATCGTGAGGGTGTGCGCTCCGTCGTTCAGCCCCCGAACGCCGTAGACGGCGCGCTGGTAGGCCGCAGGACTGGCGTAGCTATCGACGATCTTCATGGCGCCGTCAACGTAGACAGTGGCAAGTCCCGAGTAGCCGTCGGCGACGCCGACCCAGGTGATGCCCGTGCCGGTGAACGAGAGCGTGACGCGAGCGCCTGGCGCGTTCGTCAGCGTGGCGGTGCCGCCGCTGTGAAGCGGGCTCTCGTTCGAATACCAGTTACCGCTGTAGGTGATGTTCGGGTTGTCCTGCTCGATGCGCGTCATCTGCGCGAATACGCTCGACGCGGCACAGACGGAGACGATCGTCAGCAGGCACAACACGCGGGGGGCACGGTTACTCATGTCCCTCTGCGGTGAGCAACCAGCACGCCAACCCCGTCGAATCAGCGATTGCCGGGCCCGACAATACGCAGCCGACGTGAGCCGTATCGCCTGTGGGCTGTTACTCGCGCTGACGTCCGCCTTCACCAATTGTGGCGATCCGAGCAATGACCTCTTCGTGCAGCGCGCGCATGTATCGCCGCGTCTCTTCGTCGCCTTCCGCAATTCGTGCGCTGAGCTCCGTCGTCGTCTCGGTTATCGAAACCGTCAGCTGACGACGGGTCTCCTGGTCACGGGCAACGCCCTTGTCGTCCAGCTGATTCATTTCATGGAGGAGAGCGGCCTCAGTCAGCGCGATGCGGGCGATGAACTCCGCCCGGGTGGCAGAAAATTCAGCACGGACTTTGTGGCAGCTTGTTTCGTTGTATAACGCTCGCGTGATCGTCCCGCACCGCACATTCGTCGTCGCTGCTGTCTGCGCGATAACGCTCGTGACGCTTCGCGCACAGGTTGAGCGCACGCCGACGGTGCGGCTCGTCGCCGCGCCGAAGCTCGCCGTCCCGGCCGCCGTGGATTCGAACGTGGCGATGACCTGGGATCTCGTCGACGGTGCGTGGCGGCTGTTTGCGTTCCCGTCCTCGAGCGGGATTCCGATGCGGCTCGCAGGTGCCTCACTCGAAACGCTGCAGCCGGCCGGCTCGCTCGAGATCATCGGGCCGGGCCACGGGATCTGGTTCGAGAGCATCATCCCCGACGAGACCGGCACGTGGTACGGCTACTACCACCACGAGGTTCCGGCATTCGAGTGTGGACGGCCCGATCGCTCGATTCCTCGCATCGGGGCTGCGAAATCGACCGATCGCGGCGCCAGCTGGCAGGATCTCGGGATCGTGCTCGAAGCGCCACCGGGCAGCGCCGCGTGCGGCTCGGCGAACCGCTATGTGATCGGCGGTGTCGGCGACGTCAGCGTCGTGCTCGCGGCCGACGGGCTAGACCTGTTTTTCTACTACAGCCAGTACTCACGCGTGCCGGCGGAACAGGGCGTGCTGGTCGCGCGCCTGGCGTGGGCCGACCGCGACGCCCCCGCGGGCCGGGTCACAACCTGGAACAACGGGGCGTGGCTGCCGGCCAGGCGCGTACGCGAGGCCAGCGAGGACGCTCCGGCCGTCTGGGAATTTCCCACCGGCACGCCGATGCTCCCGGTGACGCATCCGTGGCACGACAGCGACGGCGCCGTCGACGCGTTCTGGGGCCCGTCGATCCACTGGAACAGCTATCTCGAGCGCTACGTGATGCTGGTCAACCGCGCCAAGAACGAGTACTACAACAGCGAAGGGATCTACGTGGCGTTTGCCCGCGATGTCTCGGACCCGCGCGAGTGGAGCCGTCCGCAGAAGATTCTGAATGGCGGGGCGTGGTATCCGCAGGTGGCCGGCCTCGAAACGCCGAGCGGCACCGACCGGCACGCGGCCCAGCGCGCCCGGTTTTTCATGACCGGGCGCTCTGAGCACTACATCGAATTCAGTCGCTGAACTCCCAACTCCCAAAACCCAACTCTCAAGCGTGCGCGCCTTGGGAGTTGGAGAGTTGGAAGTTGGAAATTTCCTTTAGCGCCGCGCCTGGCTCGCCATCACCGGCACGAACTTCTGGATGCGTTTCGCGTGTTCGACCTCACCGGTGTAGATGTTGCCCTTCGAGTCCATCGCGACCGCGTTGATCCAGTGCAGCATCCCGGCGTAGCGGCCGTTCTGGCCGATCGAGCCGAGCTCCTTGCCGGTCTTGCGGTCCAGGATGTGTACCTTGTTGTTCGTACCGTCGGCGACGTACAGGAACTTCTGCTGCGGGTCGCGCGAGATCGCCAGCTTGTAGGTGGTGCCGCACGGCGGCATCTTCACGTTGTTCAAGCCGCCGCACCCCTCGCCCCGCGCCGGCGTGTTCGGCGACACCGAGAACTCGCGCAGGAACTTGCCATCGGTCGTGAACACCTCGATCCGGTTCTGGCCGCGCTCGCCGATGTAGACCTCGCGATCCCGCGAGATCTCGACAAAGTGCAGGTCAGGCACGAAGTTCTTCTCGGGCGGCGGCGGCCCGCCGGTCCACTTGTACGGCGGAATCGGCTCGTTTGAGATCTCGCTCAGCGGCATGCCGTGCCCGCCCCAGCCGCGCTTGTAGGCGCCGGTGGTGGCGTCATAGATCAGCACGCGCTTCTGCTGGATGATGTAGAGCTCGTTCGTCATCTCGTCGAGCTGGAAACGGCCCTTGTTGATCAGGAAGTTTGTCTCCTGATTGTTCTCGGGCATCATGCCCGCCTCGGCCGGCGGCCGATGGTCGAAGTCCCACACCAGCTTGCCGTCGCGCGTGAACTTCATGATGCTGTCCTGGGCGGCGGTGCCGGCGATCCAGACGAACCCCTTCGAATCGGCAATGACCGTCTGCATCGCAGTCGGCCACTTCGGAATGTTCGGACCGCCCCAGGCGTTGAGGACGTTGCCTTCCTGATCGAGCTCGATCACCTCGGGGCTGCGCGTGCAGCAGTCGATGCGGGGCGGGTTGTCACCCCCGCCAATCTCGTCGCCCTCGGCCGCCTGGTTGCGGTTGATGAACCAGATATGGTCCATGCTGTCGACGCTGATGCCGGTCACCTGCTGCATGCTCCAGCGGTTCTTCAGCGGCTTCGGCCAGAACGGATCGACCCGGAACATCGGCGCGCCGTTCTCATCCACGGCCTGACCGGGCGCCTGCGCGATCGGATGAACCATGGTCGCCATGGCAACGAGCGCCAGGACACATAAGATTCCAAGGATCTTCTTCACTGGATTTCCTCCTCGTCGAGCGTCAGCGCGACAGGCGGAGGATATACGGGACGGGTGCGGCGGTGCAACGGCGGACGGAGCTATCGATGCGATCTTCAAGCCGACACATTTGTCGGTGCCACGCCGGCTCCGGACACAAACGTGTGACCGAGATCTTCAGGCCGTGCCGCCGGCGCGGACCACGGTGCGCCGCGCGGTCCACCTGAGGAAACCGGCATCGGCGAGCGAATCCAGCACATGACGGCAATCGTCGGCGCCCAGTCCCCACAGCCGCACTGCCTGCGGCAGCGTCAGCTCGAGGCCCGGCATCTCCACGAATTCCGCGCGCACGCGCTCGACAATTGAGGCAAGAGTCATGATGTCGCTCACAGAGCAACCAGCACGCCATCGGCCTATCTGGGGCGCAACCGCTCTATCGCGATATTTTTCAACCGGTTAGCGGCATTCGAGCAGCGCCGGCGCTGCCGCGGAGCTACGACAGAAACGTCGTTTCATCTGCGTCGCCAAACGTGAATGTCTGGATTCCTATTTCGCGGCGGTGCGCTGACTCAGGATCGCATCGAGCGCGCTCGGTCGCGACTGCTGGGCGTGGTGCTCGAGGAAGTCGATCACTTCGCGCCGCAGGCCGTGATAGTCGGAACGGCCGAGGACGGCAGCCCGGTTTCGCGGACGCGGAAACGGGACCTCGAGCACGTCGCCCACCATCGCCTCGGGGCCGTCGGTCATCAGGATCAGACGATCGGCCAGATACAGCGCCTCGTCCACATCGTGCGTAACCATGACGACGGTCTTGTCGGTTTCCTCCCAGACGCGGAGCAGCGTGTCCTGCAGCTCGTAGCGCGTGAGCGAGTCGAGCTGGGAGAACGGCTCGTCGAGCAGCAGGAACCGCGGTTCAGCGGCGAGCGCTCTGGCCAGCGAGACGCATTGCTGCGTGCCGAGCGACAGCTGCGCGGGGATCTGCCCGGCGGCGTCGGCCACTCCGACGATTGCCAGGTAACGGTCGGCGGCCGCCAGCTGATCCCGCAACCGGCGCATCCCCGGCCGCTGGGCGACCGCGAGACGGACGTTTTCGCGCGCCGTCATCCACGGCAGCAGGCAGGGTGCCTGGAACACGATCGCGCGTTCGGCCCCCGGGCCGACGACCTCGGTGCCGTCGATGATGACGCCGCCCAGCGTCGCCTGATCGAGCCCGGCGATGATCGACAGCACCGTCGACTTGCCGCACCCGGAATGCCCGAGGATGGCGACGAACTCCCCCGCCTTCACCTTGGCGTTGACGTCCTTGACGGCAACGAAGGGACCCGTCGGTGTGTCGAAGACCTTCGAGAGACCGGTGAGCTCCAGCGGTATGCTCATGACAACGACACGGGATGTGGTTTTTCAGCAACGACCCGTGGTTTCGTTTTCTCCTCTTCGGTAAGCACTACACCCGTTCGCAGGCGGCGGCTTCCGAGCGCCGCCGTCAACGTCGCCACCACGTGGGCGCGGACGCGCGAGGCCTGCTCGTCGTGCGCAAGCTGCGCGACTGTGCGCCCGCGCGGCAGATCGACGCTGATCGGAGCGCCCAGCGTCGCCGGCGGCCCGGGCAGAATCGGGACGATCCGGTCCGACAGCAGCAGCGCTTCCTCCACGCTGTTGGTGATCATGATGGTTGTCACGGGCTTGCCCACCGACGAACAGAGGCGCATCAACTCCCCCTGCAGCGTCTCGCGCGTCAGCGCGTCGAGCGCGCCGAACGGTTCGTCCAGGAACAGCAGGTCGGGGTCGGCCGCGAACGCGCGCGCGATCGCCACGCGCTGGCGCATGCCGCCCGAAAGCTGCCGCGGGCGGCGGTGCAGCGCATTGCCAAGGCCGACCTGTTCGAGCACGTGCGTCGCTCTCGCCTTCTGCTCCTCGCGCGTCAGCGTCCGGCATGACGCCTCGACCGCCAGCCGGACATTCTCGAGTGCGGTGAACCAGGGGAGCAGCGAATAGTTCTGGAACACGAACGCGGCGTTGTCCCTGACGCCGGTGACCGTCTCGCCGTCGACGCTGACGGTTCCCGCGTCCGCGGACGACAATCCCGCCAGGATGCTGAGCAGCGTCGTCTTGCCGCTGCCCATGGCGCCGACGATCGAGACGAACTCACCGCGCTCGACCGACAGCGACACGTCGCGCAGCACGGGGCGGACACCGCGGCCCGCGGAGAACGATTTGGTGACCCCAGCGATTTCTATGTACGACAACGGATCAGACCGCCCTCAACCTGGCCTCGGCAAACCCCATCAGCCGGTCGAGCACGAACCCGATGATGCCGATGGTAAGAATCGCCAGCAGAATGTGCGCATAAATCAGGCTGTTGTATTCCTGCCAGAGGAACCCGCCAACGCCCGGCGTTCCCGTCAGCATCTCGCTGGCGACGATGACGAGCCAGGCGATGCCGAGGCTCAGCCTGTAGCCGGTAAACATGTAGGGGAGCGTCGCCGGCACGATGATCTTCAGGAACGTCGTCGTCTTCGAGAGCCGCAGCACTTTGGCGACGTTCCAGTAATCCTGGGGAATCGCGCGGACGCCCATCATGGTGTTGATGATGGTCGGCCACATCGAGCAGACGGCGATGGCGAAGAGCGCCGCCGGCTCCGACCTGCGGAACAAAACGAGGCCGAGCGGCAGCCAGGCGAGCGGGGAAATCGGCCGCAGCACCTGCATCAGCGGATCGAACATCCGCGTCAGCAGCGGCGAGACGCCGAGCAGAAATCCGACCGGCGTGCCAATCGCCGCGCCCAGCAGGAAACCCTGACCGACGCGGACCAGGCTGTAGTACGCCAGGCGTGCAATGCCCTGGTCCACTTCGCCGCGCTTGGCGAACGGCTCGAGCACGTACAGCCTGCTCTCCTCCCACGTGCGCAGCGGGGAGGGCAGGTCGGTCACCTTGAGACTCGCGCCCCACCAGGCAAGCAGCGCCAGTCCGACCCCTACGAGCGGGAGCAGCAGGTACAGGAGTCGCTTCATGAAGTGGCCGCCATGCTGTGCACCTTGAACGAGGTCGCGTACTTTTCGGGGTTCGACCCGTCGAACACGCCGTCGAACAGCGTGATCTTCTGCTCCTCGGCGACGCTGACGGCCACGCCCAGCTCCTTCATCGCCTCGAGGTAGAGATCGGACCGCAGCACGCGCTTCGGGATGGCGTTGTAATCGGGCGCCGTCTTCACCATGCCCCAGCGCCTGAACTGGGTCAGCCACCACCTGCCGTAAATCTGGTGCGGGTAATTGCAGTTCCGATTCGAGAAGATCATGTAGTGCGGGTCCTGCTCGACGCGTCCGTCGCCGTACTCGTACTTGCCCTGGAGGCGCTCGAGGATGGTCGAGGGCGGGCAGTTTATGTATGCCGGCCTGGCTATCACCTCGGCGAACTTCGGGCGGTTCTCCATTTTGTCGAGGTCGACGCTTGCCAGGTGGAGCGCCTTGAGCACGGCCTTCACCGTTTTTGGGTTCCTGTTGGCGAACTCCTCCGTGAACGCGCAGACCTTTTCAGGATGGTCCTTCCACAGCTGCTGCGTGGTGACGGCGGTGAAGCCGATGCCGTCCTCGATCGCCCGGTTGTTCCACGGCTCTCCAACGCAGAAGCCGTCCATCTTGTCGACCTTCATGTTCGCCACCATCTGCGCCGGTGGAATCGTGATCAGGGTGACGTCGCGGTCGGGATTGATGCCGCCCGAGGCCAGCCAGTAGCGGACCCACATGGCATGCGTCCCGGGCGGGAAGGTCATCGCAAATGTCAGCGGCTCGCCGGCGGCCTTCGCCTTGTCGGCGAGCGGCTTGATCTGCGCGGGCGTCTTTGCGCCGGCAGCCTTCAGCTTGTTGTTGAGCGTGATCGCCTGGCCGTTGCGATTGAGCAGCCACGGGATCACTATCGGCTTCACCGGCGAGCCCGCGAGCCCCATCGTCGAGGCGAGCGGCATGCCGAGCAGCATGTGCGTCGCCTGGTTCTCGCCGAGCGACAGCTTGTCGCGAATGACGGCCCACGAGGCTTCCTTCGAGATCACCGAGTTGATCCCGAACTTCTTGAAGTAGCCAAGCTCGTGCGCCATGACGATCGAGGAGCAGTCGGTGAGCGCGATGATGCCGAAGCGCATGTCGCGCACTTCGGGCCCGTCCTGCGCGTAGGCGCCGCCGACCCAGCCGCCGGGCATGCCCGACACGAGCATCGCGGCAGTGGATGCGCCCGTGGCTTTGATGAACGTGCGTCTCGAAGTCTTTTTCATGTCACCTCTCTGCGAGGAATACGTAGGTCGCCATGACGTAGGGGTGGCTGTAGGACGCGCCGGGCGTCGCTTCCTTCAGGAAGGCGCCGGTAAAGATGTGCGCGTAGCCTGCGGCCAGCTGGAGCTGGGGGGTGAGCGCCTTCGTCGCCTGGATATCGATCTCCTGTCCGACGTGCGCTGACGAGGCTCCGGCCACCACGCGGGCGAGCACCGCGCCGCCGGCGGCGTAGAGCGCGTCACGCTTCTCGTTGAGCCACCAGGAGTGATAGTTCGCCATCACCGGCAGCCCTTTCCACGGTGTGAGCTCGATGCCGGCGCGCATGTGGCGGATGTTCCGCCAGCCGACCTGATCGGCCAGGCCGTACTTGTCATGCGGCGTCGGGTAGAGCTGATCGAAGGTGCCGCGCGTACCATCGGCGGGGTCGCTGTCCCCGCTGGCGTAGTTGAATTCGCCGCTGGTCCGGAACGCGAGCGAGCCAGAGGGGGGCGTTCGCAGGGTGTAATGACCGGCCCAGGCGCTGACATCATCCGTGCCGAGCGAACCGGTCTGCACCGCGGTGTCGGTGTTGTATTCGAGGCCGGCGGGCAGCTTGCCGATCCACCGTACGCCCATCGTCGCCAGGCTGAGCGAGCCCCGCGTGGCCGTTTCGGTCAGCAGGTTCACGTCGCGTTTCCAGAACGCGTATGGTTCGACCGACGCCCCCGGCACCAGCGCAGGCGCTGTCGCATACGCCCCGGCGAACCTGTTGCCGGCGCCGCTCCTGTCGAACTCCCCTTCGAGAATGCGCACGACCGACGCCCCGAAGACGTCGACCGACAGCCGCTTGCCGCGGACAGTCAGCTTTGCCGCGTCGAACGTGCGCGCCGCATTGAGCCAGCCGACATGCCCGACCAGGCGCTGCTCGCCATAGACGAGCTCCTGGCGACCGACGCGGACGGCGATGCGGCTTTGCGTGTTCCCGACGTCGGCGAACGCCATGCGCACATCGAACGGCGCGCGGAAAGGCGTGCCGGTTGGGCCCACGGTCTTCCGGGCGACGCGCGCATCCTGTGCCTGGACCTGAAACGAGAGCAGACGCGCCGGCGTGATCGTCGCGTTCAGCCGCAGACGCGACAGGTAATAGAGATCCTCTCGCGTGTCGTTGAATCCAAGCCCGTCGAATCCTTCGATCCGCTCGCGGAACTCGCCCCGCACACGGACCCACGCCGGCAGAGCTTCGTTGGCGCGGTTCAGGATCGGCGGCGTCGGGACAGACGGCGTAACAGACGTCGGGACAGACGGCGTGACGGGCGGAGCCACCACTTGCGGCGCTGCCACGGGGCTGGCCTGCTGCGCGGCCAGGGGAATCGGGAGAAGCAGTGCGAGCGCGCACCAGATCGCGTGCGCTGCGCGCCCTCGAGAGCGACAGCCATACGTCACAGAAACGCCTCCGTTCATCGAGAACAGGTGAAGCCGGCGAGGGCGATCCGCGGCGTCGTGGCCGTCGGTGACGTGGCGAGCAAGCGATGTTCCGTGTGGGCGTACGGCTGAGCGCGATTGGTAACTCGTTGATCGCACACGGCTTGATCGATCAGCGCGCCCATCGCGCGGTCATCGACGGCACCAACACATTTGTTTGAAAAGAAATTTCGAGCGACAGGTTCGTGTGATTACGGGGTCCGCCTGAAGGCGGACACTACGTCCGAACTGGGTCCCAACTGCGTTCCAACGTACCTAACTACGTCCCAACGTACGTAGTGTCCGGCTTTAGCCGGACCTGATCGATCAATTCATTCAAAAATGTGTGATCGACTCGATCGCCACACATTCATGTCGCGTCGTCACGTCTTGTCGCGCGTGCGTGATCCGTGTATCTTCAGAGTCGCGGCGCGCGCTCCACGTTGCAGCGCGCATTTTTCGCCGCCCCTCTCGCAGTTTCCCGCTCCAGGACGAGCAGACGCATTCGCCGCGGTGTTTCGTACGGCGACTGCACCGCGTTTTGCACGGCTGGAGTGTCAATGCCCTTACCGCTGCTGCGGCGCACGACGGAAGACGATGCGAGGTTCGTCCTGTCGCGTGCGCGCTTGCCTGCGCCCGCCTCCGACACGAGAATGCCCGCCCGGCTGCCGCGACTCGGCGAGCAGTACCGCTTCCACGTGGACATGGGCAGCTGCATCGGCTGCAAATGCTGCGTTGTCGCCTGCAACGAACAGAACGGCAACCCTGCGTCGATCAACTGGCGCCGCGTCGGCGAAATCGAGGGCGGTTTCTATCCCGCGGCGAGCCGAGCCTACCTCTCGATGGGCTGCAACCACTGCGTGGACCCGACATGTCTGAGCGGGTGTCCGGTGGACGCGTACTCAAAGGACTCAGTGACCGGGATCGTCCGCCACAGCGCCGAGGCGTGCATCGGCTGTCAGTACTGCACATGGAACTGCTCCTACGGCGTGCCGCAGTACAACGCGGAGCGCGGTGTCGTCGGCAAGTGCGACATGTGCTACGGCCGGCTGGAGCACGGGCAGGCGCCCGCCTGCGTCAGCGCATGCCCCGAAGGGGCGATCGCCATCGAGCTGGTGAACATCGACGAGTGGCGCGCTGCGTCGGCGATCGCCTGGCCCGGCCGAGGCCTGCCCGCACTTGACGGCAGCCTCTCCACGACCCGCGTGACGATGCCCGCGCATCTTCCGCCGAACGGACGTCCGGTGGATTTGAGCCACGTGGCGCCGGAGCCCGCGCACTGGTCGCTCGTCCTCATGACGGTGCTGACGCAGCTGTCCGTCGGCACGTTTGTCGTCATCTGGCTGCTGCAGCTGACAGGCGGGACGACACGGCTGGGCACGGCGGCTCTGACGTCGCTCGGCGTCGCGGCGCTGGCATTTGGCGGCGCGACCCTGCACCTCGGACGGCCGGTGTATGCCTACCGGGCGGTCATGATGTGGCGGCGCTCCTGGCTGAGCCGCGAAGTGGCGTTGTTCGGCGCGTTTTCGGTCGTCGCGGGGTTGTATGCGGTCGTCTTGTTTACCCTCGAGCCGGCTTTAGCCGGCTTATGGGTCGGTGGATTGTGCACGCTGCTAGGTATCGCGGGAATTACAGCCAGCGCGTGCATCTACCGCGTTCCATCCCGCCCCGCATGGAACACGCGACTGACGCTGCTGCAGTTCAACCTCACCGCCGCCGCGCTGGGCCCGCTGCTTGTGCTGGCGGTCGGCGCGAGCGACGCCAGAGGACTCGCGCTCGCGGCGGTTGCGATGTCGGGCGCGCAGCTGCTGCTCGTCGCCCTTCGCTTCGTACGGCTCGTGGCCACCGACAGCGTCGAGCTGAGAGGCACCGCGCGCCTGCTTTCGACGACGTTCAAGCCGCAATTCATGGCGCGGGCGTTCTTGCTGGGTGCCGGCGGTATCGTCCTGCCCCTGGTCGCCACCGGCCGCGTGATGCCGTGGGCGGCGTTCACCCTCGCCCTCGCCGGTGAGATCGTCGGCCGCTACCTCTTCTTCGTCAGCGTCGTCCCCAAACACATGGCGACGCCATATCTCGAACTCGGGAGCGAGGCAGCATGACGCTGAGGCGGATGCTCGGCCTCGACACCCGCGCCGAACGCTACGCCTACGCATCGGATGCGGAGCTCGGCTACGTGTCTGCGCAGAAGGTGCCCGAACGGTGGGTCGCGACGACCTGCGGCTACTGCTCGGTCGGCTGCGGCATGTTCATCGGTGTCCGGGACGGCCGCGCCGTCAGCGTCCGCGGCAATCCCGATCATCCCGTCAACCGCGGCATGCTCTGCCCCAAGGGGCTCTCGGAGCATCACACCATAGACGCCGAGAACCGGGCGCGCGTCCCGTTGATGAAGCAGGGAGGTCGATTCGCCCGCGTGAGCTGGCCGCAAGCGCTCGAAACGATGGCCAAAACGTTCCGCGGCGTCCAGGCCAGGTACGGGCCCGACGCCGTCGGCGTCATCAGCACCGGCCAGCTCGTCACCGAGGAGTTCTATGCGCTCGGCAAACTGGTGCAGCTCGGCATCGGCACCCGCAACTACGACGGCAACACCACGC
>Ga0114129_10013768_pt1 | contig 11526 bp, 13 predicted proteins | sample RhiMetdeltSRZDD1_FD_80071 | JGI IMG/M metagenome (GOLD analysis project Ga0114129, IMG submission 80071) | Populus rhizosphere microbial communities from Tennessee, USA - Rhizosphere MetaG P. deltoides SRZDD1 (version 2) (version 2) | ecosystem: Host-associated > Plants > Roots > Rhizosphere >... | reverse complement strand
GTGCCGATGTTGTGGTTGAACAATTATCGAGCCGAGTGGCCCACGCCCTACGTCCTGAGGGACGCGATCGCGCTTCCGGCTGGAACGCGATTGGTGATGACCGCCTATTACGACAACGCCGAGACGAAGCCAATGGTCGCGGCGCCCGCGTTGCACCTCGTTACTGTGCCAGCGTCTCGCCCGCCCGCAACACTCGCACCGTAAAGGGCACCGTCGACAACACGTCGTTGCGCTGGAACTGCAGCCAGATGCGGTAATGTCCCGGCTTCGGGAAGAGCGCGTGAAACACGAGGTCAGGTCCACCGCCTGAGGTCACGTTCGTGCCCTCGAGCATCTCTTCGGGATGCGCGTGCACGTGCTCGGTCATATCGTCGTTGAGCATCATGGCGTGCCCGAACGCGCCAAGATACCGCTGCAGGTTCTTGACCGGCTCGCCGGTCTTCTCATCCGTGAAATGCATCGGCACGTCGGTCTCTTCGCCGGAAATCAGTTTCGACGGATCGAGCTGCAACTCCACCTTGACGCCGTTCATCGTCTTGGCCCAGGACTTGTCGGGCGTGAGCGACGGCACCGAGGATGCGATGTCGCCGTCGAAGCCGGCGGTGACCAGCGGCGACGCGATCATCTGCGGTCCGCCGCCCACCGGCATGAAGTCGGCGAACAGCATGTAGTGGCCCGCGGCGGGAAGCGTGTGCTCGTAGGTGAACGATCCGTCCTTCTCGCGTACTGGATGCTCGTGAAAGAAGTGCGCCATGTCGCGGCTGACGATGAAGAGATGGAAGAGCCGATCGTGCACTTCGGCGAACTCGGTGACCGGCGCGCCGGTCAGCGGATGCACGATCTGGAAGCGGAACTTGATTTTCTGCCCGGGCTTCGGCGCGCGCGGCTCGGTGATGACGCGCAACACGTAATCGACGGTGGCCATCGGATCGCCGGGTACCAGCGTCATGCCGCAAATGCTGCATTTACCCGGCTCCGCCTTCACTTCATTCGGGTGCATTGGGCAGATGTACCCGCTGGTGTTGGCCGGCAGGTTCTCGATCAGCGGCCGCGCCGTGCCCGGAATCAGCTCCTGGGCCGCAGCGCCGGCAACCGCGATGAACACGCCGAGCAACACGTACCGCATCCTTCTAGTCTACCGTGGCCACAACCAGCCGAAGGTGCCGCCCGTCAGCAGGCCGTACAACAGCCCGTCGAGCATGTTGCGAACGGTCCAGCCCCAGTTGCGTCCCCACCAAATCGACTCGTGTGCCTGCGCCATCGAGTAGCCGACAAACGCGACACAGCCGGCGACTTGCATGATGCGCAGGTATTCGGTGCCGGGTCCGAACGCCACCCCGGCGATGTAACCCGCGAACAGCGACACAATCAACGAATAGACGAACCACTGCGCGAGTGTTCCGCCCATGCTGAAATTCCAGGACTCCTTCACCGTGATGAAGGCCACCGGGCCAGCCTTTGCCCTGGCCTGGAACTCCGGCGTCTGCATCTCCTTCATGGATCCGGGTTTTGGCAGGCCGTAGTTACCCGGCCTCAGGTTCAGGCCGCGCAGGGCCTTCATGACGTCGTCCTCATTGGGGAACTTCTTGAGGTCGTGCTTATGCCAGGGGGTCGCCATGTGAATGATGGAGCTGGCGATGAACACGAACACGGCCGAGACCACGATCGGGATCAGCAACGACAGTACAGGAACCATTGGCTCCCCTCCTTCGGGGCCAGATGGTAGCCCAGCTGAAGGGCCGGCGTCGTTCGAGTTTTGCGCGGCACCGCTCGCGGACACGATCGCTGCGTGCAATATCCGGTGACAGCACCGTCAATTCGCGCAACCGATCGAGCAGATCGATGCGGTCGTCGATCATGTCGTCACCGCCTTGAGCGCCGCGAGCGCGGGTGCGTCGCTCTCATCCAGTTTCTTTGCCAGCAGCGCCCTGGCGCGGCTCAGGCGCTGACGCATCGCCTCCGGTGAGATGCCGCAGATCGCCGCCGCCGCGGCCGGCGACTGACCCTCGATCGCGACCAGCAGCAACGCTTCCCTGCAACTCACCGGCAACGCTCGCAAAGCGGTGTCGAGGCGGCGCTCCACTTCATTCGCCGCCGTCCACTCATAAGGCGAGGGTACCGGCGACCCGGAGGGCCACAGGCCAATCAGCCCCGCGGCGTGCGAATCTTCCATGACCCGCGAGCGGCGATAGCTGACATAGAGATTTCGCGCCACGGTGAAGAGCCAGGGTGCCAGCCGCGTATCGGGCCGCAGGCGCGCCGCGCGTGCGACGAGCCGCAGCCATGTTTCTTCGAGCAGGTCCTCCGCCACCTGGCGGCTGCCCGAGAGGCGGGCGAGGAAGTTGAACAGGCGCGTGTTGAACGCGGCGTGCACTTCGTCGAACGCCGACGGATCGCGCCGGCGCAACCCCGCCACGAGGGCGAGCTCACACTCCCGAGCCTGCCGCGCCGAAGCCTCTGGCGAAGGCGGGTCCACGACTGTCATAACGCGTTGGACACCGAAATGTGACAAAGGTCACAAGTCGCGTGGTTGAGCGTTATATCCACTGGAAAGCGAGGAGTAAATGGAGGTCTTCAGACAAGCCGGCATCGCCGCGCTCGTGTCCATGTTCGTCGCCATTTTGCCGATCTTTGCGGGGCTGGCGTATCTCATCTGGCCATCCGAGCAAAGGCTGGCTTTCATGCGCCCGTTGTCGCTGGCGTCGCTCTTCGCGGGATTGAGCGGCCTGTGCCTGGGCCTGATCAACATCCTGCGCTACTACTGGATGAACGAGACGGAGATCAGCATGCGCATCATGGCGGTCGGTGTGGCGGAGTCGCTGGTGTCGCTGCTGCTCGCGTTCGGATCGCTCACGTTTGCGTGGCTCTGCGTCGCGGTTCGCTTCTGGCGCCAGCCTGCGCCCTAATCCGACTTCGCCGCCTTCGGCGGCTTCGTCGAGACAGGCTGTTCAGTGATCGAGTGACAGGGATCCGGTATAGATCGCCATGCCGACAACGGCGTCGATGCCGATTGCATCGAGTGCATCGATTTCCTGGCGCGTGGTGATGCCGCCGGCGGCGGTGATCTTTCGCTCGGTGGCCCTGGCGACAGCCTTGATCGCCGCCATGTCCGTCCCTTGCATCAGGCCTTCTTTGTCGATGTGGGTGTAGAGGAACTCCTCGCAATAGCCCTCGAGGAGTTGCACCGCCTGCACCGCCGTCAAGGTCAGCATCGTCTTCCAGCCGTGAATGCAGACGCGGCCGTGGCGTGAATCCACGGCGGCGATCAAACGCTGCATCCCGACGGTGTCGGCGAGCGCGCGCGCGAAGTCGTGGTCGATCATCTGGCTCAGGTCGCCCTCGGGCGAGCGGCGGAAAAGTCCCGAGCCCGCGATCACCGCCTTAGCTCCCGCCGCGATTAGTTCCTCGGCGCGCCGCACACTGCGTACCCCGCCGCCGACCCGGCAGGGCAATTGCGCGGCAATGCGTTTGACGAGCTCGTCGTTGTTGCCGCGCGACATCGCGGCGTCGAGGTCGATCAATTGCACCTTGGGGAATTTCGCGAACTTCGCAATCCAGCCGTCGAGATCGTCCGACGCAATCGCGAGCTTGTCACCTTGAACGAGCTGAACGACTCGTCCACCCTGGAGATCAATCGAAGGAATCAGCATCGAGAGAATTATTTTCTAACGGGAATGCCATGCTCAGCGAGAAATTGCTTGAGCTCGGACACACTTTTTTCATTGAAGTGAAAGATTGAGGCCGCCAGCGCAGCATCCGCATGCCCGCTCGTGAACACTTCGGCGAAATGCTCGAATGTGCCGGCGCCGCCCGAGGCAATGACCGGAATGTTGACGGCATCGGAGACGGCCGCGGTCAAGTCGCACTCGAACCCGGCCTTCGTCCCATCGCGATCGATCGACGTGAGCAGAATCTCGCCGGCGCCCCTGTCGGTCGCCTGGCGTGCCCATTCCACCGCGTCGCGATTCGCCGCTGATTGTCCGCTGCGCGCGAAGACTTTATAGCTGGGGCCCTGCTTCTTCGCATCGATGGCGACAATCACCGCCTGGCTCCCGTATTTCTTCGCCAGCGTCGAGATCAAATCCGGCCGCTCGAGCGCAGCGGTATTCAGGCTGACCTTGTCTGCGCCTGCCTCGATCGCCGCTGCCGCATCTGCTTCGCTGCGAATGCCACCGCCGACGGCGAGCGGCAGGAAGATCTCGCGCGCCACCGCGGCAATGGTATGGGCGCGGGCCTGGCGGGCCTCAACGGTGGCGGTGACGTCGAGGATCACGATCTCGTCGATGCCGTCGACGTTGTAGCGCCGCGCCAGCGTTGCGGGATCGCCGGCATCGCGCAGCCCTTCGAAGTTCACGCCCTTCACGACCTTGCCGTCGCGGACGTCCAGGCACGCGATGATGCGTTTAGACAGCGGCATGGATCCAATTGCCCAGGATGCGAATTCCCGCATCACCTGACTTTTCCGGATGGAACTGGACGGCGGCGATGTTGGCACGCTCGACGGCGGCGCTGAACGGCACGCCGTACTCGCAGATCGCAACCGTGTCGTCGATCACCGGCGCGGCGTAAGAGTGAGTGAAGTAAACCTGCGTCCCTTCCTTGACACCGGCCAGCAAACGTGACGATCGCGGCAGATGGAGCGAATTCCAGCCAACATGTGGCACTTTCAGGGGTCTTGGGTCTTGGGACGTGGGTCTTGGGCAAAGCAATGCGCATTGACCAGCGAATGTCCCGAGGCCGCGAACATCAGGCGCTTCTTCGCTGCCTTCGAACAGCCACTGCAGGCCGACGCAAATGCCCAGCAGCGGCACCCCATCGTCCGCCATCGTCTTGATCGCGGTGCGCCAGTCGTCCGACAGCCGGCGCGTGGCATCGAAGTGGCCGACGCCCGGAACGACGATGCCGTGGGCGCGGCCGAGCTCGCCGGGGACCGACGGCGTCCAGACGCTCGCGCCGATGGCGGATAGCGCCTTTCGCACCGACGTCAGATTGCCGGCGCCGTAATCGACGAGCGCGATCACAGCAGTCCCTTGGTGCTTGGCAGCATGCGGGCGAGGCGCTTGTCTTTCGAGCAGGCCACCCGCAGCGCACGCGCGAAGGCCTTGAAGCAGGCCTCGATCTTGTGGTGGTTCGAGCGGCCGTACATCACCTTGACGTGCACGTTGGCGCGGGCGGCGCTCGCAAAACCTTCGAAGAAGTCGTGGACCAGCTCGGTTTGCAGATCTCCCACCACGCGCACGCTGACTTTGGTGTCGATCACGGAGTGCGGGCGGCCGCTCAGGTCGATTGCGGCGACCGCCAGCGTTTCGTCCATCGGCATCACGAAGTAGCCGGCGCGGTTGATGCCGCGCTTGTTCCCGATCGCAGCGAGCACCGCCTCGCCGAGCGCGATGCCGACGTCTTCGACGGTGTGGTGCTGGTCGACATCGAGATCGCCTGTGGCTTTGACCTTGAGGTCGAAGGCGCCGTGACGCGCGACCAGGTCGAGCATGTGGTCCAAGAACCGAATGCCGGTGTTGTTCTGAAAACGGCCTTTGCCGTCGAGCGACAACGCGATCCTGATTTGCGTTTCCGCCGTGCGGCGGTCGACTATAGCTTTGCGCAAAGATCCTCCAGCGTTGCGGCCGCATGACGCGTGTGCTCCACCACACCGGTGGTCACGCGGAAGCAATTCGGACAGGACGGATCGGCGGTGCGATCGCGCACCAACACGCCGTTGGCGATCATCCCGTCGATGATCGCGCGCGCGCGGCTGCCGCCGTCGATCAGGACGAAGTTCGTGCTGCTCTTCCAGTAGCGGAGACCGGCGCGTTCGCATGCCGCGTAAACAAGCTGCTTCGATTCGTTGGCCTGCGCGATATACCAGGACCGGAACGCAGGGTCTTTCAGAGCGGCGCGCAACGCCGCCACGGCAACGACATTGAGGTTGAACAGCGGCATCACCTTGCGAATGGGCTCGAGGATCTCCGGAGATGCGATCAGCACGCCGACCCGCATCCCGGCCAATCCATAGGCCTTCGAGAACGTTCGGCCAACGAGCACGTTCGGATAGTCAGCCGCTTCCGCCAGAAAGTTCTCGCCGAGGAAATCGTGATACGCCTCGTCGACGAACACCAGCGCCTGTCCGGCCTCGCGGGCCACGCGATGAATGGCGTCCTTGGCAATCGGTTGCCCGCTCGGGTTGTTCGGATTGTTGACGTAGACGATGCGCGTGTTCGGCGTCAGCGCGCGGAGCACGCCGTCGAGCGGGAACGAATAGTCCGGACCGGGCGGTACGGCGACAATGCGCGCGCCCATGGCATTGGCCGCATGCAGGTAGGGATCGAATGCCGGTCGTGCCACGACTATCTCCGGCGTGCCGGAGGGTGCCGTCAGCGACGCACCGAGAGCGACGAGTGCCGTCGGCGTTCGATTGCCGAGATAGGCGATCGATGCCAGCAGGATGCCCTCGTCGAGACCGTTGGTCAGGACGATGCGTTCGGGATCGACGTCGAGATACGCCGCTGTTTCGATCACCGCATCGCGGAAATCCGGGTACAGCGCCAGGCGCTGCCCGTCGAAACTGCGAACCGCCTCAACCACCTTTGCGGAGCACCCGCCGGTGTTCTCGTTGAGATGCAGCCTCAGACCCGGACCGAGATCCGGGACTCCCTGAATGATCATGAGCGAACCTCAATCGAGCGCGCATGGGCTTCGAGCCCTTCCGCGCGCGCCAACGTCGTAATGGTTCCTGCCAGGCCTTGCAATCCGCGCCGCGTCACTCGCTGGACCGACACCAGCTTGACGAAATCGGCGGCGTTGAGGCCGCCGCGAAACCTCGCGGCGCCGGCCGTCGGCAGCACGTGGTTCGATCCAATCGCATAGTCGCCGGCAACCTGCGCCGTCCAGCCGCCGATGAACACCGCGCCGGCATTGATGACGCGTCGCGCGACGTCCTCGTTCGCCGCTACGACGTGTTCGGCGGCGGCGCGGTTGGTGAGGTCGAGGGCCTCGTTCATGGACCGGCAGATGATCGCACCGCCGTGCTTCGACAGCGACTGGCGCGCCGGTCCGGTGGAGGGCATTTGTCGCGCGACCTCGTTGGCAACCTGTTCCGCCAGCCGTCTGCTGGTGGTGATCAACACCGCGCGGGCATCAGGATCGTGTTCGGCCTGCGCGATGAGATCGGCGGCGATCCACCGCGCCGGTCCCGTCGCTGTGACGATCAGAATCTCGGTTGGCCCGGCGTAGAAGTCGATGCCGCACTCGCTCGACACCAACGATTTCGCCGCCGACACCCATCGATTGCCCGGGCCGACGATCTTGTCCACGCGCGGCACCGTTGCCGTGCCGAATGCGAGCGCGGCAATCGCGTGCGCGCCGCCGATCCGAAACAGCCGATCCACTCCGGCCTCCATGGCCGCGGCATAGACCGCGCCATCCGGGCGTGGACAACACACCAGCACCTCGCCGACGCCCGCTGCGCGCGCGGGAATCGCGGTCATGAGCAGCGACGAGGGCAGCGGATATCGTCCGGCGGGCACGTAACAGCCGACGCGTTCGAGCGGCACCACGCGCTGTTCAACGGTGATCCCCGGCGCCACGGCATGGCGCCAGCCCTTCGGCACCTGTCGTCTGGCAACCGAGCGGATGTGAGCGGCGGCGCGCCTGATCGCGGCGCGAACCTCGCGCGGCAACGCCGCCGCCTCCTGCTCCCACTGCCGTCGTGGGACTTCGAGCCGGCCGGTGCTGCCATCGAATTCGCGCGCGAGCCGTTTCAGCGCGGCATCACCGCCGCGGCGCACCCGGGCCACGATTGCCGCGGCGCGCGCCTCGGTGGCGCGATCCCTGATGCGCGTCGCCGATAGCAACTCCGCCACTGCTCGCCGGTTCGTGGACGAAACGATTCTCAACATCACACGACGATCTTGTTGAGCGGATACTCGACGATGCCTTGACCGCCCGCGAGCTTGAGGCGGGGAATCAGATCGCGCGCCGTCTTCTCTTCGAGGATGGTGTTGATCGCCACCCAGTCCGGGTCGCTGAGCGACGACACCGTCGGCCGCTGCAGCGCGGGCAGGAGCGAGACCAGCTTCTCGAGATCGGTGCGCCTGGCGTTGAGCATCAGGCCGACGCGGCCCTGCGCCTCGATGGCGGCCTTGAGCAGCAGCGCGATGTTCTCGATCTTCGTCTTCTTCCAGGAATCCGCCATGGCCCGCTGATGCGCGATCAGCTGCGTGTTCGACTCCATGATCGTCTCCAGGATGCGCAGCCGGTTGGCGCGCAGCGTGGAACCGGTCTCGGTGGCTTCGACGATGGCATCGGCGAGCACCGGCGGCTTGACTTCGGTGGCGCCCCACGAGAACTCGACCTCGACCGTCAGCCCCTTCGACGTGAAGTAGTGTTTCGTGACGCGGACCAGCTCGGTGGCGATGCGCTTGCCCTGGAGATCGGCAAGTGACTTGAAGGCCGAGTCTTCGGGCGCGGCCAGCACCCATCTGACCTTGCCGAAGCTTTGCTTGGCGTAGATGAGATCGCAGATCCGCGCGAGCGGTTGTTGTTCCGGGTGGCCGATCTCGTGCTCCGCGATCCAGTCCTGGCCGGTCAACCCGGCATCGATGACGCCGTCGGCGACATACCGCGCCATCTCCTGGGCGCGGATCAGCATGCATTCGATCTCGGGATCGTCGATGGTGGGGAAGTACGACCGCGGGTCGACGCGGATGATGTAGCCGGCGCGCTGGAATAGCTGGATGGTCGAATCCTGTAGCGAGCCTTTGGGGATGCCGAGTCGAAGCTTCATTGAGCACCTGCCGGAACAAAACACGACACACGATTCAAATGACAGACGTTGCCGTCACCCTCCCGCTGCACCTTGAAGAGCGCGGTGTCTTCGTCGCAATCGATGAGGACCTTGCGAACCTTCAGCCGGTTGCCGGAGGTCTCGCCTTTCGTCCACAGCTTGTTGCGCGTGCGGCTGAAGAACGTGACGTAGCCGGTGTTGCGCGTAATTTCCCACGCTTCGCCGTTCATGAAGCCAACCATCAACACCTCGTGGGTGACTTCGTCTTGCACGACCGCGGGAATCAGTCCGTCGAGTTTCGTGAAATCCATAAGCCCTCCGGGCCGGAGGCCCGGACAAGAAAAATAAAAAAGCCCGCCATTCCGGCGGGCTCGCGTGGTTCGAAGACTCGGTTATTTCGCTCGTTCTACGCGCAAACTCCTGCCGGGCCGTTCAGTGAACGGTGATGGTGGGTGTGATGCGCGTGGTGAACGAACAGCATGACCGTCAAAGACTAGTGGATCTATTCCGGCAACGCAAATCGGCCGTCGATCCAGCCCTTGGTCTGGTCCGCCGGGGCCGGGCGGCAGATGAAGTAGCCCTGGACCGCGTCGCACCCCAGGTCGGCCAGCTGGTGATACACGAATTCGGTCTCCACGCCCTCGGCCACGCAGGTGAGCCCGAGGTTGTGCGCCAGGTCGATCATGCAGCGCACCAGCGTGTCGTCTTCGCCGTCGGCCAGGCCGAGCACGAACGACCGATCGATCTTGATCTCATCCACCGGCAGGCGGCGCAGATAACTCAGCGACGAATAGCCGCGTCCGAAGTCGTCGATGACGAGGCGCACGCCGAGCTCGTGCAGCTCGTCGAGGCAGCGCGCCGCGCCGTTCGGATCCGACATCACCAGGTTCTCGGTGATCTCCAGCGTCAACCCCGAAGGCGGCATGGCGTGCGCTTCGAGGGTTTCGCGGATGCGTCCGGGGAAAGCGGCGTGATGGAGGCTCCTCGGCGAGATGTTGACGGCGATGCCGCAGGTGTCGGGCCGCGCCGAGGCCGGCCAGTCGCCGAGTGAACGCTCCAGCACGAACGACGTCAGCGGATTGACCAGGCCGGTGTGCTCCGCGACGCGGATGAAATCATCAGGCAGGAGACGTCCGAGCTCCGGGTGGTTCCATCGCACCAGCGACTCAATCGAGACCACGGCCCCGGTGTTGATGTGGACGATGGGCTGGTAGTCGAGGACGAACTGGCGCCCGTCGATGGCCTCGCGCAGCGAGGAGGCGAGGCTGAGCCGCTGATAGACGCGGTGATCGCGCTGCGCGTCGTAGACGGAGTAGCCGGTCTTGTCGGTCTTGGCCGCGTACATCGCCGAGTCGGCCTTCTGCATCAGCTCGTCGAGCGTGGCCGCGTGCCACGGCGCGCCGGCGATGCCGATGCTGGCGCTGACCATCACCGGCCGCCCATCCGCGACGAAGGGCGGCTCGAAGTCGTGCAGGATTTTTCTTGCCGCGAGCTTGCCGCGATTGACGTCCGTGGCCGGCAGCAGCACCGCGAACTCGTCGCCGCCGAGCCGCGCCACGGTGTCGGACGCGCGCAAGGCGCCGCGCAGCCGCATTCCGACTTCCTGGAGCACCTCGTCGCCGGCGTGGTGGCCGAGCACGTCGTTCACTTCCTTGAAGCCGTCGAGATCGAGCAGCAGCACGGTGACGCCGCGCTCGTCGCGATGCGAGCGCAGGATGGCCTGCTGCAGCCGATCGAGGAACAGCGCGCGGTTCGGCAGATCGGTCAGCGAGTCGTGGTAGGCCAGATAAGCGAGGCGCTGGTTGGCCAGCTGCCGCTCGCGGCGCACTGCCGCGTCGCGCAGCTCGCGCGCCACGGCCGGTCCGAGCCGCGCCAGGTTGCCCTTGGTGATGTAGTCTTGCGCGCCGATCTTCATCGCCGCCACGGCGACGTCCTCACCAATGGTGCCGGACACGAAGATGAAGGGGAGTTCCGGCGACTGCTCGCGGACAATCGCGAGCGCCTTCTCGCCGCTGAAACCGGGCATGGTGTAATCGGAGACGGCAACGTCCCATTCCGACTCTTCGAGCTCGCGGCGAAGATCCACCGCGTTGTCGACACGTCGGGCAAATACGTCGAAGCCGGACCTGGTCAGGGCAGCGGCAATAACCGTGGCATCAAGTTCCGAATCTTCGACCTGCAGGAGCCGCAGGGGCGTCGGCGTCATCAGGATTGTCGTTTTGCACGGAATCTGAAGGGGGTCCAGAGCCGCAAAGCAACTCTAACCCCGTCCGCAAGAAATATGCCCCGGACCTGTCACTTACATCGACGGGTTTTCAGGCCCATTTGTGAACATTTCAGGGCTTACCCTAAGTGAAATGATGAGCTCTGGCGCGAAGGGGTGACCGATTCCTGCACACTTTCTTCCAAAACCGTCGTTGCACAGTTTCTTCAATAACCCACTATTGCATCGTGGTCGGAGGCCTCCGGCCAGCCGCGACATCACGCGCGACCGCTCGCCAGAGACGACGTGAAAGTCGTCGCTCATGCGGCTCGACGATGAAACCGGTGAGCCGCACGAGCGCGAACGCAAACATCAGGGCGAACGACATATCCGGCGCCTAGTTATTGGTGCCCGACGCCTGTGCCGCCGCGACTCCTGAGGGCCGCTCGATGCCGACCACCGACAACGTACCTCGACTCGCGCGAATCGTGATGCGAATCGGGTGCGCCCAATGGGGCGCGCCGTCCTGCAGCGTCCGGAT
>Ga0114129_10013767_pt1 | contig 11528 bp, 12 predicted proteins | sample RhiMetdeltSRZDD1_FD_80071 | JGI IMG/M metagenome (GOLD analysis project Ga0114129, IMG submission 80071) | Populus rhizosphere microbial communities from Tennessee, USA - Rhizosphere MetaG P. deltoides SRZDD1 (version 2) (version 2) | ecosystem: Host-associated > Plants > Roots > Rhizosphere >... | reverse complement strand
GCGACGCGTTCGGGATTCAGTATTTTCCAGACGAGGGGCTGATTACGCACTCGCTGCAGACAGCCGTCATCGATCGTGACGGCCGCCTCGCAGCGACAGTGGAGGGCAAGGAGTTCACGCCGAAACAGCTCGGAGACTTGATCGGATCAGTGCTTGGAATGCCTTAACAACTTTCAACTTTCAACTTTCAACTTTCAACGTTCAACGTTGAGCGTTGCGACTTGAAAGTTGTTCGTTACTCAGCAGCCGTTGACGTTCTGAGCTTTTGCACCTGCGGCAGGTTGCTGTCCGCATTCGCCCAGGCCTTCGCCGCCCGCGCGCGTGCATCGCGCGCGTCGGCCGTTCTGCCGAGACCGTCGAGCGCCATCGCCAGGCCGTAATACGCACGGCCGCTGCCCGGCTCGCGCCCCAGCGTTTCGCGGAATTCCTTTTCCGCGGTCGCGTAATCGCTCAGCGACAGCGCCACGGTCGCGAAGCCCTCGGCGACCGGACGTGGATACGAAGGCGGCTCGGTGTAGAGCATGGCGGCTTCACGGTCCGCGGCCTTCCGGAACAGCTCGTACGCCTTCTTTCTATCGCCCGTGCGCGCTGTCACGATCGCTTCGAGCTCCTGCGCGCCGATCCCGATCGGCTCCTTCGACGAAGTCACCGCCTCGAGATCCTTGTGCAGGTCGGCAAGGGTCGCCTTGGCTTTGTCGAGCTGACCGGTGTTGGCGTAGGCCAGGCCCATCGCCCAGTGTCGCCACCCATTCTGCTCCGGCTTGTCGTACAGCGGAATCGTCTTGCCGTCGAGGATCGCGTCCCATTTTTCGAAGCGGACCAGCGACTTGACGAGCGCGAAGTACCCCTGACGCCATGGGCCGGTCTGGTTGTTGCCGTTCCTGTCGCGGGGATTCTCCTTGAACGTCAGCAGATGCTGCGCCCACTTCATCGAGTCGTCGTAGCGGCCGCCGAGGTTCAGCGCATGCACGAGGAAATGCACGTTGTGACCGTGGTGGCCGGTCGGATAGAGCGAGTCGGAGGCGATCCATTTCTGCTCGATCTGGGCGGCGCCCAGAAAGGCCGAAATCGCTTCCTGGATCTTGTCGCTCTGCGCGTAGATGTGACCGGGCATGTGCGCGGCATGCGGGATGTCGGTCACGAGGCCCGCGTAGCGGGCGTTGTTGCGCCACGCTTTCTCCGGCGTCTTGCTGCCCTCGTACGCGTGAATCAGGTAGTGGTGCGCACCGAACTGACCGTTATCCTTGGCCACTACTTCTTCGAGCAGCGCGATCGCTTCCATCGTGTGCGCGCGCGGCTCCTTGGTTACCGGATCGAAGCCGTTGGCGAGAGCGAGGCCGAGCATCGACGTGGCCTCGAGGTCATCGGGAAACGCGGCGACGAGCTTGCGAAGCCCGGCGATGTACGCTGCGTCGGCCTCATCCTTGTTGCCCGGCGCGCGGCGGGCGGCCTGCGCTTCGATGTAGAGCCGCTCCCGCGGCGTGACCTTGTCGCGGAGCGCCATCGCCTTCGCGATCGCTTCACGAGCGCGAACCTGAGGATTCAGTGCCGCGCCGCTCGTCGAGCGGGCGACCGTGTCGCCGGAAGTGTCGGGCGCCGCGCCGGAGCCTCGACCAACCGTGGCGTTTGCGGCGTTGCGTAGAAGCTGGAATGCAGGGCGGTAGTCGCTGGCGGCGCTCAACGCGATGCACCAGTACGCCATCGCCATGTCGGGGTCGTACTGCGCCGCCTGCGTGCACGATCGTTCGGACTCCACGAACCAGAACGAGTGAATCTGCGAGATGGCCTGCAGGAAGAACTTGCGGGCATCCTCGGATTTCGTGGTGACCTGAAAGTCCTTGGTGATCCCCATTCCCGGCAGGAGCTTTGCCGGCAGCAGCGGCTGCGCTCCGGCGGGTACGACGCACATGTCGGGCTGGCGCTGTGCGGCCTGCGGCTTTCCTTTCCCAACGATGTCGGATGAGAGCGCCGTGAGCAGAAGTGCAGCGGCGAGAGGCACGTGCTTCATAGGCGTTCAGTATAGGGCATGGTGGGTCAGGAGGTCGCGTGGGTCAGGTGGGTAAACCCACTAGACCTATGCGACCCACCCGACCTACTAGACCTTATCTGTTCGGATCAATCGCCGGCACGTACAAGCTGCGGTCGACGAAATTGTTGTCCTGCCACGACGGCCCGTTCGTGCCCGGCACGTCGGTCAACACCTTGTAGATGTGTCCGTCTGGATAGCAGATGCGCGCGGCGGCAAAGCTGTAGCCCTGCCAGCCGATGATGTTCTCGCCCGCGTTCTTGATCAGCAGCCCCGCGCCCTCGCCGCGCAGCGCCCATGCAACCCGTTTCGTCACTTCGAAGGCGCCCTCGACCGTGCGGGACGGGTTGACGTGGTCGTGGATGCACTCGACGAGCTTTTCCTTGTTCCCCGTGCTGCATCCGAACGTCGGATCGGGTGGCGGTGCCGGTGTCGGCGTCGGCGTGGGTGTCGGTGCCGGCGTGGGCTGCGGCGCTGGCGCGGCCGGCTGCGGACGCCGCAGCACCTCCGTCCCGCTGACCGGTCCCAGACACGTCTCTCCACTGAATGGGACCCGGAGCGTGTTGCCGTTGTCCTCAATCGTGCCGTTGCCGCTCAACGTAAACGGACAGCTGGGAATGCCGGGCATGCTCGCCGTGCCGCTCACGGTGATGGAAACCGCGGTGCCGTTGACCTGTCCCGAGGCGTTCCCGGAGATTCCGAGACCGCCGCCGCACGTGCCTGTGAATGTGCCGGCGATGGACGAGGATGTCTGACTGGTGATCTGATACTGGAAGTTGCCGCACGTGCTGGGATTCGGCAGCGTCGGCGCCGCGCTCGACGACGCCCAGGTGCCGACCAGTGACGGAGTCGATGTCGTGGTGCCAGTTCCGGGTGGGTTGCCGGTGCCGCCGTTACCGCCGTTGCCGGCGCTCGGCGTGCCCTTCGAGGTGTCGACCGATGTCGGCACGAGGACGTTCGTCGAATGTTCAAATCCGCAGGCCGTCGTCATGGCTGCGACGGCAAGAGTGGCGAAAAACGACACGGGTCTCTTCATCTGACAAACCTGTACCGGCGCTCACAATCCTGTGGGCCGAGAATCAACAAACTGGCAATTGGCCGAAAGAAACGGAAAGCGCTGTTATGTATAGCAGAACGACGGCCAAACGCTCAGCCGTCGTATCGGATCATGTGCAGGTTTGCCGTAGCGTGCAGAATCGATCAATTGCGGATTGGATGGCGGAGGCCGGCAAGGTAATCGCGCAGCCCGTCGGCGGTGCTTCGAAACGCGAGAAGATCCCACGGAATGGCTGAGCTCTCGAACTCTGCTGCCTCGAGACATTCATCATCCGCGCAGAGGCGTCCGCCAATCGCTGTGGCGGCATAGACGACGATGACCGGGGCACGGCCGGCGTACGAGTAAACGTTGACGAGCCCGTCGAGCCGAACGTCGAGGCCGCACTCCTCGCGGGCTTCGCGAACAGCGGCGGTCGTCAACGGCTCTCCACGATCGACATATCCGCCTGGAAACACCCACTTGCCGTAGCCGGGTTCGATCGCGCGTCTGACGAGAACGAGGCGTCCGGCGCCGGTCGCGATGATCGTGCCGACGGCGATCTTGGGATCGAGATAGAAAATGAACCCGCATCGCGTGCAGACGGGCCGTTCGGGCTCCGACTGTTTCAGCAGGCGCCGCTCGAGCGCGCCACCGCAGCGTGGACAGAACTGATACGCGTGCGTGTCGTCGTGCGGATGCATGAAGTTCATTCGCGCCAGTATAATTCCCGGGATCATGTCGATTCTGAAAGTCGCACGCATGGGCCACCCCGTGCTGCGCGCGAAGACCCGTCCTCTCGAGAAGGCGGATCTCAAAGGCGCGGCCGTCCAGAAGCTGATCGACGACATGATCGACACGATGGCGGAGTATCACGGCGTCGGTCTCGCCGCGCCGCAGGTGCATGAGGGAGTGCGCATCTTCGTGGCATCGCTCGACATGGACGAGAACGACGGCCGCGAATCCGCTCCCGAGCCTATTGCTCTCATCAACCCAGAAATCACCGTCGTCGGCACCGACATCGTGGAAGATTGGGAAGGATGCTTGAGCATCCCCGACGTACGAGGCCGAGTGCCGAGAGCGCGAGAGATACGGCTGCGCGCGCTCGATCGGAACGGCCGGCGACTGGAGCTGCAGGCCCACGGCTTTTCAGCCCGCGTGATTCAGCACGAGACCGATCACCTGGACGGCGTGTTGTTCTTCGATCGGATGCGGTCGTTCGAGACGCTGACGTTCCTCGATGAGTACTCGCGGTACTGGGCCAAAGATTAGATAACGTCGCTTATTGTCGTTGCAGAAAGAGTGACGGAACCGATGGCTCGAAGCCGCCATGACAAAGTGCCGGCGGAACTGATCGAGTTCCTCACCAGGTACGATCCAGCGATTCACTCGCTGGCGCTCGGTCTCAGACAGGTCGTCCTCGACGCGATCGCGCCGTGCCACGAATACATCTTTCAGATGCGCTCAAAGGTCATGCTGCTCTATGGTGCGACGGCGCGCATCATGGCGGACGGTATCTGTCAGATCGCCATCTTCCGGCACCACGTGACGCTCGTGCTCCCCGACGGCATTGATCTCGAAGACCCCGCGCACGTGTTGCGCGGGACGGGAAGGACCATGCGGCACGTGAGAGTGACAACGTCGAATGACCTCGCTCGTCCTGAGCTCCGATCCCTGCTTCGCCAAGCACGAGCCCTGGGCGGTCCGACAGAGCACCTGCGCCGAGGCTCTCGTGAGGTCGTCACGCGGGTCAAGACATCGGTGACGCCGCCTACCGGCGAGCGAACGGGTCGGACGATCCGTCGCTCGATCGGCGTCTTTCGCGACTGAACGGCGGCCAGCGGTGGAACCGCTTGTGCCGCGACTCGGAACCTCGCCGGACTACGTCTCGTCAAGTACGTCGCAGGAACTCATGCGTCCATCGGTCATTGCCCTTGTCGTGCTGACCTTCGGCGCAGGATCGCTCGAGGGGCAGCTCTCCGACTCCGTTTCACCGCCACAGCAGTACGACCTCTCGACTGATGGACAAGCGTTTCTGCTCAGAGAAGCCGCGAACGCATCGTTCTTCATGCTCGGGGAGCTTCACGGGGAGAATGAAATCCCGTCGCTGATCCGCGGCTTATGGCCTTCGATGTGGAAGGCGGGTTACCGGCATGTCGCCGCCGAGATCAGTCCATGGGCGGCGAATCGATTGGAGTCGGGCAGGAGCGACCCACCGATCTTTGGCCTGTGGCGAGCGTCGGAGGCGGCGTTCGTCACCTCACCGAAGACAGATCGCCGTCGGGTGCTCTGGGGTTGCGATATCGAGGAGATACAGCCGCAGTGGCTTATTCGCGAACTGGCGGCCGCGAATCCCAAGGATCGACATCTTCAGGCCGCCGTTGACGCCGTCGGCGACACCTACCGGCGCCGCATGGCACCGATACTCCTGCAGCATCTTCAGTCGGCCACTGTGGCGAAGGACCTGATCATCAACAACGTCTCACTTCGAGGCCATCTGATTCGGACTCTGGAGGTCGAGGCGGATCGGTCAGCCGGCACAGCCCTGCAGGCGTCGACTCGTCGTGAACGCGTGATGAAGGATCTCTTTCACGACTACTGGCGGACCGCTGCCGGCAAGCCCAAGGTCTTCTTGCGTTTTGGCAGAAACCATCTCCATCGGGGATACGACCGGCGCGGCGTGTCGACGTTGGGAAATTTTGTCGCCGAGCTCGCTGTCGCCGAGCATCTCCAGGTCTTCAACGTGGCGGCGTTTGCCGGCGGCGGCAAGATTGCGTTGACCGGTCCCCCGAGCGATTTTGACGAGCGCGGCGATGATCCCGCATTTGCCTACTTGGCGTCCATCGCACGATATCCGGCGACAGTCTTCGATCTCCGTCCGATGCGCCAGGCACTTCACCGTGTACCAGAAAGCAAGCGTTCGGCGCTGGAGACGAGCCTGGTGTATTGGGTTGATAGCTGTGACGCGATGCTCTTCTATCGAGAAGTCACACCTCTGGGATACTGAGGTTCGTTCTCTCCGCTCGTTTTTTCTCCATGCTGCGCTCTGACTGAAGCCTCTCGAGCTCCACCTCCGAGTGATCGACGAACTGCATGGCGGATGCGATCGCGCGGTGTCCAGCTTCCTCCGCGATGGCGCGGTGCATCAGCTGGCACACGCGGCGGTATGAGGGATGCCCCTGCGGCGATGTCCGCAGCTCGAGGAGGTGCATCGCCTCGCGCGCGTTCATGTCCATGTAGAACCGGACGCGGAAGGCCATGACGACGGCGTAAGGGGCGGCGTCGTGCAACGCGTGCGCGAGCATCTCCTCATAGAGGTCGGCGGACCGATCCATGACCTCGCGCCATTCGCGCAGGGCGCCGGCCTCCTCGATCGCGGCCGGCTCGGTGTAACCGTGACGTGTGCTGAGCGGCTGCCATTCGAGCGTCAGCAGGCGGTGCCGCTGAAGATCTCGAAACGCTCCGTAGTCGGCGAGCACGTCGAAGCGATAGCCGGTTCGCTCGAAGGCGCGGCCCGGCTTGTGGCGGCGGTTGCCGCGGTTGCCGACGTAGGCGCGCAAGAGCGCCGCGCGATGGTCGGGCGACATCCGCTCGGCGATCGCCCGTAGCTGGTCGTCGGGCAGCGCCGACACGGAGTACAGTGCCGCCGCGACAACTTTGGTCTCGCCATCCGGATCGAAGTCCGAGAGCGTCACTTCGGCCCTCGGCTCCGCTGTCGCACCTTCTATGAACGGGCGGGCGGCCGCGTCGAACTCGCGTCGCGTGTCCGCGAGATAGTCGATCCAGCGTCCACCGCGGTTCGGCTGATCGAGTCGTGCCAGGAACGCCGGGATCACCTGACGGAGTTCCGTGAGCATCTGACGCGCGCAACCGCGAACCTCGTCGAGCGGATGGGCGAACATGCGCAGCAGCAGCACTTCGAACGCCTGCCCGGTGCCGAACAGGCCGACATTCGACCGGGTTGCGGCGGGAAGCAGTCCTCTCAACGTATCGAGCGCTTTCGCGCGAATCACCGAGCGATACACGGCATCTGAATCGTCAGGCGATTTCGGGTACTTCGATCGGAAGTGCGCTTCCATTGCCGGAATCCACTTCGCGTACGTCTCGAAGGCGCGGTCCAGCGTCGCGAGGAAGCGATCGCGGATCTCCGATCGTTCGATTTCAGCGGGGACGTGGTACTTCCAGAGATTGCCAGGGCGCTCGGTGTACGGCACGTAGCGCGTCGATTGCTCGAGATACGCCATCAGCCGTCCCCACTCGAGCACCTTCGTGAGGACGTTCGACACGCCCTCGCACGCGATGTGCGCGCCGCCCAGCTGCGCGACCGAATCGTCGCCGTACTCGCTCAGCACACGGGCGTACAGCTTGTCGGCTCGCGCCGTGCCGACGCTGCTAGCGTGAACGGCGTCGGCGCGCCCGAGCTCGCCGAGGAATTCGTCGAGAAAGAGGCGGCGTACCGATTTCGCGGAGCGCGAATAGCGCGCGAAGAGCGCGCCTTTGACCGTTTCGGGCAGATTGGTGAGCGCAAAGACCGGTCGATCGGTGTTGGTGAAGTATGGTGCGAGCGCTCGGACTTCGTCGGCGGTGAAAGTCTCAGCGGCTGCGGTGGGGAAGCCCACGGTGGTCGGGTATTCTACCTCGCATGCCGAGCGATTACGCGTACCGTCACCGGCTCACCGTTCGGTTTCGCGATTGCGACGCAATGGGTCACGTGAACCACGCGGTGTACTTCACGTATTTCGAGCAATGTCGGCTCACGTTCTGGCGCGAGGAGACCGGCGCGCCGGCGCCGCACGCGAAAGTCATCATCGCGCGCGCGGAATGCGACTATCGGTCGCCAGCACATTTCGGCGACGAGCTGGAAATTCGGTTGAAGGTCAGCGACATCGGCCGGTCGAGCTTCACGCTGCGATACGAGATCGTGCAGTGCGCCGGCGGGACGCTCGTCGCGGTTGGCAGCACCGTCATGGTCAGCTACGACTATGCGGCGCGAAAACCAGTCGCGCTGTCCGACGCTGCGAGAGCGCTGCTGGAGCGGGTGCGTGGGGTCTGACCCCGATGTCCGCTCATGTCGGTCGCGCCGGGTCAGACGCCGCGCTACACTCAGACGATGGTCACGATTTTCGGTAAGGACAGCTGTCCCTACACGCAAGCCGCACGCGATGACTACGAGAAGCGGCGGGTTCCGTTCACGTACATCAACGTGAAGAAACAGCCTGCCGAACTGGCGCGCATGCTGACGTTCAGCAAAGGCCGCCGCGCGGTACCGGTGATCGTCGGGGATGATGGACGCGTGACGATTGGCTTCGGCGGTACTTGAGGCGTGTAGCGGCCGCCAGTCGGGCGGTCAGGTTTATAGTTCTCAGGTGTTTGCGCCGGTCCTGCTGCACGCGCACAATCCCGGTCCGATGACCGGATCGGGCAACAACACGTATCTGATCGCAGGGACCAATGGCTCGGCGACGCTCATCGACGCGGGCGTGGGCAACCCTCAGCACCTCGCGGACCTCGACGCTGCGCTCCACCAGCAACACGCGCGCCTCGATCGCGTCCTCGTCACACACGGCCATCGCGACCACGCCGGCGGTGCGCCGGCACTCGCCGCCGCATATCCCGAGACGACCTTCATCAAGCGACCGTGGTCAGGCGAGGATGGTCAGTACACGGTGCCTTGGCGCCCCGTCGGCGACGGCGAGCTCGTCACCGCCGGCGACGAGGCGCTTCGCGTTGTCCACACGCCTGGCCATTCTCCAGACCACCTCGCGTTCTGGCACGAGGGCAGCGGCACAATGTTCAGCGGCGACCTCGTCGTCCTCGGCAGCAGCGTGATGATCCACACGAGCCGCGGCGGCAACCTCTCCGAGTACCTCCAATCCCTCGAACGTTTGCTGACGCTGGAGCCGAGGGTCCTGCTGGCCGCTCACGGACCGCGCATCGACGCGCCGCGCGCCGTGTTGACGAGCTATCTGGAACACCGGCGGACGCGCGAGCAGCAGGTGATCGACGCGCTTCACGCGGGCCGCGCCACCGTGCGGGAGATCGCGGAATCCATCTATGATGGTCTCGATCCGGCGCTGATGCCCGCGGCGCGAGAGAACGTTCGCGCGCATCTCGAGAAGCTCAAGGCAGAGGGCCTGGTGGTCGACGAAGCGGATCGATGGAGATTCTGATATTCGTCGTGGCGGCGGCGCTGGCGGCGCTTCTCGTCACGCGCGAGCTTTGGTGGCGCCGCGAGGCAGCCGTCCTTCGCGATCAGCTTCGCACCGCGCAGGCGCTGGAGATGGAGCGCGAGCAGCTCGCGAGCGTCGGCCAACGCGTCTCGGGCCTTGCGCAGGAGCTCAAGAATCCGCTTCAGGGAGTGCTCGGAAATGCGGAGTTGCTGATCGCGTTGACGAGGCCGGGCCTCGGCGGCGCCGACGATCTTCGCGAGATCCAGCACAACGCCACTCGCGCCGTCGGCATCTTCAGAAATCTGCTCGCATTCACTGAAACATCCGCGCTCCGCCACCGGTGGGAGAACATCAACGACATCGCTCGACGCGCGATTGAGAGCTGCCGGCAAGAGCTCGAGGCGTCGCGGGTGCGCGTGCACATGGAGCCGGCGGAACGCCTTCCGCTCGTCTGCGTCGACGGCCGCCAGCTCGAGACGGTGATCGTGACGCTGGTGTCGCGGCCGGCGCCCCGCTCGATTTCCGCGCGCGAGGCGGCGGCCATTACCATCATGACGCGGCGGAGCGCGGACGATCGGCTCGTGATCGAGATCGATGACTGGACGGCCGCCGACCGGGTCGACGAGCCTTCGTGGTCGGACGACCTGGACGCGTGTCGGAAGGTCATGGAGGCTCACGGCGGATCGCTGGAGGTCGGCCGATCGAAGGCCACGGGATTTCGATTTCAACTGGAGCTGCCAATCACGGCCGGCGGCGCCGAAGCGCTGGCCGCCGGCTAGCCAGCGGAGTGAACCTGCATGGACAAGGTGATCGATTTCATCAACGTGAACCGCGATCGGTATCTCGAAGAGCTCAAGGCGCTACTCGCGATTCCCAGCATCAGCGCGCTGCCGCAGCACGCAGGCGATGTGAAGCGCTGCGCCGACTGGTGCGCCGACGAGATGCGGCGCATCGGCCTGCAGCACGTGCGCCTCATCGACACGCCCGGCAATCCGGTCGTGTACGGCGACTGGCTCGACGCTGCCGGCGCACCGACCATCCTCTTCTACGGCCATTACGACGTGCAGCCCGTCGATCCACTCGACCTCTGGGAATCACCGCCCTTCGAGGCGACCGTCCGTGACGGCGAGATCTACGCACGCGGTTCGGCCGACGACAAAGGCCAGGTGTTCATGCATTTCAAAGCGGTGGAAGCGCACCTGAAACAGAACGGTCGCCTGCCGGTCAATATCAAGTTCATTCTGGAGGGCGAAGAGGAGGTCGGCAGCGTCAACCTGGACGAGTTCATCCGTTCGCACAAGAACGAGCTCGGGGCCGACGTGGTCGTGATTTCCGACTCGCCGATGTTCGCGCGCGGCGTGCCCTCGATTTGCTACGGCCTGCGCGGCCTTGTCTACTTTCAGATTGATCTTCGCGGGAGCAGCACCGATCTTCACTCGGGCTCCTTCGGCGGCGCCGTCGCGAACCCGGCGATGGTTCTCGCCCAGCTGCTCGCGCAGATGAAGGATCGCGGCGGCCACATCAAGATCCCAGGTTTCTACGACGATGTCGTGCCGCTGCAGGACGAGGAGCGGAAGGCGTGGGCGACGTTGCCGTACAACGAGAAGCAGTACAAGAAGGACTTCGGCATTCCAAAGCTCTTCGGCGAAACCGGCTACACGACGCTCGAGCGCACCTGGGCGCGGCCCACATTCGAAGTCAACGGGTTGCTCTCCGGGTTCACGGGCGAGGGAGCGAAAACCGTCCTGCCCGCCGTCGCCATGGCGAAGGTCAGCATGCGGCTGGTGCCGAACCAATCGCCCGATACTGTTGCGCGCCTCTTCGAGGAGTACGTGAGGAAGGTGACGCCGAAGACGGCCGAGCTGAAGATCACGAGAATGCACGGCGGCAAGCCGTGGATGACGTCGTACGACAACCCGTTCGTGCAGGCGGCCGGCCGCGCGATCGAGAAGGGGTTCGGTCAAAAGCCGGTGTTCACGCGAGAAGGCGGCTCGATTCCGGTGGTCTCGACCTTTCAGGAGGAGCTTGGTCTGCCGTCGGTACTATTCGGCGTCGGACTCCCGGACGAAAACGCGCATGCGCCGAACGAGAAGCTCGATACTGGCAACTTCCACGGCGGGATCATCGCGTCGGCGATTCTCTATCAGGAGATCGCGGACGGGGCCAGGAGCTAACAGCCCGTGGTGAAAGTCTGGCTGCATTCGACGGGCGATGCATCCCCACCGGCGGCGTTGCTCCTCGCTCAAATACTCCCGGTATTCTCGGTCGTCGCGCCTTGCCGGCGGGGCGCCTCGCCCGT
>Ga0114129_10013766_pt1 | contig 11528 bp, 9 predicted proteins | sample RhiMetdeltSRZDD1_FD_80071 | JGI IMG/M metagenome (GOLD analysis project Ga0114129, IMG submission 80071) | Populus rhizosphere microbial communities from Tennessee, USA - Rhizosphere MetaG P. deltoides SRZDD1 (version 2) (version 2) | ecosystem: Host-associated > Plants > Roots > Rhizosphere >... | reverse complement strand
GGCGGTGGATGTCGCGCGGCACCTTGACGAAGCTGACCAGCCGGATCACCTCTGGCCGATCGAGCCGCATCGTCTCCGAGCGGAGCACGCCGTCGCCGTTCTCGAGCACCTCCGCCTTCTCCTTGAGCAGGAGGACGAGCGCACGGCGGACGGTGCAGACATTGAGCGGCTCGTAGCTCGCGTTGAGGACCAGGACCCGCCCGCGCGTCAGGCGCCGGGCGGCGGCTACCGCTACCTCAGCGTCGGCGTCACTCTCTCCCGCCACGTTGCCGTTCGACGCCGGTCCGTGGCCGTTCGAAATCGCCCGGCCGTTCACCGGAGCGCCCACCTCGTGCCCGGTCACCCCGTTGCTCATGTCCCGCGCAAGGATAAACCAGCCATACGGCCGCCCGGGCAGGACGGGTCGCGCAGGCGGCCCCGGACGCGAAGCGGAGGAGCCGCCGCCTGATTCTTTACGGAACGCCGGCGGTCGGCTTGGTCGGGTAGCTACCGAGCACGCGAACGGTCTCCGCGTGACCCCTGAGCGCCTCGATCGCCTCGCCGACCCGCTCGTCCCCCTCGGACCCCTCGAGGTCGCAGAAGAACATGTAGCGGCCCAGTCCTCGCCGCAGCGGGCGCGACTCGATCCGGGTCAGGTTCACCTCGCGGTCGGAGAAGACCCGCAGCGCATCCACCAGCGCCCCCGGCCGGTCCTCGCCGAGCTCGGAGAAGACCAGCGAGGTTCGCCAGGGCCCGTCGCCCTCGGCCTTCGTCCCAGCCGGCGCGACCCAGACGAAGCGGGTCACGTTGTCGGGGGAGTCCTCGACCCCCTCGCTGAGGACGGCGCAGCCGTAGAGCTCGGCGGCGGAAGCCGCGCCGAGGGCGGCCCAGGGCTCCTCCTCCTCGCTCACCACGCGCACCGCCTCCGCGGTGCTGGCGGCGGCTCGAACCTCGGCGCCGGGCAGCTTCTGGCGGATGAAGTGGGCGCACTGGGCGCTCGCCTGGGGGTGGGAGAGGACAACCTCGATCCGCTCGAGGGGAATCTCCTCGCGCGCGATCAGGCAGTGCCGGATCGGCAGGTCGTACTCGCCGACCAGGGTCACGCCGTCGGCGTCGAAGGCGAGCGTGTCCAGGGTGGCGCTCACCGCGCCCTCGATGGAGTTCTCGAATGGGACCAGCGCCCGATCGGCCTCGCCCGACTGCACGGAGACGATCGCGGCGTAGACGGACGCGGTGGGAACGGGTTGGATCTCCCCGTCGCCCGTTGCCTCCCGCAGGGCGTCCTCGGTGAACGTGCCCTGCGGGCCGAGATACGCGACCCGCGGCGCCACTAGGGCGCTTCCGGGCTGCCGAAGACGACCGTGTAGGTGGCGGTGTTGTTGTCGGTGACCGCCTCGCCCTCGACCGGCTGGACCACTACCTCCAGCTGGGCCTCGGTGCCGGGCTGCGGCAGGTCGGTCAGCGGGATGGTCACCTCCGTTGTGTCGCCGGCGGCGATGTCCTCGATGGCCTTGTTGACCGGGTTGCCGTCGTTGACGGAGACGGACACCTGGACCCCGCCCTCGTCCTCCTCGCCCTGGTTCTGGACTTGGATGGTGACCTCAGTCGAATCGCTTGGGACCTCGTTGGTCGTCTCCGGGTCCAGCGTCACGTCGCCCATCGAGACCCCCCCGTCAACGATGCCAAGACCCTGTGTCCCCGTGGCCGTTTCGCCTCCGGTGACGCCGGAGAGCTTCTCCACGATCGTGTTCTGGTCGAGAAACTCGACCGCCTCGCTTCCCTCCGGCATGAAGTTCCCGGCGGGCAGGTCCTGCCCGTCGACGCCCTCGTCGTCGAGGATGCCCTCGATCTGCGGCTTCGCCTCCCGGGTCCAGATGATGTCGCTGGCGTAGAGGGACTGCATCTGGTCTGCGATCGCCGCGACGTCGTCACCGATCTCCCGGTCGGCTGTGGCCCCGCCGACGCTCTCCGAGATCACCTGGAGCGCGTCCCGGCGCAGCTTCAGGGTCAGCTCCGCGGCGTTCTGGGGATCGCTCATCGCTCCCGGCACGCCGATGTGCTCGGCGCGGTCCAACAGGGACTGGGCGTAGTTCCGCTGGCTGCTGACCTGCTGCTCGAACTGCTGCTCCGAGGCCGAGCCCGGGTTGTCGAGCAGCTCGAAGAACTCGTCGCCGCGCTGCTCGGACTCCTGCATGATCGTGCCGATGTCCTCGCTGTAGTTGCGCAGGCCCCGGTCGGATCGCGCCTCCAGACAGCCGCGGACCCCGAGCACGAGCAGAATCAGGAACGCGACGCCCACCCCGACCCCGATCAGGCGTCGGAGGAGGAATTGCTGGCGCCTGCGCTCCGGCTCCATGCGCCTGGGGCGCTCGGGCTGCTCCGGCGGGGCGGCCTCCTGCTGTTCCTCGTCGAGGAATGCCACGGCGGACCAGTATGAACATGACGCCCACCGGCGGCTGCACGCGCAGGAACCACGCCTGACGCGTGGAAAGCAGCAGAGGCCATGGTCGGCGAACGAGTCCTGGGCAGATTCACCCTCGAGGAGAAGGTCGGAAGCGGCGGGTTCGGCACCGTCTACCGCGCGTGGGACGAGCGCCTGCAGCGCGCCGTCGCGGTCAAGGTGATCGCCCAGGAGGGGGAGCCCCGGGTCATGCGCGAGGCCCAGGCCGTCGCCCGCCTCGGCCACCGCAACATCGCGACGCTGTACGAGCTCGCCAGCGAGAACGGCCACGCCTACCTGGTCTCGGAGCTGATCGAGGGGGAGACGCTGCGCGGCCTCGGACGGGCGGGGGAGCTCAGCGACCGCCTCGTCGCCGAGGTCGGCGCCGACGCGGCCTCGGCCCTCGCCCACGCACACCGCCACGGCGTCGTTCACCGTGACGTCAAGCCCGAGAACATCATGGTCCCGGCCGGGGAGGCGAAGCTCGTCGACTTCGGAATCGCCCGGATAGCCGGCGACCCCACCATGACCAAGACCGGTGCCGTGATCGGCACCCTGGCCTATATGGCGCCCGAGCAGGCGGATGGCCTGCGGCCCGGGCCGGCGGCCGACGTCTACTCGCTCGCCCTGACGCTGTACGAGTGCCTCTGCGGGGAGCACCCCTTCCTGCGGGAGGGACCGGCCGCCACCGCCCGCGCGATCGGAGAGCCGGTGGCCCCGCTGACCGATGTGCGGCCCGACCTGCCAACCGCGATGACCGAGACGATCGACGACTGCCTCGACCCCGACCCCGAGGTTCGCCCCCTCGCGTCCGAGCTGGAGGCGGTCCTCACCGCGCACGCCAGCGGCCTCGATGGGACGACTCTGCCGCCGGTGATCGAGCCCGACGGGTGGGGCGAGTCCGTTCTTCCCCGCCGCACCGTGCCGGTGGAGCGGCTGGCGCCCGCGCTGGGCGTCGGAGCCCTGACCGCCGCGCCGCTGATCGCGAGCGGAGCGCCGGCGATCCTGCTGTGGACGGTGATCCTGATCGCCGCGATCGCGCTGGGCCGGCCGAGACCGGCCCTGGCGCTTGGAGCCGCCGTCGTCGTCCCCTGGCTCTGGCTGGGGGCCGACCAGCCCGGCGCGGCCCTCGTCGCAGCGGCCCTCGCCGCCCCGCTCCTCGCTCCGATCGGCAACCCCATCGCAGCACCGATCCCCGGCGCCGCTCCCCTGCTGGGGCTGGCGGGCCTGGCTCCCGTGTATCCGGCGCTGGCCGCCCTCGGGGGAACCGCCGCGTCCCGCGCGATGCTCGGCGCGACGGGCTACGTCTGGCTCGCCGTGGGCGAGGAGGTCTTCGACAAGACCCTCATGTTCGGGCCCGAGATGACGGCCCCCGACGGCTGGCAGCAGTCGGCCGGGCTCGCCTTCACGGACGTCCTGATCCCTCTTCTGTCCGGGCCCGTGCTGGCGGCTGCCGCCGTCTGGGCGCTGGCGGCGGTCGCGCTGCCGATGCTCGTCCGCGGCAGGACCCCCGTGCTGGATGGCCTGGGTGCGCTCGTCTGGGCCGCCGCGCTGATCTCCGCGCACCGTCTGGTGGCCGGCCCGGGGGCCGAGCCCGCCGGGCTGCTCTTCGGGGCGCTCGCGGCGGCGCTCGTCGCCGCGCTTCTGGCCCGGCGCCTGCGCCAATCGCCTACCCTCGCGGGCTCGCCGATGGCCGAGACAGGCACGGAAGCGACCGCATAGTGCCTGCCCGGCGACGGGCTGGGCACTAGGATTTCGCCCCGCGGTCGAGCAGGGTCCCGCCAGACCGCTTCAACGAACCACCAGGAGTCTCCGATCAGCGTTCTACGCAACCTTGAAGCCCGCATAGAGGGCCTCGTCGAAGGCGTGTTCAGCCGCGCCTTCAGCTCCGGCGTGCAGCCTGTGGAGATCGCGCGGAAGCTGGCCAAGGAGATGGACGCTCACAAGACCGCCTCGGTCGCGCGCACGTACGTGCCGAACGAGTACACGGTCTGGCTCTGCCCCGACGACTACGGGCGCTTCAAGGACTACGAGACCTCGCTCGCCCAGGAGTTGAGCGGGCACCTGCTCGAGCACGCCCGGCACCACGACTACGACCTGCTGACGAGGCCGGTGGTCAACCTCGACGAGGACGACCGCCTGCGCCTGGGGGAGTTCGGGATCCAGACCCGCCTGGTCCGCCCGCCGCAGCGTCAGGGCGCCGAGCCGACGCAGGGCGAGCAGGGTCACACCATGGTCTATTCGGCGACCCAGGCGGAGAAGGCCAAGTCCAAGCGCCGGCCCGAGCAGGCGTATGCGGAGACCCGGGCCATCATCTCGCTGGACGATCGCCGCTACGTCCTCGATGGGCCGACGGCGACGATCGGCCGCTCGAAGGACTGCGACTGTGTCCTGGACGACCCGAACATCTCCCGGCGGCACGCCGAGCTGCGCCGCTCGAATGTCGGGGACTGGCAGGTCGTTGACCTCGGCTCGACCAACGGCATCAAGGTCAACGGGCGGCGCGTCTCCTCCGCGCGTCTGTCGCCCGGTGACGAGATCACCCTCGGAACAGCGGTCTTCGCCTTCGACATCGAGCAGTGACCGACCTGGTGCCGCTCGCGCAGGCGAACGATCTCGAGCCCGTAGCGGTGGCTCTCAAGTTCGGCTTCCTAGCCGTGCTCTACCTGTTCCTGCTCTGGGTGACGCGGATGGCGCTCCGCGATCTCCGTGGGACGGCCACCCCGGGCTTCGAGACCGGCTACCACGAGGTCCTGCCCGGCGAGGCCCCCGGCGGGACGGACGCCTTCCTCGTCGTGGAGGAGGGCGGCGGCCTGAAGTCGGGCGATCACTTCGACCTCTTCGGCGGCGTGTCCCTGGGCCGGTCCCCTGACGCCGACATCCGCATCGACGACCGCTATGCGTCGGGCATCCACGCGCGCGTCTTCAGCCGCTCCGGGTCCTACTTCGTCGAGGACATGAACTCGACCAACGGCACTCTCCTCAACTCCCAGGAGCTGCACGGCGAGGCGCAGCTCGATCCCGGTGACAGGATCCGGATAGGGGACACTGAGTTGCGATTCGAGGTCTCCTGAACATGAGGACGCCGAGTTGAACGTCGCCGAGCTGGCATACAAGACGGACACGGGCCGTCAGCGGAACGCGAACGAAGACTCCTACTACGCGAAGGCGCCGGTCTTCGCGGTCGCGGACGGCATGGGCGGGGCGCAGGCCGGTGAGGTGGCGTCGCGGATCGCAGCGGGCGCCTTCGAGCAGGGCGTCGACGAGGAGACGCCGCCCGAGGCGCAGCTCAAGCAGATCGCCCAGGAGGCGAACCGCGAGATCCACGAGCTGGCGCAGAGGGACTCCTCGCGCGCCGGCATGGGAACCACGCTCACCTCGGCGCTGGTGCGCGACGACGAGGTCGCGCTCGCCCACGTCGGTGACAGCCGCGCCTACGTCCTGCGCGACGGCGAGCTGAAGAGGCTCACCAAGGACCACTCCCTGGTGGAGGAGCTGCGTCGCTCGGGCCGGCTGACGGAGGAGCAGGCCGAGGAGCATCCGCAGCGCTCGATCATCACCCGCGCGCTGGGCCCCGAGCCCAAGGTCAACGTGGACACGATGACCGTTCCCGCCAAGGAGGGCGACGTCTTCCTGCTGTGCAGCGATGGCCTGACCACCATGGTGGGCGACGACCAGATCCGCGAGATCCTGACCGGCGCCAGGAGCCTGCGCAGCGCGGTCAACAAGCTCGTTGACGCGGCCAACTCAGGCGGCGGCCGGGACAACATCACCGCCGTGGCGTTCCGGCTGTCCGAGAGCGAGGAGGCCACGGCCGAGGACGCGACCCTGATCTCCCGCACGGCCGAGCAGGCAGGCCTGACGGGGGAGCGCGTGCGCGCCGCCGCCGACCGCCTCCGCGGCCAGGGCCCCATGCCCGCCCCGTCCCGCCGCCGGCGCGGGATCAAGATCGCCGCAATCGTGGCGGTCGTCCTGGTGCTGTTCGGCGGATTCTTCCTCCTGGCGAGCCAGGTGTACTTCCTGGGGACGGATGACGAGGGGCGCGTCGCCCTCTACAAGGGCCTGCCCTACGAGCTGCCGCTGGGGATCAACACCTACTCGGAGCAGGAGTCGATCGGCGTACAGACCGCGAGCCTCTCCGAGGAGCGCCAGCAGGCGGTCACGGAGCACGAGCTGCGCAGCGAGGACGACGCGCAGGACCTGATCGACGACATCGAGCAAACGGAGGGGGCGGTGCCGCCGACCCCGCCGCCGGCTCCACAGACCCCCAAGAAGAAGGCGGCGGCGCAGAAGAAGAAGGCGGCGGCCCAGAAGCCCGCCGGATCCACCCCTTGAGCGCCCGCACCCGCGAGCTGTTCGCCCTGATCCCCGTCGGGCTGCTGGTGACGGCGGGCTTCACCGCGATCTTCATCACCCAGTCCGAGCAGCTCGGCAACCTCAGCGTTCTCTACGGCGGCTACTTCCTCGCGCTGTGCGTGGCGGCCCATTTCGTGATCCGCGCACGCCTTCCCGACGCCGACCCGTTCCTGTTCCCGCTGGTGGCGCTGCTGGCCGCCTTCGGGGTCGTGATGCTCTACCGGCTCGACGAGGGCCTCGCCCGGAACCAGGCGAACTGGTTCGTCCTCGGGCTTCTCCTCTTCTCGCTGACGATCTTCTTCCTGCGGGACTACGAGGCGCTCGAGCGATACCGCTACCTGATCGCCCTGACCGGGATCGGCCTGCTGATGCTTCCCCGGGTCCCGGGGATCGGCGCGCAGACCAACGACGCCTTCCTCGCGATCAAGTTCGGCGCCGTCACCTTCCAGCCCACCGAGATCGCGAAGATCGCCATCGTCGTCTTCCTCGCCAGCTACCTGAACGAGCGCCGCGAGGTTCTGGTGGTGGGCGCGAGAAACGTCGCGGGGATCGTCCTGCCGCCGCTGAAGCACCTCGGTCCCCTGCTGGTGGTCTGGGGCGCGGCGATGTTCATGCTGGTCTTCATCAGGGACCTGGGCAGCTCCCTGATGTTCTTCGGGGCGTTCCTGGCGATGATCTACGTCGCCACGGCGCGGATCTCGTTCGTCCTCGTGGGCGTCCTGATGTTCGTGATCGGCTCCTGGTTCTTCGCCAGCACGATCGGCCACGTGCAGGAGCGGTTCGACATCTGGCTCGATCCCTTCAACGAGGCGGAGGGAAACGGATTCCAGATCGCGCAGTCGCTGTTCGCGCAGGCGGACGGCGGCCTGTTCGGGCGGGGTCTCGGCGAGTCGCTCGTGCAGTTACCCAAATGCAGCGGGGACTTCCCGAACCAGTGCGCGATCCTGCCCGCCCCGCACACGGACGTGATCTATGCCGTGATCGTCAACGAGCTCGGCTTGTTCGGCGCCGGCGCGGTCGTCCTCATCTACGCGCTGATCGCGGAGCGCGGCTTCAAGACCGCCGTCCTCGCCGAGGACGGGTTCTCGAAGTTGCTCGCGACCGGACTCACCTCGATCTTCGCCCTGCAGGCCTTCGTGATCATCGGCGGCGTGACGCGCGTCATCCCGCTGACCGGCGTCACGCTGCCCTTCATCAGCTACGGCGGCAGCTCGATCGTCGCCAACTTCATCCTGCTCGCGCTGCTGCTGCTGATCTCCGACAAGGCGCGGCGCCGTCTGCGCCGTGAGGAGGCTCAGGCGTGAACACGCAGATCGTGAAGCTCTTCGGCTTCATCCTGATCCTCTACGCGCTGCTGTTCGGCTTCACCTCGTACTGGTCGATCTTCGACGCCGACAACCTCGAGGCGAACACCGCCAACAAGCGCCCTCTGCTCGAGGAGGAGCGGATCGACCGGGGCGAGATCCTGGCCCACGACGAGAAGACCGTGATCGCCAGGTCCGTTCCCAAGGGGGAGGGCGACGCCCAGATCTACGTACGACAGTACCCCGAGGGAGACCTCTACGGGAACCCGATCGGCTACAGCTACGTGGAACGCGGCCGGGTCGGGACCGAGCTCGATCACAACGACGAGCTGGTCGGCAACAAGACCGAGTTCCTCTCCATCCTCGACGAGCTCCAGGGCCACCAGCAGGAGGGCTCGACCCTGGTCAGCTCTCTGGATCCTGAGGCCCAGCAGACGGCGCTGGACGCCCTGGGGGGCCAGAAGGGCTCAGTGGTCGCGATGGTCCCCTCGACGGGCGAGATCAGGGCGATGGTCAACGTGCCCACCTATGACCCGAACGACATCCCGCAGGATTACGCCGAGCTGAACTCCGACCGCAACGCCCCGCTGTTCAACCGGGCGACGCAGGCGGGCTATCAGCCGGGATCGACGATGAAGCTGGTCACGGCTACGGCCGCCCTCGACAGCGGCGAGGCGGACCCCGACACCACGCTCAGCGGCCGGTCGCCCGTCGAGATCTCCGGCGTACCGCTCGAGAACTCCGGCGGCGAGCAGTTCGGCGAGATCGACATGACGACCGCGCTGACCAACTCCGTCAACACCTGGTGGGCGCAGATGGGCGAGCAGCTCGGGACGGACACGATGTACAAGTACATGGACCGCTTCGGGTTCAACGAGGAGCCGCCGCTCGACTACCCGGATTTCCAGCTGGCCATCTCGGGGGAGTACGCCGACGGCAAGGTGCTCGACGCCGGCAGCGACCAGATCGACGTCGGCCGCATGGCGATCGGCCAGGACAAGCTCAACGTGACGCCGCTTCAGATGGCGATGGTCGTCTCGGCGATCGCCAACGACGGCGAGCTGATGGAGCCGCGCCTGTGGTCGAAGACCATCGACCCGGACGGCCGCGAGGAGGAGATGAGCCCCGACCGGCAAAGCCGGGTGATGAGCGATGACACCGCGAACGCGATCACGAGCATGATGCAGGACGTCGTCAACGAGGGAACGGGTACCGCCGCCGCGCTGTCTGGCATCGACGTCGCCGGCAAGACGGGAACGGCGGAGATCGACATCGAGAACAACGTCAACCAGGCGTGGTTCGTCGGCTTCGCTCCCGCCGACGACCCGGACATCGCGGTCGCCGCGACCGTCGAGCGGACCAGCGGCTTCGGCGGCACCGTCGCCGCGCCCATCGCCAAGCAGGTGATGGAGGTCATCCTCGGGGAGGAGGGCGACTAGTGGCCGACGTGAAGAAGGGGACGGTCGTCGACGACCGATACGAGCTCGAGCGCAAGATCGGCAGTGGCGGGATGGCCGACGTCTGGCTGGCCGAGGACCGAGAGCTCGACCGGAAGGTCGCAATCAAGATCCTCCACGACCGGTTCGCGCAGGACAAGGAGTTCGTGGAGCGGTTCCGCCGCGAGGCGCAATCGGCCGCCGGCCTCCAGCACCCGAACGTGATCAGCATCTTCGACCGCGGGGAGCTCGACGGCACCTACTTCATCGCCATGGAGTACGTGGAGGGGCCGCAGCTCAAGGAGCTGGTGAAGGGCGGCATGGGCGCGAAGGACGCGGTGGACTTCGTCCGCCAGATCCTCAACGCGGCCCGGTTCGCCCACCGCAAGGGGATCGTCCACCGCGACCTGAAGCCGCAGAACGTGCTGATCGACGGCGAGGGGCGAGCCCGCGTCGCCGACTTCGGCATCGCAAGGGGGGAGAGCTCCGACATCACCGGCACGGGGTCGGTGATGGGGACGGCCCAGTACCTCTCGCCCGAGCAGGCCCAGGGGAAGCCGACGACCCCGCGCTCCGACATCTACTCGATCGGCGTGATCCTCTACGAGGCCCTGACCGGCCGCGTCCCGTTCCAGGCGGACAGCGCGGTGGCGGTCGCGCTCAAGCAGGTCTCCGAGGCGCCCCGGCGCCCGAGCGCGATCAACCCAAACGTCCCCCCGGCCCTCGACGCCGTGGTCATGCGGGCGCTGGCCAAGGATCCCGACGCCCGCTTCAAGGACGCCGACGCGTTCCTGAAGGCCCTCGATGCCGCCGAGAAGGCGCCCGACCAGCTCCGGCCGGAGGACACAGCCGCGTTGGCGGCGGTCACCCCGGAGGGCGAGGAGGTCGTCGAGCGCCGGGTCGTGGAGGAGGAGGAAGAGGACAGGGGCCCGTGGCGCTGGATCCTGATCGCGCTGCTCGTCGCCGCGGTGGCGGCCCTGGTCGCCTTCGCGCTGACCAGGCCCGATCGCGTCACCGTGCCCGAGGTAATCGGCAAGCCGGTTTCGACCGCGCAGGAGCAGCTCAAGGCCGAAGGGCTCGAGGCGGACATCAAGCCGGTGCCGAACGGTGCCCCTCGCGACACCGTGCTCGAGCAGGACCCGGTGGCGGGCGAGAAACTCGACGAGGGCTCGACGGTGGTTCTCACCATCAGCTCGGGGCCCCAGGTGGTGAGGATCCCTGAGATCAGCGGGAGAACCGAGCGGGAGGCGACCAAGGCCCTCCAGGACGCCTTCTTGGAGGTCAACCCCGAGTTCGCCTTCTCCGACTCGGTCCCCAAGGGCCGCGCGATCGGAACCGAGCCCGCCGTCGGCACCGAGATCCAGACCGGGACGACGGTGACGCTGCTCATCTCGAAAGGCTCCAACACCGTCGAGGTCCCCTCGGTCGTCGGCCAGGACGACCAGTCGGCGCTGAACAGCCTGGAGACCGCCGAGCTGGGCGGGACCATCGTCCAGCGCGACGACGAGGCCCCGGCGGGCGAGGTGGTCGCGCAGAGCCCGACGGCCGGCAAGCGGGTGAAGAAGGGCTCGACCGTGACGATCTTCGTCTCCACCGGCTCGATCGTCGTCCCCGACGAGTCGGGCCAGACGCGCCGCGCGGCGGTGACGGCGCTGAAGCGAGCCGGGTTCGTCGTCTCCGTCGAGGAGCAGCCGACTGACGATCCGGCGCAGGTCGGCAGGGTCATCAACCAGTTCCCGCCCGGCGGATCCCGCGGGCAGCGCGGCGACACGGTGTCGATCGTGGTGGGGGCGGCACCGGCGACGACGCCATGAGGGTGGCCGTCCTCGGCGGCGGGATCTCGAGCGAGCACGACGTCTCGCTTCGCTCGGCGGCGTCGGTCGCGGAGGGCCTGCGGGAGGCGGGCCATGAGGTGGCCGAGGTGACCATCGAAAGGGATGGGCGCTGGCGCGCCGACGGCGAGTCGCTCTCGCTTACGCCCGCTGAGGGGCTGCTGGGCTGCGATGTGGCCTT
>Ga0114129_10013765_pt1 | contig 11529 bp, 9 predicted proteins | sample RhiMetdeltSRZDD1_FD_80071 | JGI IMG/M metagenome (GOLD analysis project Ga0114129, IMG submission 80071) | Populus rhizosphere microbial communities from Tennessee, USA - Rhizosphere MetaG P. deltoides SRZDD1 (version 2) (version 2) | ecosystem: Host-associated > Plants > Roots > Rhizosphere >... | reverse complement strand
TGTGGAGGCGATCAAAGACGTGACTCGCTCGGATATCCGAATCAACGGCGGTTACTTCGTGTTCCGCAAGGATATTTTTAAGTATATGAAGGACGGTGAAGAGTTACTTCACGAGCCATTTCAAAGACTGGTTGATCAGGAGCAACTTTTGGCCTACAAGTACGACGGCTTCTGGGCGGCCATGGATACCTTCAAGGACAAGCAGATGCTCGACGACATCCATGAGCGGGGGCAGGCGCCGTGGCAAGTTTGGAATCATTCCTCTGAACCAAGACCCTCAGCCCGGGTAAACAAACCGAGCGCTCGAATGGTGACCAGTCACCTTGCAGTGAGACGCTAATAGATTTACTCGGCGCCCTCAGCGTCTCCGCGGTGAAATCTTCAAATTTGTCTCCACTACAGAGACCCTGAGTTCGCACGGTTCGACCGTTCGAGAAGCCTCACGGCAGGCTTCCGCGGCGGCCTTCAGTTCCGAGCCCGTCGAGGAATCACCACGAGCGGAATTCTTCATAGCCGCGCATCCTGAGCTTATTCGAAGGACGCGTCCTCGGCGCCTCCGCGGTTAGCGATACCCAAGACTGAAAGGCGATAAAAACCGGTGGTCGATTTAAGTTTAAGCAAGCGAGAGCCGCTTCGTCTTCTCTGTCTAGGCGCTCATTGCGACGACATCGAGATCGGCTGCGGGGGAACGATTCTCAAGCTTGCAGCTACCGGACGGAGACTCGAAGTTCATTGGGTGGTGTTCAGCTCGGACGAAAAGCGAAAACAGGAGGCGTTAAGGAGTGCCGAGGCGTTTCTTCGCGACGTTACTACCAAGAAGGTCACTATTCTCGGGCTACGCGATGGTTTTTTCCCTTACATTGGCGCTGATCTTAAAGAACTGTTCGAACAGCTCAAAGCTGAGTCTTCCCCAGACCTGATCTTGACGCACTACCGGCACGATCTGCATCAGGACCACCGTTTAGTATCGGAGCTAACCTGGAACACATTCCGAAACCATTTGATTCTTGAATACGAAATCCCAAAATATGACGGTGACTTTGGAGCGCCAAACCTCTTTGTCCCGCTCGATGAATCTATCAGCCGTCGCAAGATCGATGCGATTCTCGATGCCTATCAAAGTCAGACTGAGAAGCACTGGTTCTCACGTGATTTGTTCTCCGCGATTTTGAGGCTGCGCGGAATGGAGGCAAATGCCTGCAGCGGTTACGCCGAGGGATTTTACTGCCGCAAGGCCGTCTTAGGAATGGAGGTTTGATGAACGTCTTAGTCACGGGTCACGCCGGGTACATTGGCGCCGTTCTCGTGCCAATGCTGCTTGACGCAAAGCACGAGGTCACGGGCTTGGATACCGATTTCTTTGCCGGTTGCGACTTCAATGGTGGTCTAGCCGACGTCCCTGCGATACGCAAAGATCTTCGTGATGTCGCGGTCGCAAATTTGAAGCGCTTCAATGCGGTGATTCACCTGGCAGCTCTGTCTAACGATCCGCTTAGTGATCTCAATCCGGAGTGTACGTATGAAATCAACCACCGTGCCTCGGTTCGACTGGCGGAGCTCGCCAAAACCGCCGGTGTGCCCCGATTCCTTTTTTCGTCTTCCTGCAGTTTATACGGACTGGCTGCCGGAGCGGATTTCCTCAAGGAGGACGCTCCGTTCAACCCGGTGACGCCTTATGGGGAATCCAAAGTTCTGGTAGAGCGGGATGTCTCTCGACTGGCCGATGGCAACTTTAGCCCCACCTACCTCCGCAATTCCACGGCGTATGGCGTGTCCCCGCGCCTTCGCGCCGATCTGGTGGTGAATAATCTCGTAGGATTCGCTTATACGACAGGCGAGGTCTTGATTGCGAGTGACGGTACGCCTTGGCGTCCACTTGTACATGTGGAGGATATCTGCCGCGCTTTCCTCGCCGTTCTTCACGCGCCGCGTAACTTAGTTCACAACCAAGCCTTCAATGTCGGTCGGACTGAAGAGAACTATCAGATTCGTGAGATAGCCGCCATGGTGGAGGAGATTGTGCCCGGTAGTCGCGTCAAGTACGCGGAAGGTGGTGGCCCGGATCTCCGCTGCTATCGGGTCAATTGTGACAGGATTGCACGCACTCTGCCGGAGTTTCAGCCGCAATGGACCGTCCGCCGCGGGATTGACCAGCTCTACGAGGCGTACAAGAAAAACACGGTGAGCTTCGAAGAGTTCACCGGAACGCGCTACATACGCATCAAGCATCTCAGGTCGTTACTAGCGACTGCCCGCCTCGATCCAACACTGCGGTGGACGCCACCGACCTCCCTGTCAGCCGCGCATGAAGGTGTTGCTGACCAAGCCTAACGTAACTAGCGGTCCTCAACGCATAAATTCATGATGGACTCAATACGAGAAATTTTCGATCGCCGCGATTTGCTTTATATAATCGCCTGGCGCGAAATTAAAGTGAAGTACAAGCAGTCCGTGATGGGGATGCTGTGGGCGGTTCTGATGCCGGGCATCATTATTTGCGCCGGTCTCATCGTCCGCTACGCATTTGCTATGGCCTCAGGGAGGTCCATCGAGCTATCGGACTTAACTTCGGTTGCTGTAAAAGCGGCGCCGTGGGCCTTTTTTGTCTCGGCTCTCCGCTTTGGCACCAACAGTCTTATCAGTAATGTCAACCTCGTGACGAAGATCTACCTTCCCCGTTTGGTTTTTCCTCTCGCGGCGGTTTTCTCGCAGCTATTCGATTTTCTCATTGCCGGCGCCGTTGTCGCTATGTTTTTGCTGATCGTAGGCACCGGGGTTAGCGTGCATCTCCTTTGGCTTCCCCTGCTTATAGGGTCATTGATAATGCTTGCGTCAGCTTTCGCAATCATTTTCTCCGCGGCTAGTTTATTCTTCCGAGATGTTAAGTATATCGTGGAAGTGTTACTGACGTTCGCGATCTTTTTCACCCCAGTATTCTATGAATCTTCGCTTTTTGGAAAGTGGGCCCCTTTGCTGCTTACCAATCCGGTGTCCCCACTCCTGGAGGGCATTTCGGCCACGGTGATCTTGCACCAGAGTCCATCTCTTCCATGGCTAGCATACAGCTTTGTGTTTACGGGGGTTCTCTTTGCGCTGGCGCTCGTGATGTTTAAAAAACTCGAGCCGTTTTTCGCGGAAAGTATCTGATTTCGATGCCGATGGGTGACAACGTTCTTGAGGTTCGAGACCTCTCTAAAAAGTTTCGCCGCGGGGAAATATACGGCTCTTTGAGGGACCTTTTGCCCGCAGTAACGCACCGTCTGTTTCGCGGTGGCTCTGGTCAAGAACTCGATCGCCGAGACTTCTGGGCGTTAAAGGATGTCTCCTTCAGTGTGCGGCGTGGTGAGGCCTTCGGCATCATTGGCGGTAACGGTGCCGGAAAGAGCACGACCCTTAAATTGCTTACGGGTATCATGCGGCCGACCAAGGGTTCGATTCATGTGGCAGGTCGTGTCTCGGCTCTCATCGAGGTGAGCGCGGGCTTTCACCAGGACCTTACCGGGCGCGAGAACATCTATCTCAACGGGGCCATTCTAGGCATGACGAAGGAGGAGATTCGCCGGCGATTCGATGCCATCGTCGCCTTTTCCGGACTCGAGGAGTTTATCGACACTCCGGTCAAACGATACTCCTCAGGCATGTACGCGCGTCTCGGTTTTTCCGTTGCTGCCCATGTCGATCCCGATGTCCTGCTCGTCGATGAGGTACTAAGCGTTGGAGATTACCTCTTCCAACGCAAATGTATTGAGCGTATGAACTCCGTGATTGCCAGTGGCGCCACGGTTGTTTTCGTATCCCACAATCTTCGTGCAGTGGCGAATCTGTGCCTACGCAGCCTGCTGTTGGAGCGCGGCCAGGTGCAAATGATCGGTCCGACCGCAGAGGCCATTAGAACCTATTATAAGCGCGGGCAGCAACAGCGCGCGACTGGCGCAGACAACGGAGACGGCGGCGTTGTGATCATGAAAGTTGCGGTCCACGACGATCGGGGTCCATGTGTCGAATTCGAGTCGGGAGGCAAATTGTACATAACGGTAGAGGCTCGCGCCCAGTCTCTTCATGACGACATGAGCGTGGTGATCCAGATTGTCGACGACCACCAATATCCGCTGTTCGACACGTGCACACAGCGCCTGGGTGCGGGTGCACTTACCCTCGATCGCGATCAAATGCTCAAGTGTACCTTCGAGCTGGATCTCAGTCTGGCTGAAGGGACATTTCATGTGAACGCGTTTTTGCATCGGTATGTTACGGATAAACCCTATGATCGCTGGCTTTCGGCGGCCACATTCTTCGTCGTGGGAACTCCGGACGTGCGCGGCATCGTGACACTTCACCCGAGGCTCGCGGAATGCCACGTGAGTAAAGCGTCTGACCTGGAACTCGCGGGTCCGATTGTCGTTCGCCAGGTTGCGTATGATTAGAACTAGATTGTTCAAAAACAAGTTAGGTCTTCGTTCAGGGGAGTGGGTGGAGGTAAGAAGCGCAGAGGAGATTCTCGCCACCCTGGACGACCAAGGCCGTTTAGATGCTCTTCCGTTTATGCCGGAGATGCTCCAGTACTGCGGCAAGAGGTTTCGTGTCTTCAAATCGGCTCACAAGACCTGCGACACCATTAAAACGTATCATAACCGCAGAATGACGAAAGCAGTTCATCTCGAAGGTCTCCGCTGTGACGGTGAGGCACACGGCGGGTGCCAGGCGGGATGCCTGCTTTTCTGGAAAGAATCGTGGTTGAAACCCGTACTCGGGCGGGAGATGAAAGGGGATCGTGGGGAGACGCGTTTGGAGACGAACGCTGCGGTTGGAAACATAGGGTCCGTTTGCAATCTAGAGGCTCTGACCGGCGCCACACGGGTGCAGGCCGCCGAGGGTGAAGCCTCCGGGGAACGGTACCGCTGCCAGTCGACCGAAATACTCCACGCGACTTCACCGCTACAGTGGTGGGACCCGTGGCAGTATATGAAGGATCTCACGTCGCGCAACGTGCGGTTTCTAGAGCTTCTCCCTTATTTAATGTTGGCCGCGTTCAACGCTGTTGTTCGGTGCTTGCATTGGCGCCTGCGCTCGTATCCGTACCTCCCCGGACTCGCGGGTGAGAAAACGCCCACAGAAGTGCTGAACCTGCGACCGGGAGAACTAGTCCAAGTCCGCTCGAAGGACGAGATCATGCGCACAATCAATGCGGATCGTCGAAATCGTGGACTCGCGTTCGACGTGGAGATGTTCCCGTATTGCGGCAGAACCTTCCGTGTCCTTCGTCGGGTAGAGCGGATCATCAACGATAGAACTGGTGCAATGATGCGCATACCCAACGCCTGTCTTATCCTTGACGGGGTAACATGCAGCGGCTGCCTCAGCAGGAATCGACTCTTCTGCCCAAGAAGTATCTATCCATATTGGCACGAGATCTGGCTCAAGCGCGGCGAAGGTGAAAAACAGACCCAGAAGGTTGGCTTCTGATCATGGGTAGGCCTAGGCGAACAGCGACAGGTCTCGCTGCCACCAGCGCCTTTTGGTTTGTACTGCTCGCGCTTCTGGCGGTTGTACTCGGATGCGGAGAGGGATCGAAGGGTAGCCCACTCCAGTCGGCGCCTTACCGACATTCCGTACTGGCGCCGCTTGCAGCATCCACTGGATCTTCACGGTACTTTGTGGACAGCCGGACACAACGGGCCGTCCTCCTTACCGGCTCACACACCTGGAACAATTTTCAAGATTGGGGATTGACTGATCCGCCTCCTGCGTTTGACTACACGGCCTACCTGAACTTTCTTCAACGGCACGGGCACAACTTCATTCGTCTTTATGTTTGGGAACAGGCTGCATGGTTTCCAGGGACCGAAGCGAAAGTTGTCATCGCGCCGCTTGCTTATCAGCGAACGGGACCGCGAAATGCGCTGGATGGGCATCTTCGGTTCGACCTCACACGATTCAACACTGCCTACTTCCGCCGCCTCCGCGAGCGTGTAGAAGCGGCGGAAAAACGAGGTATCTACGTTTCAGTGATGCTCTTCGACGGCTGGAGCATCGAACTCAAAGGCCAGAAGCTGGGTAATCCCTGGCGCGGGCATCCCTTCAATCGCGAGAACAACATCAACGGTATCGATGGTGACATAGACGGTGACGGCCAAGGGAAGGAGCTACACACGATGATGAGCCCCGCGGTGACCGCCTTGCAGAAGACTTATCTCCGCAAAGTCGTGGAGACGTTGACTAACCTCGATAACGTTCTCTGGGAGATTAGCAACGAGAGTCATTCTGGGTCTGTCGAGTGGCAGTACGAGATGGTTCGGACCGTGCAGCAGTTGGAGTCGGATCGCGGCAAGCGGCATCCTGTAGGGATGACGTCGATGTGGCCTCACGGAGAGGAAGGGAACGCGTCGCTGTTTGAGAGTCCTGCCGACTGGATCTCACCCCACGATGATGCAAAGGATCCCTACAAGGATGATCCACCGCCGTCAACAAGGCGCAACAAAATTGTCTTTTCGGACACAGATCACCTCTGGGGCATCGGAGGTAGTCCGAGTTGGGTGTGGAAGAGCTTCCTGAGGGGCCTGAATCCTATCTTCATGGATCCTTACGTGACCGCGATTCGTGGTAACCTCCCCGCCTGGCCGTCTCCGGAAGCTGACCGCGACGCCTCGAAGTCGTCTCCCGCTCCCGAATGGGAAAGTATCCGCAAGGCCATGGGGTACACGCGCGCCCTAGCCGATCGTGTCGAACTGGCCTCCATGCGACCGATAGGCGAACTGGCCTCGACAGGCTACTGCCTTGCTGCTCTCGGAAAGGAGTACCTGATTTACCTCCCATCTCAGGGCGGCCGGCTGCGTAGAGTTATCAGTTGGGTGAGGAAAGGTTTCGTAGGGGAAAGTGTCGAGGCAGATCTCTCAGCAGCCCAAGGAGCGCTGGACGTAGAGTGGGTAGATGTAGAGCGAGGACTGATTCTTCCCGGCGATCCGGTGACAGGAGGCCGACGCCTTGAGTTCCGCGCTCCGTTCGCGGGGGACGCCGTGCTCCATGTAAGGACGCCAGTGGGGCGGATCGAGAAACAATGACGTCGAGGCAGGAACCCCTCGTGAGCGTCGTGACCCCGGTCTACAATGGAGAGCCCTACCTACGCGAGTGCATCGAAAGCGTGTTGGCTCAGACCTACAATAACTGGGACTACACGATAGTCAACAACTGCAGCACTGACCGGACACTCGAAATTGCACGGGAGTATGCGGCCAGAGTTCCTCGGATCCGCATCCACAACAACGAAAACTTCGTCCGCGTGATCGAGAACTACAACATCGCATTTCGGCAGATCTCGCCCGAGGCCAAGTACTGCAAGCTGATAGCCGCGGACGACATGCTTTTTCCTGAGTGCCTCGAAAAGATGGTACGACTTGCTGAGAACCAGCCGAGAGTTGTTATTGTCGGGGCTTATGGGCTGTATTCGTGCCCTGAAATGGGCGTGGCCAATATGGGCCTGCCGTATTCCAGCACCGTCTTGTCCGGGCGTGATGCCTGCCGTTTGCGGCTCTTGGGGGGACCTTACGTCTTCGGTACTGCCAGCTCCGTGCTTTTCCGGTCGAATATCGTTCGAAGTCGCTACGCGTTTTACAATGAGTCCAATTTTCATGCGGACTCGGAAGTGTGTTTTGAGCTCTTGCAAGATCATAACTTTGCCTTCGTCCATCAAGTCCTGACTTTTCGGCGGGTGCAGGCAAACTCGCTGACCTCCTTTTCAAGAAGCTTCAATACGTATCTTCCCGGGGTTTTGTACGAGCTAGTAAAGTACGGTCCGAAATACCTCAGTGAAGCTGAGCTGAAGCAAAGGCTCCGCGAGCATCTCTCGGATTACTACTGCTTTCTTGGGAAGCAGGTTTATCAACGTCGCGGACAAAAGTTCTGGCGTTTCCATCATGACAAGCTTGCCGCATTGGGGTACCCGCTGAGCACCGCGCGGATTACTGCGGCAGCGATCTCTTACGCCTTGGATCTTGTGCTTAACCCCAAGCAAACAGCGGAGGCAGCAGCGCGTCGGCTTCGTCGGATCCGGTCGAATTCTTCAGGCCCAGCTAACCCAGCAGTTACACAGTTAGAGCGATAAGGTTTGTCCGGAAGGAGACACAAATCCCCCGGAACCGGCGATCGCCAGTAAGCGTTCCTTGCTTTTCTATGGCCGGACGCCCGAATATTGAGTTTCCTTGTTGTGCGCCAGCACTTCCGACAATCGTCGCTGTCCAGCGACCCGCGCCTGCTTATGACCAATGTTTCTATCCGGCTCTTGAAAAACTGGGCGTCCACGTAGTCAACGGCTCATTCAGTGGAAGATGGTTGGATAAACACTTAATTGCCGGCAAGTACGTGCATCTACAGTATCCCTCTTTTTGCTACGCTAGGGCACCGAGTCGCTTCAGGCTGCTCGTCGCATTTGTCCGCTTCGTTGCATTGCTTTTGCTCGTCCGAATGCGTGGAGCGAAGCTGCTGTGGACTGCTCATAATCTGGTGCCCCATGATCCTACTGAAATTCCCGGAATGGACTATTTGGGAAGAAGGATCGTCATCGCGCTCAGCCATCGAGTATTCGCCCACGGAACGAATGCTGCAGCCGTTATCAAGGGAAAATTCCCCCAGGTACGGGGTAAGCTCGTAGTTATTGAGCATGGCAACTGGATCGATCACTATCCTCGAACTCGGTCTAAGTTGGAGGCTAGAGACAAGCTTGGGATCAAACCGAGCGACTACGTGTTCTTGTTTATCGGAATGTGTAAGGAATATAAGAATGTGCACGGACTGATCCGAGCGTTCAGTGAACTATCTTCTGAATCGTTACTGCTCATTGCAGGGAAATTCCAGAGCGCGGATTATAGGCATACAATTTTTGCCTTGGCCGATGGAAACGCACGGATAAAAATTTACCCCTATTATATAGCCGATGAGGATCTCCAGGATTTTCTATGCGCTTGTGACTGCGTAGTATTGCCCTACCAAGAGATTCTGACCTCTGGCGCTGCCATGTTGGCCCTCAGTTTTGGTCGACCGGTGGTGTCGATAAGGTGCGGTTCCTTGCAAGATGTTGTGACCGAGGAAGTCGGTGTTCTTTTTGACCCCGCCGACCCAGATGGCCTAGCTCAGGCGCTAATTGAAGTTAGGAAACGATATTTCGATGAACAGCGTATACTAGCTCATGCACGTCGGTTCAGTTGGGAAAATTCGGCACAGGCGTTTATCAAAGCACTCGATTGTGAAGCACGACAGAGGTGAACCCATCATCTGTCTAAAGCCAGTGCGATTCATATCCTCTCTGTATCATTCAATAGGATACATAGGGGATTGGAATTCCGCGGCCGGATTTAAGAATCCTGAACATGTCTTGTCTTGCGAGATGTTAATTTTAGTGCTTTCCGGATATGGAGAATCGCATGGCTACAGAATACAGAGTATAGACATTCACAACACCCCCTGGAAGACCAAACTCTCAAGGATGGACATGACTAGACCGACCGCAGTAGCTAACATGGTCGGCAGTATTGCGTGGGCGGCCACAGATTGCTCGTGAACAGGATCGGGCAGGGTTCAACTGCTACTCGCTGGTGCGAACCGTCTGCGAGCATTTGGGTCCGGAATGCTCCGAGCATTGCAGACCTCGGTAATCTCAGACAAGCGTCCGTCGGGCGCTCCAGCGTGGATTTCACTGTATGTTAAAAACGGTCCTAATTATTCCGATCATTCCGAGGAGCGTGCGATGTCATACCGACCACGGGGTTTAGCTGCGCTCAGGGTATTGTTAGCTTTCACCCTCTTGCTGTGTTTATCGTTGGCGGCCTACGCCTTGAACGACAGCTCTGGTACCGCAATCGCGGCGCCGGCGTATCCGGTGAAGAGGGGACCGACAAGCCGATATCTGGTTGATCAAAAAGGTGTGCCATTCTTGATCACCGGTGAGTCTCCGCAGGCAATGATCGGGAATCTGAGCGAGGCGGACGCCGAGTTGTTTTTCCAAAATCGGCGCGCCCACGGCTTTAACACCGTATGGATCAATTTGCTGTGCGCCAGCGGTACGGCATGTCGCGCCGACGGAAAAACCTTCGATGGCATAGCTCCTTTCACGGCTCTGCTCAACAGCTCCTCGGTCGATTCCTCCTGCGGCGACAGCCCCGTGCCCAATTACGATATTTCCAAGCCTAATGAAGACTACTTTGCACGCGCCGACCGCATTCTGCAACTTGCGGCCAAATATGGCTTCCTGGTAATCCTGGACCCGGCCGAAACCCGCAGCTGGCTCGGCCTGTTGCGCAGCAACGGCGTCAATCGGAGTCGCGCATACGGACAGTTTCTGGGCAAGCGATATGTCAGCTTCGACAATCTCCTGTGGATGAGCGGTAACGACTATCACTGTAGTAGCCCGCCTACCGCCGACGATGATCAGTATACGACCGCAGTGGTCCTCGGAATCAAGGACTTCGACAACCGCCACATCCACACCGTGGGACTCTATTATTTGGTCAGTAGTTCTCTGGACGACGAACGCTGGGCTCCGCTCATTGATCTGAATGCCTCCTACACCTATTTTCCCACCTACCAGCAAGTACTCACGGACTACAACCGCCCCAATTTCTTGCCCACCTTCATGGTTGAGGCTAGTTATGAATTCGAACAATTATTTAATTCGGATCCGGCGGTCCCTCCCCCTGGGATTCCGCGGGTACTGCGGCGCCAGGAATACTGGTCGCTTCTGAGCGGTGCCACCGGGCAGCTGTATGGGAACAAGTACACGTGGCAGTTCATCGCCGGCTGGCAAAGCCAGCTCGACACGCCCGGTGCCATTCAAATGAAGCATGTGACTGACCTATTCGAACCGCGTAGATGGTACGATCTGGTTCCGGATCAGAGTAATACCGTAGTGACGGCGGGGATTGGGACTTTTGGAGGGCTTGAGTACGTGACGGCGGCGCGTACGCCTGATGGGGAGTTGGTGATGGCCTACGTTCCCTCCGCCCGAACCTTGACTGTCGACATGAGCAAACTGAGCGGACCCGTAACCGCGAGATGGTACGATCCTACTGTAGGTACGTTTACGAACATATCAGGTTCTCCGTTTGCAAACACCGGCTCGCATAACTTTACGACGCCAGGGAATAATGCCGGCGGTGACGGGGATTGGGTATTCGTCTTGGAGGTGCCTATAACGCCGGTGATGTCACTCGCCGCTGCAGTACTCCCGTCCAGTCGTTCTGTTCAGGTCGGCACAGCAGCAACTGCCTTTGCGACAATCATTAACGCCGGCAGTAGCACGGCTGCTGAGTGTGGAATCTCTCCGGTCACCAGCGTACCCGCTACGTTCAGCTATCAGGCGACTGACCCGGCTACGAATCAGGTGACAGGGAGTCCTAATACCCCTGTTAATATAATGGCAGGAGCGGCGCAGAGTTTCGTTATTAGCTTGACTCCGACTGGAAATATAGCACCGACTGACGTGCAATTTAGTTTTGACTGCGACAACAGCAACCCGGCTCCCATCAACACGGGGCTGAACAC
>Ga0114129_10013764_pt1 | contig 11529 bp, 11 predicted proteins | sample RhiMetdeltSRZDD1_FD_80071 | JGI IMG/M metagenome (GOLD analysis project Ga0114129, IMG submission 80071) | Populus rhizosphere microbial communities from Tennessee, USA - Rhizosphere MetaG P. deltoides SRZDD1 (version 2) (version 2) | ecosystem: Host-associated > Plants > Roots > Rhizosphere >... | reverse complement strand
GGTCGATCCAGGTGCAGGGGCTGCTGATCATCGGCTTCATCCTGCTGTCGGCGGTCCTGGCCGTGCTGCGCTTCCGCGTCACCCAGAACATCGTCAACGTGGTGTTCGTCCTCTACGGGCTCGCCATCGCGCTGATGCTGCTGGCCGGGATCGTCCACCTGGCCGGCGGCCACCCGGCCGCCACCGACCCGACCGACTTCGGGGCCTGGAAGCCGTCGGCCGACACCGGCATCAACTTCAGCAACTGGACCTTCTTCGGCCTGGTGATCCTGGCCCTGCTCGGTGTCGAGGTGCCGCTCAACATGGGCGTGGAGATCCGGGACTCGCGGGCCATCACCCGCTACCTGTTCTGGGGGTCGCTGGCGGTGATGGCCGCCTACCTGGTCGCCACCTGGGCGGTGATGGTCACCGTGCCGGCCGCCAACGGGCAGTCGGCCCAGATCACCTCGGTCGCCGAGGTGGTCAGGATCGGCCTCGGCGGCTTCTGGGGCGATCTGGTCGCGCTCATCCTGGCCGGCTTCTTCCTGTTCATCACCGTGGTCTACAACTACAGCTTCGCCCGGCTGATCTTCGTGTCCGGCCTGGACCGCCGGCTGCCAAGGGCGATGAGCCACGTCAACGCCAACAGGGTCCCTGACGTCGCCGTCTGGGTCCAGACGACAATTGCGGCGCTGTTCACCCTGCTGGCCTTCGTGGTCCTGCCGAGCGCCTCCTCGGGCGGAGCCGCGGTGGACGTGCAGACCCGCGTCTACGACGTGCTCCAGGCCGCCGTCACGGTGATCTGGTGCATCTCGATGGTGGTGCTCTTCATCGACGTGCTCATCATCCTCCGCCGCTTCCAGGGCGCCTTCGAGGCCCGCCGGCTCGCCCACCCCGGCGTGTTCTGGGTCTGCTCGGTTGTCGGCGGGCTGGCCGCCCTGGTCGGCATCGTCGCCACCCTGAGCGGCTCCTGGACCCCGCTCATCTCCAACGACGCCGGCAAGGCGTCGATCCTCGGCGCCGAGATCGCCTACGGGACCTGGTTCTGGTGGGTCGGTGGCATCGCGCTGGCCTCCATGGCCGTGGGCGCGCTGCTGTACCTGATCGGCCGGCGCACCGAGGCGGCCGCCCGCCGGGGCGGCGTGCTGCCCGCCGCCGGGTCGGGCGGCTGACCGGCGCGTTGGCCGGCGGGCCGTTCGTCGACCACCACTGCCACAGCCTGGTCGCGGGCTGGCATCGGATCGGCGGCGGACCCTGGCCGGCGTGGCGGGCCTGCTTCACCGAGGCCCGGCGGCCGGCCAGCCTGGCCGAGGACGTGCCCGGCCTGCTCGGCTACCGCCACTTCCTGGCCGCCCTGGCGGCGCTGCTCGGGACCGGCGGCGGCGGCCCGGGCGGGGGCCTGGAGCGCCGGGTGGCGGCCGGCCGCGACGAGCTGGCCGCCGCCGACCCCGACGGGTACCTGCGGCGGCTGCTGGACGGGGCCGGCACGGCCGCCCTGCTGGTCGACACCGGCTTCGGGGAGGAGATCCTCGACGTGGCCGCGCTGGAGGTGGCGGCCGGCCGGCCGGTCCACCCGATCGTGCGGCTGGAGACGACCGTCGAGCAGGTGCTCGCCGCCGGTGGCCCGCCGGCCCGCTCGCTCGCCCGCTTCGTCGACGCGGTCGAGCAGCGGCTGGCCCAGGCGCTCGACCACGGCGCGGTGGCGGTCAAGTCGGTCGCGGCCTACCGCGGCGGCCTGCGGCTGGCCGACCCGGGGCCGGCGGAGCGGCGGCGCGCGTTCGGCGGACTGGACCGGGCCCGCCAGGCCGCCCGCTTCGACGACCCCGTGCTCGAGCCGTTCCTGGTCCGGCGGGCCGCCGAGCTGGCCGCGGCCAGGCAGGTGCCGCTGCAGTTCCACACCGGGTTCGGCGACGAGGACGTCGACCTGCCGCTGGCCGACCCCTCCCTGCTGCGCCCGCTGCTGCGCGACCCGCGCACCCAGGACTGCCGGGTCGTGCTGCTGCACTGCTATCCGTTCGTCGGCCAGGCCGCCTACCTGGCCGGCACCTACCCGCAGGCCTGGATGGACCTGTCGCTGGCCCTGCCGCTGGCCGAGCCGCTGGCCGCCGGCCTGGTCCGGGAGGCGCTGGGGCTGTGCCCGACGGGCAAGCTGCTCGCCGCCTCCGACGGCCACTCCTATCCCGAGATGCACTGGTGGGGGGCGACCGTCTGGCGCCGCGCCCTGGAGCGGGTGCTGGGCGACGAGGTCGCCGCCGGCGGCCTCGACGAGCCGGCCGCCGCCGCCGTGGCCGGGGACGTGCTGGCCGGCAACGCCGCCCGCCTGTACCGGTTGGACGGCTGAGCGTCCTCGACCGGCTGTCCTGGCCCTCGGGGACACTGGTCGCCTGCCACCATCGACGGCGATGAGGGAGAACCCATGACCAACCCCGACCAGCAGGTACCGGAGGGGGCCGCCCTGGCCGGGCGGCGCGAGTGGGCCGGGCTCGCCGTGCTCGCCCTGGCCTGCCTGCTCTATGCGATGGACCTGACCGTGCTGCACCTGGCGGTGCCGGCCCTGAGCGAGGACCTGCAGCCGACCAGCGCTCAGCTGCTGTGGATCACCGACATCTACGGCTTCATGGTCGCCGGGTTCCTGGTCACCATGGGGACCCTCGGCGACCGGATCGGCCGCCGCCGGCTGCTACTCACCGGCGCCGCCGCCTTCGGCGCCGTCTCGGTGGCGGCGGCGTTGTCCACCAGCCCCGAGATGCTGATCGCCAGCCGGGCGCTGCTCGGCGTGGCCGGCGCGACCCTGGCGCCGTCCACGCTGTCGCTGATCTTCGCCATGTTCCACGACCCCGGGCAGCGCACGACCGCCATCGGCGTGTGGATCGCCAGCTTCTCGGCCGGGGGCGCGATCGGCCCGGTGGTGGGCGGCGCGCTGCTGGAGCACTTCTGGTGGGGCTCGGTGTTCCTGGTCACGTTGCCGGTGATGGCGCTGCTGCTCGTCCTGGGGCCGCGCGTGCTCCCCGAGTACCGCGACCCGGGCGCCGAACGGCTGGACCTGGTCAGCGCGGCCCTGTTCCTGGTCGCCGTGCTCACGGTGATCTTCGGGGTCAAGGAGATCGCCCAGGACGGGATCTCCCTCGCCGCCGCCGCGGCCATCCTGGCCGGACTGGCGGTCGGCGTGGTGTTCGTGCGCCGGCAGTTCCGCCTGGCCGACCCGATGATCGACCCTCGGCTGTTCCGGGTCCCGGCGTTCACCGCGTCGCTGGCCGTCAACCTGCTCGGCATCTTCATCGCGGTCGGCTACTTCCTGTTCGTCGCCCAGTACCTGCAGCTGGTGCTCGGCCTGTCGCCGCTGCAGGCGGGCCTGTGGTCGCTGCCGTCGGCCGTCGGGCTGATCATCGGGTCCAACCTGGCCCCCCGGATCCTGCGCCGGGTGCGGCCGGCACGGGTGATCGGAGCCGGCCTGGCGATGGCGGCCGTCGGCCTGGTGGTGCTCACCCGGGTCGGCGGGTCGGCCGACCTGGCAGTCCTGGTCGTGGCCTCCTTCGTCGTCTCCCTCGGCCTCGCGCCGGTGTTCACCGCGACCACCGACCTGATCGTCGGCTCGGCCCCGCCCGAGCGGGCCGGGGCGGCCTCGGGCATCTCCGAGACCGGCAGCGAGCTCGGGGGGGCGCTCGGCATCGCGATCCTGGGCAGCATCGGGGTGGCCGTCTACCGCGGCGTGCTGGCCGATTCCCTCCCGGACGGCATGCCGAGCCAGGCCACCATGGCCGCCCGTGACACCCTCGGCGGCGCGGTGGTCGTCGCCCAGCAGCTCCCCGCCGAGGTCGGCGCGGCCCTGCTGGCCGCGGCCCACGAGGCGTTCACCACCGGGCTGCAGGTGACCGCGGGGATCAGCGCGGTGGTGGCCGTCGGGATCGCCGTGGTGGCCGCGGTCACGCTCCGCGACGTGCCCCCGACCGCCCAGGCCGGGCCGGCCGAGCGGCCGACCGTCCCCGTCGAGCCGGGACGGGCCACCCGGCCCGAGGAGCCCGTCCAGCTCATCCGGTCGGGTGGCGGTTGCGTCGCCTGCCCGGGCGAGGTCAGTCCGACCCGAACGAACCGGTGACGATCTCGCCCGCCGGCTCCCAGGTCCCCAGCACCACGCCGGTGGTGGAGACCTTGCTGTCGACCAGCCTCAGCCCCGACGGGACGGTGCCGTCGCCGAACAGTCGCTTGCCCGACCCGATGACCACCGGGAAGACCCAGAGGCGGTACCGGTCGACCAGGTTGTGGCGCAGCAGGGTCTGGATCAGGTTGGCGCTGCCGTGCACCTGCAGCTCCGGCCCGTCCTCGGCCTTGAGCGCCGCGAGGCCGTCGGCCGCGTCGCCCTCGATCAGGACCGAGTTGCTCCACTCCCGGGTGAGAGGACGGTGCGAGGCGACGTGCTTGGTGGCGTCGTTGAAGACCTTGGCGCCTGTCTCCTCCGGGGCGGTCGGCCAGTAGGCGGCCATGATGTCGTAGGTCCTGCGTCCCAGCACCATCGCGAACGGCCGGCTGGTGGCCTCGGCCATGACCTGGCCCATCCGCTCGTCCCAGTAGTTCACCGACCAGCCGCCGTAGGCGAAGCCGCCGTCGTCGTCCTCTCCGGGTCCGCCCGGGGCCTGCATGACCCCGTCGAGGGTCACGAAGGTCTGCACGATCAGCTCCCGCATCGCTGGTGTCCTTTCGATCGGACCTCCGCCTCGAGGCACGCCTCCCGCATCATCCTCCGGCCCGGCGACAACCGCTCACGGCCAGCCGGCACCAGGCACGGTGACCTGCGTGGCGCAGACCTGGCCGCTGCCGGCGGGCACCAGCTCGGGCAGGTCGGGACGCCATTCGGCGGCCGTGACGAACAGGGTCCTGCGGTCCGGCCCGCCGAGCGCACAGGCGAAGCCGCCGCGGTCGAGCCCGACGGTCTGGAGGACCCGTCCACCATCGGCGACCCGCACGCAGCGCCGGCCGGGCACGGTCGCGTACCACACCGCACCCTCGGCATCCAGGCAGATGCCATCGGGCGGGTCGTCGCCCAGGTCGGCGAAGACCCGCCGTCCGCTCAGGCTGCCGTCGCCGCCGATGTCGAAGGCCGTCAGGCGCCGGCCGTACGACTCGGCGACGATCAGCGTGGCGTTGTCGGGGGTGACGGCCATGCCGTTGGGGAAGGCCAGGTCCTCGGCGACCCGCCGGACCGTGCCGTCGGCGGCGGCCAGCACGACGTGGCCCGGCGCCGGCGCCTCGCCGGCCCGCATGTCGAAGCCGACGGTGTTGACATAGGCGTTGCCGCGGCCGTCGACCACGATGTCGTTCCAGCCCGGCCCGTCCAGCCCGGCCTGGGTGACCAGCGACCCGTCCGGCTCGCGGCGCAGCAGCCGCCCGTCGGCCGAGGCCACGATCAGCAGCCGGCCGTCCGGCAGCCACGCGCTGCACAGCGGCAGCGACGGCACCCGGGCCACCACCTCGGTCTGACCGGTGGATTCCACGGCGAGGACCTCGCCGGCGGTCCAGTCGGAGAAGTACAGCCGCCCGGCGTGCCACCGTGGCGCCTCCACCAGCCCCCGGCCGGCCACCAGCGGCCGGCACTGCTTCATCGCCACCATGGCCCTTCAGCGGCGATGCCCGGGCGCTACCACCAGACCTTGCGGCCGCCGACCGGACGACCCGTCGACCCCAGGATCCACAGGACGGCGCCGATCACCACCAGGATGATCCCCAGCGTCGTCAGGAGCCCGATGCCGGCGAGCCAACCGATGATGAGCAGGATCAACCCGAGAATGATCATGCTGCCGCCTCCTCACGTCCCACCTTTACGCGGAGTGCACGGCCGGGCATCTGGCCTCGGCCGACCGACACTGCTCGTTCCCACGTCGAGGTGGCACCCAAACCTGCCGCGGCGGAACGGGCGGTCGACCGCGGTCGTAGCCGGCGGCCCGATCATGTCACTTCACTCCGGCTGCCGGTGGGTGTCGACCTCGTAGTGGGTGCTGGTGCGGTCGCGCTCGACCAGGAACCGGTCGTCCTCGGGGTAGAACACGGCCGTCTCGTAGTCCTCGCCGGCGAAGCCCTTGACCGCCTCCAGCGAGTCCCAGAGCGTGAACATCAGGAACTCGGTCCGGTCGTCGACGTCGCGCCGCAGCATCCACACGCCGCGGTTGCCGGGGCTCTTCACGTACTCGGCCACGCCGGTCTGCTGCATGTACCGGGCGTAGGCGTCGCCGTCCCGCTGGCGAACGGCGCCCTTCCAGATCCGGGCGATCACGGCTCCTCCTCGACGCGGTGGGTCCGTCGTTGGCGGGTGCCACGGTAGTCCAGCCGCCGGTCACGCTACCGTGGAGGTCGACCGGTCGAGCAGGGTCGCATGATGCGGAGGTCGTGGTGACGTACGTGGAGGTGGACGGGCTGCGGACCTGGCACGAGGTCCACGGTGCGGGCCCGCCGGTCGTGCTGCTGCACGGGGGGTTCGCCGGCGCCTCCTCCTGGTCGGCCCAGGCCCCGGCCCTGGTCCGGGCCGGCTACCGGGTGTACCTGCCCGAGCGCCGGGGCCATGCCCACACCCCCGACGTGCCGGGCCCCCTGACCTACGGCGTGATGGCCGACGACACCGTGGCCTATCTCGACTCGGTGGTCGGCGGCCCGGCCCACCTGGTGGGCTGGAGCGACGGGGCGGTGGTGGCGCTGCTGGTGGCCCAGCGCCGCCCGGACCTGGTGGACCGGCTGGTGCTGATCGGCCAGTACTACAACTCCTCCGGCAAGGTGACCGGCGGCATCGAGGACCAGCTCCGCGCCGGCGGCGACCAGGTCATGGCGTTCCTGCGGGCCGGCTACGACCCGGTCTCGCCCGACGGCCCCGAGCACTTCCCGGTGGTGTTCGCCAAGGCCATGCAGATGCTGGCCACCGAACCGGCGCTGGACCTCGGGTCCCTGCGGGCGGTCGCCGCCCCCGCGCTGGTGCTGCAGGGCGACCGCGACGACGTGACCCTGGAGCACGGCGCCGCCGTCGCGGCCGCCCTGCCCCAGGGCCGGCTCGCGGTGCTCCCAGGCACCCACCTCCTGCCCATCGAGGCCCCCGACCTGGTCAACGCCCTGCTGCTGTGGTTCCTGGGGGCGGGGGCCGACAGCGCGACCAGCCTCACGGCCTCCTGGCCACAAGGAGGCGGCGGCTGAGGACGACCAGGCCGGCCGCGATCAGCAGGGCGGCCAGGACGTAGCGGCCGGCCACGCCCTCCCGGTGGCCGCCGAGGCCGATGACGACCTCGAAGAACACCCCGAGGACCAGGAACCCGGCCAGCCCGGCGCCGATCAGCCAGCCGCCGCCGGCCACCAGGTCGCGGCGGCCGTGCACGACCCCCACCAGCCACCGCCCGACCCCGCTGCCGACCAGCAGCACCAGGGTCCAGGCGTAGGCCCAGGTGTCGAACCGGTCGGTCGCGTTCTGGACCAGCAGGACCAGCCCGGCCATGGTGACCACGCCACCGACCATGGCCAGGACCTCACCCAGCCGGCCGGTCGCGGCCAGGCCGAGCCCCAGCAGGCCGAGGCCGGGGACGATCACGAAGACCGGCCAGCCGACCCGTCCCAGGTCCAGGGTCTGGCCGGCCAGGACCAGGATCCCGAGCAGCAACAGCAGCCCGCCCAGGGCCGTCTCACCGCCGAGCCACCGCCGCCCACCGCTGTTGTCCATGTCCGCCTCCCAACCCGGTCCCGCTTCCGCTGGCCTATGCTGGCAGCGGCCGGGGACCGGGTCATCGCCCGGGCAGGGGAGATCGCCGGGCCCGCCCTCCCCCTGGCGGGGGAGAGAGGCCACCGGCGGCGCGACGGCGTCGTCTGGACGAGGGCCGGAGGGGCCACCCGCCCGGGCGACGACCCGGTTACCAGCGAGGCGGTCGCCAGCCGGCCCGGCCCCGGCGGCCGAGGAAGAAGAAGATCCAGAGCAGCGGCCAGGGGAAGAAGACGCCGCGGGTCAGGACGGCCAGGGTGAGCAGGCCGACCACGACCACCAGGAGCGGCACCAGCCAGACGGCCTCCGGGCGGAGCGCGTGGCGCTGACGCGGCGCCCGGGTGGCCGGCGGCCGGCCGGGTTCCTGCCTGGCCCGCCACTCGGGCGGAAGGTCGACGACCAGCCGGTCCAGCTCGTCGCGGGTGCGGGCGGCCAGGGCGCTGCCGAGCCGCTCGTCCACCTCCTCCAGATTCAGGTAGCCGGCCGCGTGGGCCTCTTTGAGCAGGTCGGCGACGCGGTTGCGGTCGGTGTCGCCGACCCGGTAGCCGCCGGCTCCCTGCAGTTCGCCCATAGGATCCTCCTCGTCCCGACAATCTCAGTGTAAGTCTGTAAGTCACTACGTCAACGGCTCGGACCGGGCACGCTGTGCAGGTGGATCTCGACGGCATGGTGGTGCTGGTCACGGGCGGCTCCCGGGGGATCGGTCGAGCCGTGGCCGAGCGGTTCGCGGCCCAGGGGGCGACGCTCGCCGTCCAGTTCCGCGTCGCCCGGCGGGCGGCCGACGACACCGTGGCCGCCCTCCCCGGCGCCGGCCACCTGGCGTTGCCGGCCGACCTGGCCGACCCCGGGCAGGTGCGGTCGCTGGTCGGGCGCGTCATCGGCGAGCTGGGCCGCATCGACGTGCTGGTGAACAACGCCGGGATCTACGAGGAGCACCCGATCCTGGCCACCGGGTACGAGGAGTGGCAGCGGGCCTGGCGGCGGACGATCGACACCAACCTGATCGGCCCGGCGAACCTCCTGCACGCCGTCGTCCCCCACATGGTGGCCGCCGGCGGGGGCCGGATCGTCAACGTCTCCTCGCGGGGCGCGTTCCGGGGCGAGCCCGACCACCCGGCCTACGGGGCGAGCAAGGCGGGGCTGAACAGCCTGGGGCAGTCGATGGCCCGGGCGCTCGGCCCCCACGGGATCCACGTGACCACGGTCGCGCCCGGCTTCGTCGAGACGGACATGGCCGCCCCGTTCCTCGAGGGCGCGGCCGGCGACGCCATCCGCGCCCAGAGCCCGCTCAACCGGGCGGCCACCCCCGAGGAGGTGGCCCGCGTGGTCGTCTTCCTGGCCAGCCCGGGAGCCGAGTACCTGACCGGCGCCATCGTCGACGTCAACGGCGCGTCGTACCTGCGAACCTGACCCGGGCCGGGCGTCGGGGCGGGCTCACGCGTAGTCGCGCAGCCCCGACAGCAGCCCGCCGTGGAAGGGGTTGGCGTCGACGGCGTCGAACCAGGCGTGGGTGGCGGTGATCGGCTGGAGGGCGGGGACCGCCACCGGGGCCGGCGCCGCCAGCGGCCCGGCCCGCGTGCCGTCGGTCTGGGGGTCGGGCATGTCGGGCAGCAGCACGAACGGCGCGCCGCGGGTGGCCGGCCCGGCGCCGGCGAACGCGGCCAGGGCGTCGGCGGCCCGGTCGGCGGCCTGCTGGGGGTTGGCCCGGACCCGCTCCAGCTCGGCCAGGACCTCGGCCCAGGTGACGCCGGCGTCGCCGTAGTCGATGGCCCGGCGCAGCCGACCGGCGCGCAGCGGGGTGGCGGTGGCCGCCCCCGCCGCCGCCAGCACGGCGCCGGTGCCGTAGCGGGCCCTGCCGCCGACCACGACCAGGCGCACGTCGCTCTCGGTGGCGGCGATGAGGTTGCGGTAGGGGTCGGGGTGGCGGCGGGCCACCACCACCAGGTCGGCCAGGGCCCCGAGCTCGACGCGGCCGACCGGGTGCGGCCACACGCCGGACAGGGCCTGGCCCGGGTTGGCGGTGACCAGGCGGACCAACTCCTGGTCGGTGAACACCGGCGCCGGCTGCCGCTGGTTCCACAGGTCGGCCACCTTCAGCTCCCAGAGCACGTTGCGGGTCCCCGACGGGGCCCAGTCCGACCCCAGGCAGAGCCGGACGCCGGCCGCCTTGGCGGCGGCGACGTCGGCGGTGGCGCCGTACAGCCACAGGTTCGAGAACGGCGACCAGACCAGGGTGGCGTCGCCACCGGCCAGCCGCTGGAAGTCGGGGCCGGTGAGGGCGCTCCCATGGATGGCCATCAGCTGTCGGTGGACCAGCCCGGCCTGGTCGAGCAGCGCGAACTCCTCGCGGAGGTCGGGCAGGGTGCCTTCGGCGGCGTGGCAGATGAACCCGCGGTGGTCATCCCGGACCGCGGTGATGATGTCGGTCAGGTCCTCCAGCCTGGTGGCGACGATGGTCCGGACCCGGATGAAGTCCTCGCCGGTGCCGAGGCGTTCGGTGTCGATGTTGCGGACCAGCTCCCCGTCCGGTGGGGTCGCGCCCCGGGGGTTGCCCTGGATGCAGGTGGTCCCGCCGACCAGAGCCCTGGTCTCGACATAGCGCAGCAGGGCCCGGCCGGCGGCCGCGCCCAGCAGCCGCGCCGGGGCGCTGACCCTGGTCCGGTAGGTGGGCGCGTCGTGCTCCTGCACCCACTCGTTGTGCGACTCCCAGGGGGTGGTCCGGGACGGCTCGGTCCACAGGGGGAGGCTGTTGTACAGCAGGTGGTTGTGCAGGTCGATCAGGCCCGGGTAGATCACCCCGCCGGCCGCGACCCGGGGGGCGCCCTGGAAGCCGGCCGGGACCGGGTCCTCGGGGGTGACCGCGGCGATCAGCCCGTCGTCGCCGGCGTACACCTCGCCCTGGTCCAGCACCGCCCCACCGGGCCGCATCGTGACCACGGTTCCTCGCAGCACCAGCATTGCAGCCTCCAGTCAGAGCTGATCGGCGGCCTGCTGTTCGGCGGGGGTGAGCGGCGCCGGCCCGAGCTGGGCCACCCAGGTCGGGGCGAACAGCTTGAGATAGTCGGCCGAGGGCTTGTCGAGGTCCAGGTCGGTGGGGCGGACGGCACGGTCCCCGGAGCTGCCCACCCAGCGCAGCGTCCCGTAGGGCAGGTCGCCGCGGGGCAGCTGGCCGCGGCCCGAGCCGAGCTGGAATGACGGGTTGGCGAGGTCCTTGGGGTAGGTCCGGGTGGCCAGCTGGTCCAGGGCGGCCTGCCAGGAGGTGTCCGCGCCGGAGCCGCCGGCGGCGGCCAGCGGGATGACGTCCATGCCGGCCGGGACCACCTGAGGGGCCAGGCGCTGCGCCCCCGGGCCCAGGGCCAGCAGCACCCCGGCCTGCTGGTTCTCGGCCCGGACCCGGCGCAGCAGCTCCCGGTGCAGCGCCGTTGTCTCCGGCCGGTCGACCAGGCTGTTGCGCCGGCTCTGGGTCAGGTCGAGGGTGTCGACCGGCAGGGTGCGGAGGACCAGGTAGCGGCGGGTCAGCCCGGCGGCGCGCAGGAACCGATCCAGCCGCTGGCCGGCCTCCCCGGACAGCGCCCGGCCGGTGAACAGGTCGTCGTCGGAGGCCTGGTCGGCCAGGACGACCAGGCTGAGGTCGCGGAACCGGCCCCGGTAGACCGCCCCCACCCCGAACGACGGGTGCGAGGTCACCCCCAGGGCGGCGAAGTCGGGCCAGCCGAAGCCGGGTTCGCCCCCCAGCAGCAGCCGGGCCAGGCTGGCCGGCGGGCCGGGGTCGAAGGCGGTCGGGACGGCCCGGGGCGGCTCGTAGGGCAGGTCGCCGGGGTCGTCGT
>Ga0114129_10013763_pt1 | contig 11531 bp, 10 predicted proteins | sample RhiMetdeltSRZDD1_FD_80071 | JGI IMG/M metagenome (GOLD analysis project Ga0114129, IMG submission 80071) | Populus rhizosphere microbial communities from Tennessee, USA - Rhizosphere MetaG P. deltoides SRZDD1 (version 2) (version 2) | ecosystem: Host-associated > Plants > Roots > Rhizosphere >... | reverse complement strand
GGCCCTCGCCTTCGGGGTGTCGCAGAGCGGACGCTTTCTGCGCCACTTCCTCTATCAGGACTTCAACGCCGACGAAGCCGGGCGCAAGGTGTTCGACGGCATGCTCGTGCACACGGCCGGCGCCGGGCGCGGGAGCTTCAACCATCGCTTCGCGCAGCCTTCACGCGATGCGCAGCGCTTCTCGGCGTTTTTCTATCCCACCGACCTCTTTCCCTTCACGACGTCGACCCAGACGGATCCCGAGACCGGGATCAGCGACGGGCTGCTCGCCCGCTCCGCCGCGGCTCCCGCTCGGCGGCCGAAGATCTTCTTCACGAACACCGGCTATGAGTACTGGGCGAGGGCGGCGTCGCTGATTCACACGTCGCCCGACGGACGGGCGGACGTCGCGCCGCTGCCCAACGAGCGCATCTATCACTTCGCCGGCGGCCAGCACTTCATCGGCTGGTTTCCGCCATCGGCGGGCGGGCAGGACGGCGAGGCGTATCGCACCAACCCGCTCGACTTCCTGTTCATGCTCCGCGCGCTGCTCGTGCGCCTGACGGAGTGGGTGGTCGACGACCGCGTGCCGCCGCCGAGCGCCTATCCGACGCTCGCCGCCGGCACGCTGGTGCCCATCGACGCGCTGAAGCGGCCGGTGATCCCGAATCTGACGGTACCGAGCGTGATCCACGAGGCCTATCGCGTCGACTACGGTCCTCGCTGGGCCAGTGGGATCATCACCCGCGAGCCGCCGGGCGTCGGCGCGGCGTTCCCGGTGCGTGTCTCGCAAGTCGACGCCGACGGCAACGAGATCGCCGGCGTGCGAGGAGTCGAGCTGCTCGCTCCGCTGGCCACCTACCTGCCGTGGCAGCTTCGCGGCGGCCAGGGCAGCGATGCGGGCGAGCTCGTGGATTTTCTCGGCACCTACGTGCCGCTGCCGCGGACGGAGGCCGAGCGCCAGCGCCGCGGCGATGCGCGCGTCAGTATCGAGCGCCGTTATGCGGACAAGCGCGCCTACCTCACGGCCGCGGAGCAGGCGGCCGACTCGCTGGCCGCCGCCGGCCTGCTCCTTCGCGAGGACGTGCGCCGCGTCGTCGAGCGCGCGGAGCAGCACTGGGACTGGATCACGAGTCGCTGACGGCGATCGATTCCTTGTCGCGAGCTCGATGGTCGCTGGGTGACTCTGAGCCAGCCGTCGACGTCGCGCGCGACTTCCCGTCGTGGGCACCAGCGTTTTTTCACCCTTTTAGGTTGCTCCGCACTCTGGCATCGCCGTTGCTCGAATCACGGCCAGCCGCGCCTTCGCCGGCCACAGCGTCGTCGGGGAAGCCGGCAATCAAACGGCGGTGGTGTCACGATGGCGTTCAGAGAGGCCGGGGCCAACGTCCTGGTCGTGGATGACGAGGCCGGGATTCGGTCGGTCATGAGCGATGCACTGGGCGCGTTCGGCTATCAGGCCGGCGCCGCCCGCAATGCCGACGAGGCCTTCGAGCTCGTCGCGCGCCGCCGATTCGACCTCGTGATCAGCGACCTCCGCCTGCCGGGAGTGACGGGCCTCGACTTCGTCGCCAGGCTTCGGACGGACGCCGACCTTCGGCGGGTGCGCGAGGCCGGTATCGCGATCCTGCACAAGCCCATTCAGCTCGCGCACCTGCAGGGCGCGCTCGACGAGGCGCTCGGCGCGCGCCGCGCATGAACACCGACAGCGCGGTCGTCGAGTTCCGGGAAGCCGGCGGCGGCAACGTCTGGGAGATCGAGGTCATCGTGGACGGGCTCGTGTCCGGCCACATCTACGATGGCAACGGGACCTATCGGTACTTCGAAGGCCCCCACAACGACATCACCTGGTCGTTCGCCGAGCCCGATCTCGAGCGCCTCAAGGCCCGCATCCGGACGACGGTGCTCGCCGAGCGGCTCTTGGGTCCACCCTCGGCCGTCTGAGTCTGGCTCGGCGTCAGGCGCACCGGCTCACTCGCGGCCCCGAAGCACGTTGAACGCGGTGACCGGCCGCGCAAAGCCACGCAGCGTCAGCTCACCGAGCGGCTCCACCTCGACCAGCGGCTCGATGGCGGTATGGAGGCGCCGCGAGATCAGGATCTGGCCGCCGCGCGCCTCGCCGCAGAGCCGCGCGGCGAGGTTCGTCACCGTCCCGATCGCGCCATAGTCCCACCGTCCTTCGAAGCCGATGGCGCCGAGCGTGGCGTAGCCCTGGGCGATGCCGATGCCGACGTGCAGATCGAAGCCGAGCTTGCGCCACCGGCCCGTCAGCGTCTCCACGCGGGCGCGCATCGCCAGCGCCATGCGGAGCGCGCGCGCCTGCGGATCGGGCACCGGCACCGGGTCGTTGAAGAACACCATCAGGCCGTCGCCGGTGAAGCGCTCGAGCGTGCCCTCGTGGGCGACGATGACCTCGCCCATCGCCGCGTGGTACTCGCGCAACACGCTCATGACCTCCTCGGGCTCCGAGGTCTCGGCGAACGCGGTGAAGCCGCGAAGGTCGAGGAAGACGACGACGATCTCGCGGCGGTGGCTCTTGAGCGGATCGTCGGCGCCGCCGCTGACGATCGCCTCGGCCAGGGCCGGCGAGAAAAAGCGCTTGAGGCGCGACAGCCGCTCGAGCTGCGTCACCTGCTCGCTCACGCGGTGCTCGAGCGTCCGGTTGAGCTCGGTGAGCTCGTCATAGAGGCTCTTGATCCGCAGCAGCGAGCGCACGCGCGCGAGGATCTCGGGCTGGTGGATCGGCTTGCTGAGGAAATCATCGGCGCCGGCCTCGATGCCCTTCACGCGCTCCTGCCCGGGATCGAGCGCGGTGACCATGACCACGGGCAGCAGCGTCGTCGCGGGATTCGCACGCAGCTTACGGCACACGTCGTAGCCGCTCATGCCCGGCATCATGACGTCGAGCAGCACGAGATCGGGCCGCTCGCGCTCGACCACCTCGAGCGCCTCAGCGCCGGAGGCGGCGGTGACGACGCCATAGCCCTTGGCGCCGAGGACGTCCGCGAGCAGCTTGACGTTGCTCGGCGTGTCGTCGACGACGAGGATCTTGGCCGCGGTCACGTGCGCGCGCCTCGGTCGAGTGTCTCCCGCACGGCGGCGAGGAACGGCCGCACGCTGATCGGCTTGGACTGGTAGCCGTCGAAGCCGGCGGCCATGATCTTGGTGCGGTCCGCCGTCATCGCGGAGGCGGTCACGGCAAGGACCGGCGTGTCCCGGGTCTCGGGCGCCGCGCGCAGACGGCGCAGCGCCTCGATCCCGTCGATGCCGGGCAGCTGAATGTCCATCAGGACCAGCGCGGGGCGCTGCTCGCGCGCGAGCTCTACGCCGTCCTCGCCCGATTCGGCTTCGAGCACGCGGTAGCCCTGGTGCGCGAGCACGTCGCGCACGAGCTTGCGGTTCTTGTCGTTGTCCTCGACGATCAGGATCAGCTCGCCGGCCATGGTCCCCCCGGCAGCGTGAAGGCGAACGTCGATCCCTGTCCCGGCTGGCTCTTCACCCAGATGCGCCCGCCGTGCAGCTCGACGAACTTGCGCGAGAGCGTCAGGCCGAGCCCGGTGCCCTCGTGCTTCTTGGCGTAGTCCGTTCCCACCTGGCGGAACTCCTCGAACACGGCGTCCAGATCCTCGGCCGCGATGCCGATGCCCGTATCCGTCACCGACACCTCGACGTGGCCATCGAGCCGCTGCGCGCGGACTTGCACGCGCCCGCCCTCCGGCGTGAACTTCACGGCATTCGACAGCAGATTGAGAAGGATCTGCTTGACCTTGCGCTGATCGCCCCGCAGCGAGCCGAGCTCGCGCTCCAGCCGCGTGTCGAGCGTGAGGCCTTTGCGCGTGGCGCGCTCGCGGACGAGCACGACCGCGTTGTCGATGGCCTGCGCGATGTCGAACTCCTCCACGTCCAGGTCCATGCGCCCCGCCTCGATCTTGGCGAGGTCGAGGATGTCGTTGATCAGCGAGAGCAGATGGCGGCCCGAAGCGAGGATGTCTTGAAGGTAGTCCTCCTGCTTGGCGTTGATGTCACCGAACATCCGCTCGAGCAGCACCTCCGAGAAGCCGATCACCGCATTGAGCGGCGTGCGCAGCTCGTGCGACATCGAGGCGAGGAACTCGTCCTTGTGGCGATTGGCGGCCTCGAGCTGCCGGCTCTTGTCCTCGATCTCGCGGAACAGCCGCGCGTTCTGGATCGCCAGGGCCGATTGGGCGCCGAACGTCCGCAGCACGTCCACGACGCGCGCCTCGAACTCGCCGGGCGTGCGGCGGATCACGACGAGGGCGCCGACGACCTCGTCCTCGCCCAACAGCGGCACGGCGAGCAGCGACCGGTATCCGGCGGCCAGGGCCGCGTCGCGCGTACGGCTCGCGTAGCCGCTGGCGTCTCGGATGTCGGGGATCTGCACCGGCTCACGCTCTTCGGCGGCGCGGCCCACGGCACCCTCGCCGTAGACGAGCGGCGTCGCGCGCAGCGCCCCGAGAAACGCGGCATCGAACGTGTCGCTCGCGCGCAGCAGGTCGAAGCGCCGCGCCGCGCCCGTGAATTCGTAGATCATGCCGCCGTCGGTGCCCGCCAGCACGTTCGCGCGCGACAGGATCGTGTCCAGCACGGTCGGCAGGTCGAGCGTCGACGACAGGGTGCGGCCGATCTCGCCGAGCGCCCTCAGCTCCTCCACCGACCGCGTCAGGTCGCCGGTGCGCGCCTCCAGCTCCTGGAACAGGCGCACGTTCTCGATGGCGATCACCGCCTGATCGGCAAAGGTCGTGACGAGCGCGATCTGCTTGTCCGTGAACGCCTGCGCTTCGAGTCGCCGGATCGTGATCACGCCGATGACCTCCGCTTCGCGCGCGAGCGGCACGACGAGGATGGTGCGAAATCCCGTCGCCGCCTGGAGCCCGCGCGTCCCGGTGTAGTCGCCGCGGGCGAATTCCTCCAGGATGTCGGGGATGTGGATGGTGCGATTCTCGAGGATGGCGCGGCCGGACGGCGTATCGGGCGTGACGGGGCGACCCTCGCTCGCGGACATGATGCTGCCGACGTGGGCGACCCGGTGCATCACGCCGTCCTTCGCCCGCATGATCAAGGCGTCGCTTGCGCCGCACAGGCGCGCCGCGCTCTCCGCGACCGCGTCCAGCACCGGCTGCACGTCGGTCGGCGAGCTCGAGATGACGCGCAGGATTTCCGCCGTGGCCGTCTGCTGCTCGAGCGCCTCGCTCAGCTCCCGCGTGCGGTCCTCGACCCGTCGCTCCAGCGTGGCGTACGAGTCTTGGAGCTGGCCCGCCATGCGATTGAACTGCTCACCGAGATCCTGCAGCTCGTCGCGCGTGCGCACGTCGATGCGGTGCGCGAGCTCGCCGCCGCCGATGCGCGCCGCGCCGGTCCGGAGCGCCTCGATCGGCTGCACGATCTTTCGCGTCAGGGCGAGGCTGGCGCCCACCGACAGGAGGATTCCCACGAACATGAGCACGCCGGTTCGCACGATGGCCCCGCGCAGCGGCGCGAACGCTTCAGCGAGCGGCTGCTCGACGAAGACGGTCCAGCCGAGCGGCGCGATCACCGTGTGCGCCACCAGCGTGCCGCGGCCGGCGAGATCCGTCGACAGCATGGCGTCGGTGGCGCCCGCGCGTGCGGCCTGCACGTGCGGCTGTGAGGCGAGATCGGTTTTGCGGAGGACCAGGCTGATGTCGGGATGCGCGATGAGATGGCCGTCGCGGTCGACGACGTACGCCTGACCCAGACGCCCGATCCGGATCTGCGACACGACGTCCCAGATGAACTTGAGATTCACCTCGGCCACCGTCACGGGCGCGGTCGCGGCGGCGCCGTGCGGCACCGCCAGCGTCATGTATGGCTCGGACTCCTTGCGGAAGTACACGGGCCCGTACCACACGCGTCCGCCGCGGGTCTCGCGAAACCGCGGCTCCGCCGAAAAATCGGTGCCGCCCGCCACGACATCCATCGCGAGACGCGACACGCGCAGCTGCTCGCGGCCCTGGCCGTCGAGGAACGCGACCTCGGTGATCGCCGGCACCTGGCGGAGCAGCCGGACGTAGTCGATCTGCCGCTGCTCGGGCGCGGCGGCCACGATCTGCGGCTGCGTCGTCCATCCCATTTGCCGTTCGATCTCGCGAACGAACTGCTCGATGCGCAACGCCGCGGCGCTGGCCTTTTCGCGCTGGATCTGGGCGAGCTGCGCGCGTGACTCCTGGTACGTGAAGTAGATCTCGATGAGGCCGTAGATCAGCACGACCGACGACACGACGGCCACGAACGGCACCACGTACCGCCGGAACAGGCGATTTTGCGTCCACGGAGCAAGCCAGCGGCCGACCTCGATCACCGCCCGAGCATACCCCAGCGACGTGGGATGCGAGACACCGCCCGCCCGGCGTCGACACCGCCGGGGGACGCGCGGCGGCGGCGTGGGGTTGCATCGGCATCTCGCCGGAATGGCGCTTGCAGCGGCGCGTTCCCTACGTGGACTTCATTCAGTCGCATCTCGACTTTCTCGTCAGCCACCTGCTCAGCCTCGTCTTCATCGCGTTTCTGGTGGAGGCGGCAGGCGTACCGTTTCCCAGCCGCATCCTGCTGCTCGTCGCCGCGACGCTCGCCAACGACCAGCGACAGCTGGTGGGCCTGGTGGTGGCCACGACGGCGGGGTCGCTGATCGGCGATCACGTGCCGTACCTCGCCGGCGCTCTGACCGGCCCCCGCATCCTGGCCTTTTATTGTCGGGTCACGCTCGGCTCGTCGGACTGCGTCGAGAGAACCGTGGGTTACTTCCGGCGCTTCGGCGCCGCGGCGATCCTCCTGAGCCGGTTCTCGGCGAGCGTGCGGCTGTTCGCGTCTGCGCTCTCGGGCTGCGGCCACATCACCTACTGGAAGTTCGTTGCCTTCGACCTGGTGGGGACGGTCATCTATGCCGCGCTGTGGGTCACCGTCGGCTACCTGGTCGGCGACAGCGCGGCGGAGTTCCTCGAGCGCCACCGCGCCACGCGGTTCCTCGTGGTGCTGGCTCCGCTCGCGATGGCGACGCTGCTCGCGTATCGGCTGTGGCGCCGCCGCCGCTATGGTCCGGCGAGCGCGGGAGTGGTCGCCGTCGAGGCGTCGTGCACGCAGGAGTCCGCGCCGCGGCGGCCGGATGATCGTTCGCCAGCCCTTCGACAATAGAAGAGCCGGCGAGGGCGAAGCAAGAATGCTTCGCCAACCGGGCCCCCGTCTTGCCATAATCGGTTGCTGGCACTTCGCCAGCCCCTCCGCGACCGAGGAGATCCCCAGATGCGCAAGACGTTCCTGGTGCTCACCGCTCTGACCATCCTCCCGTTCGGGATCGGCGGCTGTGTTTCGAAGACCGAGTACACGAAGGCCATGCAGTCCGCCGACGCCCGTCAGACCGCGCTGGAGGCCGACAACACACGCCTGAAGGGCGAGCTCTCCGAGGCGGCCAAACGCAACGAGCGGCTGACGGCCGACCGCAGCGAGCTCGAGCGCACGCTGACAATGAAGGCCGGCGAGCTCGGCAAGAACATCACCGAGCTGCGTCAGCGCATCAGCACGCTCGAAAGCGACAACGCGCGGCTCACCCAGGACCTCGCCGACGCGCAGAAAGCGCGTGAGGAGAAGGTTCGTGAGGTGAGCTCGACGTACGAGCAGCTCGTGGACAAGATGAAGGGCGAGATCGACCGCGGCCAGGTGACCATCTCCGAGCTGAAGGGCAAGCTCACCGTCAACATGGTCGACTCGATTCTCTTCGACTCGGGCAAGGCGGAGGTCAAGCCCGAGGGCCTCGTCGTGCTCGGCAAGGTCATCGAGATCCTCAAGACCGTCAACGACAAGTCGATCCGGATCGAGGGCCACACGGACAACAAGCCCGTGACCGGCCCGCTCACCCAGCGCTACGCCACCAACTGGGAGCTGTCGGCCGCGCGCGCCATCACCGTCTCGCGCTACCTGCAGAAACAGGGCATCGAGCCGGCCCATCTCTCCGCGGCCGCCTTCGGGGAATTCAAGCCGGTGGCCGACAACGCCACGCTCGAAGGGCGCGCCAAGAACCGACGCATCGAGATCGTGCTCGTTCCCAAAGACTGAGCAGACGGCGACCGAGGCTCGGCGTCGGGGCGCCGCGAGGGCGCCCCGACGCCCCCCCCTATATGTGGGGGACGACCCCACCCCAGCCCCCACGAATAGTTTCAGGTTTGGCCAGACCCTTTGTTACTGTCGACTCGGGAACGAGGGGTCAAGGAGGGAGGACCACACAGAGAGCGAGAGGAGCTTGAATGCGCACGATAGCGGTCGTGAACCAAAAGGGTGGATGTGGCAAGACCATCACGTCCATCAACCTTTCGGCCTTTCTCGCGCGCGAGCAGCGACGCGTGCTGCTCCTCGACATGGATCCGCAGGGTCATGCGAGCCTCGGACTTCTCGCCGCGGCCGCCCCGTCGCCGCTCACGATGTACGAAGTGTTCCTCGGGGGCCCCGGCGGCCAGCCCACCGTCCTGCGTGACGTCATCCGCACCGTTCGCGAAAACCTGGATCTCGTCTCGGCCGACATCCGATTGAGCGCGGTTCCCGAAACACTCGCGGGACTCGCGGGACGCGAGAACATCCTGTCGCACGCGATGATGGGTGTCCGCGACCGCTACGACTACGTCATCGTCGATTGTCCGCCGAACGTCGGCCTGCTCACCTTCAATGCGCTGAAGGCCTGTACGGAAGCCATCGTGCCCATGGATCCGAGCTTCTTTTCGCTCCACGGCATCGGCAAGCTCATGGAGACGTTCGACGTGCTGGCCAGGGAGACCGGCCACCAGGTGGACCCGCGCGTGCTGGTGACGCTCTATTCGGGCCGCTCCCCGTTCGTGAAGGCGGTCGTCGACGAGATTCGCCGGCACCTCGGGGGCCGCCACTTCGAGACGGTGATTCGCTACAGCGTGAAGCTCGCCGAGGCGGCGAGCCACGGGGTGCCGATCGCGGACTACTGCAAGCACTGCGTGGGATACGACGACTATCAGGCGCTGGCGGCCGAGGTTCTCAAAGCCGACAGCGTCGGCGCGAACGGCCACGCCGCCGACGTCTCGCTCAGCGACGAAGAGGCGTTCGAGGCGCTCGAGGCGTTCGAGCCATCCGCGCCGGCGATGACCTCGGACGGTGTCGTGTTCACCGTGCAGGCCGCAGAGGCCGAGCGGGTGCAGCTGGCCGGCGACTTCAACGACTGGACGCTGAGCGGCAGCGAGATGGAGGCCGCCGGCGGCGTCTGGAAGAAGACGGTGAAGCTGCCGCCCGGACGCTACCGATATCGGTACGTCATCGATGGGCGCTGGCAGAGCGATCCGCTGAATGCCGTCGCGGAGCCGAGCGCCTATGGTGGCGACGACTCGATCCTCGTCGTGGACGACGACGAGGTCACCACCGAGCACGGCGCGGCCTAGCGTGGCGCGAGCGTCATGAGCGACAAGGACGACAACCCCACCACGTCCGGCTCCGGAAACGGAGACGGCGTCGCCCGTCCGGACCGGCCGCTCGGCCGAGGGCTGGAAGACGTCTCGCACCTGTTCTTGTCCCAGCGCGCGCCGGAGGCCGAACGCGCGTCGTCTGCGCCCGCGCCGCGTGGCAGCGTCGCGCTGTTCCGGCGCGCATCGCTCTCGCGGGACCGGCTCGCCGCGATACTCAAAGAATTCATCGGCGCGCTGGAGGATGGCCTCAAGCTCATCGACGCCAACGTGCCCTGCCACCCGTGCGGCGAGATCGACGTGCTCGCGATGAGCCGCACGAGTCAGCTGACGATCATCGACGCGGAGACCACCGCGAGTGACGCGCTGTTGCTGCGCGGGATGGGACACTTCGACTGGCTCGTGCGCAACATGCCGAACGTGCGCCGGATGTACCGCGAGCACAGCGTGAACTTCTCGTTGGCGCCGCGGCTGCTGCTGCTCGCGCCGCAGTTCTCGGTGGTGCTGCAGAGCGCAGCGCGACACATCCCTGCCCCGCAGATTCAGTGCATCCGCTATCACGCCGTCGACGCACCGGGCGGTCCCGGAATCCTGTTCGAGCCGCTGTCCGGCGAGGAGCGTCAGGCGGGCGGCTGAGGAAGCTCGAGAGGAGCGTCAGGCGGGCGGCTGAGGAAGCTCGAGCTGTGCGTCGAGACGCCGTTCGGGCTCCCGGCGCCGGACGGCCTGACGCCCGGTCCGCGGCCGAGGAAAGTTGACGCGCAATCCCGGCGCCTGGACCTGGAACAACGGCTCGGGGTCGGGCAAGCCGGCGAGGCGATATCGACCCAGACCGCGGAAGCGCACGCCTGGCGGCGCCGACGCTCCCACGGCGGCTCTGACGGCGTCGGAGACGAGGATCTGGCCGCCGTGCGCGGCCGAGCACACGCGAGCCGTGGTGTGAACGGCGATGCCGATGTAGCCCGAATCGGTGAGGGTCGGGCGTCCGCTATGGATGCCCACACGCACGCGTGGCTCGAGGCTGCGCGACACACCGACGGTCGACGCGTTGCTCAGGCCACGCTGCATCGCCAGCGCGGCCTCGATCGCTGCCGCGGGGCGCTCGAAGACCGCGAACAGCTCGTCGGCCCGCGCGTCGATCTCGCGGCCGTTCGCGCGCGACAGCGCCGCGCGCAGGACGCCGCGCACGTCGTTCAGGACGGTCTCATAGCGGTCACCGAGCTTCTGCAGGAGCACGGTCGAGCCCTCGATGTCCGTCATCAGCAGCGTGACGAAACCGGTCGGCAGCCGTGCCGCATCGATCGACGTCGCTTCGATGCGGCCGCGCAGGCGGTCTCTCTCGACGACGAACCGCACCGCCTCCAGCACCGTGGCGGCGAGATCCGGATCCTCGAGGAGCGTCGGATCGTGGATCAGCGCCGTCATCGGCCGCCCCTGGCGCTCGAGGTAGGTCACGCCGCGCCGGCCACCCTCGGCGGGCAGGGGCACCGGCTTGCCGGCCGCGTCGAGGTACGCGCCGGCGGCGTCGGACCAGTGCAACACGGCGAGGCTTGGATCGCGCAGGACGGTCCGTAGCCGCTTTTCCAGCTCGCCCGGCGCCGCGTTCCGGCCGAGCTCGATGACCAGGCGCCCGGCGGTGGCGTGGCGCCGCTCCGATTGCAGCAGGCCGGTGATGAACCCGACGGGCACGATGCGGTACCTCTTCGCCGCGTTCAGCAGCCGCTTGCGCGCGCGCTCGCGCGAGGCGTCGTCTTCGAACGCGACCTGGTTGAACCGGGCGAGCGCGTTCCGAACGTGCGCCTTGTCGTGGATGGGCAGGCGGCGGCGTCCTCGCGAGTCGATATAGGCGAAGGCCCGATCGGGCAGGCGCGCACGTTTCCGAGGCTTGAGCCGAGACACGGAGCACAATAACGCGCTTCGTCGGCACGAACAATTTTTGGCAGCCCAATGCCAGGACGCGACGGGCGTCCGCCGGATCCGTCGTGGAAATGCCCGCCATTACAGGGGATCGGGGCGTGGCATGCCTGGTGCACTTTCGGGTCAGCGCACGCGCTACCGCGTGAACGATCTCAAAGGGGGCAAGCCATGATGATGTTCCGTAAGCGCCTC
>Ga0114129_10013762_pt1 | contig 11531 bp, 15 predicted proteins | sample RhiMetdeltSRZDD1_FD_80071 | JGI IMG/M metagenome (GOLD analysis project Ga0114129, IMG submission 80071) | Populus rhizosphere microbial communities from Tennessee, USA - Rhizosphere MetaG P. deltoides SRZDD1 (version 2) (version 2) | ecosystem: Host-associated > Plants > Roots > Rhizosphere >... | reverse complement strand
GCAGATCGCTCAGCTGGAGGCGGCGCTGGTGAGGCTCCCGCCGCCCCCCGAGCCGACCGAGGCCAGCCCGCCCGCCGGCGCCGCGCTGCTCTCGACGGCGGACCTCGAGGCGATCCGCGACCGACTCCTGGAACGCCTAGACCAGCTCGACGCTCAGCGCGCCGAGGTGCTGCAAAGGCTCGAGGCGCTCGACGCCGAGCAGCCGTCCGACGAACCAGTGGGGGCGCCCGCCCCGCGCCGCTCCACGCCGAGCCTGGCCGGCGCGCGCATTCGCTGGGTCGGCGCCTAGCTCCGCACGAACGGGTCGGGCGCGCCGAGCTCCGTGAAGTCCCTCACCGCGTAGGGCTGACCGGGCACCCCGCCCACCACGAGCACGCGCATGCCGGAGTCGCCGGGGTAGAGCTTGCGCTTCGTGCCGGCCGAGACCCGCACCATCGTCTCGGGGTCGAGCGCAATCCGCTCGCCCTCGATGTCGATCTCGCCGTCCCCGCGCATCGTCACGTAGACCTCCTCCTGCCCGTCCTGGGAGTGGTCGTGCTCGGGATAGCCGTCCACGTTCGGCGGGAAGTCGATCACCTGGATGCCGAAGGAGGTGATCCCGAGCTCCGCTCGCGCCTTCTTGAACGAGCCCCGGACGATCGCCTCCATGTCGTCGATTCGCCTGACCGCGTAGTCCGCCATGCTGTGTTCTCCTTGGAGAGTGAGTAGCGTGATGCAACCCTACCGCCTCAACATCCTGAAGGGAATCCTCGCCTTCAGCGTCCTGTCCACCGCGGCCCACTACTCGCACAACTTCGTCGAGATGGACAGCTATCCGGGCGGCGGGCCGGTGGTGCAGGTGCTGATCGTCCTGTCCTGGCCGCTGCTCACCGCGATCGGGCTGTACGGGTACCGGCTCTACGCGCAGGGCCGCTACCGCGACGCCCACGTGCATCTGCTGATCTACTCGCTCACGGGGCTGATCACGCCGCTGCACTTCGTGTACGGCTCGCCCGACATCCCGGCGTTCTGGTACGCCACGATCTTCACCGACTTCCTCGCCGGTGCGTCGATCGTGGCGTTCGTGGTCTGGTCGGCTAGCCGACCGGCTCCGCGCCGCCTACGCCCTTCTTCCCAGGCGTGATGACGAGGTTGAAGTAGAGGAAGCCTGCGACCAGCGCGCCGAGCACGGGCGCCGCCACGTAGACCAGCAGGAAGTCGGCGGCGCCGCCGCTCCACTCGCCCGACACGATGGCCGGCCCGAAGCTGCGCGCGGGGTTAAAGCCGGCGCCCGTGAGCGGCGCCAGGACCATCACGCCCATGCCTAGTGCCGCGCCGATGGCGAGAGCGGCCCACTCCTTCGTCGCGCGCGGATTCACGGCCACGCCCACGATCACCCAGACCAGGAAGAAGGTGCCGAGCGCCTCGACGATCATGCCCGGGAAGATGTCCCCGTTCAGGCGGTCCGACACCGCCGTGACTCCGTAGTTGACCACCTTGCCCTCGTCCTCGAGCAGACCCTTGGTGAGCAGGGCGCCGGCCACGCCGCCGGCGAGCTGGGCCACGATGTAGATGAGCGCGTCGGGCGGCTTGATCTGGCGCAGGGCAGTCATCACGACCGTGACCGCTGGGTTGAAGTGGGCGCCCGAGATGAGCCCCAGCGTCTGGATCAGCCCGAACAGCACGAACGCGTGCACCAGGCCGATGACCGAGAAGTCGGTGAACCGCGCGGGGTCCGGGGACACGTAGAGCGAAACGACCGCGGTGATAAAGAACACGAGCAACAGCGTTCCGACGAACTCGGCGATATACGCCGCGGGCCCACGGTCCTGCACTTCGGTCACCTCCGGAGCGGAATTCATGGTGGTCAGCCGTACTGTTCGCCGCCGTGCGGAGATTCCTTTCCCTACTTGCCCTGCTCGCGTGCCTCGGCGGCTGCGGTGGCGACGACGGCGGGGGCGACCCGCAGCGCGGCACGCTTGCGCTCGATTTCCAGCCGAACCCGGTTCACGCCGGGATCTACGCGGCCGACAACATCAGCATCCGCGTGCCCTCCGCTAGCACCGACTCGCTGAAGCTCCTGGCGGCCGGGCGCGCGGACATGTCTGTGGTGGACATCCACGACCTCGGGCTCGCGCGCGAGCGCGGCGCCGACATCGTCGGCGTCGGGGCGCTGGTGCAGCGCCCGCTCGCTGCGGTGATCACCCGCGGTTCGGACGTGCGCCGCCCGCGCGACCTGGAGGGACGGCGCGTGGGCGTGACGGGCCTGCCCTCGGATGACGCGGTCCTGCGCGCGGTGGTCGAGCAGGACGGTGGCAGCTTCGAGCGGGTGCGGCGCGTGACGATCGGCTTCTCGGCCGTGCCAAGCCTGATCACCGGGCGGGTGGACGCGGTCGTGTCGTTCTGGAACGCCGAGGGCGTCGCGCTACGCGAGCGCGGGGTTCAGACTCGGGAGTTCCGCGTGGACGCCTACGGGGCGCCGAGCTACCCCGAGCTGGTGCTGGCCGTGACCCGCGAGACGCTCAACGAGCGCGGCGAGCTGATCGACTCGATGCTGGCCGAGCTCGCGCGCGGCACCCGCGCCGCGCTTCGCCATCGCGACGCGACCATCGGGGAGCTCGTACAGGTGTCCGGCGCCGACGAGCCGCTCGTGCGCGCGCAGTTCGCGGCGGTGGCGCCCGCGCTAACGCCGCCGCTGCGGCTCGACCGCGAGGCGCTCGAGGGCTGGGCGCGCTTCGACGCGCGCTTCGGGATCCTGCGCAGCCCGCCCGACGTGATGCGCGCGTTCAGACTGCGCTAGAGCATCGACTCCACAAGCGCTGCCGCCTCGCGCGCCATCCGCGAACGCGGCACGACCCGCTCGAAGCCCGCCGCCTCGGCGCGCTGGCGCACGTCCTGCTCGACGTGCGAGTAGAACCCGAGCCGCGGCAGGCCCGCCTCCGCCGACTGCTCGATCCGCGTGTCGGGCTCGTCCGTCAGGTCCACCACCAGCAGCTCAGCGTCGTCGCCGGGACCAACCGGCTCGTGTCCCGCCGCGCGCAGCGCTCCTTGGAGCTTCGAGCCGAAGAGCAGGTCGGGGCAGAGCAGCGCGACTCGCGCCATGATCAGCGCGCGCGCGGTGCGCGCGAGCACCCCGAGTTCACTGCGCGCGGCGGCGGTTGAACTCCTGGCGCACCGACTCGGGACGACCCCACATCTGCACGACCTCCACGCGCCCGGAGCGCGCCTCGCGCAGCACGAGCTCGCCCTCGATTCCCTCCGCGTCGAGCAGCGCGAGCGTGCCGCGCACGGTCTCGGGTGCCGCGGCGTGTCCGAACGTGTGCGCCGAGCGAAGTCGCCAGTGCCAGTCGTGCTCGGAGTACGGCATCGCGTTGATCTGCACGAGCAGCGTGGCGGCGTCGATGTAGCGATCCTCGTCCGCGATCCGAAGGTCCAGCTCCAGATGCGTCCAGTCCGGCGGGAGCGAGTCGATCACTGCCTGGAAGTCCGCGGCGAGTCCCATCGCCGAGGAACCTTACCCCGCCGGGTCTACGCGCATCGCGCGTGCGAGCAGGTCGCCGAGCGCGTGGTCGCGCCCGTTCGCCCGGACCGTGAGCGGGCCGCCGAACGGCTCGCGGCCGACCAGCTCGAGCTCGTCGCCCGGTGCGATCCCGCGCTCGGAGAGGTAGCGGAGCATCTCGGGGTTCGAGTCCGACACGCGCGAGAACACGCCCCGCTCGCCAGGCCGCAGCTCGGAGAGCGCGCGCGTGGGCGCCTCGTCGATCTCGCCGTCGAGCGTGGGGATCGGGTCGCCGTGCGGGTCGTGCGTCGGGTTGCCGAGCTTCGCCGCGATCAGCTCGGACAGCTCCGGGGAGATCGCGTGCTCGAGCTTCTCGGCCTCCTCGTGCACGCGGTCCCACGACATGCCGAGCGCCTCGGCCAGGTAGAGCTCGAGCAGGCGGTGGTGGCGCAGCACCTCGAGTGCCACGCGCTCGCCCGCCCTGGTGAGCTGCACGCCGTGGTAGGGCTCGCGCGACACCAGGCCGAGCGACTCGAGCCGCTTCACCATCGCGGACGCCGACGCGGGCGACACGTCGAGTCGCTCGGCGATCGCCGAGGTCGAGACCGGCGCGTCGGTCCGCTGGCCGATCGACCAGATCGCCTTCGCGTAGTCCTGGACGGCGTTCGAGATCTCGGTCGTGTCACTGCGCGTGGCGGCCATCAGAGCGAAACCATCAGCCCGGTCAGGTACATCACGGCAAGCCCGGTGAGCAGGCCGGCCACGGCCAGCGGGTGCAGCAGGCGCCCGGCGCCGTCGCGGATCGCGGGCGCTATCTGAACCACAACCTGGGCGATCGCCCCCGCTCCCACCCCGAACATCAGCGCGGCGAGACTGGGGTTGAACGCCGACGCGCCGATCCAGGCGCCGAGCACCGCTGGGCCCCCGGCGAGGAGCCCGAGCAGCACGAGCCGGCGCGGCCGCGCGTGGCGCTCCTGCGCCACCGGCGCCACGATCGCGAGCCCCTCGGTCGTGTTGTGGAGCGCGAAGCCGACCACGAGCGTCGCGCCGAGCGCCAGCGAGCCGACCGCATACGCCGAGCCGATCGCGAGCCCCTCCCCCAGGTTGTGCAGGCCGATGCCGAGCGCCACCAGGAAGGCGGCGCGGTAGCCGACGCCGGCGAGGCGCCCGCCGCCGTCCGAATCCGCCTCAACGCCGGCGCGCCGCCCGCGCAGCCACGCGTCCACCCCGGCCAGCGCGAGGAACGCGCCCGCGGCGCCCAGCCACACGAGCGCGGCGCCGCCGAACGCCTCGGCGCCGCTGCCGGCCAGCTCCGTGCCCTCGAGCAGCGCCTCCACCCCGAGGAACCCGAGCAGGCCGACCGTGAACGCCAGCAGGAAGCGGATCCAACGCGTGTCCACGCCGCGGATCCACGGCAGCCAGAGCATCCCGATCGCCACCGGGATCACACCGACGTAGATCCCGATCAGCGCCATCAGACCGTAGAAGTCGAGCCCTGCGTCCGGCGTCTCGACGGCGGCCTCGATCTCGTGGTCGATGGTCGCGCCGGTCGAGGTGACCAGCATCACCTCGTAGTTCTGGCCCTCGATCCACGGGTACTCAACGTCGATCTCCGACCCACCGAGGCGGCCGATCTCGCTGTCCGTCTGATCGAAGCTCGCGAACGCGTCGTTCACGATCACCTGGCGCACCTGGACGGGGTCGGCGCCCTCGTTTCGCACGTGCAGCTCGATCTCGTCGGGCTTGAGCACTGTGCGCTCGACCGCCAGCTCCTCCTGCGGCGCGCCGATTCGATCCAGCCCCGGCGCGTCCAGCAGGACGAACAGCCCGATCGCCACCGCGAGCACCGCCAGCGGCGCCACCCCCGCGAGCCAGGCGGGCCTGCGCGTCCTCTGCGCGGTGGCCGGCTCCATCACCCCTCTACTTCGAAGAAGCCCATCCAGCCAAGCTCCGCGAACTCGCTCACGTGGGCGTGGAACATGTACTTGCCCGTGTACGGGAAGCGCAGCTCGATTACGCCGCGCTCGCCCTGGCCCTGGATGACGGTGTCGGTGAAGTCGCGCGGCTCGAGGCGCGTGCCCGTCGGGAAGTAGTCGAAGAAGTTGGCGTGGATGTGGAACGAGTTGAGCGGGTCGAACTCGAGCAGGTTCACCAGGTAGATCCGCACCAGCTCGCCGCGCTTCACGCGGACCGGCCGGTGCATGTAGTCGAACGCGACCGTGTTGACCGCGTAGACCTCGTTGGAGCGGTCGAAGTTGGTGTCGAACCCGTTCATCACCATCACGAGCTCGTCGGCCCTCGGGCGCGCGTTCTTCGGGTCGATGATGAACGCGCCGTAGAGCCCCTTCGCGATGTGCTCGGCAAGCGGCATCGTGTGGCAGTGGTAGAGGTGCAGGCCGAAGGGCTCGGCCACGAACTCGTAGGTGGTCGACTGCCCGGGCTCGACGTTGCCCGCGCCCAGCCCCGCCACGCCGTCCTGCGAGGACGGGTGGATGCCGTGGAAGTGGATCGTGTGCGGGTGCTTCGAGCCGTTCGTGAAGCGGATCCGAAGCCGCTCGCCCTCGCGCGCCCGCAGCGTCGGCCCCGGCACGCGCCCGTTGTACGCCCAGGCCGCGTACTTCACGCCGGGCGCCACCTCGATCTCCTTCTCCTCGGCCACGAGCTCCCACTCGCGCACGCCGTTCACGATGCGGCCCTCGTCGAAGTCGCGCAGGATCTCCTGGGGGTCGAACCCGTTCGCGCGCGGGTCGACGGTGCCGACCGCGCCCAGGTGGGCGGCGTGCGCTCCGCCGCCGTTCGAGCCCATTCCGTGCATGTGCGGCTCGGCCGCGGCGGCGGCGCCACCGCCGTGGAGACCCTCGTGCGGAATCAGCTCGTGCAGCACCGGCAGCGCCGCTGAGGCGGCCGCCGCGCCACCCAGCAGACGCCGCCTGGAAAGTTTGCCTTGGCCTAGCTTCATGATTAGCCGTGCCTAAAAGTACACTAGTGGCGTGATCGCCACCAGCGACTACGAGCTAGTGACCGAATCGGCCGGTCTGGTCGACCGCTCCGATCGCGCGAAGTTCGTCGTGCGCGGCTCCGAGGCCGCCGACTTCCTCCAGGGGCAGGTCTCGAACGACGTCGAGGCGCTCGAGCCGGGCAGCGGCTGCTACGCCACCGTCCTCTCGCACAAGGGGAAGCTGCGCACCGACCTGCGCATCCTGCGCGCAGAGGACTCCTTCTGGCTCGACACCGAGCCGATCGGGCACGCCGTGCTCGAGCACATGCTGAGGACCTACTCGCTCGGCCGCGACGTGCAGTTCGAGGATCTGACCGAGTCACGCGCGCTGTTCTCCCTGGTCGGCCCCGCCGCGCGCGAGCGGCTCGACGCCGCGGCGCCCGCCGAGGAGCACGCGTTCGTGAGCGGCGAGCACGGCGTCTATGTGGCGACTCCGTTCGGCGTCGACGTGATCGCGCCCAGGGGCACGACGCTCGACGTGGAGCCGGTGTCCGAGGAGGTCGCCGAGTGCCTGCGGATCGAGGCCGGGCGGCCGCGGCTCGGTTACGACATGGACGCCGACACGATTCCCCAGGAGGCCGGCATCAACGAGCGCGCCGTGAGCTTCACGAAGGGCTGCTACGTGGGCCAGGAGACGGTGGCGCGCCTCCACTACAGGGGCAAGCCGAACCGCCACCTGCGCGGCCTGCGGCTGTCCGAGCCGGCCGAGCGCGGCACGGAGATCATGCTCGGCGAGAAGGTGGTCGGCAGGCTGGGCTCCACGTGCGTCTCCCCCAGGCTTGGTCCGATCGCGCTCGCACTGGTGCGCCGCGAAGCCGAACCCGCGGCCAGCGTGGAGGTGGGTGGGGCGACGGCCGAGGTCGTCGAGCTGCCCTTCGCACGTGGCTGAGCCACGCACCCCCACGAGCCGGCACGGCCTCTCGCCCGACAGCCCACTCGTGAGCTCGCCGCCGTCCCCCGGCTACGACCACGACGGAAGCGAGCTCGAGCTTCCGCGGCCGGCCGACGCGCCGCCCGTGGACCTGCGCGAGCTCCGCGAGCTCGTTCCGGCTGCCGAGCCGGGGCGGGAGATCGACGACTGGGGCCGCTCGCAGCGCATCTTCGACCTCGTCGAGCCGCTGCTCGACTTCTACTACCGGCACTGGTTTCGGGTCGAGGTCGAGGGGATCGAGAACGTGCCCGCGGAGGGCGGCGCGCTGATCGTCTCGAACCACTCCGGCGCCCTGCCCCCGGACGCGCCGATGATCATGCAGGCGATCCGCCACGAGCATCCGAGCCCGCGGCCGCTCTACATGCTCGGGGAGAACTGGTTCAAGGGCTATCCGGGCGTGGGCATGCTCGCGAACAAGATCGGGCTCGTGGGCGCGCACCCCGCGAACGCCCAGCGCCTGCTCGGCGACGAGGGCCAACTCGTGCTCGTGTTCCCCGAGGGGCAGAAGGGCTCGCGGAAGCTGTTCTGGCAGCGCTACAAACTGCGTCGCTTCGGTCGCGGAGGCTTCGTGCGCACCGCGATGCGCGCGGGCGTGCCGATCGTGCCGACCGCGGTGATCGGCGCCGAGGAGGCGATGCCGATCTTCGCCCACGTGCCGCTGCTCCAGCGCCTCACCGGCCTGATCTACTTCCCGATCAACCACGCGTTCCCGCACTTCGGGCTGGCCGCGGGACTGATGTACCTGCCCGCGAAGTTCAGGATCCGCTTCCTCGAGCCGGTCGACCTGTCGGCCTACGGGCCCGAGGACGCGGACGACATCGCGCTCGTCGGACGGCTCTCAGAGCGCATCAGGCTGCGGATTCAGGAGGAGCTCGACGACCTGGTACTGGCGCGCGGGTCGGTCTGGTTCGGTTAAGTTCCCCTGTTGTGCGAATGACGGTTCGAGCCTGTGCCGCGCTGGCGGTTGTGGCAGCGCTGCTCGCGGGCTGTGGCGACGAGGACTTCAAGAACGAGGCGCGCGCGCCGGTGCGCGTGGCGCTCACGGGCGTGATTCAGGACGACAAGGTCACGGTCTCGCCCGCGAAGATCGGCGCCGGCCCGGTGGAGATCACGATCTCGAACCAGACCGACAGCGAGCGCACCATCACCCTCGAGGGCGAGTCGATCACCGAGCAGCAGGGACCGGTCCAGCCGGGCGACACCGCCACGATCCAGAAGACGCTCGCGCCGGGCGACTACGAGGTGCGCGCGGGGTCCAAGAAGGCGGTCCGCAAGGAGATCCAGCCGGCCGTGCTGCGGATCGGCAAGGAGCGCAAGAACTCGAACAACGAGCTGCTGCAGCCCTAGAGGGCGAGCTGGTCGTCCGCCGGCTCCGTTGCCGGCGGCGTCGCGCCGTCCTCGTCCGCCGGCCGCACCAGCGCGTCGATCTCCTGTAGCAGCGCGCGCACGCGTGCCGTCATCGCGTCGACGTGCTCGTAGGCCTTGTCAATGCTTGTCTTAGCGCCGGTGAGCTGCTGCTTGACCTTGCGCTCCTCGGCCAGCGCGGCGAGCGCACGGTCCGCGGCATCGCGCACGGCTCCGGCGTCGATGCCGTCGGCGTCGGAGCGCTTCATCAGGACGCGCGCACGCGCGAGCCGATAGCCGAGCTCGAGCGCCAGCGGGCCAGCCTCCGGGTCGAGCGCCACGACGAGCTTGTCGCCGTTGTACTCGCGGAGCGGCTCCATCTTCGCCGGGACCTCGTCCTCCGTGGGCACCACGAGCACCGCGAAGTCGGCGCTGCGCTCCGCCATCGCCTCGTCGAGCTCCCTGAGTGCCTTCGGGCTCGACAACCGGCTGTCCTTCGCCTCGACCACGATGCGTCCGCGCGCGGGGCCGTTGCAGGCATCGATCGCGACCACTACGTCGCCGACCTTGCCGGTGGCCTCCTTGAGGTCCCCCACCGCCTCGGCCACGTCGCCCTGCGCGAGCGCCATCTCGTCCACGGCGGCCGCCACCGCCTCCTCGAAGCTGCGCCCCTTGGCGGTGCCGCGCTCGCGTTCGGCCTCGACCTCCTCGAGCTTCTCCTTCTCGAGCCGCAGCGCCTGCATCTGCTTCTCGAGCTCGGCCATCTTCTCGAGCAGGGCGCGCTGCGTGGCGTCGGAGCGGGCGGCGGCCTGGTGGATCTGCTGGACGGCCGAGGCCTTGAAGTCGGCCAGCGGGTTGCGCTCGTCGGACGCGGAGAACTGGCGCACCAGGTCCTCGCGCGACTTGGCGAGCGTCTCGTTGACCGCCTCGCGGACGCGGTTCTGGACGGAGGCGGCGCTGCCATCCCCGAAGCGGCGCTCCAGCTCCTTCGCGAGCTGGCCGTCCTGCTCGCCGAAGACCTCCGCGAACTGGTTCTCGAAGAACTGCGCGATCGTGCGCGCCTGCTCGGTGAACTCCTGCTGCACCTGCCGGGAGGCCTTCTCGAACTCGACCTTCACGAACTCGGCGTTGGCGCCCGCCTGCTCGCGGTCCAGCACGCGCGCGCCGATCTCGACCGCGTCGCGGACGGTCTTGACCGCGTCGTCGCCGTTCTGCTCGCGCTCGCGAACGAGGCGGACCGCGCACTCGTCGTCGACGACGAGGCCGTCGATCGCGAGCACGTCGCCCATTGTGCGGACGTGCGGCTGCCTGAGTGGAGTGGCTGCTTCCATGTGGACTGACGAGCGTACGCCGGGGGTCGGACGCTACGCCGCGAACACGCGCGGCATGTGGCCCGGCTGGTTCTTCACGACGTCGCGCGCGAGCCGCTCGGCCGGGCGGCCCTCGATCAGCGGCCGCACGTCGTCCATCGTGAGCAGCAGGCTGACGCTCGTGGCGATCTGGAAGTCGGCCGCGTTGCGCTCGGCGCCGCCGATCACGCCGCGCTCGATCAGCTCGTCGACGCGATCGATCAGGCCGGGCAGGGCGGCGAGGTCGCGCTCGGCGGCCTCGTCGGTGGCACGGTTGAAGCGGCGCGAGGCAATCACGAACGGCGCGGCGGTGCGCGCCGCGATCGGGGTGGGGATGCCGATCCTGGCGCCCTCGAGGTAGGTCTCGAGCGTGGAGCTGTCGCGCCTCAGCGCGTTCCAGATCAGACGCCGCGGGACCGGCTGGAGCACCTCCTCGCCCCAGGCCTCGGCCTCCTGGACCTCCCGCCGCCGCTCCGGATCGGCCGGGAACAGCGGCGGCGACGGAATCAGCGCGTCGAGCGCCAGGGCGATCTCCCTCGTGCCCTGGATCTTCGCCCCGTCGAGCCTGATGGCCGGCACGGTCTTGCGCGGGAAGCCGAGCGCCGGAAGGATCACCCGCTGCGTGGCCGCAACCACGTCGATGCGCCTGTACTCGACGCCCTTGTGCTCGAGCATCAGCTGCGCCGCTAGCGACGGATGCGAGGCCGGCAGGGCGAACAGGGTCGCGCGCACGCGCCGATCCTAAGGCAGGGCGTACGAGAGATCGCGTGCCCGCAGCGAGCTCGGCTCGAGACGGATCATGCGCGTGGCCGGGTCGTGGAAGGTGCTGCCCTTGAAGCGCTCGGGCCAGCGAGAGGCGTTCACGCCGAGGTAGCGCTGGAGGATGCGGCAGGCCCGGCCCGGATCGAGCTGGTAGATCTCGGCATCGCCCTCGGCGCTCAGCTGGAGGACGTCCCCGGTCTCGAGCTCGCAGGTGTCGACCAGCAGCGCCACGCGCGGGTCCGCCTTCGGGATCGACGGCAGCCCCGACCAGCTCCCTGTCAGCCACCAGAAGGCTCCGTCCTCCCACAGGAACCACACCGCCCGCACACTCGGACCCGCCGAGGCGACATGGGCCACCAGCGGCCGTTCGAGAAACGCGTCCACGTCGAAGCCTGCGTCGATGCGGGCGGCCGCGGTGCTCACTTGTTGACAGTACGTCGGTGGCACCGGTCGATCACAGCCCAAATACGCCGACGGGCACGACTTAGGTTCCGCCCGCAGATCTCATTTTCATCTGGTATTACTTGCTTGCGTGCAAGCAATTATCACCACCACCGTCGGCCGCGATCTCGGCCTGCTCCTCAAGCATCTGCTCGGCTCCACCAACCGCGAGTTCTTCGCCGAGCTCCAGGACGCGGGTATCTCGTTCTCGCAGCTGAAGTGCCTCGG
>Ga0114129_10013761_pt1 | contig 11532 bp, 9 predicted proteins | sample RhiMetdeltSRZDD1_FD_80071 | JGI IMG/M metagenome (GOLD analysis project Ga0114129, IMG submission 80071) | Populus rhizosphere microbial communities from Tennessee, USA - Rhizosphere MetaG P. deltoides SRZDD1 (version 2) (version 2) | ecosystem: Host-associated > Plants > Roots > Rhizosphere >... | reverse complement strand
GACCCCGGTCCGACCCCGGTCCGACCCCGGTCCGACCCCGGTCCGACCCCGGTCCGACCCCGGTCCGACCCCGGTCCGACCCCGGTCCGACCCCGGTCCGACCCCGGTCCGACCCCGGTCTGACCCCGGTCTGACCCCGGTCCGACCCCGGTCTGACCCCGGTCTGACCCCGGTCTGACCCCGGTCCGACCTCGGTCCGACCCCGGTCCGATCCCGCGCCCGCGCACGCGGCAATCTTCGTTCGGAGGAACTGCTTGCCTTTGCTGCCGATGAACCACGACCAGCGCGTACGGGGCAGCATCGCCAGGTTGAGGCAGAAGGCGCCTTCCTGCATCCGGTTGAGGTACACCTCCACGTTCGATCCATAGAACGCGCTGACGATGTCCCCGTGCGCGCGGACGTACTCGCCGATCTGCCGCAGCGCCGTCGGCCCGCCGAAGTCCCCGACGACCGGCACGATCAGGTTGCGCGCCTGCAGATCCTTCACGAACGCGAACGCCTCGTCGCTCGACAGGTAGCTCCGCGGCCGCCCGGACACATCCTTCGCGGTCATCAGCGTCCGGTACGACGGCCCCGGCGGATCGCTCGGAAGCAGCCGCGCGTAGTGGATGTCCGGACCGTCGCTGAAGAAGGCATTGAACGCGTAGTCGATCCATTCCAGATCGCGCGGCGTCAACCCGAACTGGTGCTGTTCGAGCAGGCGTGCGCGAACGAGCCTCGCGGTCTCGTCCCGGAGCCGTGCCTGCGGCTGGATCGAAGCGTACCTCTGGAACAGTTCCCCGGCGGACAGGCCGGGATCCGCGTCCCGCAGACGATCGCGCGAGAACAGCCGCGACACGAAGTCCACGCGATCGACGGCGATCTCGAAGAGCGCCTTGTAGAGCAGGTGGAGAGCGCGGTTCTCGGCCCGCACGTCGACGATGAACGCCATGACGGGCTGGACGCCGGCGATATAGGTGAAATTCTGTTCGGGCCCCACGCCGATATAGACTCCGCCGCCCCGGCCCAGCGTGCGCATCGTGTCCGCGAACAGGACCTCGTTGGAGACCAGGTTGTCGGAATGCGTGAATCTGCCGGCGGGCTCGGAGAAGCCGTTGGCCAGCGCCCAGAAGTCGCGATCGGACAACTGCGGCGGAGGCGTGGACTGTCTGAAGACCGATCGGCAGCCGCTTGTGAGGGGGAGGAGGATCGCGAGCGCTGCCGCGACGCAAAGCGCCGCCCCCCCGCGCATGGCGCGGGCGCGAGCGGCAGGCGTGATCAAGGGGAATCGGGTGCGAAGCGGCACGGCCGTCGCGGAACTGTACTCGAACGCGACGGCCGGCGGAGACGAGCCTGACTGGCGGCGCCGAGGCGCCGCTCAGGACGCTTTGAAACGAAGCACGGTCGGTGCGTTCGCGAACATCCGTCCGACCGGCCACGAGCGCGAGTCGTCCAGGCGATATCGCTGCTCGGCATCGCACGCGAGCTTGCCATCGCGCATCAGCGACGTGAGGATGCGCTGGCAGACGTCGGGCCGCAGCCCGAACAACCGTTGCGCCTGTCCGGCGGTCAGCCGCAGACAGGGCATCTCATGGAATTCACCGTAGACGCGTTGCACGAGTGCGTCGCGCGAAGATTGAATGCGTCGCTCGCGGCCGAGCGGCAGGGGCGTTGGTCCTGGAGACATGGTCGAAGTCCTTTCAGGAGTCGCGCCTAACCGAACAACGCAGGGTCTCTCGTCGAGGGGCTGATAGCACGACCATACTCTCAAGTGAGCCATTAGTCTTCAAAAATCGTCATCGATTTTCACAGTCAATTGGCAGATGGCGGTCAGGGGGATCTCCGCGAAATTCGTGCCGCGCAACGACGGCGCGTTTACGGAGATCCCCTGGTCTCAGGCGAGAATTCGCCAAGGGATTCCTGTCTGCGCGTGGAAAAAATGCGCAGCCCTGCACAATGGCCACGGACCAGCTGGGAGAGCTGTTCCACCAGCGGCGGTCAACCGCGGCGCTCGGGGACGTTCACAGATGCCGGAGGCGCCGCGGCGGTTGGCGGCAGCACCTGCTGCCAGCCGTCGAGCCGCATCTGCTCCTTCCAGCGCTCGGCGATGGCGAACGCCTCGGCGGCATCGTCGCACCGCTCTTCGAGCAACAAGTCGCGGTCGATGAGGACCCGCAGCAGCCAACTGGCGCGCCGGGCGATGAGCGCGCACCGGGCGCTATGCTCCTGACGGCGCATCGTCCAGAGCGTCCCCACGTCCTGCGGGTCATGTATGCGCGTCGCGCCGAATCCAGCCGTGGTCATGGTGCGCCTCCCCGGCGTGTGCAGGCCCTCCGAGCCTCCCAACTATGGCGATCCGGTGCGACGGCCACGTGAGAACGCCGTAAATACGTGACAACACACCAGCTCAGGCGCCGATCCAGGCGGGCCGGGCTACTGCGCGACCAGGTTGGCCGTGACGATTCGCTGATCGAACACGAAGACGTTCGGGCTGCCCGGTTCCACGGTGACGTGGAGCCAGTGGTTGTCGCTCTCGCCGAACGTCTCGACACGCGTGAAATTCTCGACGCGCCGCCTGCTGCGGGTGCCGATCATCGGTTTGTCGATGCGGAAGTAGTGCGAGTCTCCGTGCACGAGCACGACCGGTTTCCGGAAGGCCAGCGTCTCGGCCTCGAGCGCCGCGAGGAAGTCGTTGAAGCCGGTGCGTGATGCCGGCGCCACGTCGAAGCCCGGGTTCGCCTGGATCACCAGCATGACCGCACGCGCCTCCTGCAGACGGGCCTCGACGAACGTATCGTGGAGCCACTCGAGCGTCGCCGCGTTGCGCGCCGCGTACTCGGCATCGGCCGCGGGAGTTCGCCCCAGGTTGTTGTTGCTGCCGACGACGTGCAGACCGGCGAACATCACGTCCTTCACCACCCAGCGCACGTTCTCGGGGAACAGCGCGCTCTGACGCTCGAGCGTGAGCGTGCGCTGGCCGAGGCTCTGCGGGCTCGGGAAGAACAGCGAACGGAGGTGGGCCAGGCGCTCGAGCGGATCGTAGGCGCCGTTGTTGGCACGGTGACAATCGGTCCATTCGTTGTCGCCGGGCACGTAGATCACCGGGTGGGAGACTTGATTGAAGAGATCCAGCCGGTTCGCGAACATCTCGTCGCTGCACACGGTGCTGCCGTTCTTGATGTCGCCGTCGTGGGCCACGAAGGCCAGCGTGCGATCGGCGTTGATGTCGGCGATCACGTTCGGAAACTTCATCTCGCCCTCCGGGCCGTAGGGCATGTCGCCGATCAGCGCGAATGTGAATCGGCCGTTGCCGGCCGGATTCGCCCGCGGGGCAGATGACTGGGAGACCAGGGTTGCGCCGAGCGTCAGGAAGAGCGCCGCGGCGGCGGTGACAGGGCGGAACAGAGTCATACATCCTCCATGTGGGACGGTTGAACCGACCGACGAAAGGTATGAGACCGACCGTCAACGCGTGACGCCGGGAGTGTAACGTTTTGTGAACGTTGACCGGTTACCGGTTTGTCATACCGCGCCGCCGGCGGCCGCGACTCCGGTAACATCGTGCGACGCGCAGCCGCCACCCGCCATGACCACGACCGCCGGAACCCCGTCCACCACACCCGCGACCGAGCTGATGGGCGTCCTCGACATGGGGGCGAGCGCCATCCGGCTGGTCGTGGCGGAAATCGACGCGAAGCGGTCCATCAAAGTCATCGAGGAAGCCTCGCGCGGCGTGCTGCTGGGGCGGGATACGTTCTCGGGCGGCGGCATCCGATCGCAGACCGCCGACGCGGCCCTGGAAGCGCTCGACGGCTTCCGCCAGATCATGGACGGCTACGGCGTGGGCGACATCCGCGCAGTGGCGACCAGCGCGGTCCGCGAGGCCCGCAACGCCGACATGTTCCTCGATCGGATCGAGGGGCGCACCGGCATCCGCTTCGAGATCATCAACGAAGCGGAGGAGAGCCGCCTGGTGTTCCTGGCGGTCCGCCACACCCTCCGCCGGCACGCCGCGTTCAAGGCGGCGCGGACGATGCTGGTGGAAGTCGGCGGCGGCAGCACCAGCCTCACGGTGCTGCGCCGCGGGCAGCCCACCCGATCCGGCCTCTACGCGCTGGGCTCGGTGCGGCTGCGGCAGCAGCTCGATCTGCGCCGCCACAGCCAGGAGCTCCAGGTGGCCCTGCTGAAGCGCTACATCGCGAACGTGATCGAAGAGATCCGGCTCGAGATCCCGCTCGACCGCATCACCCACGTGATCGCGATCGGCGGCGACATGCGCTTCGTCGCCTCCCAGCTCGGCGACGGCGACCAGGAGCCGGACGGCCGCGAGCTCGCCCGCGAGCCGTTCCTGGCGTTCTGCGAGGAAATCGAGCGGCTGGACGAGGACAGCCTGGTCGATCGCTTCCGGCTGCCCGCCGTCGAGGCCGAGGCGCTGCTGCCGGCGCTGCTCATCTATCGGGCGCTGCTCGCCGAGACCGCGGCGCGAACGCTCGTCGTCTCGGCGGCGTCGCTCAGGGCCGGCGTCCTGCTCGACGCCGCCGAACCGAAGAACCGGATGACGGCCGAGGACTTCGAGCAGCAGGTGCTCGCCAGCGCCGACACGCTCGGCCACCGCTACCGCTTCGATCGCGATCATGGCCATCACGTCGCCATGCTCGCGACCCGGCTGTTCGATCAGCTTCGCGAGGAGCACGGGCTGGGAGAGCGCGAGCGGCTGCTGCTCCAGGTGTCGGCGCTGCTGCACGACGTCGGCATCTACGTCAGCCTGCGCGCCCACCACAAGCACTCGCAATACGTCCTGTCGGCGTCGCAGATCTTCGGGCTGTCGAACGAGGAGACCGCGATCGTCTCCAACATCGTGCGCTACCATCGCCGCGGCCTGCCGCAGAACAGCCACCTGCCGTTCATCGCGCTCGACCGCACGGATCGCATGATCGTCAACAAGCTCGGGGCCATCCTCCGCCTGGTCAACGCGCTCGACGCCGAGCACGCGCAGAAAGTGCGCGACGCCCGGCTGGTGCGGCGCGGCCTGACCTGGATCCTCGAGCTCGACGGCGACGGCGACCTGACGATGGAGCAGCTCGCGGCGACCGCGCGATCGGACATGTTCGCCGAGATCTACGGCCGCCAGCTGATCGTGCGTCCCGCCGGGGCCGCGCCGTGACGCTCGACACCTCGCTGTTCCTGAACCGGGAGCTGTCGTGGCTGGCCTTCGACGAGCGGGTGCTCGAGGAAGCCGCGGACGCCTCGAATCCGCTCCTCGAACGCGTCAAGTTCGCGGCGATCGTCGGCTCGAATCTCGACGAGTTCTTCATGGTGCGGGTCGCCGCGGTGATGCGCGCGGTGGAGGAGGAGGACGCCGCCACCGATCCCGCCGGCCTGACGCCGCCGGAGGAACTCTCGGCCATTCGCCATCGATCGCACCGCCTCGTCGCCTCGCTCTACGAGATCGTGAACGACGAGCTGATGCCGGCGCTGCGGGCGGCCGGCATCCGCGTGCTGCCGATGGCGGAGCTGGACGATGCCCGGCGGGCGTCGCTCGGCAAGTTCTTCCGCGATGCCGTGCTGCCGGTGCTGACGCCGCTGGCCATCGACGTCTCGCGCCCGTTTCCACGGCTGTCGTCGATGACGCTGAACCTCGCGCTGCTGCTGGACGGCGCCGGCAGCGACCCGGAGCGGCGGCTCGCCATCGTGCAGGTGCCGTCGATGCTCACGCGGCTGGTCGAGGTCGCGGGCGGCGACTTGCTCCCCCAGGCGCACAGCGCGAAGGGGGACGGCTTGCCCGCCGTCGCGCCCAGCGCGAAGGGGGTCCGCACCTTCGTCCTGCTCGAGGACGTGATCCGGGCGCATCTCGGCCTGCTGTTCCCGGGGCAAACGATTCTCGGGTCCACGGTGATGCGGCTCGCCCGCGACGCCGAGCTCGAGCTGGACGACGAGGGCGGGCGTACCCATCTCGAGGTCGTCGAGCGCGAGGTCCGCCGCCGGCGTCTGAGCGACGTCGTCCGCCTGGAGGTGGAGGCGTCGGCGTCGGAGGATCTGCTCGCGCTGCTGCGCGAACAGCTGGACGTGACGGAGGAAGAGGTCTACACGATTCCCGGGCTGCTCGACCTGCGGGTGCTGCTGCCGCTGACGGATCTCCCCGGGTTCGACGAGCTGCGCGATCCGCCGCTGCAGCCGGCGAGCGTGCTCGCGGCCGACGAGCAGCGCGATCTGTTCGAGGTCCTGGACGAGCGCGACGTGCTGCTGCATCACCCGTACGATTCCTACGATCCGGTGATCGCGCTGATCGTGCGGGCCGCCGACGATCCGGACGTGCTCGCCATCAAGCAGACGCTCTATCGGACCAGCGTTGGCTCGCCGATCATCGCCGCGCTGCAGCGCGCCGCCGAAGGCAACAAGCAGGTGACCGTCCTGGTGGAGCTGACCGCCCGCTTCGACGAGGAGCGCAACATCCAGTGGGCCCGCGCCCTCGAACAGGCGGGCGCGCACGTCATCTACGGCGTCCGGCGCTACAAGACGCATGCGAAGATCTGCCTGGTGGTCCGCCGCACGCCGCAGGGGCTGCGGCGCTACGTGCACCTCGGCACCGGCAACTACAACGAGCGCACGGCGCGCGTGTACACCGACTTCGCGCTCATGACGTCGTCCCTGCCGATGGCCGAGGATGCCACGGCCTTCTTCAGCGCCTTGACCGGCTACTCGGACGCGCCGCGCTTCAAGAAGCTGGTGATGGCGCCGACCCAGCTCCGGCCGCGGTTCCTGAAGCTGATCGAGCGCGAGCGCCGCCGCGCCGAAGCCGGCCAGCCAGCCGAGATCGTCGCCAAGATGAACTCACTCGTGGACGAGGACATCGTCGAGGCGCTTTACAAGGCGAGCCAGGCCGGCGTCGAGATCAGGCTGAACGTGCGCGGCATCTGCACGCTGCGTCCCGGGGTGCCGGACGTGAGCGAGACGATCGAGGTCGTCTCGATCGTCGACCGGTTCCTCGAGCACTCCCGTGTCTACTACTTCCGCAACGGCGGCGACGAGCAGATCTATCTCGCGAGCGCGGACTGGATGAGCCGCAACCTGGACAAGCGGGTGGAGCTGATGTTTCCGGTGGAGAATCCGGCGCACAAGGCGACCGTCCTCTACGCGCTGCGCGCGATGTTCCGCGATAACGTCCGGGCGCGGCTGCTGCACGCCGACGGCACCTACGAGCGCAAGCCGCGCGCTGCCGATGAGCAGCCATTCCGCGTCCAGCACCACCTCCAGGAGGAGGCACGGCGGCGCAGCACGCTGGCGCGCGAGCGGGCCGGCGTGACCTTCACGCCGGAGCAGGCGGAATAGCCGCGAGCCCGCGACCCGCGAACCCGCGACTCGAAGTACCCTTTGTAGAGAGGTGTCCGATGACAGACAAGGACGGCATCACGAGCGACGTGCGATCCCGGGAGGAGGAGTACTTCCGGCGCAAGGATCGCGAGCTCGTGGAGAAGCTGCGGCAGGCGGCCGCGGCCGAGGGCGCGCGCCGGGAGATGGAGCACACCACCGGCATTCACGATCCGGCGATGCTGCAGGAGCTCGAGGAGCTGGGATTCACTCCGGAGACCGTCAGCCTGCTGCCGATCATCCCGGTCGTCCAGGTGGCGTGGGCCGAGGGCGGCGTCAGCGATGCCGAGCGTCACCTGATCGTCGCGTTCGCGCGGGAACGCGGCATCGGGCCGGGGAGCGCGGCCGACCAGCTGCTGGAGATCTGGCTGGCGCAGCGGCCATCCGATGATGTCTTTGCGAGGGCGGGCCGGCTGATTCGCGCCATGCTCGATCATCCCGAGGACCACGGCGAGACGCTCACCATCGAGGATCTCGTTCACCGCTGCGAGGCGATTGCGGCGGCCTCCGGCGGGATTCTCGGATTCGGAAGGATCTCAGCGGAGGAGAAGACGATGCTGAGCCGCATACAGTCGGCGCTCGGCGCGCGCTGAGACGTGGCCTCGCTCTGACTCAGGACAGCACGGCTGTTTTGGCAATCGGATACCACCTGCCTCTCCGATCGGATACAAGCCGACCGCTCTTCCCACCAAATCCCTGATTTCCCGGTCAGTCTGCACGGGCATCGTCGGTGCATGGTCGGCGATGAGGACGCTCACGTCCGGAGGAGTGCTGTGCCCAGTCATCCCAGGGATCGGTCGTTCGCCCGTTCGTTGACCTTCGTCTGCGCCGTGCTGCTGTTCGGCGCCCTGCCCGCCTCGGCCCAGGATCGCCTGTGCGATCCCGGCGACGAGGACTGCCGGGCCATTCTGATCAACTACATCCGGAGCGAGACCGTCGGCATCGATGTCGCGTTCTGGTTCATGGAAGACGCCCGCTATACCACCGAGCTGATTCGCCGCCACCAGGCGGGGGTACCGGTCCGCGTGCTGATGGATCCGCGCGCCAACTCGACCTACCCGCTCAACGCCTCGCGCCTGAGCGAGCTGCAGACCGCCGGCATCCCGATGCGCAAGCGGCTGGGGAACTACATCCTGCACTGGAAGATGATGCTCTTCCACGGGCAGAACGTCGTCGAGTTCAGCGGCGCGAACTACAGCGCGAATGCCTGGCGTCCCGGGACCGCGATCCCCTACGAGAATTACACCGACGAAGCGATCTACTTCACCAGCGATTCGGCGATCACCAACAGCTTTCGCACCAGGTTCGACGACTACTGGATCAACACGGTGGACTGGACGGACTATGCCAATGTGCCGCCGCTGGTGCGCACCTACGACCTCTTCCCGAAGGATCCGCAACTGAACTTCCCGCCGGCGGAGAACTATCGCACCCGATCGGTGAACGCGTACAAGGCGGAACAGAAGGGGGTCGACACGATCATGTTCCGCATCACGGACCGCGCGCACGCGGACAACATGATCACGCTGGTGCAGCGCGGTGTTCCCGTGCGGCTGATTACCGAGCAGCAGCAATATCGGAATGTGTCGCGGATGTGGCACTCCTGGAACGTCGACCGGATGTACGTGGCCGGCATCCAGGTCAAGCACCGCGCGCACGCCGGCCTGAACCATCAGAAATCCGTGATCCTGTACGACCAGAACGCCACCGTAGCCGGGGATCAGAGTCTGGTGATTTTCGGATCGTCGAACTGGACGAGCCCGTCGGCGTCGGGGCAGGTCGAGCACAACATGTTCACGAGCCGGCCCGGCCTGGTGTCGTGGTTCGTGACTCAGTTCGAGCGCAAATGGAACAACACCGGCGGCATGCCCGAAACGACTGCGTTCGTGCCGCTGAGACCCGATGCCCCGGTGAAGCCGACGCCGGCGATCGGCGCATCCAACGTGAGCACGACGCCGACCTTCAAGTGGTCCGGCGGCCCCTGGGCCCATCTCTACGATCTCTACCTGGATACTAGCTCCACCTTCACCAGCCCGAATCTGATCACGGTGCTGGACCTGGCAGAGACGCCCGCGAAGACGGCAAGCAGCGCGTTCAGCACCACGCTGACCACGCCGCTCTTGCCGGGAACGACGTACTACTGGAAGGTGGTCGGCAAGACGATGGCGCTGATGACGAAGACGAGCCTGGTCTGGTCGTTCACCACGGCCGGCGGACCGCCGCCGCCTCCGCCGCCACCGTCGGGCAGCGCGGAGATCGTGCTCTACGCGTCGGCGGCGACGCTGAAGGTTGGGGCGTGGCAGGTCGAGGCGGATTCCACCGCCGCCGGCGGCTCGAGAATCCGCAATCCGAACGCCGGTGCGGCCAAGGTCTCGGCCGCGAGCGCCGACCCGGCGAATTACTTCGAGCTGACCTTCAACGCGGAGGCGGGGCGCGGCTACCGTCTCTGGATCCGAGGCAAGGCCGACAGCAACTCCTGGGGCAACGACTCGGTGTTCGTGCAGTTCAACAACTCCGTCACCAGCAGCGGGACGGCGATCTGGCGCATCGGCACGCCATCTGCGCCGGACGTGAATATCGAGGACTGCAGCGGGTGCGGCCTTTCGGGGTGGGGCTGGCAGGACAACGGCTGGGGCGTCAATGTGATGGGACCGCTCGTGTACTTCGAGTCGACGGGGCCGCAGACGATCCGCATCCAGACGCGCGAGGACGGCCTGGCGATCGATCAGATCGTGCTGTCGCACACCACGTTCGTGAACAGCTCGCCGGGCGCGCTCAAGGACGACACGCGGATCCTGGAGCGGACGAACTGAGTCGCCGTCACGGGACAAGGGACAGTCAAGGGACAAGGGACAAGGGACAAGGGACAAAAGCAGGACGCAGAACTCACGCCGGGTCGTTCAGCGGCACGACCTGCACCGCCGCATCGGGCACGGCCGCGAGGAACCGGTCGAGCGTCGACCCGCGCATCAGCACTTCCCAGCGCGTGCGTGCGCTCTGGCCGAGGATGACGTGCGTCACCCCTTCGCGCCGGGCGAAGGCGATCAGGCCATCGGCCGGACGATCGGCACGCACGCGCACGACGGTGGCGCCAAGGTGTTCGGCGAGCTGAATGTTCTGCCGCAGCGCGTCGCCGTCGCGCGGATCGATGCGATCCGGCTGCTCGCGGGGGGTCTCGACGTAGACCGCATACCACCGTGCCCCGAGACGGCCGGCGATCCGTGACCCGGTGCGGATCACTCGCGGCGCGGCCGCGTTCGAGCTCACGCAGACCATCACACGCTCGGGGATCGGCGCCGGTTCCGGTCCTTCCCGCGCGCGCTCCCACTCACTGGGGGTCGCCGTCATGCTTTTCCAGCCACATGCACCAGGCGATCGAGGTGGTGCTCACGATCGGCAGGGAGACGGCGACCGGCACGACTGCAATGACCCAGGCGTACGCGGCGAGAACCGCAACCCCGGCGGTGACGATCGTCGTGCGCACGAAGCCGGAGGCGCGCTGCCGGCGGCGCCCGCGATCCGCCCGAGTGCTTGCCAGGTGATCCATGCCAGCAGGATAGAAACCGGCGCCTGAAGGCGGGCCAAGAAGTGCCTGAAAAAACCCTGAAAATCACCGAGCCGGGGGAGCCTTGAGGGTTTCTTGAGGCACTCTTCAGCCCATTCTCGGGCGGGCCGCCCTAGCGTGGTGTCATGGGCTCCTGGTGGAACGGGCGAGCGGCGGCATGGCTGGTCTCGAGCGCGATCGCGGGCGTGCTCGCGTCAGGCTGCCGGGGCACGCCCCCGGTGCTCACGCGGCTCGTCGACGCGCGGCAGCACGCGTCGAACGCGCACGTCGAGTTCGCGAAGGCCATGGAGGCGGCCAACCGCGCGGTGATGTCGGACAGCGACGAACGATCCGCGGCGGCGGCGCAGGAGGCCCGGCGAGCCAGGCACGAAGTGGAACGCAGTGTCGCCGCGCTCGATCCGATGCTGCTGTCGCTCGGCTATCGCGAGGACCTTCGCCTCTTCGAAGAGTTCAAGCGCAGATTCGACGAGTACCGCCGCCTGGACGACGAGATTCTCGGGCTCGCCGTCGAGAACACGAACGTGAAGGCGCAGCGGTTGTCCTTCGGCGCAGCCACCGAGGCGGCGGCCGCGTTCCAGAAGGCCGTAGAGAAGCTCGCGGACGCCGCGGCGCCGAGCGAG
>Ga0114129_10013760_pt1 | contig 11532 bp, 13 predicted proteins | sample RhiMetdeltSRZDD1_FD_80071 | JGI IMG/M metagenome (GOLD analysis project Ga0114129, IMG submission 80071) | Populus rhizosphere microbial communities from Tennessee, USA - Rhizosphere MetaG P. deltoides SRZDD1 (version 2) (version 2) | ecosystem: Host-associated > Plants > Roots > Rhizosphere >... | reverse complement strand
CCCCCGGCCGACCACCACCCGGCCCCGGCCGACCACCACGCTGGCGCCGACCACGACCACGGCGCCGCCACCACCCACGACCGCAGCGCCTCCGCCTCCACCCCCGACGACGACGCCACCGCCGCCTCCGCCCCCGCCACCGCCGCCGCCCGACCCGGAGCCGGTGGTCGACAACCCGGGAGGCGGCTGCCACCCGTCGTACACGGGCTGCGTCCCGTTCGCCTCCGACGTCGACTGCTCCGGCGGGAGCGGCGACGGTCCGGAGTACACCGGTCCCGTGCAGGTCGTCGGCCCCGATGTCTACGGCCTGGACCGGGACGGTGACGGCTGGGGCTGCGAGACCTCCTGACGAGTCGGTTGACACATTCCGATATGGGAATATGATGCGAGTCATGGCTCGCTCCCCGACGACGACCGACGTGTTCAACGCCGTCGCGGAGGCAAGCCGGCGGGACCTCCTCGATGCGTTGGGCACCGGGGAGGCCACCGTGGGCGAGCTCGTGGACCGGCTCGGCCTCAGCCAGCCGCAGGTGTCCAAGCACCTCGGCGTGCTGCGGGCCGTCGGCCTCGTGACCGCCCGCGTGGACGGGCGGCGGCGCTGGTACCGGATCAACGGGCCGGCGCTGAAGCCCATCCACGACTGGGTGCGTGCGTTCGAGCGCACCTGGATCGAGCGTCTCGACCGCCTCGACGACCTGCTCGTCGAGCTGCAAGCCCAGGAGGACTCCCCATGACCGAGAAGACCGAGAACCGCCACGGTTCCGCCACCGTCACCCTGCCCTCCGACACCGAGGTCCTCATCACCCGTGCGTTCGACGCCCCGGCCGGGCTGGTCTACACGGCGTACACCACCCCCGAGCTGGTGAAGCGCTGGTGGGGCTTCGACACGTCGGAATGGCTCGTCTGCGAGATCGACCTGCGGGTCGGCGGCGGGTGGCGCTTCGTGACCCGGGACGACGGCGTCGAGGTGGCGTTCCACGGCGATTACAAGGAGCTGGACGAGCCCCACCGCCTGGTGTCCACCGAGGTGTACGAGGGCATCCCCGACGCCGAGGAGAACGGGGCGCTCGACATCGTGACCTTCGACGAGGTCGACGGCGTCACGACGATGACGATCCTGGTCCAGTTCCAGAACAAGGAGGGCCGGGACGGCATGCTCGAGTCGGGCATGGAGAGCGGCATGCAGATCGGCTACGACCGCATGGAGGACCTGCTCCGCGAGATGCAGTGACCGCCACGGCGGGGCTGCACCGGGGCTCGGCCGCCCGGCTGACCGCGTGCCACACCGCCATCGGCACCCACCACGGCGTGTGGCGCAGAGTCCACGACCGCATGCCGCGAGCCTAGGGAATCCGCCGGTGCTCGTGGCCGTTGTCGAGGGTGGTGTCGACCCTGTTCCGCTTCCCGAACCCGGTCAACGAGGTGTCCGCCCGCCTGGTGGCCGGCGGCGTCGTGCTGATGGCGCTGGGGGCGCTACTCGGCGGTCAGATGTGGCTGCTGGTCCCGTTGGCCTACGGGTTCGTGGCCCGGGTCCTGACCGGCCCGACCCTCAGCCCGCTCGGTCAGCTGGTGACCAGGGTCGTGACGCCCCGCCTCGACGTCGCCCCGAAGCCGGTCCCCGGCCCGCCCAAGCGGTTCGCCCAGGGCATCGGGGCCGCGATCTCGGTGACCGCGCTGATCCTGCACGTCGGCCTCGGCCTCACGGGCGCTGCGCAGTCACTCCTGGCGATCCTGCTGGTGGCGGCCACGCTGGAGTCGGTCTTCGCCTACTGCATCGGCTGCCGCGTGTTCGCGCTGCTCATGCGGTGGGGCGTCATCCCGGCCAGCGTCTGCGAGTCCTGCAACAACCTCGCCGTCGCCGACACCCGCTAGGAGCCACAGCCCGGACGAACCATCAATGCTGGGGATCCCGCGCTGCGATGGAAGTGGTCCGTCGCCACTGGCACCAAGGCTTAAGCGTTCCTCAAGAATCGGGTCGTAGCGTGCCGGCGGGCGGCGCTGGGAGAGTGGCGTCGACGGGCGGAAACGGAAGCGATGAGATCTTCACGCAGGCTCGGGCTGGCGGCGGTGCTGGCATCGGCGGCCGCCACAGCGTCGGTCACACTGACCGGCACGGCATTGGCGGACCCGCCCCTGAACGAGCGGTTCCACGACGAGTTCACCAACATCACCAACGACTACTGCGGCGTCGCAGGCCTCACGGTGCGGTCAGACGTCGTTGTCGACGGCAGGACTCTGATCCACTCGGGCGGACCGGTGGGCTTCATGGAGCACGTCAACGGCACCTTCGTGGACACGAACGAGGCGACCGGCAACGCCATCAGCGGTTCGTTCCACACGATGCAGCGGGTCAAGGACGCGATCGACAACGGTGACGGCACGTTGACCGTCACATTCCTGGCGACGGGGAACGACGTCACGTTCGGCCCAGATGGCAAGGCGATCGCGCGGAACCCTGGCCAAACCCGGTTCGAGCTCCTGATCGACCACAACGGCACGCCGGCCGATCCCACCGACGACGAGGTCATCGCCTTCATCCGCACCGTCAAGGAGTCGACCGGGCGATCCGACGACTTCTGCGCCGCCGCGGTGCCGGCACTCACCGACTGACCGGCTCGTGGTGCATCGGAGGTCACTCGCGCGCCTCGGGCCAGCTCTCGGCGAACCGGTACGTGCTCGAATCTCCCCGCCGCGTCGTCGATGCCGTCAGGTGTCCGCCAGAACGCTTCCCAGCTGGTGGCGCGACGTGATGTCGAGCTTCCGGTACACCTTTCGGAGGTGGTAGTCGACGGTGCTGGTGCTGATGAACAGCCGCTCCGCGACCTCGGGGTTGGTCAGTCCGGCGGCTGCGAGGCGCGCGATCTGTGACTCCTGGGGTGTCAGGTCGTGGCGGGTCTCGTCGACACGCTTGCGGGCACGCGCGCCGGTCGCGAGGAGCTCGACTCGGGCCCGCTCGGCGAAGCCATCGGCGCCCATCGACTCGAAGATGTCGTGTGCCGCTCCGAGCTGTTCACGGGCGTCGCGGCGCCGCTTCTGGCGTCGAAGCCACTCGCCATAGACCAGTTCGCTGCGTGCGAGGTGCAGCCTCGCACCACAGGCCTCCAGCTTGCCGATCGACTCGCGGAAGTGCGCCTCGGCCCGGACGTCATCGGCGAGCAACGCCTCGCTCCGCGCGAGCAGACCGAGGTCGAGAAGGCTCTCGTTGGCCGTGGCCCGCTCTTCGAGGTGCGCGACGGCAGCCCGCGCTGGTGCACGGTTGCCGCTGCGAACGTGCGCCTCGACGGCATCGGCCGCTCGAAGCGCACCGAGAGCCAGGTCGCGATCGAAGTCCCCCCGGTCCAGCGAGGACGCCACCTGGTAGTTCCCCAGACCGACCTCCAGGACGATCAGCGCGTGCGCGGTCAGCCTGACGACGAATCCCAGCTCCTGCGCTCTCGCCTGGAGCTCGGCCGCCTTGACGCGCACGTCGGCCGCGCGTCCGCGCCATGCCGACACGACGAGCTCGCGGGCCTCGGCTCCTCGGCTCAAATGACCGAGCGCCGACTGCAGTTCGTGTTCCTCGGTCACGAAGTCCTCGGCGGCATCCAGTGACCCCACGCGCAGCTGGTGCAGGTACAGGTAGGACAGGCCTTCGTTGAGGTACTGGAAGGATCCCTGCTCGCGACTCGTCGTCGCACATGCCGTCGCCAGGGCGAGCAACGCGTCGTCGTCGCTGAGCGCCTGCGGGAGGTAGCAGGCCCTCGCCAGGTGACGCGGGACCCCGCGGATCTCGGGCGCCGCCTGCACCGCGGCGAGTGCTCGACGAAGCAGCGGAGCCGCCGACCTGTAGCCCTCCGTGAACTGTGCCGAGATGGCGTCGAGCATGAGATCGACCGCGGTCGGCTCGGTTCCCGCAGGGAGCTCGAACGACCGCGCCAGTCGGGCGACGTCGACGACCGGCACTGAACTCGACTCCCCGAAGTAGATCGCCATCGGCAGGATGTCCAAGATGGCGTCCCGAGCGAGATGCACGTCGACTGGCTCGAGCGCTCGCGCCGCCTCGATCATCATCGAGACGCTGTCGCCGTTGCCGCCGTCCGACCCGACGAACGCGATCGCGCCCTCGAGACGCCGGGCCGAAGCGGCGTGCAGCGGATCGTGCAGATCCGGACGCGCTCGTGCGAGGTTCGCTTGTGCGCGCACCGTGTTGCCGGCGGTCAGCTCGGCGGCAGCTGCGCCGAACAGTCGGATCGCTCGCTGTTGGTTGTCGAGTGTCAGCTCGGCGGCGCGTGCGAGCAGCGCCGCGGATGCCGAAGAGCTGCCTCGACTCCCCGCGTGCTGTGCGGCACGCTCGAGCTCGGCGGCGACGTCGTCGTCGGGGAACTGCGTGGCGGCGGCCCGGTGCCAGGCGCGGCGGTCCGCGTCACGGTCTGCGTCGGTCACCGCTGCCAACGCTGCATGGGCTCGACACCGATCGGCGGGCGTGGCGCCTTGGTAGACGGCTGAGCGTATGAGCGGGTGGCGGAACAAGATCCGTGGGCCACTCCTGACCAGTCCGGCGACCTGCGCGGGACCGATCGCAGTCTCGTCGAAGTCGAGCTCGCGGCCTGCACCCAGGATCGAGATCGTGTCACCGGTCGGCTCGGCGGCGACGACGAGCAGGAGCCGCTGGGTCGCGGGCGGGAGCGCCCCAACCTGCCGCAGGAAGTGGCCCTCCAGGCGCCGGTCCACAGGGAGCGCCGGCGGGAGTTGCGCGGCCCCCACGAGCTGTTCCGGCGAGAGCTGCCGACCGAACTCGACGAGCGCGAGCGGGTTACCACGCGCGTCGGCCAGGACACGATCCCGAACGTCATCGGCGACCGGTACGCGGACGGCCGCCTCCAGGAGCTCGACCGACGCGGCTTCCGAGAGTGGGGCGAGCGCCAGCGGTCGGAGCCCGTCGAAGAGGCGGTGATCGTCGAACGAGTCACGCATCGACACCAACAAGCAGACGCGGTCGGCGTGGAGCCGGCGGGCGAGGAGCCCGAGCGCGTCCGCGCTGTCCTGGTCCAACCACTGGCCGTCGTCGACGATGACCAGCAACGGCTGTCGCGTCGACGCAGCGCTGATGAGCGTCAAGGCCCCGAGGCCAACGAAGAACAGGTCCGGAGCCGCGTCGTCGCTCATGCCGAACGCGGCCTTGAGCGCGCGAGCTTGTGGCGGCGGCAGCAGGTCGACGCCATCGAGGAACGGCGTCAGGAGCTGGTGAAGAGCCGCGTACCCGAGTCGCATCTCGGACTCGATGCCGACGAGGCGTACGACGTCGAAGCCGGCGGCCGACGACGCCACGGCGTCGAGCAGGCAGGTCTTGCCGATGCCGGGTTCTCCACGCACCACCAGGACGCCGCTGAGCCCGCTGCGTGCACGCTCGAGGAGGCCGCCGATCTCGGCCAGCTCGGAGTCGCGCCCCACGAGCCCGGTCATGAGCTGAGCGCCCGCACGTCGGAGGACCGGGCCCCCCGCCCTAGGTCGCGCCTCACATGGCGGAGTCTGGTGGCTCCAGGATCCGTAGGCAATCGCCCGCGCTCGCGGACTACGCGCCTGGCGGATTCGAACACCGGGCCCTCCCGCCCATGCTCAAGGCCTTCCCGGACGACCCAAGGAGAGCGACATGGGATACGCCACGTCGAAGGACGGCACGAAGATCTTCTACAAGGACTGGGGCATCGGCAACCCCGTGGTGTTCAGCCACGGCTGGCCGCTGAACGGAGACATCTGGGACCCGCAGATGCACTTCATGGCCTCGAACGGGTTCCGTGCGGTCGCCCACCACCGGCGGGGGCACGGCGCCTCGACCCAGCCGTGGGACGGCAACACCATGGACGACTACGCCGACGACCTCGCCACGGTGATCGAGACGCTCGACCTCCACGACCTCGTGATCGTCGGGCACTCCACCGGCGGCGGCGAGGTCGTCCGCTACGTCACCCGTCACGGCTCGGACCGCGTCCGCAAGCTGGTGCTCGTCGGCGCCATCCCGCCCCTGATGCTCAGGACGGCCGACAACCCCGACGGCACCCCGATCGAGGTGTTCGACGGCCTCCGCGCCCAGGTGCTCGCCGACCGGTCGCAACTCTGGAAGGACCTGAGCTCTCCGTTCTTCGGCGCCAACCGGCCCGAGTCCACCGTGTCGCAGGGCACCTGCGACCAGTTCTGGCTCATGGGCATGGAAGTGGGCCTGAAGGCGGCCTACGACTGCATCGAGCAGTTCTCCGAGACCGACTTCAACGACGAGCTGACGCGCATCGACGTGCCGACGCTGCTCATCCACGGCGACGACGACCAGATCGTCCCGATCGAGGCATCGGCGCAGCTGGCCGCGCCGCTCATCAAGGGTGCCGAGCTCAAGGTGTACCCGGGGGGCTCACACGGCCTGTTCGCCACCCACGTCGAGCAGTTCAACCGCGACCTCCTCGAATTCATCAAGTCCTGAGCCGGCGCAGAATCGGCCCCACCGCAGGAGACCACTATGACGCTCACCCAGGTCAGCCCTGTCCACCGAGCTCCGGTCGACGTCCGCAACGAGATAGTGGTGCACGCCTGCACCGGACCCGCCTGGGGAGGGGGTCCGGACGCGCATCCGTCGCCCGATGCCCCCGGGTCTGCCGCGCACGGGACGCCGGACACGATCGCAGGGTGGAAGGCGCTCGCCGATGGTCTGCTGACCAGCCAGTCGTGCGTGTTCCACCGCAACCTGGAGATCTCGTCACGCTACGCCTGGATCTACAAGCTTCTGCCCGTCTTCAAGTGGGCGGGGATGGCGGCGTTCGCGTCCCATCACGTCCGGCTCGCGCTCTCTCCGTTCCGGCTGGACACCGACCGCACTGGCTACGCGGACATCTCGCGCAGCCTGCGTCGCCAGAGCGCGCTGCTGATGGAGGACGTGAACACGATCCGCGCGACGAACAACGCCATCTTCGACGACATCTTTTGGGTGCACCTCGCGTACGGCTCCGCCGAGAACGGGATCGAACGTCTACGCACGCTCCTGGGCGCGGACCACCACTATGCCGCCGTCCTCGCCGGCTTCGAGGCGATCGACCAGGGGCGCCGTGTTCTCGAGGACGGCACGGCGTCCGAGAGAGCTCGACGAACGGCCGATGAGCTCATCTGGGAGGGCAACGTCCAGCTCCTCGAGCACGAACAGCGCTCCTTGGTACAACCCCACTTCGATCGCCTTTCCTGCGCATTCGCCAGGCTGTTCTCCATAGGCTCGGCCCTGAGCTTCGAGGTTCGTGGGGTTCGGCAGGAGATGTCGTACTTCTCCTCCTTCTACCTCTACTCGTTCGGGCGAGGGATACCGCACGTTCTGCGTGCGCAAGCGTGGCCGAGGATCACCCGCTTCGACGACCGCTGGCGGTGGATCGTGACGAGCATCGTGCCGCGCTTCCGGCGCTTTGATGCAGACCTGCGCCTGGTCGACGCCAGCCTGTGCCGCATCTTCGACGAAGCCCGCGAGCACGCGTCCAACCCCTGCGTCCTGCCGCGGTCAGCGCAGATCGAAGAGGCACGTTGATCCTCGGCGGGGGATTCGGGGGCGCACAGGTCGCCCGCTGCCTCGGCAAGAGAGGCGCGACGATCGTCACGCCGGGAGACCAGCATGCTCTACACGCCGCTTCTTCCCGAGGTGGCGGCCGGCGCGAACTAGCCGCGCCACGTCGCCGTCCCCTGCGCATGCTGTGCCCGCAGGCCGACCTGGTGCTCGGCAGAGCGGTTGCCCTCGACGAGGACGAACGCGTCGTCACGGTCCGGACCGACGCGGGCGAGCTCGCGGTGGGGTACGAGAACCTCGTCGTCGCGCTCGGCGCCGTCGTCTCGTGGCTTCCGATCCCGGGGCTCGACCAGCACGCGGTTGGCTTCGAGAACCTTGGCGACGCGGTGCACCTTCGCGATCGAGTGCTGCGCCCGCTCGACACCGCGAGCGCGGATCTCGAGGACGCCGAGCGTCAAGGGCATCGCGAACCTGTTCGGAACCGTCAACGTCAAGGGCACCGCCGGCTCGAGCTCGGTTTGTTCGGGCGCTCGGGCGCTCACGCCCTTTCCCGGTCCCAAGGAGACCCAGCATGAGCTTCGACACGATCACGACCGCTGGCGCCGGCACGATGGGCTCGCAGGTCGCCTGGCAGATGGCCTTTCACGGCAAGCGCGTGACGGTGTACGACGCCATCCCAGAGGGACTGGAGAAGGGCAAGGCGTTCCACAAGGAGTTCGCGGAGCACTTCATGCAGCGGCGCGGTGCCACGCGGAAGCAGGTCGACGAGACCTTCGCTCGGCTGACGTACACGACGGATCTGTCGCTGGCGGTGCGCGATGCCGATCTGATCAGCGAGTCCGTGCCGGAGTCCATGGCCATCAAGGAATCCTTCTGGCGCGAGGCGTCAAGCCGCGCTCCGGCGCGCACCGTCTTCACGACCAACACCTCCACCCTGGCGCCGAGCGAGTTGGTGCGCTTCGTAGCTCGGCCGCAGATGTTCCTGGCCCTGCACTTCGCCATCGGCGTGTGGGACTCCAACATCGGTGAGGTCATGGGTCATCCGGGCACCGACCCAGCGGTCTTCGACCAGGTGCTCACGTTCGCCGGAGAGATCGGCCTCGTGCCGATCCCCCTTCGCAAGGAGCAGAACGGCTACATCATCAACAGCCTGCTCGTCCCCTGGTGCACCGCTGCGCTCGACCTACAGGTACGCGGCGTGAGCGACTTCGAGAGCATCGATCGAACCTGGATGATCACGCTGCAGACCGGGCTGGGGCCCTTCGGGATGATGGATCGCATGGGCCTTGGGGTCGTGCACCACGTCGCGACGCTGATCGGCGCGCACGACTCCGCCCGTTACCTCGACGACGAGCTCATCCGGCACGGCCACCTAGGCGTAGCGAGCGGCCAGGGCTTCTACAGCTATCCCGATCCAGCATTCGCCCAGCCGGGTTTCACCTGAACGAGAGGCTCACCTCCCGTCCGGCTTCGGGTGATGCACGGGGATCAGGCAGGCGGAATCCGTCTGTTCGAGTAGTAGGGCCGGGTGAACGGGTAGTCCTCGGTGACCCAACGCTGCAGGGCCTGGTGCACCTTGGCGTAGTAGCCCGCGTCGTACGCGTCGGGCGTCACCCACCAGCTGACGTCGACGTCGTGCGACGCCAGCTCCTCGGTCAGGGATCGCCGGACGCCCATCGGATAGAGGTAGGCGCAGCCGATGTAGCCGCGGCCGTCGGCCTCGACGCAGAAGGTGAATGACTTGCCGTCCCGGAACTCGCACTCGTGCCAGACCAGGTCGACGTAGTTCTCCTCCTCGGTGACCGGACCGGTCGGCCACGTGCCGCCGCGGGTCTCGCGGATCAGGTCGAGGCTCGCGTTGATGCCGCGCACGTCCGCGACGAGGTCGTCGCGGGTGATCGCGTGAGCGGTGACGTCGTCGTACCGCAGCCGGCGGGGCGCGTCGAAGCCCGCCGGCAGTGCGAGCTTCTTCGCGTACCCGCTGAGGTCGGTCATCGGCGCACCCGATAGCGCACGTGGAGCACCCGGCTGCCCCGAATCACCACATCACCGGTCTCGTCCAACGGGACATCACCACTGGACATCCAGTCGAACAGCGGGCCGACCTGGTCGTTCACGTCCGCGACGAAGGCGTCCACCGACACCGTGCTGTACATGACCACCTTGCCCACCGGCTCTCTCCTCCGCTCGGGACGTGCCCATACTGGCGTGTCGGAAGTCGTCGGCGAGGTGACTGGCGGGCGTCTCGTGGTCGAGGGCGCTGTGGTCGACCTGGCCGAGACGCGCCTCAGCGGCGGCCGAAGTGTCACAGGCGTGGTCTCTGGGGCGGTACGACCACGGCGCGCGTCAAGGACTTGGTCGTTGGTGTCAACGGATTCCGCGTGTCGGGCGTCGTTACGGGGAGGAAACAACGGCGGAAGGCACCTTGCATGCGAAAGTTCTCGATGTTCTTGCTAGTACCGGCTCTCACGGCGCTTCTGGCGGTGACGGGCTTCGTCGCCTTGGGGGGCGACGGCGACACGGCCGTCCGGCGGCCCAGTACGCCGTCGTCGGACCCGGCCACCGGATCGCGCGGGCAGAGCACGATCGTGAGCGCACCACCCGTGGCTGTGGCGCCGGCGCCACCTGTAGAGGCCTCGGCGGATGTCGTGAGGCCGGCCGTTGCGCCGACTCCAGGGCCATCGGGTGGTGGCTGCGACGCGGCGGTGGTGCACGACGCCATCGCCAGCTCCGACGCTCTCGGGGCGGACCTGACGTTCGAGATCACCTACCTCACGTGCGCCGAGGGCTATGGCTGGGCCCGGATACTGGCCGACTACGGCGAGGGCGCGACGGTCTTCCTCGAGGGTTCTGGTGCCGACATCGCGTTGCTGGATCTGGGCAGTTCGGTCTGCCCTCTGGATTCGGGGATTCCCGCGAGCGTCGCCACCGAACTGGCGCCGCCAGGCTCGCACTGGCAGGGGGAGTGCGGACTGTGACCAGTCGCACGCACCCCGGGAGGCGACCGTAGGGATCCGGTGAGGTCCTGTCTCGCCCGAAGGATCAGCTGACCGAGGCGCCGAGGCCCGGCCGCCGGCGGCGCAAAGCCGCTCGGGTCCCATCGCGACCACTATTCAATCGCTCCATTGGAGGATGGAGAAGGCGGCACCTTCGGGGTCGTTGAGGACGGCGACACGTCCCACGTTGAACAGGTCGAAAGGCTCGACAGACACCGAGGCTCCCAACTCGGCTGCCCGGGCGGCGGTGAGGTCGGTATCCGCGACGGCGAAATAGATCATCCAATGCGGCGGGATGTCCTCCGGCCACAGCTCGTCCATCTGCACCATGCCGGCGACAGTCCGCTCGACACCGGGGAGAAAGAAGACGTTGTAGCCCGATCCTTCCGCGTAGGGAGGGATCCTCGATTCCCAGCCGAACACGGCGGCGTAGAAGTGCTTCGCGACATCCACATCCCGGCACGTCAGCTCGCACCAGGTAAACGAACCGGGCTCGTGCATCACGTCGGGTGAGACGTGACCTGCCGACTCCCAGATCGCGAACCGTGCACCCAGCGGGTCCGTACAGATCGCCATGCGCCCGGCGTCGAAATAGCTGGTGGGCCACAGGGAGACCCGACCGCCCCGATCGCGGACCGCTCGTGCCGCGGCGTCCGCATCGTCCACCGAGATGTTCATCGTCCAGGACGGTTTCGGACCTGGACCGATGTCGCCGACGTCCTTGCCGCCGAGGCGGAAGACCCACCAGCCCGACGCGTCGTCCATCGGTCGATGCCGTGCCAGCACCGTCCAGCCGAAAAGGGCGCAGTAGAACCGGCTCGCTGCCACGGGCCCGGCGGCTGTCTGCAGGTTGACCCACGCCGGCGTGCCGGACGGATAGCTCTGAGCGGAGCCCATGCACCTCCTCCTCGCTTCCGTTCGGAACATAGTCCGAGCGGGCCCAGAGGCGTCAGACGGGAGCGCGGTCGCGGAGCGCTGCCGATCTCAGAGAGTCGGTCGCCCGCATCTGCCGCCTGGCACGGATGT
>Ga0114129_10013757_pt1 | contig 11533 bp, 8 predicted proteins | sample RhiMetdeltSRZDD1_FD_80071 | JGI IMG/M metagenome (GOLD analysis project Ga0114129, IMG submission 80071) | Populus rhizosphere microbial communities from Tennessee, USA - Rhizosphere MetaG P. deltoides SRZDD1 (version 2) (version 2) | ecosystem: Host-associated > Plants > Roots > Rhizosphere >... | reverse complement strand
TCGTGGCGGTATACCGATCCCAACGTGGTTCTGGAGGACCGTCTCGTTCCGTACTTCATCGATTGGGGAACGTCGCCGCATCCCGCGACGACCGCCGCACCCGGCCTCTCGCTGAGGGCGCTCCGTGCCGAGCATCCCGATGCTGAACGGGTAGCGCACGTCCTGCGTCAGCTCGGTCTGGATCTGCCAGTGCGACGTGGTGCAAGGCCGTCGCTCATCGCGACGATCGACAGCCCGAAAGGGCGCATCGAGCTGCGCAGCAACTAACGCCGCAGAATCTCAGCGCGCGAGCGGATCGGGACGAAGCTGAATCTTGACGGCCTTCGGACGGTTCGCCGTTCCGCCCTCGAGATGGAACATCGTCCGCGTGCCGTAGGTTGACCACAGCGCGCGCCCCTTCCACCCGGCGTTCGGGTCGTCGATCCGAGCATCGACGTTCTTGGCGAAGAAACCCATCGGATAGGGAAGCGTGATGTTGATGAAGCGGCCGTCGACGAGCGCAAAGATCGAGCTATTGAGGTTCCCCATCGCGATCGGCACGTTCCTGCCGAGGCCGACGACGTCGAACCGATCGATCCACGTGTAGTAGCTCGCCTCCGCGCTGCCGGGGTCGGTCACATCTTTCAACTGCGGTCCCGGCAGTTGAAAGAAAGTCCAGCCTTCCGGGCATTGCCGACCATCCGCGGCCGGCTTCGCGTTCGATCGGCACTTCCGCCGATCGAAGCTGGCGAGGTGGCCGCTCGCAAGCGATACCCAGTACACGCCGTTGCCGTCGACGTCACCGCCGCGCGGCCCGAAGCCGGGAGCAGGCGGCTCGTAGATTTCGGTGAGCGCCGTGTGCGTTGGATCGGTTCCGGGTGCAACCCGCACGATGTAACCGCGATACCCCACCACCGTTCCCCAGACCGAACCATCCGCCGGGCTCACCGCGACGGCGTACGTGTTCACCGCGACACGCGTGTCTTTCGCGGGATCGGATGGTTGACCGGGCTCGACATACGCATCGCGCTTGCCGTTCCCGTTCGTATCGACGATGAACGGCGTCCACCCCTGCGAGCGGACCTCGTCGTGCGTCTCCTCGAACATCCTGCGATTGAGCCATCCAATGACGCCGGGCCCCGCAATGCCTGCGCTCGTCCAGAGCGTCTGATTGGCGTCCGACGCGAAGTTCAGATGGTGCGTCGGGAAGCACGTGCTGATCAGCGTGAAGCTGTTCGTCGCGGGATCGAACATCGACAGCTGACGGCCGGATTGCTCGAGCGGGAATGCGCGCGCCGACGGGTGCTCGGAGCCCTCCTTGCAGAAATCGGGATTGGCCTCGGGACGCACGCGCGGCGTGAACCAGACGCGACCCTTCTCGTCCATCATCGGGTTGTGATTCAGCGTCCGGCCATCCCAGATCGGATCCGCTCCCCAGAACGCGGACGGCGCCATCGGATTCGTCTTCGTTGACGGCGTCTTCGGATCGCGCACTGGATGCAGGACCTCGCTTGCGACGTTCGTCCGGGGATCGAGGATCGGTACGAAGTCCGAGCTGTCTTCAGGCGATCCGTAGATCTTGCCGTTCGCGTTGACTCGCGGATTCCGCCGGTCGGTGGAGATCGCGTCGTGGAGGTAGGCCTTCTGGCTGCCCCAGTCCCACTGGCTTATGACGACGTTGCGTTCGATGCCGCTCGGGCGTTGCGGTTTCGCGAACGGCAGCTCGCCCCCCGCAATGCGATCGGTCCAATCGCCGAACAGCTGCAGCGCAACCTGCGTGTCGAGTCGCGTGATGTCGCGCGCCATCAGCGCCGAAGCCTGGCCGGATCGGATCCTGCGCTGCCACGCCTCCGCGGAGCTCGGGAAGACCCCGAGCTGCTTCGAAATCGTGCGTGTGCCCGGCGTGCCGAGCGCATGACATGACTGGCACGCGCCGGTCTTGATGATGTTGAGCCACTCGCCCTGGCTCTTGATCTTCGGCAGCGGGAACTCGCGCGCGGCCGGCACGTGCATCATCGAGAACCAGTAAATCGGCGGATAGTACTGCGCGGCGGCGGCCTCGCTGGGCGCGGCCGTCGCGTGAAGGTCGAGCGTCATGCCAGGGGCGCCCTGCGCCTTCGACGAATCGACGAGCCCGTAGCCTCGGACCCAGACGGAATAACGTCCCTGCGGCAGGTCAGGCAGAAGAAAGCGCCCGCGATCGTCGGTGACCACGATCTTTGCGAACGTCGTCGGCAGGTCCGTCGTCTCGGCGATGACCCACACGCCCGCTTCGGGACCGGCCGGGCCGGTGACCACACCGCCGATGTCGTCGCGATCGATCTGAACGGAGGCACGAGGAAGCTGGGTGGCGGCGCCATGCGCGGATGCAAGGAGGGCCACGGCGACGCCGAGCAGGGCTGCCGATACCGGGAGCTTTGCCGTCATGGGATCCACCGCTGTTAATAGGCCGTTTCCACGAATCCGCCGGCCGGCGTCCACTCGATGCGGCGGGTGACCGCGTCCCGCGGGCTTCCGATCGGCCGCACGTAAATCAGCACTTCCTCGTACTTCGCGCGAAGCGGCTCGACCAGTTCCGCCGCGATCTTCCGCGCGTCTTCCGGCTTGTCCGCTTCGACGTCAATCACCATCGCATGCCGTGCGGATGTCGCGCGAGTCACGGTCCAGGGTTCGTGTTTGGCGAACGGCGACGGCGTTTCCATCCGGTTCAGCGCACGCACGAGATCGGTCAGCGCCGGCGGAGTCGGAGTCGGCCGAGGCCGCGCGGACCACACGACGAGCGCCGCGAACAGCCCCATCGCGGCAAGCCAGGCAACGCCGGCGACCAACAGCCGGGTCAGCATACTGGCGCAGTGGATCGCGCGCGCTAGACTATAAACCTCAGTGGCAACGAACTACACGGCAAAAGACATCACCGTCCTCGAGGGGCTGGAACCGGTCCGGAAGCGCCCGGGGATGTACATCGGAGGTGTCGGCACCGCCGGCCTCCACCATCTCGTCTGGGAAATCCTCGACAACGCCGTCGACGAGGCGATGAACGGCTACGCCTCGAACATCGTCCTGACCCTGCACGAGGACGGCAGCTCGGTGACCGTCACCGACGACGGGCGCGGCATCCCGGTGGACAAGCACTCGAAGACGAAGAAGAGCGCGCTCGAAGTCATCTTCACCATGCTGCACGCCGGCGGCAAGTTCGAGCAGGGCAACTACAAGACGGCCGGCGGTCTCCACGGCGTCGGCGCGAGCGTCGTCAACGCGCTGTCGTCGGAGCTGCGCGCGAGCGTCAGGCGCGACGGCGCGACGTGGGAGATGTCGTTCAAGCGCGGCAAGGCGACGAGTCCGCTGAAGAAGGCGGGTGCCGCGCGCGGGACCGGCACGACCGTCTACTTCCATCCGGATCCGACGATCTTTCCAAAGGTCGAATTCGATCCCGCCGTCATCCACGATCGGCTCGAGGTCGTCAGCTACCTGCACAAGGGCGTGCGCGTCACCTTCGACAACGAGGTCGACGGCAAGAAGGAGGTCTTCCAGCACGAAGAAGGGCTCGTCGACTTTCTCAGGAAGATCGTCGCCGAACGCGGCGCGAAGCCGGTTCACGAGATTCCGTTCACCCTCTCCCGCGACGTGTCGCCGCGGCTCGATCTCGTCCTCCAGTGGACCGAAGCGACCGACGAGCACCTTCGAAGCTACGTCAACGGCATCCCAACCGGGTCCGGCGGCACGCACGAGAACGGCTTCCGCGCGGGCCTCGGCAAGGCGGTTCGCAACTACATCGACACGCACAACCTGTCGCCGAAAGGCGTGACGCTGGCGGCGGAAGACATCCGCGAAGGGCTGACGGGTGTGCTGAGCGTCTTCATCGAAGAGCCTCAGTTCCAGGGGCAGACGAAGGATCGATTGAACAACCCGGAGCTGACGTCCGCGATCGACTCCGCCGTGCGGCCGGCGCTCGAGCACTGGTTGAACACGAATCGGACGATCGCGGAGGCAATCGTGGCGCGCATCATCCTCTCCGCACGCGCGCGCGAGGCGAGCCGCGCCGCCCAGGCGGAGGTGACGCGCAAGACCGCGACGTCCGGGCGCCTGAACCTCCCCGGCAAGCTGAGCGACTGCACCGGCAGCGGCCGCGAGGACAGCGAGCTGTTCATCGTCGAAGGCGATTCGGCGGGCGGTTCGGCGAAGCAGGGACGCGATCGCGGCAAGCAGGCGATTCTCCCGCTGCGCGGCAAGGTGATGAACACCGAGGGGATGACGCTCGCCAAGGTGCTCGAGAACAAGGAGCTCGCCGACCTCGTCACCGCGCTCGGCTGCGGGCTCGGGAAGAACTTCGATCTTGCGCGTCTGCGGTACGGCCGCGTCATCATCCTCGCCGACGCCGATTCCGACGGCCATCACATCGCGACGCTGCTGCTCACGTTCATCTATCGTCATCTCCCGCAGCTGATCGCGAACGGCAAGGTGTTCCTCGCGCAGCCGCCGCTCTACCGCATCGACATCGGCAAGGAGACCTTCTGGGCGCTGGACGACGCACACCGCGATCGGCTGCTCAAGCAGCACGGCAACGGCCGCGCGAGCGCGGAGATCACCCGCTTCAAGGGACTCGGCGAGATGATGCCGAAGGTGCTGTGGGAGACGACGCTGAACCCGAGGACGCGCCGGCTGCTGCGCATCGAGGTGTCCGACCAGATTCAGACGGATCGTGTCATCAACGAGCTGATGGGGAAGGACGCGTCAGCCAGGTTCCGTTTCATCATGGAGCGAGCCGAAGATGCGCAGGAGCTTGACGTTTAGCACCGTGATGGTGATGTGCGCCGCGACGCTGCTGGCGCAGCGCGCGCCTGCCGCGGGCGTTCGTGCGGTTGCAGATGGGAAGCAGCTGCACGACATTCTGATCACGCCGGCGTCGGACGCCGTGTTCGAGGCGAGCTCGAATCCGCCGAAGGACGAGAAAGGCTGGACGGCCGCGCGCAACCAGGCGTTATTGCTCGCGGAAGCCGGCAACCTCCTGATGGTCGGCAACCGCGTGCGCGACAACGGGAATTGGGTGAAGATGTCGCGGGCGCTCGTCGACGCCGCAGCGCTGGCCGCCACGGCCGCCGAGAAGAAGGACGCACAGGCGCTCGAGGCCGCGGCCGACCCGATCACGGTCGCGTGCATGGAGTGCCATCGTCCCTACCGCGACCAGGGCCGTCAGATGGGGGCGCCGAGGTGACGGCGCCCTATCGTCTGCCCCCGCCGTAGCGCTCGTTCATCCACTGATACATTCGCTGCACCCCGCGCAGCTCCACGCCCGGCCCCTGAATCTGCGGGAATGAATTTCTGTACTTCGTGAGATCCATGCGCTGCGCCGCGACTTCCGCGGACGCGCCGCTCCTGCGGAAATCGACGGCCTGTCTCGTGAAATCGTTCAGATAACCCTGGAACGCGGTGATGAGCGTCTTCCCCTTGAACGGCATGCCGTGTCCGGGCAGAACCGTCTCGAAGTCGAGCTTCTTCAACGCATCGAGCGTCGCTACCCACTCGTCGAACTGCGCGTCGCCCATGTAGGCGATCTGCGACTCCATCAGGTCGCCAGTGGCGACGATCTTTTGCGCCGGCAGATAGATGACCGTGTCGCCGTTGGTGTGGCCGCGTCCGAGGAAGAGGAGCTGAACCTCGCGTCCACCGAGATCGAGCACTTTCTTCGTCGAGTACGTCATGTTCGGCGGGGTCGGCTTGATCTCCTTCAGCTGCTCGAAGCCTTCCTGCGCGACCTTGAGCTGCTGCTCGAGCATCTTCTTCGCCGCCGGGTCCTTCTCGCTCGCAATCTGCCCCTTCAGCGTCTCGATGCGCCGCGGCACGTTCGTCAGCTGTGACGTCTTGTACGGCTCGCGGTGGAGCACGTCGAGCGTCTCGATGGCCTGCTTCACGTACTCGTGCGCGATGATGTCGGCCTTGCCCGCGTAGACCTGATTCCCGTCCGTGTGGTCGTAGTGGAAATGCGTGTTGACGACGTAGCGGACCGGCTTCGGCGTCAGCAGCTTCAGATCCTCGATGAATGCCCGCGCCGCGGCCGGCGTCGTGCCGGTGTCGACGACGAGCACGTCGCGATTGCCGATGATGGCGACGTTGTTGCTGCCGGTGACCATCGATCCGGTCGCGGTCGCGTAGTAGACGCCGTCCGCGATCTTCTCGAACCTGTACGCCTTGCCGACCGTCACGGCGGACGGCGCCTGCAGAAGAAGCGCAAGAATCAGACTGATGGCTTTCATAGTGGGCCTCGCCTGAGCGCGATCTTATTTGAAAACGACCGTGAGCGAGGCGGTGATCACCGCGATCACCTGGCTGGAATGGCTCGGCACGAAAATCACGTTCGACCGCCATCTTCCGCACCCGACCGCGACGCCGGGCACGGGTCCCCACTTGACGTAATCGGTCTTTCGGTCCCGATTGTCGTAGTACGCGAAGGTGAGCGCGCCGAGGGCGAACAGCCCGCAGCGTTCGCGGAAGGCGGCGACCTTGAATTCGGCCCCCGCCGATGCGGGGAGAATCAATCCCTTGTGACTGTTGCGAAGGGCGTCGACCTGCAGCAGGAGCCTGTTCTCGCGGTTGCTGCCAAACCCCGGCCAGTTCGGCCTCGCGTAGCATCGGACGCCTGCTCCCAGGTTCGCGTCGTCATAGCTGGCGTTGTCTTTGATGTGATAGCTCAGGCCCCACACGTTGATCGCCCACGTGCCGCAGAGCCGATCGTTGCCATCTCCGGCCGACGCGTACTCCGGCGACAGCAGCACGAAGGCGACGAGAAAAAGCACAGCTGCCACGGTGTAGTAGACTCCGCCGAACCCCTGTGCCTACTGACACTATCAAAGCTTCCAAATACGATCGCTCGCTCATCGAGGGACCCATCGTCCCCGCGGTCTGGAAGCTCGCATGGCCGACGATGCTGCAGAACGTCATCGCCGGGCTGCAGGGGATCATCGACCACATCATGGTCGGCCACTACGTCGGCTACGTCGGCAACGCCGCCATCGGCGTCAGCTGGCAGATCGTCCTCGTCGTCATCGTCTTCATCAGCTCGGTGTTCACGGGCATGGCCGTGCTCGTCGCGCGTTTTGCGGGAGCCGGCGATTCGCACAAGGTCAATCGCGTCGTCTATCAGTCGTTTCTGACGGCCGCCGGCCTGTCGGCAGTGCTCGGGGTCGTCGGCTACTTCGCGGCGCCGTGGCTGCTGACGCTGATCAACGCGGCACCTGAGGTGCGTCTCGAGGCGCTGCCCTTCCTCCGCACGATGTTCGTCGGCATCGTCGGCCTGGTCATGTTCTTCATGCTGAGCGGCGCGTTTCGCGCCGCCGGCGATCCACGGACGCCCCTTCGTCTCGGCCTCGCGATGACGGTGCTGACGATCGCGCTCAATGTGACGTTGATCCGGCTGTTCGGCACGATTGGCGCCGCGTTCGGCACGGTCATCAGCAGCACGCTGGTCAGCGCGTACGGCGTGTGGCGCCTGACGCGGCCGGACTCGGTGATCCATTTCGAGGGCGGGATGGATCGCAAGCCCGACTGGGTGATCATCCGATCGCTCTTCAAGTTCGGGCTGCCCACCGGCGTGCAGGGGATCGCGATGAACATCGGCGGCGTGTTTCTCCTGCGGTTCATTGGATCGCTGGAGCACAGCGCCGCGGCGCAGGCCGCGTTCGCCGTGGATTACACCGAGCTCTTCTCGCTGATCACCTGGACGTCAACGGGGCTGCTCGGCGCGGCCGCGACCATCGCGGGACAGAATCTGGGCGCGGGGAATCCCGATCGCGCGGCTGAAGGCGTTCGTGTCGCGTCGCAAATCGGCCTCGCGGCCGCCGCGATCGTCGGGGCTGCGTTCGTGCTCGTGCCGCAATACCTGCTCGCCGCCTTCGGCATGACCGACCCGCTGGTGCTGTCGATCGGCCGCCAGTTGCTCGGCTATCTCGCGGTCTCGGGATTGTTCATCACGGTGGCGCTCAGCTACACGGGCGGCCTTCAAGGTACCGGCGACACGCGAAGTCCGCTCTACATCTCCATCATTTCGCAGATTGCCATCCCGCTGGGTCTGTGCACGATCATCGAAGCGTCGCGCGCCCTCGCGCCCGCCGACATCTGGATGGCGATTGTGCTTGGCCACTTCACGCGCTGCGTGCTGAGCGTCGCGCGCTTCAGGCAGCAGAAATGGCGAACGATCGCAGTCGATATCGAGCCTGCGCGGCCGTGAGCGGATAATTCAAAATGCAAAATTCAAAATGCAAACCGCGCCCACGCGTCGCAGCTTCTGCAACATGATCCGGTTGACGGGTCGATGACGATCGGATTTCCACGGAAATCGTAGGGGTCAGTACACGGCTCGCGTCGTGCAAAGACAGCGAGCATGACAGACTCTCAGAACATTCGCGATCGAACGTTTGCTTTCGCCTGCGCCGTCGCCAAGCGAGTTCTTCGATTGCAACCGCGGCCTGGAATCCGATGTCTAATCGATCAACTATTGAAGTCGGCTACAGCCGTCGGCGCCAACCTGGAGGAAGCCAAAGCCGGCTCGTCCAAACGCGAATTCATTCGGTATGTCGAAATCTCGCTTCGTGAAGCCCGCGAAGCGGCATACTGGTTACGTATCTTCGCGGCTCTGGAGCTGGACTCTTCCCAGGAATTGAAGGAGCTCGCACAAGAGGCCGAGCAGATCGCCAGGATTCTCGGGGCGATCGTCGTCAAATCGAAGCTTCGAGTTAGTGCAGGTTATGCATTGTTTGCATTTTGCATTTTGAATTTTGCATTAGTGGTGTCGTAGGAAAATGGCAAGCCCGAACGCAACGATCTCAGAATCACCGTCCCAGACTTCGCGTGAACACGGATTGCGTGGCTCCAGTGCCATCGCCGGCATCACCCGCGTTCCGACGCCCGTGAACGAGCCGAACCTCGGCTATCTTCCCGGCTCTCCCGAACGAGAGGCGCTGAAGGAGCGGCTGAAAGCGATGGCCGGCGAGCGCATCGACATTCCGGTCGTGATCGGTGGACGCGAGGTTCGCACCGGCCGCACGCAGCAGACCGTCATGCCGCACAACCACAAGCATGTGCTGGCCGACTGGCACGCGGCCGGCCCGGAACACGTGCACGAGGCGATTGCCGCATCGAAGCGCGCCGCGCGCGAATGGGCAAGCTGGCGATGGGAAGATCGCGCCGCCGTGTTTCTCCGCGCCGCGGAACTGCTCACGACGACCTGGCGGCAGACGCTCAACGCGGCGACGATGCTCGGGCAGTCGAAGACGGTGTTCCAGGCGGAGATCGACTCGGCCTCGGAGCTGATCGACTTCCTCCGCTTCAACGCGCACTTCGCGCAGGAGCTCTACGGGGAGCAGCCGATTAGCTCGCATGGCGTGCAGAACCGGCTCGACTACCGGCCGCTCGAGGGGTTCGTCTACGCCATCACGCCGTTCAACTTCACCGCGATCGGCGGGAACCTGCCGACGGCGCCGGCGTTGATGGGGAACACCGTGATCTGGAAGCCGGCGTCGAGCGCGATGCTGAGCGGCTATTACATCCTGCGGATGCTCGAGCGCGCCGGCCTCCCGCCGGGTGTCATCAACTTCGTGCCCGGTGATGCCGTGCAGGTCACGGAGATCCTGCTCGACTCTCCGGACCTGGCGGGCATCCATTTCACCGGGAGCACCACGGTCTTCAACAGCATGTGGAAACGGGTCGGCGAGAACGCCGGCCGCTACCGCTCCTACCCGCGCATCGTCGGCGAGACCGGCGGCAAGGATTTCATCGTCGCGCACCCGTCGGCCGACCCGCAGGAGGTGGCTGTGGCGATCGTGCGCGGCGGCTTCGAATACCAGGGACAGAAGTGCTCTGCCGCGAGCCGCGTTTACGTTCCGCAGTCGCTCTGGCCCGAGGTGCGCGATCGCGCCGTCGGCATGATGCGCGACATGAAGATGGGCGACGTCACCGACTTCCGCACTTTCATCGGCGCGGTCATCGACCGGAAGTCGTTCGACAAGATCAGCTCGTACCTCGAGGATGCCAGGAAGAACGCGAAGATCATCCAGGGCGGCACGGCGCGCGATGACGTGGGCTATTTCATCGAGCCGACGCTCATCGAGACGAAAGATCCGGCATATCGGCTTCTGTGCGAGGAGATTTTCGGCCCGGTCGTGACGGCCTACGTGTACCAGGATTCAGCGTGGACGGAAACGCTGGACATCATCGATCGCACGTCGCCGTACGCGCTGACAGGCTCGGTCTTCAGCACGGATCGCACGGCGATTGTCGAAGCGACCAACACGCTGCGGAACGCGGCCGGCAACTTCTACATCAACGACAAGCCGACGGGTGCCGTCGTCGGTCAGCAGCCGTTCGGCGGCGCGAGGGCGTCTGGCACCAACGACAAGGCGGGCTCGAAGCTGAATCTGACGCGATGGGTGAGCGCGAGAACGATCAAGGAGACGTTCTCGCCGCCGCGCGATCACAAGTACCCGTACATGTCCGAAGCGTAGGGCCGACCTCAAGGTCGGCCCCTACGACCCTATGCGTAAAGGCGGACCTTCAAGTCCGCCTACGACTTGGGAGTTGGGAATTGGCAGTTGGGAATTGTCAGGATTCCAGCAGCAGGTGTCCTGGATCCTCGATGAACTCCTTGACCTTCACGAGGAACTGCACGGCCTCGCGCCCATCGACGATGCGGTGGTCGTAGCTGAGGGCGACGTACATCATCGGCCGAACCGCCACCTGCCCGTTCACCGCGACCGGGCGCTCCTGGATCTTGTGCAGACCGAGGATTCCCACCTGCGGAGGGTTCAGGATCGGCGTGCTCATCAGCGAACCGAACACGCCGCCGTTGGTGATCGTGAACGTTCCGCCCGCGAGATCCTCGAGCGTCAACGTCCCGTCGGCCGCGCGCTTCGCGAAGTCGCGAATCGCGTGCTCGAGCTCCGCGAACGACATCCGGTCGGCGTCACGCAGAACCGGCACGACGAGGCCGCCCTCGGCGCCGACCGCCATGCCGATGTCGTAGTACCGCTTCACCACCATTTCGTCGCCCTGGATCTCCGCGTTCAGCAGCGGAAAGGCGCGCAGCGCCGCGACGGCCGCCTTGACGAAGAACGAGGCGATCCCCAGACCGACCCCGTGCTGCTTCTGAAACGCCTCCTTGCGCCGCTCGCGCAGCGCCATCATGGCGCTCATGTCGATCTCGTTGAATGTCGTGAGCATCGCAGCGTTGTGCTGCGCCTCGACGAGCCGGCGCGCGATCGTCGCCCGGCGCTTCGACATCCGCTGGCGCTCTTCGGGCCGCCCGTCGCGCGCCGCCGGCTTCGCGGCCGGTGGCGCGATGCGTGTCGCCGGTGCCGGAGCGGCCGGCGCGGGCCGGGCAGCGGGAGACGGCGAGATCGCGTTCTGGACATCCTGCTTCATCACCCGTCCAGCGGCGCCCGATCCCTGGATCGATGAGAGGTTCACGTCGTGATCCTCCGCGATCCTGCGCGCGGTAGGCGTCGCGCGCGTCTCCGGGGCGGGCGAGGCAGATGGGGCGAGCGAGGCAGGAGGGGCGGGAGGGGCG
>Ga0114129_10013756_pt1 | contig 11534 bp, 7 predicted proteins | sample RhiMetdeltSRZDD1_FD_80071 | JGI IMG/M metagenome (GOLD analysis project Ga0114129, IMG submission 80071) | Populus rhizosphere microbial communities from Tennessee, USA - Rhizosphere MetaG P. deltoides SRZDD1 (version 2) (version 2) | ecosystem: Host-associated > Plants > Roots > Rhizosphere >... | reverse complement strand
CGGCGACGCGCAGTACGACGCGCGCGTGATCCCCATGCTCGAGCCTTCGTGCACGGGCTTCACGATCGCCGGCCAGGCGGCGAAGCCGTCCAGCTCCTCCGCTCCCCCGACGACGGCGAAGGGCGCGGTCGCGATCCCGTGATGGGCGAGGACCTCCTTCGTCCGTCCCTTGTCGAGGCAGAGCGCCATGGTGAGGGAATCGCTGCCCGTGTACGGCGTGGACCAGAACTCGCAGATGGCCGGCACGTGCGCCTCGCGATTGGGCCCGCCGAGGCCCTCCGCGATGTTGAAGACGATGTCGGGGCGGACGTCGTGGAGCCGCAGGGGGAGATCGCCGGTGGCCTCGACGCGTACGACTTCGCCGGCGCGGGAGAGGGCGGCTTCGACGGCGGCGATCGTCTCCTCCTCGTCCCACTCCGCGTATCGGTCCCCGGCATCGGGCGCGGGCGCGCCGGGTTTCACGTTGAACGTGAAGGCGATCCTCATCGATTGCGGCCGATCATAGGGGCACCGGACCGGCAATGGAAGCGGACGCATCACACAGCGCGGCCAGGCGGGCCTGGGCCGCCCCCTCGAAGACCTTGCGCAGCCCCGGCGCCTCCGCCAGCAGCTCCTGGAAATCGCCGCGGTCGAGGACGAGGAGCAGGCTCGGCGTCAGGGCGCGGACGGTCGCGGTGCGGCGCACTTCCTCCAGCAGCGCGATCTCGCCGAAGAAATCTCCGTCCTCGAGCACGCTCACGTGCAGCTCGGCCCCGCCGGGGCCGCGGCGGGACACGCCCACGCGCCCGCGGACGATCACGTAGAGCTTGTCTCCCCGCTCGTCCTCCTCGAACAGCGTCTGGCCGGTCGGCACGTCCATGGTGGTGAAGCGCGCGGCCAGGCGCGCGAGCAGCTCCTTCCCCACTCCGGAGAAGATGGGGATGGCAGCCAGGCGCTGCGGTTGGATGGTCGCTTCCCTTCCGCTCGGGCTCACCACGAAGCCGCTCTGCTGATCCCAGAGCCGCGCGTAGACGCCGCCCGCGGCGAGCAGGCTCTCGTGGGTCCCCTGCTCGGCGACGCGGCCCTCCGCCATCACGACGATGAGGTCCGCGTCGCGCGCGGTGGCCAGACGGTGCGTCACGGAGACGAGCATCTGCCGGCCGTGCAGGTCCTCGAGGGTGGCGACGATGCCGGCTTCCGTCTCCGCGTCGAGGGCGGAGGTCGCCTCGTCCAGCACGAGCACGGCCGGACGCCGCACGAGGGCCCGGGCCAGCGCGATCCGCTGGCGCTGCCCGCCCGACAGGCGGGCGCCGCCCTCCCCTGCCGGCGAGGCATAGCCCTGGGGCAGGCCGGAGAGGAACTCGTGGATCCCCGCCGCGCGCGCCGCCGCTTCCACTTCCGCATCGCTGGCCTCCGGGCGGCCCAGCCGGATGTTCTCCGCCAGCGGCGCGTCGAACAGGAAGCTGTCCTGGAAGACGGCGCCCACCTGGCGGGCCAGCGAAGGCAGGGTCACCTGGGCCAGGTCGTGGTCGTCGAAGCGCACCGTGCCCCGCGTCGGGTCGTGGAAGCGCAGGAGAAGCGCGAGCAGCGTGCTCTTGCCGGAGCCGCTCTGGCCCACGATGGCCACGGTCTGCCGCGCGGGCAGCGTGAGATCGACGTCCGTCAGCACGCTCTCCCCGCCCGGGAACGCGAAGTCCACGGAGGCGAAACGGATGGCGCCGGTGAGCGGCGGCAGATCGCCCGCCCCCGGCCGCTCCGCGACGTCCGGCTTCTGGTCCAGCAGCTCCTGCACGCGCCGCAGTCCCGCGGCCGCGCGCTGGAACGGCTCCACCACGTTCGAGAGCTGCTGGACGGCGGAGATCATGAACCACAGCAGCTCGAAGACGGCGATGACGGAGCCTACGGTCAGGGCGCCGGCGAGGGCCAGGGAGGTGGCCGCGCCCATCGCGAAGGCGAGAAGCGCGTAGCCGCTCATGGTCATGGACGCGGCCAGGAGCCCGCTCTGGAGGCCGGCCCGCCGCGTCGCCTGCGCGAGAGAGGACAGCTCGCCCGCGAACCGCGCGCGCATCCGCTCCTGGAGGCCGAACGCCCGCACGACGAGCTGGCCGGCGATGTTCTCGTGCATCGCCGCCAGGGCGCGTCCGGCGGCGGCCTGCCGCGCGTCGCTGGCGGCGGCGGCCCGAGGCGCGAGACGGCGCGGGATGAGGGGCATGACGGGCAGCAGGACGACGAGGAGGCCGGCCAGCCGCCATTCGATGGCGAAGAGGAGGCTCGCGCCCACGACCACGGTGAGGACGCAGTAGATGGCCTGCGGCACTTCATCGGCCAGGGCGCGCTCGATCCCCTCGAGGTCGGTGGTGAACCGGGCCAGCAGGTCGCCCGACCGCGAGCGCGCGTAGAAGCTCACGGACAGGCGCTGGAGATGCGTGAAGATCCGGAGGCGCAGGTCGCTCATCACGCTCGCCACCACGCGCGCGACCAGGTAGTGGTTGGCGAGGTCGCCGAGCCCGTGGAGGAGGAGAAGCCCGACCATGGCCGCGATCAACACCGCGGCCAGGGCCGCGTTCCCGGGCACGATGGCGTCGTCCAGGAGCGACCGCAGCAGGAGAGGCTGCAGGGTGATGAACGCCGTGGCCGGCGCCTGCGAGAGGACGATGAGCAACGCCTGCCGCCAGTAGGGCCTCAGGTAGCTCGCCGACGCCCGCAGGAAATCGAGCATCGCGAGGGATCTTACGCCCTTCCCCCGCCCCCGCCGGTTCTAGGGTTTCGCTAGGTCCTGCCCTCGCGGCCGAACGAAGGCGCGCCCACTCCGTTGTTACCTGCGACGTCGGCGAACGTGGGTTCGCCGCTCTTGGAAGGAGATCCGTCATGAACGGGAAATCACGAACCAGCCGCGCCGCCGTGGCCGTCCTCACCGCCCTGATGGCCATCGTGCTCATCGGCTGCAGCAGCAGCGGACCCTCGACCACCGGTCCCAGCGCCGTGGCCACGGACCCCACCACGGTGGTCGTCCTCAGCCAGACCCTCGAGGAGGTCGAGGCGGGAGGCCAGCGCATCATCAATTTCAGCCTGCCCCGTCGCGGCGCTCTCGCCCTCACCGTGCGCTGGAACGATCAGAACAACTCCGTGGTCGCCGTCCTCACGGGCACGGGCTGCTTCAACCTCCAGAACCCGACCGCGGACTGCCAGGTGCGGCGCACGCTCGCACGCCAGGGCAAGGAAGGCGGGGAGGGGTTCCTCGACTATCCGGACGCGGGCGGGTCCTATCGGCTCCTCGTGGAGAACGAGGGCCCCGGTATCGAGACGATCAACGTGACCGCGGAGCTGACCTCCGCCGTCGTCGCCCCCGCGCCGCCCACTCCCCGTCCCACCGGTCGCCCCGAGCGCGAGCGCCCGGAGCGCTAACGCCGTCACTCGCGCGGGCCGGGCCACCGTAACCACGACGAGCCTGGCGCCCGCGGCCTCAACGCGTGTCGGTGAGGTCGTGGGCGCGCAGGACGCGGAAGATCAGGCGGACGGACCCCAGGCTGAACTCGTCTCCGTCGTCGAGTCGCTGGGGTCCCGTCAGCCTCTCGCCGCGCACGAACGTGCCGTGCCGGCTGCCGAGGTCCTCGAGCACGGCCTGACCGTGAGCGATCTGCAGCCGGGCGTGGCGCCGGGACACGCTCGGCGCATCCAGGTGGATGGCGGACTGGTGGCCGCGGCCCAGCACGTGATCGCCTTCCACCAGCGTGGCCAGGCCGGTTGCCCCTTGCAGGCAGTACAGGAAGGGATTGGGCTCCACGCCTTCCGGCGGCGCGTCTCCCTCCGACACCGGCCCCGCGAACGCGTAGCCGAACGAGTGGACGGTGCGCACGAAGCGCGGCCGCCGTGCATCGTCGCCGATGGCGTCGCGAAGCTCGGCCACCAGGTTGGGCAGGTTGGCTTCGTGCACGAAGGTCGAGGGCCAGAGGCGGGCGCGCAGGTCCGCCTTGGACAGGGGCTGGGGCCGGTGCTCGAGCAGGGCGAGCAGCAGCTCGTAGGCCTTGGGAGACAGGTGGACCGCCTCGCCGCCTCGGCGCAGCTCCCGACGCGCCACGTCCAGCACGCACGCCCCGAAACGGACCGCCACCGCCAGGGATTATCGCGCGGGCGCCGTTGGCGCGTTGAGCAGGAACGAAACGGGGTCACAATCGGCTCGTCAGCCACTCGAGGTGCCGCCATGCAGGACCCGACGATCGCGCTCCTCAAGGACCTCGTGGCCATCGACTCCGTGAACCCGTCCCTCGTCCCCGGCGGCGCGGGCGAGGGCGCGGTCGCGGAGCGCATCGCCGCCGACATGCGCGCGGCCGGCATCGACGTGCGGGTCTCGGAGGCGGCGCCGGGACGGCCGAACGTCGTCGGCCTGATCGACAGTGGACGGCCGGGGCCGGCCCTGATGCTCTGCGGGCACAGCGACACCGTCGGCGTGGAAGGCATGGCCGCGCCTTTCGATCCCGTCGTCCGCGACGGCAAGCTCTTCGGACGCGGGGCCCAGGACATGAAGGGCGGCGTGGCCGCGATCCTCGCCGCGGCGCGCCGGCTCACCCAGTCGCCGGCGGGTCTCAAGGGGCGCGTGATCGTCGCCATCGTCGCCGACGAGGAGTACGCGAGTGTGGGCGCCGACGCCGCCGTGAAGGAGTGGACGGCGGACGCGGCCGTCGTGGCCGAGCCTACCGACCTCGCCATCGGCATCGGCCACAAGGGATTCGAGTGGGTCCTCGTGGAGACGCACGGCATCGCCGCGCACGGCAGCCGCCCCGACGACGGTGTCGATGCCATCCTCATGATGGGCCGCGTCCTGGCAGAGCTGGAGGCGCTCGAGCGCGCCCTCATGGCCGGGCCGCGGCATCCCCTGCTGGGCCGGCCGTCCTTGCACGCCTCGCTCATCGGCGGCGGACGCGAGCTCAGCACCTACCCCGATCACTGCACGCTCTCGATCGAGCGGCGCACGGTGACGGGTGAAGGCCCGGGGAGCCTGCTGCGCGAGGTGGAGGCGATCCTCGCCCGTCTGCGCGAGGCCGACCCGCGCTTTCGCGCCGAGGCGCGCTCGTCCTTCGAGCGCCCGCCCTATCTCACCCCGGACGGCCACCCCCTGCCTCACCAGCTTCGCGAGTCCCTCGGACGCGCGACGACGGTGGGCGCGATGTCGTTCTGGACGGACGCGGCCATCCTGGGCGGGGCGGGCATCGCGTCGGTCGTGTTCGGCCCCGGGGGGGCCGGCCTGCACGGCCTCGAGGAGTACGTGCGTCTCGACGAGGTCCTGGCCTGCCGAGAGGCGCTGGTGACGCTGGCGCGGAAGTACTGCGCGTAGCCGTTGCGCTCGAGCTTCAACGGATTGAAGCGGCCCCCTCGACTACCACACCCGATAGGCAAGCGTGGTCTACTCGAAGGAGATGGACCAGCCTGACCTACCGCCGCCCCCGCCGACCGCAGGCACGCGCGCGCGAATCGGCTTGGATCATGCCCGCGCGCTCGGGGCACGGCTCTGGCGCGATCACGGGCCCATCGTCGTTGGAGCGGCGGCCACACTCGCGATCGTGTTGGCCGTGGGCGGCCTCTTCTGGGGGCGCTGCGGCGGGGCGGGATGTCCGAACGTCGATCGGCTCCGATCCTACCAGCCGGGCAAGGCCTCTCGCCTCCTCGACCGTCACGGCCGCCTCTTCGCCGACCTGCGCCCGGTGGAGGGCGCGACGGTGCCCCTGCGCCTCATCCCCAAGCACGTCCGCGACGCGTTCCTCGCCGTCGAGGACCAGCGCTTCTATTCCCACGGGGGCGTCGATTGGCGGCGCGTGGCCGGGGCCGCCCTCGCCAACCTCAGGCGCGGCGGCGTCGATCAGGGCTTCAGCACCGTCACCATGCAGCTCGCCCGCAACGTCTTCCCCGACCGCATCCGCGCGCGCGAGCGGACCCTCGCCCGCAAGATCCTGGAGGTGCGCGTGGCCTACGAGATCGAGGATCGCTTCGACAAGGACGAGATCCTCGAGCTCTACCTCAGCCACATCTACTTCGGCAACGGCGCGCGCGGAGTGGAGGCGGCGGCCCGGCACTACTTCGGGACGAGCGCGTCGCGCCTCACCCTGAGCCAGGCCGCGCTCCTCGCCGGCCTCATTCGCGGGCCGAGCCGCTACGACCCGCGCCGCTACCCGGATCGGGCGCGCGAACGTCGCGACCTCGTCCTCACCCTGATGGAGCGGCAGGGGCGGGTAGGGGCCGCGACCGCCACCGCCGCCCGCACGATGCCCCTGGGCGTGGTGCGCCGCCGCGCGACCGCGGCCGGGGACGCCGGCCTGGCCCCGTACTTCACGGAGGAGGTCCGCCGCCAGCTCGAGGATCGCCTGGGCGAGCGCCTGTACGACGAGACGCTGAGCGTGACCACCACCCTCGACGCCGGCCTGCAGCGGGCGGCGGAGGAAGAGCTTCAGCGCCAGCTCCGCGCGGTCGAGACGGGCGCGCTGGGCCGCTTCACCGGCCCGCGCTACGCCGCGACCGCCCAGCCGACCGACAACGGCACGCCGTATCTGCAGGGCGCCCTCGTCGCGGAGGAGGTCGGCAGCGGCGACGTACTGGCCTGGATCGGCGGCCGCGATTTCCATCAGTCCCGCTTCGATCGCGTGAAGTCGTCCCGCCGCCAGGTCGGCAGCGCCTTCAAGCCGTTCGTGTACGCGGCCGCGCTCCGTCACGGCCATTACCTGAGCGAGCGGCTCAGCGATGAGCCCATGGAGGTCCACCTGGGGGGCAATCGCGTCTGGGCGCCGCAGAACTTCGACCAGGAGTACGACGGCGAGGTCACGATGCGGGACGCCCTCGCCCGCTCGAAGAACATCCCGACCGTGCGTCTGGCTTCGGCCGTGGGCCTGGCCGAGGTGGCCAAGGCCGCCCGCGAGGCGGGGATCCGGTCCGACATCGACGAGACGCCGGCCATGCCCCTGGGCACGGTGGCGGTGAGCCCGCTGGAGCTGACCACCGCCTACGCCGCCTTCGCGGGGCTCGGCGAGGTGGCGGCGCCACGCCTGATCCTGCGCATCGCGGCCGAGGACGGCACCGAGATCGACGCTTCTCCCGCCCCGCGCGTCGAGCGGGTGATGGACGCCGGCATCGCCTTCCTCATCACCAACGTGCTCCAGGAAGCGATCGAGCGCGGGACGGGGACGGCGGTGCGCACGAGCGGATTCGAAGCCACCGCGGCCGGAAAGACCGGCACCACCAACGACGCGACCGACACCTGGTTCGTGGGCTACACGCCGCGCCTGGTGGCGGCGGTCTGGATGGGCTTCGACGAGCCGCGGCCCATCATGGGCCTCGCCACGGGAGGACGCCTGGCCGCGCCGGTGTGGGGTCGCATGATGACGCGCGCGCCCGAGTCCCTCACCACCACGTCGACGTGGCCCGCGCCGCCCACGGTCCTCCAGGCCTGGATCGATCCCCCCTCGGGCCTGCCCCTCTCCGAGGGCTGCCGTCCGTACGACGGGGACGCGCTGCGCGAGCTGTTCCTGCGCGCGGCCATGCCCAAGGCGGTCTGTCCCGACCGGGGCGAGGTCACGCTGGCCGACGCCTATCCCGCGCCGTCCGATGAAGACCAGGCGCGCGACTCCGATCCCTGGCCCGAGGACATGCGTTCGGGCTCGCATCCCGCGCCGCCCCCCGAGTACGAGGAAGCGGAGACGTGGCGCCGCGCCCGCGAGCAGGCTCGCGAGGAGGCGGAGCGCGCGTGGCGCGAGGCGCGCAAGGAATACGAGCGGCAGCTCGAGCAGTGGCGGAAGGAGCAGAGGAAGCGACGGCGCGAGCGGGACGAGTAGCTACTGCACGTAACCGAGCGCGCGGAGACGCTCGAGCTCCTCGCCGCTGACGGTCGAGGCCAGCGCCGAGTCCGGCTTCAGGCGTGCGCTCTCCGCCATGCGCTGCCAGGCCTGCATCTCGCGCAGCAGCCGCGCCACGACGTCGGGATGCTGGGCGGCCACGTCGCTCGCATCCAGCGGGTCGTTGCGCCGATCGAAGAGCTGGAACTCGGGACTACCGGCGGCGCGCCTCACGTGGTGGGCGAGCTTCCAGCCGTCGCGGCTGAGGGCGAAGGAATCCTCCACCGTGGGCACGCTGGGATCGGGAACGCCGAATGCCTCCGTGATCGCGGGTCGCGGCCATCCGAGGTGGGTGCCCCCACCGCGCATCAGCGAAACCAGGCTGGCGCCCTGAATGCCCCGTGGAGCGGCCAGGCCACTCAGCTCCAGCAAGGTCGGCATCACGTCGATGAGCTCGACCGTCTCGGCGACGCGCGCGCCCGCGGGGACGACGCCCGGCCACCACAGGATGAGCGGGACGTTGGCCAGCTCGCCGTAGACGCGCGGGTGGTGGAAGGTGTGGCCGTGCTCGAGGAACTCCTCGCCGTGGTCGGCCAGGAAGGCGATCAGCGTCCGCCGGTCCAGACCCATCTCCCCCAGCCGCTCGCGCAGGCGCCCGAGCTCCGCGTCCATCGCGCGGATGGAGCCGTCGTACCAGCCCTGCTCGTAGGCGATGTAGCGCTCGGGATCCACGCCCGCGCGCACCAGCTCGTCGCGCGTGGGCATGCCGAAGCGCCGCATGTTCGCGTTGCCGATGAGCGGGCGCACCTTCTCCCGCTGCCGCTCGTGCTCTTCGCGCTCGCGCGGGTCGGCGAACATCGTGTCGTAGGGCGGGTAGGGCCTGTACATGCTGTGGGGGTCGGAGATGTGCAGCAGGACGAAGAACGGGACGTCGCGATGCGCCGCCAGCCAGGGGATCAGCCGGTCGACCTCGGTGCGCGCGACCTTCGTGCTGCCCGCCTGCCGCTCCGGGAACGAGCCCTGCTCGTGCAGCTCCTCGAAGCCCTGGTGCTGGTTGCTGAACTTGCCGACGAACTGGATGGTCTCGAGCCCGAGGGTCGAATAGCCCGCCTGGCGATACACCTCCGCGATCGTGGTCGCGGAGCTGGGCAGGAGGTCGCTGAACGCGTGGACGCCGTGCGTCGAGGGATACAGCGACGTCAAGATGGAAGGCCCGGAGACCTTCGTCCACGTCGCCTGCGCGACGCAGTCGTCGTAGAGGGTTCCCTCCGCGGCCATGCGCGTGAGCGTCGGCGCCGTCGGCCGCGCGTATCCGTACATGGGAAGGTGATCGCGACGCAGCGTGTCCATCCACACCAGGATCACGCCTTGCGGCCGCGCGGGGGTCGTGCCCCGGCCCACGTCCGCGCGACCCCTTTCCGGCAGGGCGCGGATGACGGGCGTGCCCCAGAAGCCGAGCGCGCGCGGCTTGTCGGAGGCCAGGGTGAGGGCAAGGGTCACGTCGCGGCCGCCCAGGCGCGCCAGGTCCACGGTGGCCGTCTCCCACCGATGCGGGACCGTCACCGTCCGTTGGAGCAGGACCTCGTCTTCCTTTCCGGCTTCACGGGCCTCCACCCGGAACGTCACCGGCGATTCCTCGATCGTCCCCACGGCCAGGTCCAGCCGCGGGCGGACGGGCAACCGAACGTCGAAGCGCAACGCGTCCGGAGCACGCGCGACCAGCGCCTCGCGGTAGACCTCCGACATCCCGTGCCAGCCGAGCCCGGCGTTGACGCTGGCGAGGTGCTCGCGCCGCGACACGACGCGCACGGACTCGATCTCGAAGGTGGCGCCCGCCACGTCGGTGGGACGGAGGAGGAGGTGCCGCGAGGCGGCCAGGACCGACGCCGTGGTGCGGAGCACGTACGTGCGCATCTCGTCGCCGGGGACGAGCGGGCTGTTGAACTGCCAGGGAATGATCGGAGCGAGGTCCGCTTCCGCTTTCAGGTCGACCTTCTCCGTCGGGCGCAGGGCCACCGACAAGTTGGCCCCCGCCGACGCGCGCATGCGGACCTGCACTTCGTGCACGACATCGCGGTCCTCGGAAGGTGGCCGCTCGAGGTCGATGACGGGAAGGTCGCCGCTGGCGCGACCGACGAGGTGCCCGTCGCGAACGGTCAGGCCTGAAACCCCCGGCCCCGCCGTCCAGGCGGGCGGCTTGGGGGAGGGACCGCCCGACGGCGCGGGGATCGACACGAAGCGCCATTCCACGGGCGGAGGCAGAGATACGCCGGGCGCATTCGTCCTGGCCGCGGCGTCCGGCTTGTAGAGGTCCACGAGCCGGATCGGCGCGGGCGGCGGCTCGGATCCACGTGCCCGACAGCCCAGAATCGAGGCGGCGGCGAGGCCGCAGAGGACGGTCGCGGAACGAGCCCTGGTGTCCGGCATGTGTCTCGGCGCCGGGGATCTTACAGGAGTGGCCTCGACGGGGCGACCGCGCTAGAGCTTCAGCCCCTGCAGGTAGGCCACGCTCTGCGGGATGTGCGTGAGGGGGTCGGTGCTCTCGTCCTCGATGTAGTACTCGGTCGCGCCCGCCTTCATGGCCGCGCGCAGGACGGCCGGCCAATCGATCTGCCCCGTACCCACCGGCACGTCCGCGTCGGGCGTGGCCGTCCCCTTCCCCGTCTCGCGGGGATAGCCTTTCTTGATGTCCTTGAGGTGCAGGGAGCGCACGCGGCCCTTGTACTTCGTCATCAACGCCACCGGATCCGCGCCGCCGTGGTAGGTGTGGAACACGTCGACCTGGAAGTGGACGAGCTGAGGGTCCGCGGCCTTGGCCAGGGTGTCGAAGAGCGTGCCGTCGGGTGAGGGCACCATCTCGTAGCCGTGCGTGTGGTAGCCGAAGCGCATCCCCGCGTCCTGAATGGCCTTGCCCGCGCGGTTGAAGACCTCGGCCGCCTTGAGCGCGTCCTCCACGGTGAAGGCGTCCTTGTGCGCGATCCAAGGGCACACGATCGTGCCCGCCCCCAGCGTCTTCGCCTCCGCGATCGCGCCCGGCAGGTCGTCGCGCAGCCGCTCGAGGCCCATGTGCGCCGACGCGCAGCGCAGCGAGGCGGCGTCGAGGGCGGCGCGCAGCTCGGGCGCGGTGTGCTTCCAGAGTCCCGCCCCCTCCACGTCCGTGAACCCCATCGCGCGCACCTTGGCCAGGCTTCCGGAAAGGTCCTTGGGCAGGTACTCGCGCAGGCTCCAGAGCTGGAGGCCGATGGGGCCGCTGACCGGGCTCTTGATGCTGGCGGCGTACGCCGTCGCCCAGCGGTCCGCGAGCGCGGACACGGTCAGGCCGGCCGCCATCGTGGTCAGGAAGTCTCGGCGGGAGGGCATCGCGTTACCTCGCTTTCCATGGGTTCCCATTCGGCGAGAACTCTATCACTTCAGTAGATGTAGACCGGCGTGCCCACCGCCACCAAGTCGTAGAGCTTCTCGATGTCGGCGTTGCGCAGGCGCACGCAGCCGTGGCTCACCGCCCGCCCGATCGAGTCCGGCTGATTGGTGCCGTGAAGCGCGTAGCCGTTGCCGAGGTTCAAGCGACGGGTGCCCAGCACGCCCTCGTACCTGCGCTGCGTCGTGCCCAGGGGCGGCACCACGAGCTTGCCGTCCACGATGATCTCCCGCCCGTCGGTCGCGCTCAGGGTGGTCTGGGTGCCGTCCGCGGAGCGCTTGACCACGTCGCTGCCGGAGACGGTGACCACCGAGCCGTCG
>Ga0114129_10013755_pt1 | contig 11534 bp, 10 predicted proteins | sample RhiMetdeltSRZDD1_FD_80071 | JGI IMG/M metagenome (GOLD analysis project Ga0114129, IMG submission 80071) | Populus rhizosphere microbial communities from Tennessee, USA - Rhizosphere MetaG P. deltoides SRZDD1 (version 2) (version 2) | ecosystem: Host-associated > Plants > Roots > Rhizosphere >... | reverse complement strand
TCACGAGCGCGGCGGGCTCGGGATCGGCGTCGACCACGGCGATCGTGTTGATCGTCGCGGGCAGCGCGGCCGCGCGCGCGGTCAGCCCCGCCGCGCTCGGATTGCTCAGCCCGACGGTGGCGACGACCAGCGCGCGCACGTCGTCCGCCGACGCGGTGGCGATCTCCGCGCGCTCGGTCCACGCGCCGGTGAGCAGTCCGACCCAGGGCGCCGGCACGCCGAGGCGGCGGGCGGCGGCGGCGACCGTCCCCACCGCGTCGGCGCACGCGAAGTTCTTCGGCACGTGCACGTTGAGCACGGCGCGCGCGCGGGTGAAGCCGCCGCCGACGACCGCCGAGGACAGCACGACGAGCTCGTGCTCGGCAACCACGACGACCGCCTCCGGCCCCACCCACGTCGCGACGCCGTCGAGGCTCACTCGAACGCCACCCGCACGCCGCCGATTCCCGTGATGCCCAGAGCCGGGAACCCGCGCACCTCCTGATACGACTCGTTGGCGACGTTCTGGATCCGCGCCGTGAGATCGACGGACTTCACCAGGCCCCAGCGCTCCAGGATGCGATACGTCCCACCGATGTCGAGGCGGGTATAGCCAGGGTTATAGATGCTGCCCAGGCTCTCCCACTGACGGGTCACGATGTGCAGCTCGCTCCACAGCGACAGCGGCTTCACGGGCTGCCAGGTGACACGCGCGTTCCAGCGATGCCGCGGCTCGCGCGGCAGCCACGTATGCGCGTCCAGGTCCCTCGTCTCGGTGTAGGTATAGTTCACGGCCGCGGTGAGCGTCTCGAGCACGTCAACCTCACTGGTGAATTCGAGTCCCTGACTCCGGGCTCGACCGACGTTTGCGCTGACGACGAACGGCGGCGCGGGGATTATCACGTTCTTGATCAGGTTGGTGAAGGAGTTCTTGAAGAAGGTGGCGTCGAGGCGGATGCGGTTGTTCCACAGCTTCTGCCCGATGCCGGCGTCGAATGAAAAGCTTTCCTCCGGCTTCAGCGCCGGATTCGAGAATCCGGGGAAGAAGAGGTCGTTGAACGTCGGGACGCGGAAGCCCGAGCCGGCGCCGCCGTGAATGCGCGTACCCGTCTCCTTGATCAGGAAGGACAGCGAACCACGCTCGGTGACCGAGCGGCCGAACACGTCGTTGTCCTCCACCCGCACGCCCGCGGCCATGAACAGGCGATCGAAGAACCGAAACTGTTGCTGAAACAACCCCGACACCGTCTCCATCGTCGGTCCAAAGCCGTTGGTGCCCTGAACGTCGGCGGACTCCCAGCGATACTCCAACCCGAACGTGCTCGTTGACCAGTTCCCGACGTGGAAGTGATTGAGCCACTCGATCTCACGACGCTCGACCTTGAAGAGCCCCGAAAAATCGCACGGCGGTCCGAACGTGATGGGCGGGCACGTGAACGGATCGGGGGGATCGATGAACACCTGGCGGTTCCAGTAACGCCCGACCCGCATCTCGCTCTCCCACCACGGCACCGGTCGGGTGTGGGCCGCGAGATTGATGATGACCGTCTCCGTCTCCTGGTGCGTGTTGGGATCGATCGTCGGCACGATCGGCTGCGGGCTGGCCACGAACTCGATCGGCACACCGGTGTCGGTCTTGTTCCATCGCACCGCGAGCGACACCGTCGTGTTGCCCGGCAGCGAGAGCCCGAACCGGCCATTGAGCGAATTCTGATTGGTGCCGTCGTTGATCGTCTGGCCGTTGGACTCGAAGTGGCCCGTCGCGAACGCGTAGTCGAAGATGCCGACCGAGCCGGAAAACCCCGTCGCCGAGCGTAGGATTTCGTAGTTGCCGACCTCCTGGGTCGCCCACAGGCTGAACGGCCCTTTACCCTTGCGGGTGATGATGTTGACCACGCCACCGATCGCGTCGGCGCCGTACAGCGTCGACTGCGGCCCTCGGATGATCTCGATGCGCTCGATGAGCTCGGGAGACAGGTCGGAGAGGTCGACCTGGCCGAGCGTCGGGCTCTTCACGCGCATTCCATCCACGAGCACCTGGACCTGGCTGGGGTTGGCGCCGCGGATCGAGATCGCCGACGTCTTGCCGAAGCTTCCCGAGCGGCGAATGTCCACGCCCGGCGCGCCGCGGAGCGCCTCGTCCACGGTGGGATAGCGCCGCGCGTCGATATCTTCACCCGGAATGACGGTCACCGACGCGCCGAGCTGCTCCGCGGGCGTCTCGACCTTCGTCGCCGTCACGACCACCGGTTCCGTGTGCTTGACCTCTTGCGCTGCCGCCATGCCCGCCGCGAGCACGACCGCGAGCGCCATCGTCACCATCCGGATCATGCGCCACTCCTTTTCTGCGAAAGGGTTGGACGACTCGCTCCGGGCAGGTTTCCTGACTCGTGGATCGTCGCGATCGTCCATGCCTTCCCATCGCGCCACACATCGCAGGCTCGCCTCGCCTGCGGCTGCGGCTCGCACTACGGCGACAGTGGCTCCCCTCGGATCCGGGACCTGGACGACGCTCCCCACTCACAGTGGCGCGACCGTGCCGGTTTCTCACCGGCTTCCCTCGCGCCCGGAGCGCGTGACACGCGAACGACTCGTCGTCTCACCCCCTCTCGTATGCGAGCTGGACCACCGGGCGCCCGCTCGCGCTCTTGTCGACCGTCACACGGCAGCCGAACACGTCCTCCAGCACTCCCTGCTCGAGCACGTCGCCGGGCGCGCCCACACGCGCAACCTCGCCGGCGCGCAACAACAGGAGCCGGTCGGCGAGCTCGGCCGCGAGATTCAGGTCGTGCGAGACGAGCAACACGGTCATGCCGCGCTCGCGGTTGAGCCGGCGCAGCAGCGCCGCCGTCTCGGCCTGATAGCGCAGATCGAGATGGGCCGTCGGCTCGTCCAGCACGAGCAGCCGCGGCTCCTGCGCCAGCGCGCGAGCCAGCAGGGCACGCTGCCGCTCGCCGCCGGAGAGTCGCTCGAGCGGCATCGCCGCGAGGCTCAGCGTTGCGGTCGCGAGCATCGCGTCGCGCGCGGCGGCGGCGTCGCCGGCGTCTTCGAAGAACCGGCGTGGGCCGTGCGGATAGCGGCCCATGAGCACGAGCTGCTCGACGGTGAACGGAAACGGCCGCGGCGCTTCCTGCGGCACCACCGCGACCTCGCGCGCGAGCTCCCACGATCGCAGCGCGCCGATCGGGCGGCCGTCGAGTCGAATCTCGCCACGCTGCGGCGACAGCACGCGCGTGAGCAGTCGCAACAGCGAGGTTTTGCCCGCGCTGTTCGGCCCGATCACGCCGAAGATCTCGCCGCGCTCGATCGCGAACGACAGGCCCGGAAAGGCGAAGGCGCGCGTCCGAGGGTCGGCGGCGCGCGCGTAGGCGAAGGCCACGTGGTCGAACTCGATGAGCGGCGTCAGACCGGCCGGCTCCGCGCGCGCAGGACCCACACGAAGAACGGCGCGCCGCAGAACGCCGTGATGACTCCGACCGAGAGCTCCGCGGGCGCCACCACGTTGCGCGCCAGCGTATCGGCGGCCAGCAGAAACGTCGCGCCCGCCACCGCGCAGGTCGGGACGAGGAAGCGATTGTCCTGCCCCACGAGACCGCGCAGGACGTGCGGCACGATCAGACCGACGAAGCCGATCGGTCCCGTGAACGCCACGACGGTGCCCGTCAACAGCGCCGCCGCCACGAAGACGCGCCGCTTGAGCCGCTCGGCGTCGATCCCGAGCTGGCTCGCCGCCTCCTCGCCGAGCGCGAGCAGATTCAGCTCGCGCGCGTGACGCAGGATCAGCCACACGCCGGCGCCGGTCAGCGCGGCGAACAGCGCGAGCGAGCTCGGCGGAATCGGCGCGAGATTGCCGAGGAGCCAGTGAATCACGCCGCTCAGGCGATTGAAGTCGACGAGCGAGATGATCACGGTGATCGCGGCGGAGAAGAAGATGCCCACGATGACGCCGGCGAGCAGCAGCGTCTGGATGGCGAGCCCCCCCGGCGCGGTGGCGACGAGATACACGATGGCCGCGGAGAGCAGCGCCCCGGCGAACGCGAACACGGCCACACCGAGCGCGGCCACGAGGCCGGTCTCGAAACCGAGGATCTGCGCCAGCACGACGCCGAACGCGGCGCCGCTCGACACGCCGAGCACCGACGGCTCGGCGAGTGGGTTCCGCGTGAGCGCCTGGAAGCCGACGCCGGCCACCGCCAGCGCGGCGCCGGCCAGTGCCGCCACCGCCACGCGCGGCAGTCGCAGGCTCAGGGTCACGATCGCCTCCACCGACGACGTCTCCGCCCGGCCGGTCAGGGCGCGCGCGACCGCTCCGGGCGAGAGCCCGGCGCTCCCGACGAAGAGCGCCGTGAGGCCGATCGCGAGCAGGACGACGCCCAGCGCCGACAGCGCGGTGGCGAGCCTTCGCGCGTCGGTCATCGAAAGGCCTCGGGATGAATCATGCGCGCGAGAATCTCGAGGCCCTCGGGCACCCGCGGCCCATAGCGATGCAGGATCGAGAGATCGACCGAGTAGAGCCGGCCGGCGCGGATGGCCGGCACGCTCGTGAGCGCCTGCCATTTCTCCGGCGCCGCGCGCCCCGCCGTCGAGGCCCCGCTGGAATGATCGGCCAGCACGATGACCTCGGGCGCCCGCGCCACGGCCGCCTCGATGCTGAAGCGCACGTAGCTCACCGGCTCTGCCGCCGTGATCGAGCGGCCACCGGCCAGCTCGATCATCTCGGTCAGGTGCGAATCGCGGCCGGGGACGAGAAGCGGATCGGGCCAGAGCACGTAGAGCACCCGCGGCACCGGCCGCGCGCCCACCGTGGCGCGCACGGCTTCGATGCGCCGCTGGATGCCAGCCACGAGCGGGGCGACCGCGTCCCGGCGCGCGGTCAGCTCGCCCACGCGCGAAATGAGATCGTACATCTCCGCCACGCGGCGCGCGTGAACGACGTAGACGGGAATGCCCAGACGCCGCAGCTGCAAGAACGTTTCCTCACGATTGCCCTCGTCGGTGCCGACCACGAGGTCCGGCTTGAGCGCGACGATGGTCTCGAGGCTCGGGTTGATCATGCCGCCCACGTGCGGCTTGGCGCGCGCGGCCGGCGGCCAGTCGCAGAAATCGCTCACGCCCACGAGCCGCGCGTCACCGCCGAGCGCGAACGCCGTCTCGGTGACGCTCGGCACGAGCGAGACGATTCGTGTCGGCGGCGCGGCCAGCGTGATGTCGCGCCCGAGCATGTCCCGCAGCACCAGCGCGTGAGCCGGCGACGTCAGCGCCAGGCTCAGGAGCGCCGCCGCCGCCACGCGGATCACGCGGTCACCGCGCCGAGCGGACAACGCGCCAGCCGCGCGAGCGCGTCCAGATCGAGCGCGGCCGCCACGCGATCCGCCAGGCGATCGTAGCGACCGGCCAGCGCATCGGCGCCCCAGTGCGGATCCGGCACACCGCCGCGGCGAGAAACGGCGGCGGTCAAGAGCGCGCGCCGTAGCACACCGCTCCCGAAGCAGCCGTGCAGATACGTGCCGATGACGCTGCCGACGCGGGTGCCATCCACGCCGGCCGAGCCATCGCCGAGCGCCGGGACAGCAAAGACCGGCGTGCCGCCATGCGCGGTCGTGCGTCCGCAGTGGATCTCGTAGCCGTCGAGCGTCGCCCCGGCCGCCGCATGCAGCGGACCGCCGGCCAGCACGGTGCCGTGCACGCGCCGCGTGGTCTTGTCCCGTGCGAACGTGGTCACGACCGGTAGCAGGCCGAGCCCGGCGACCGAGGCGCCGTCGGACTCGACGCCGTCGGGATCGTCCAGACGCTCACCGAGCATCTGGTATCCGCCGCAGACGCCGATCACGACGCGGCCCTCGCGCGCGGCGCGCACAATCGCGGCGTCGAGTCTCCGCTCGCGCAGCCACGCGAGATCGCCGATCGTCGTCTTGCTGCCCGGCAGCACGATCACGTCGGCGGCATCGATCGCCTCCGGCCGCGTGACGAACCGCACGACAACGCCGGGCTCGGCCGCCAGCGCCTCGAGATCGTCGAAGTTCGCAATGCGCGGCAGCCGCGGCACGACGACGACCACGCGGGCGCCAGCGCCGGGCTCGCCCCACGCGTCGTCGAGGTCGAGCGAGTCTTCGTCGGGCACGGGCGCGGCGCCGAGATGTGGCACGACGCCGAGAACCGGCACGCCCGTGCGAGCGGTGAGGAGCTCGAGCCCGCGACCCAGAACGCTCGCATCGCCTCGCAAGCGGTTGACGACGAGCGCCGCGACCCGTGCACGATCCGCGGGCGCGAGCAGCGCGAGCGTCCCGACGAGCGCGGCGAAGACGCCGCCACGGTCGATGTCCCCGACGAGGACGACGGGCGCCTCGGCGGCGGCCGCCACACGCATGTTCGCGAGGTCGGTGTCGAGGTTGATCTCCGCGGGACTGCCGGCGCCCTCGATCACCACGAGATCGTGCGCCGAGCGCAGCCGCTCGAGACTCTCGACGACGGCCGGCCACAGCGTCGGGGTCAGCCGCTCGTAGCCGCGCCAGTCCAGCGTCGCGATCGCACGGCCGCGGACCACCACCTGCGAGCGATCGTCGCGCTCCGGCTTGAGAAGGATCGGATTCATGTCGACCGTCGGCTCGAGGCCCGCGGCAGCCGCCTGCATCGCCTGGGCCCGGCCGATCTCGCCGCCATCCACCGTGACCGCCGCGTTGAGCGACATGTTCTGCGCCTTGAACGGTGCGACACGGTAACCTGCGCGCGCGAAGATGCGGCAGAACGCGGCGACGAGGAGGCTCTTGCCGACACCCGAGGCCGTTCCCTGCACCATCAGGCACGGCGCCGACGTCATCGTCGCGCCGCCACGCAGGCGTCGACGAATCCGACGGCGAGCGCCGGATTCGACGCGAAGTGCAGGTGCACGTAGCTCATCAGCGCACTGCCGACGAGATACCCCTCGGCGCGCGGGGCACCGGCGGGCGCCGTCACGGTGTAGGCGCGCGGCACGCTCGCGGGAACCGGCGACAGGCGCGAGAAGTGAAACTCCTGGCCCCGCGCGACGCCACCCGACGGCCCCAGCGGGGTGTGCGCCGTCAGCGTGACGTCGACGTAGCCGAGTGACATGCGCGGCGGGCGCAGCGTGACCCGCGCAGGCAGGAGGCCAACCATTTCGTGGACGTCACCGTCGGCATCTTCGAGCGATTCGGCGAAATACATCAACCCGCCGCACTCCGCGTAGACGGGCCGGCCGTCGTCGAGCACGAGGCGACGCAGAGCCTTGCGCACCGCCGCATTGTCGGCGAGCCGGTGCGCGTAGAGCTCCGGATAGCCGCCGCCGAAGTAAAAGCCGTCCACGTCGGGAGGCTCGTCATCGGCGACCGGGCTCCAGTCGACGAGCTCGGCTCCCGCTGCGCGGAGGAGATCGAGGTTTTCCGCGTAATAGAACTGAAAGGCGCGATCGCGGGCGATGCCGATCGTCGCGCGCGGTGCCCGCACCGATAGCGGCCTCGCGGCCAGGCGCCGCGACGGTGCGAGCGCGAGCAACCGGTCCAGGTCGACGCCGCGCTCGACGGCGTCGACCATGCGCGAAAGCCGCGCGTCGTCGACCTCACCCTCGACGGCGGTAACGAGGCCGAGGTGACGCTCCGCCATCGCCCACACCTGCGGATCGCTGGCGATGGCGCCCAGCGGCACGGCCCGGCACGCAGTGCCGATCGCGTCCTTCACCATGCGGGCGTGCGCCTCGCCCGCGACGCGGTTCACGATCACGCCGCCGACCGTCAGCGCCGGGTCGAATCGCTCGAAGCCGAATACGACCGCGGCCGCGCTGCGCGCCTGCGCACGCGCATCGACCACGAGCACCACGGGCGCATCCAGCCACCTGGCGACCTCCGCCGTGGAGCCGGCCTCGCTCGTGCCGTCGAGACCGTCGAAGCAGCCCATCACGCCCTCGACGATCGCGACGTCGGCGTCCGCCGCGTGTCGCGCAACGGTGGCGAGCACGGCGTCTCGACCACACATCCACCCGTCGAGGTTGTACGAGGCGCGGCCACTGGCCAGCGCGTGCAGACCCGTATCGATGAAGTCGGGGCCCACCTTGAACGCCTGCACGACGAGCCCGCGGCGGCGAAGCGCGGCGAGCAATCCGAGCGTGATCGACGTCTTGCCCACCCCGCTGGCCGTGCCCGCCACCACCAGGACGCGCGTCATGCCGGACCGTCCACACCGGCGGACTTGAACGTCGCCATCTCGGTGTACACGCGCGCCGCGGCGCGCGCGAGGTGCACGAACAGCGCCGCGCCCGTGCCTTCGCCGAGCCGAAGCCCGAGATCGAGATACGGCACCAGACCGAGATGGCCGAGTGCCAGGTCGTGTCCGGGCTCGGCCGAGCGATGTGACGCGAACATCGCGTGGACCGATGAGGGCGCGATGGTCGCGGCGATCAGTGCGGCGGCGCCGGCGATGAAGCCATCGAGCGCCACCGGCACGCGGCGAGCCGCGCCGGCGAGGATCACGCCGACGAGCCCGCCGATCTCGAAGCCGCCAACCTTCGCGAGCACGTCGACGCCGTCGCGCGGATCGGGTCGATTCACCGACAGCGCGCGCCGCACGGCGTCCACCTTGCGTCGCCATCCCGCATCGTCGACGCCCGTCCCTCGCCCGGTCACGGCCTCGGCGGCGCCGCCGGTCAACGCGGCGGTGATCGCGCTGGCCGTCGTGGTGTTGCCGATTCCCATGTCGCCCGTGGCGAGCAGATCGGCGCCGGCATCGACGGCCTGCCACGCGAGCCGCGCGCCCCGCTCGATCGCGGCCTCGGCGCGCTCGCGCGTCATCGCGGGCCCGCGCGCGATGTTGGCCGTGCCCGCCCCGAGCGAGCATCGGATCAGCGCGTCGGACTCGCTCACCCGACCGGCGACGCCGAAGTCCGCGACGACGACACGCGCGCCGCAATCGCGCGCGAGGACGTTCACCGCAGCGCCGCCGCGGAGGAAATTCTCGACCATCTGGGCGGTGACCGACTGCGGATACGCGCTCACGCCTTCGGCCACCACGCCATGGTCCGCAGCGAACGTGAAGATCACGGGCTGCGCCACGCGCGGCGGCGCCCCGGTCAGCGCAACCAGCCGCGCCGCGAGCTCTTCGAGACGGCCGAGGCTGCCAGGCGGCTTCGTGAGCGTGTCCAGGTGGCGCCGGGCCTCGCCCGCGGCGTGCGCGGATGGCGTCGCGATCGCGTCTTGGAGCGCAGCGATGGTGATCACGCGGGGACGTCCTTCACGGTGACCGGAATGCCGGCGACCATCAAGACGACGCGGTCGACGGCCGCCGCGACACGCTGGTTGACCGCGCCGAGCAGGTCGCGGAAGTGCCGGCCGTCGTCGGTGGCGGGATGCACGCCCAGGCCGACCTCGTTAGACACCAGCGTCAGGTCCGCGGGAGGCTGCGCAAGCAGGGCGGCAAGCTCGTCCGCCTGCTTGAGCACATGCTCGTCCGGGTCGCCCCGCAGCATCAGATTCGCAACCCAGACCGTGAGGCAATCGACGAGCACGGCGTCGGCGCCCGCGCTCGCCTCACGCAGGCGCGCCACAAGATCGCAGGGCTCCTCGACCGTACGCCAGTGAGGCGGGCGCTCCGCGCGATGCCGCTCGATACGCTCGCGCATCTCGCGGTCGCCGGCGAGCGCGGTCGCCAGGAAGACGACGCGCGCCTGCCCCGATTGAGCATCGAGCGCGAAACGGCTCTTGCCGCTGCGCGCGCCGCCGAGCACGAGAGTCGTCGAAGCCACGCCCGGGTCCTCCCGCGAAGACCGAGTCGATTAGTGCGCGCGCGGGCAGGTCTCCTGGCTCTCGGATCGTCCTACTCCCCGCGCCTTCCCGGCCTCGTGGCCAGTGGCTCGTGCGGGTTTCGTCCCCGATCACAGTGACGGGGTCGCGGCGGATTCGCACCGCCTTCCCTGGGCCCTCGCGGGCGCCCGGGCGCGAACAACGGCGGAACGGTATCAGATGACCGGCCGCCGCCGCAACCGCCCGGGCCGATGCCCTACGCCGCGCGGCGCGCGGGAGCCTTGCGGCGCTTCGCCGCCGTCCTCGCCTGGCGCGAGAGCGCGGTGCGCGACGCCGTTCGCCGGGGCTGACGCTTGAGCGCCCGGAGCGTTGCCCGCGAGCGGCGCGGCGACGTCCGGCGGCGGCCTCGCCGTCCCGCGCGATATGCGGAGGCCGCGCTCCGGCGCGTGGACTTCTTGCCCTTGCGCGGGGGCGGCAGCGCGACGCCGGCGCGGCGCGCCTTGGACAGGCCGATGGCGATCGCCTGCTTGGTGGACCGTGCGCCGTGCTTGCCTTCGCGCACGTGATGGATTTCCTCGCGCACGAACTCGCCGGCCTGGGTGCTGGGACGCTTGCCCTCGCGTCGATCGCGCCGGGCCCGCTCGAGTGTTCTTTTCTCAGGCATGCTGCACCTCCGGCAGGGCGGCGGTGCGAGCAGTGTGCCAGCGACTACGCTTTCTTCGCCGACTCCTTGTCCTTTTCTGCGTACGAGACGGCGAGGCCCGCGCCGGCGTCCGCCTGGATGCCATACGGCGGGATCGGGTAGCGCAATCCATTCCGGTCGAGCGCGGCGAGTCCTTCGATGACCTTCGGCAGAAACCGCGGCGGAATGGCCATGAGCAGCTCGTCGTCGGCGACGCCGCCATAGCGACGCTCGGCGTAACACGGGATCGTGAGTGCCGGCTCCCCGGTCTTGAGCGCCTTGCCCCACGAGTCCGCGCATGCCGACTCCCCCACGGACGTGAACGACATCTTGCGATACCCCGTCCACTGCAGGCCGTTGATGAAGAAGATCATCTGGCCCGGGGTGCCGTAGATCAGGCAGATGTCCGGCGGATTCAGACGGCCCGACGTGAGCGGAGCGACCGCCATCGCGCGATACCGTCCGTGCGGCACGCAGTCCATCGCGTGCTGATGCGCGCTCGCGTCCTCGATGGTCTGAAACCACACGCCGGCCATCCGCCGGCCCGAGAGCCACTCGTCGTCTTGCGGATGCAGCCCGATGACGGCGCCGCACTGCGCGCCGATCAGGTCCGCCATCGTGATCCCGACCGTCCAGCCGAGCTGACGTGCCTGCGCCACGATCTGGTCCGTGGTGTGCCGCGCCTTGGGGCGCCGAATCTTCGGGATGGCCTCCATGGCCTCCACCGTCTCGAATAGCTTCATCCCGATGGGGATCGAGCGCAGACGGAGATATCGATTGAGGCCGTCGACGATCGCCTGCCAGTCGTAGGTGTCCGTACTCATCACGTCCTCCGCGGGGGTCATGATACCGTCGTGTCGTGGCAACGGAGACGTTCCGTTACCCGCGGCGGTTCAAGGCCATGACCGCCGTCTCCGGCGTCGTCTTCGCGGCCCTCGCCGTCATCCTGCTGAAGTGGCTGGACCTCGGTCCGGTTTGCCATCCCGAGCTGTTCGCGGCGATCATGCTGACGGTGTTCGTCTCGCTCGCGTGGTGCGTGACGATGTTTCGGCGCGCCGACGACGAGGCCACGCTCGACGAGTCGAGCATCGCCTATCGCGTGCCGGGGCGCGCGACGCTGATCATGT
>Ga0114129_10013752_pt1 | contig 11536 bp, 5 predicted proteins | sample RhiMetdeltSRZDD1_FD_80071 | JGI IMG/M metagenome (GOLD analysis project Ga0114129, IMG submission 80071) | Populus rhizosphere microbial communities from Tennessee, USA - Rhizosphere MetaG P. deltoides SRZDD1 (version 2) (version 2) | ecosystem: Host-associated > Plants > Roots > Rhizosphere >... | reverse complement strand
GGGAAGACGGCGCGGTCGACGGCCTGTGCGTGCTCCTCGTCGCAGAGGATGAAGCCCGCCCGCGGGCCGGCCAGCGTCTTGTGGGTCGTCGAGGTGACGAAGTGCGCGTGCTCGACGGGGTTCGGATGCATCCCCGCAGCCACGAGCCCTGCGAAGTGGGCCATGTCACAGACCAGCAGCGCGTCGACCTCGTCGGCGATCTCGCGGAACTTATCCGTCTCGACCGTCCGCGGATAGGCCGAGCCGCCGCACACGATCAGCTTCGGCCGGCTCTCCTTGGCGAGCCGGAGCACATCGTCGTAGTCGACCATGTTCGTCTCGCGGGAGACGCCGTAGTGGACGATGTTGTAGAGGCGGCCCGAGAAGTTGACCTTGAGCCCGTGCGTGAGGTGGCCGCCGTGCGCGAGCTCCAGCGAAAGGATCGTCTCGCCCGGCTGCAGCACAGCCATGTAGACCGCCATGTTCGTCTGCGCTCCGGCGTGAGGCTGCACGTTCGCGTGCTCCGCGCCGAACAGCTCCTTCGCCCGGTCGATGGCGAGCTGTTCGATCTCGTCGACCACCTCGCAGCCGCCGTAGTAGCGCCGGCCGGGATATCCCTCCGCGTACTTGTTCGTCGGCACGCTGCCGACCGCCTCGAGAACGCTCGGCCAGGTGAAGTTCTCGGAGGCGATCAGTTCGATCTGACCACGCTGGCGCTCGAGCTCTAGTCCGAGCAACCCGGCGATGTCGGGGTCGATCTCGGCGAGCCCGGCGGTCTTCAGGTGCTGGAACGTCTCCTGGGCGACTGCCATCGACGACCATCGTAACTTCCCGCACCGGCCGGAACTGGTTATTCTCGCCGCGGCTTTTCCCATTCGTGATTGGGGAAAGGGGTCGCGACAAGTGAGGGACGGCAGGTGAGCAGGTTGTGGGTCGGACTGGTGGCAGCCGGTCTCGTCGTCCTGCTCAGCACGGGCGGCACCAACAGGGGAGAACAACGAACCGAGCCGATCGTCCGGCTTACGGCGGCGACAGCGCAGACAGTAGACCTCCGGCAAGCCCCTGCACCCGTCCGAACGCATCCACAGCGGGCCCGCAGGTTCGAGCGCAAGACGCTGCTCGTCAAGTTCAAGCAGGGCGTCTCGCCCGGGCAGCGACAGGCCGCGCTCGCGGCGGCGGATTCGACGGCCCGCGCCAATGTGAAGGGGACGGGCTTCGTGCTCGCAGCCGTGAGCAACACGGCAAAGGCGCGCGCGACCCTCGGGCGCGATCCCCGCGTGGCCGCTGTCGAGCTCAACTACGTGCGCTACGCGCTCGCGACGCCGAACGACCCGCGCTTCGGGACGGACCAGCAGTACCTCCTGCCGCTGAGGCTCCCCTCCGCGTGGGACGTGACGCGCGGGTCGACCAACGTGAAGATCGCAATCGTCGACAGCGGCGTCGACCTCGACCACCCTGAACTGGCCGACCGAATCCTCCCCGGTTACGACTTCGTCAACCGCGACGCAGTCGCTCAGGACGACGAAGGCCACGGCACGATGGTGGCCGGGCTCGCCGCGGCCGACACGAACAACGGGATCGGGATCGCGGGGGCTGCGTGGAACGCCTCGATCCTTCCGATCAAGGTCCTCGACGGCACCGGCGCCGGCAGCGACTTCGACGTCGCGAATGGAATTACGTGGGCGGCCGACAGCGGCGCGCAGGTGATCAACCTCTCGCTCGGCGGCCCCTGGAGCAGCCAGACCCTGTACGACGCCGTCCAGTACGCCCGGAGCAAGGGCACGGTCGTCGTCGCCGCCGCGGGCAACGATGGCGCTCCGCAGGTGTCGTATCCAGCGGCCTACGCCGACCTCGCGGTCGGTGCGACGGACGGAGCCGGCGACGCCGCGTGGTTTTCGAACTCGGGCTACTGGGTCGATGTCGCTGCGCCCGGCATCGACGTCACGTCGACCGCGCTCGCCGACGGGCCGGTCGAGTCGTACGCGAAGGGCTCCGGGACGTCGTTCTCGTCGCCGATCGTCGCCGGCATCACGGCGCTCGTCCGATCGCAGCATCCCGAGTGGGGCCCGGCGCAGGTCGTAAAGCAGGTGCTGCGCGCCTGGGACCGCGGGCCGCGGGGCCTCGATCCGTACTACGGCTTCGGGCTAGTCGACGCCGCTGCAGCGCTCGGTGGTACGGGCCAGGCACCTGCAGCGCAACCCGGCGGCGACCCGAACGAGCCAAACGGCGCTACCAGGCGGGCGACGACCGTGGCGACGTCGGCGGCCGGAACGATCTCGCCGGAAGGCGACCACGACGTCTACGCGGTCGACGTCTCGCAACCGAAGTGGTTCAGCGCGACGGTGACGCCCCAGGCCTTGTCGCCGACGCTGCGCGCAAGCGAGGTCGATCCGCAAATCGAGGGGATCGGCCCGGGCGGTGAGCGGCTACGTCTCGGGTCGGGCGTCGAGAACACGGTCGGGCGACGCGAGGCGCTCCTCCTGCCGGCGGCCGTCGCCGGACGCTACTACCTGGACGTCTCGAGCCAGGCATCCGGGCGCGGCTCCTACGCGGTCGCCATCGCCGATGCAAACGCGCCGGCCCTCTTCGACGCCGAGCAGTGGCGGAGCTTTCCCGGCGTCAGCTTTCTGAGGGACCTTGCCCTTGCGGACGTCACCGGTGACGGGCGCAAGGACGCCCTCTCCGCCGTCGACGACAAGCTGATGCTGCTGCCGCAGTTGCCGTCGGGCCGTTTCGGGGAGCCGCAGTGGTTCCCGATCGACCAGAGCTGGTCATACGGGATTTCGACGGGAGATCTCAACGGAGACGGGGCCGTCGACGTCGCCGTCGCAACGATGGCCGGCCCGCAGATCTTCTACGCGACAGGAGGCTCGCTCTCTACCGGGCCGGTGCTCTCGCAGCCCTCGCCGCCGCGGGACGTCGTCGTCGCCGACATGGACGGCGACGGCCTACGCGACGTCGTCACGATCGGAGACGACACCTCCGTCCGGATCTTCCACAACGGCGGCGGCGGGTTCACCGGGGCAGTGGTCACCGGCTCCGCCGAGTATCACCTCGCGGTCGGTGACCTGAGCGGCGACGGGCGGCCTGACATCGCCGGGTGCGCATCCGGTTTCGCCGGCATCGACGTCTTCGTCCAGGGCAGCTCGGGCGGCTTCACGAAGCGACGGTACGACGCGTGGTGCGGCGATGAGCTCGTCGCCGCAGACATGACCGGCGACGGCCGCACCGACCTCGTCACCAACGGCATCCGCACGCAGGTGTTCGCGCAGACGAGCTCAGGGACGCTGGCCGACCCCGATACGTACTCCGGGCTCAGCGAGGGCGAGCTCGCGGCAGGGGACCTCAACGCCGACGGCCGGACCGACCTCGTCGAGATCGCGCACAACTCGTGCTACTTCCGGCAGCTGAGCCAGCTCGCGAACGGCTTCTTGGCCCTGGCGACCGAGGACTGCCGCGCGAAGTACTGGAACGGCCCAATGGCGATCGGCGATGTGACGGGCGACGGCAAGGCCGACGTGGTCCTCGCGCAGAACGGCGGGACGCTGGTGACGTTCCCGCAGGCCGCGTCGAGCGCTCCCCGGCCGCCGGAGCCGGGCGAGTTCTGGGTCGAGAACACCACTCCAGCCGACTTCTCGCTCGACGTCCCCGCGGCGACCGACCCTGTCCTCGACTTCGGCAGCGACCTCGCCATGCACGACGGCGCGAGCCTCATCAGCGGGTTGACCGGTCGTGAAGCTCCTACCGGTCCCGCGTATGACCATTCGACGCTCTCGACGACCGTCCGGCCGGCGACCGGCCTTGCGCCGGGAACGCCGTACCTCCTCGCCCAGGGGCCCCAGTACTACAACACCGAGGCTCCCCGAATCTCGAACGCCGTCTTCAGCTTCAGGTTTGCGACCGCGGGAGCGCCAGACACAAGCGTTCCGAACACCACGCTGATCGGCGATCCGGCGTACTGGACCTCCAAGGCAAGCCCGGTCTTCACGTTCACCGCGTCGAAGGTCGGGGCGATGTTCGAATGCTCGCTCGACGCCGGGGACTTCTACCCGTGCACCTCACCCCGAGCGTACGACAGCCTCGACGCCGGCTCCCACACCTTCCGCGTTCGCGCGCTCGACGTCGCCGGGCGGACGGACCCGTCACCGGCGTCGACAACCTGGACCGTTCCGGCCTCTACCCCCGGTGTCCCCGACAACGATGCATTTGCCGACGCGGTCGCCCTCCGCACGTCGAGCGGCACCTTCAGCACGAACAACACCGGCGCGAGCAAGGAGCCAGGCGAGCCGAACCACGCAGGCAACGCAGGCGGCCACTCCGTCTGGTTCCGCTGGCAGGCGCCGCGCGCCGGAACCGTGACGATGGAGACCGGGGGCCCGTCGATCGACACTCTCCTCGCGGTCTACACAGGGTCGAGCATCGGCTCGCTGACGCGCGTCGCCAGCAGCGACGACGTCCCTGGAGCGACCACCAGCAAGGTCACCTTCTCGGCGACGGCCGGGACGACGTACCGGATCGCGCTCGACGGCAAGAACGGCGCCACCGGTTACATCTCCTTCAGCTACAGCGCGACTCTCGGCGCGCCGCCGAACGACAATTTCGCGAACCGTGAGGCGCTCAGCGGCGGATCGGGAACGGTCTACGCCTCGAACGTCGGCGCGACCGCCGAGGCGGGCGAGCCGGGCTCGGAGTCCTACCCGCAGCCGATGTCGATCTGGTACCGCTGGACGGCGCCGCGGAGCGGCCTCTTCAGTTTCGATGTCAACGGGAGTGTGACCGGCTACTCATTCGACCTCTACACCGGCTCGAGCCTCTCGTCGCTCACGCCGGCGGGCGTGAAGGTGGGCGGCGGTCGATCGGGCCAGATCTACCTCGTCGCGACGTCGGGCGTGCCATATGTGATCCGCGTCGACGACCAGTACAACCCCGGCGACTGGATCCTGAACTGGAGCGACGGCACTTCGCCGGGCGGCGCGGACGGAACCCCGCCGGTCAGCCCGACCGTCTCGAGCACGTCGTCCGGGTGGTCGAACGACAACACGGTCGACGTGACGTGGAGCGGCGCATCCGACGACGGTAGCGGCGTCGACGGCTACTCCTACGAATGGTCGCAGGGCGCCGCAACGGTGCCGGACGCGGTCAAGGACGCCGAGGAGACGGCCACGGGAACGACGAGCCCACCGCTCGCCGACGGCCAGTGGTGGTTCCACCTGAGGACGGTGGACAACGCCGGCAACTGGAGCTCGGCAGTCCACCTGGGGCCGTTCAAGATCGACACCGCGCCACCTGCGAGTCCGGCGGTCTCCAGCACCAGCCACACGGCTGCCGTCTGGTCGAGCGACGCGACCGTCGACGTCGCCTGGTCGGGAGCCTCCGACACCGCCAGCGGTGTCGACGGCTACTCGTGGCAGTGGTCCCAGAGCAGCGGGACGGTGCCCGATCAGACGAAGGACGGCTCCGTCTCGGCGGCGACCAGCCCGACACTCGCCGAAGGCTCCTGGTGGTTCCATCACCGCACCGTCGATGCCGCCGGCAACTGGAGCGACACCGTGCACCTGGGGCCGTTCCAGATCGACACGGCGGCGCCGGGGAATCCCGCGCTCTCGAGCACACACCCGTCGGACTGGTCGTCCGACCGCAGCGTTGTCGCCGCGTGGAGCGGAGCGACGGACACGGCCAGCGGCGTCTCGGGGTACTCGATCGAATGGTCGCCAAGCTCGACCACGTCCCCTGACCAGACCCAGGACACGGCGGCGACGACGTCGACAAGCCCGGCGCTCCCTGACGGCACCTGGTGGTTCCACCTCCGCACACGTGACAGCGCCGGCAACTGGTCGCAGGCGGTTCACCTCGGCCCGTTCAGGATCGACGGCACGCAGCCGTCGAACCCAACGGTCTCGAGCCCGAGCCACGCCGTCGACACGTGGTCGAACGACCCGACGGTCGAGCTTGCATGGACCGGTCAGGGTGACGTTTCGAGCGGCGTCGACGGTTTCTCGTACGCGTGGTCCCAACAAGCTGACACCGACCCCGGCACGGCGAAGACGGTGGAAGAGACGGCGACCGGGACGACGAGCCCGTCGCTTCCCGACGGCTCGTGGTGGTTCCATCTACGCACGCGCGACAACGCGGGCAACTGGTCTCCGTCCGTCCATCTCGGCCCATTCAAGATCGACGCGACACCGCCCTCGAACCCTACGCTGTCGAGCCCTTCTCACACGGTCGACGCCTGGTCTTCGCAGCCGACCGTCGTCGTCATGTGGAGCGGCGCCGGAGACGTTGACGGCTACTCGTACGAATGGTCGGCGAGCTCGGGCACACAGCCGGATACGGCCAAAGACGCCGAGGAGACCACCACGAGCCTGTCCTCGGTCCGTGCGGATGGTTCCTGGTGGTTCCACGTGCGCGCCGTCGACATCGGCGGGAGCTGGAGCGGAACGTCCCACATCGGCCCGTTCCGGATCGACACGACGCCGCCCGGCACGGCAATCGTCTCCGGTCCGCCGGCGGAAACCGCCGACAGCTCCGCGACCTTCGTCCTCTCCGCCGACGAGCCTGCGACCTTCTCGTGCTCCCTCGACGGGGCCGACGACGCCGACTGCGCGTCGAGTGTTACGTATGCGGCGCTCGCGCTCGGGCCGCACATCTTCCGGGTCACGGCCTCGGACCGTGCCGGCAATGCCGATCCGACGCCTGCCGAGCACCGGTGGCAGGTCGTCGCGACGCCGCCGCCTCCTCCCACGCCACCGCCTCCTCCCACGCCACCGCCGCCTGCTCCGCCACCGCCGCCTCCCGCGCCGCCTCCGGCTTCTCCCCCGCCACCGCCGCCGGCACCGCTCCGCCCGCCGGCGGTGTGCCGCGTCCCGCGCGTGACGGGAAAAACGCTGCCGGCAGCGCGACGGGCGCTCGTCGCTCGCCACTGCCGGGTCGGGGCGCTCCGCTACGTCTGGTCACGGGCCGTCCCGCGCGGTCGTGTCGTCTCCCAGCGCCCGCGGCCGGGCGTGCGGCTTCTCAGCGGCGCCAAGGTGGCGCTCGTCCTCAGCCGCGGATCGAAGCGCTAGTCCTGGCCGAGTCGCGCGAGCACGTCTTCGGAAGGCGCCGCGCCTTCGCGCAGCACGCGCGGCTCGTCGCCGGTGAGATCGATCACGGTCGAGGGCGTGCCCGGCAGCTCGCCCACGTCGACCACCGCGGCGCAGCCTTCGAGCAGCTCCCGCGGAATCTCGTCTACGTTCGCCGGATCCGGTCCTCCCGGCAGGTTCGCGCTCGTCGCCATCACGGCGCCGATGCGTGCGACCACGGCGTCGGCCGGTGCCGGCAGTTCCGGCACCCGCACCCCGATCGCGTCCGGATTTGTCCCCGCCAACCAGCGGAACCGCCTCGCCGGGTTCGGAACGACGAGGGTGTACGGCCCGGGCAGCAGCTCCCGCAGCATCGGGCCGAGGCGGCTGCGCAGCTCGGGCAGGCACTCGAGCAGCATGTCGACGTCGCTCGCGAGCAGCGCGCTCGGCTGCGCAGGCTCGCGGCCCTTGAGGGCGTAGGCGAGGCGCACCGGCCGCTCGCCGTACGGGCTCGCGCAGAGGCCGTAGACGGTGTCCGTCGGGAGGATCACCGGCCTGCCCGCCCGAAGCGCGTCGAGAGTCTGGTCGATTCCGACCGTCCCGATGCTCAGCCGCCCCACCGTCCCTCGATCACCCGGTCGCGCCCGGCGAGGTCGGCTGAGACTCGCACGTCGCCGTAGCCGAGCTCCCGGAGTACGCCGGTCACCCGCTGCGCCTGGTTCTCGGCGATCTCCAGCACCACCCATCCGCCGGGACGCAGCGCGTCGGTCGCGGCTCGCGCGACGGCCTCGGTGGCGCCGTGGGCGACCAGCGCGATGCGCGGCTCCCAGTCGCGCACCTCCGGCTGGAGAGTGCCGATGTCCTCGGGCTCGATGTACGGCGGGTTCGAGACGACGAGGTCGAACTCGTGCTCACCGAGGCCTTCGGTGAGGTCCTGCTCGACCAGGCGGACGCGGCCGTTGATGCCGAGCAGTTCGAGGTTCTCGCGCGCGAGCGCGAGCGCGTCCTCGGAGACGTCGATGGCGGTCACCTGCGCGCGGGGGTGCTCGTCGACGATCGCGAGCGCAATCGCGCCCGTGCCGGTGCCGACGTCGAGAACGGCGGGCTCCTTCACGCCGTTCAGATGCTCGAGCGCCCGCTCGACGACCATCTCCGTCTCAGGCCGCGGGACCAGGGCCCGCTTGTCGGTCTTCAGCGTCAGGCGCCGGAAGCCCCAGTGGCCGAGGATGTACGCGAGCGGCTCGCGGCGCGCCCGCCGCTGCAGGAGCTGTTCGAAGGCCTCGCGCGACTCCGGCGCCAGCTCCCGCTGCAGCTCCATGTAGAGCAGCGCGCGGGCGCAGTCGTCGCAGGCGCGCGCGAGCAGGAGCTCGGATTCAAGGCGCGCGGTATCGATGCCCGCTTCCGCGAGCACGTGCGTGCCGTGCGCGAGCGCCTCACCGACGGTCATCTCAAACTGCTGCGGCTTCCAGAGCCTGGCGCCGCTCTTCGGCGGCCAGCGCCTCCGTAAACTCGTCGAGCTCGCCTTCGAGGGCCCTGTCGAGGTTGTGCACGGTCAGCTTTACGCGATGGTCGGTGACGCGGTTCTCCGGAAAGTTGTAGGTGCGGATCTTCTCCGCGCGCTCGCCGGACCCGATCTGAGAGCGCCGGGTCGCGGCCTGCTCGGCTGCCTGCCGCTCGCGCTCGAGCTCGTACAGCCGCGCGCGCAGCACCCGTAGCGCCTTCGTCTTGTTCTGGAGCTGGGACTTCTCGTCCTGCATCGCAACTTTTTCTCCCGTCGGCAAGTGGGTGATCCGCACGGCCGAGTCGGTCGTGTTGACGCTCTGGCCGCCCGGCCCCGTCGAGCGGTAGACGTCGATCTTGAGGTCGTTGTCGTTGATCTCGATGTCCACGTCCTCGGCCTCGGGCATCACCGCCACGGTCGCGGTCGATGTGTGTATCCGTCCCTGGGACTCGGTCACCGGGACCCGCTGGACGCGGTGCGTGCCGCCCTCCCACTTGAAGATCGAATACGCGCCGTCGCCCTTGATCGCGAAGCTGATGCTCTGGAAACCACCCGTCGGGTTCGGGCTCGTCTCGAGCTGCTCCCACTTGAACCCGCGCCGCTCGGCGTAGCGGGTCAGCATGCGGAAGAGGTCGCCGGCCCAGAGCGCGGCCTCGTCGCCGCCTGCCGCCTGCCGGATCTCGACGATCACGTCCTTGCGATCGGCTGGATCGGTCTCGACGAGCGCGAGCTTCAGCTCGTTTTCGAGGCGCTCGACCCGCTCCTCGAGCTCGGGGACTAGCTCGCGAAGATCACCGTCGTCGCGCGCCGCCTCGAGGTCGGACGAAGCCTCGATCCACTCCTGCGCGAGCTTGTGCGCGGACTCGAGCTCCTTCAGGCGCCGGCCGACCTCCGCCGCTTCGCGGTGGTCGTTGTAGACGGAAGGGTCGGACATCCGCTCCTGCGTCTCGGCATAGGAGCGCTCTACCTCCTCGACGAGGTCCTGCATCGCGGCCATGAGAAGAGGTTAGCCGTGTCGCCCGCGGACCGAGCCGAGCGGAACGCGGGTCGTGTTGCCCGACGAGTCGGCTGCGAACAGCGTCGTAGTCCACGTTCCAGAGGGCACGAAGAGCCGCGCCGAGCCGTGGAAGCTCTCGCGGCCGAGAGGCAGCGAGATCACCCGTCCCGGGCGTCTGAGCACGACTTGCAGCGCGAGCCACGGCGACGCGTCGTCGCGGCCGCGCCAGTAGAGCTTCAGGCCTCCGACAGCCGCGTTGACCGTCGGCGGCTGCGTGTCGCGGCGCACGTCGACGGCCGCCAACTCGGTGTCCGAGGGGTTGCCCACGACGTCGACGGCGCGGAGCGTCGGGGTGTACGTACCCGGCTGGACCCGTCCGGGGCTCCAGATCAGCGTGTGCCAGCCGCGGGTGACCACGACCGGCTTCGGGACGTTCGCCACCTCCTGGAGGCGCACGGTCGAGCGCTTCGAGACCCAGAAGACGTAGCGCGCGTAGTCGCGGTAGCCGTCCTGCGGCCACGGGTAGATTGCGCCCGGAGCGGCGCCCTGCTTCACGGCCGGCGGCTCACGGAGATCGTCGGAGAAACGCTGCCCGTAGAGCGCAAGCGTCGGATCGGCCGTTCGCTTCGCGAGCATCGTCAGGAGGCGGACGACGTACTTGTGGTAGTCGAGCGGCGCCTCCGCCCCCCCGAGCGCGTAGAGGGACCAGTAGCCCGTGTCGAAGCGGGGCAACATGGCAACCGCCGCGGCCTGGAGCTGCGAGGCGAGGCCCGCGGCGGCCTGGTCCTTCGTCTGTGTCACGTAGTCCTGCAACGAGACGATCGTCTGCAGCTGCGCGTTCAGAACGGTCGCGTTGTTGAAGGCGTAGAGCCGGATCCACGGCCCGGCGGCCACCGAGCGCGTCAAGGACGGGACAGTCTTGTAGACACGCTGGGCGGCCGAGGTCAGCGTCGCATCTGCGAGCAACGTCCCCGCCCGCGAGAGCGCCTGCGCCGCAACCGCCTGCGCCATGCCCGAGATCCACGGCGGCCGGCCCCCCTCGAAGCGGAAGTAGTACTCCCACGCCAGGCCGCCGTAGCGGAGGACGCTCCGTGCGAGCAACGCCTGCGCGAGCTGCTCCGCCCGTGCCGTGTTCTTCTGGGCGACGAAGTTGTTCAGCTTCCCGAAGTTCTCGAGCGGGTGGAACTGGAAACCGATCCCGGGAAAGGCCCGGTACCACGTCCCGTCGGAGTAGTCGACGACGTCGGTGCCGGCCTTCTGGTCCCAGTGGCTCGCGAACCACTTCGTGTTGAACGCGAGCATGTCGAAGAGCGCCCGCCCGCGCGGCGAGTCGTAGCCCTTCCAGAAGCCCGCGACCTGGTGAACGACTGCCGCGAGGTTGCGGTACCGACTGCTCGGCAGCTTCGGGAGCACGTTCGCCGCGCCGGCCGCCGCGGCCCGGTAGTCCGAGGCTTCGGCGCCGTCGATCCGCCCCGCCGTCTGGGCGCGCGCAATTCCCTGCGCGATCAAGGCGAAGTCCTTGACGTACGGCGGCTTCGCAGCAGCCGTCCCGGAGACCAGCGTCGCCGACAGCGCAAGCACCGCGGCGACCCCTGCCGCTCTAGCGCTCATGACGGTGTTAGACGCTACCGATGTGCAGCGGTTTGTGGCGGCTAGGCCATGACTTCGACGCGTTGGGCCTCGGGTGAGACGCTTCGGCCCTCGCGCTCGAGCACCTCGCTGAGGGCCCGGATCGAGACCTCCAGCTGGTCGAGTGACGGCTCCCGCGTGGTCAGGCGCTGAAGCCAGAGGCCAGGCGCCAGCAGCGTCATCAGGATCCGGCTGTCCGTGTGCTTTCCGGCGAAGCGGATCACCTCGTAGGCGATCCCGGCGATCACAGGCAGCAGCAGGATCCTGGAGGCGATCAGCCAGTACCAGACGGGGCGCCCGAAGAACGCGAAGACGAAGATCGCGATCACCATCACCCAGAGCAGGAACGCGGTCCCGCAGCGCGGGTGGATC
>Ga0114129_10013750_pt1 | contig 11537 bp, 10 predicted proteins | sample RhiMetdeltSRZDD1_FD_80071 | JGI IMG/M metagenome (GOLD analysis project Ga0114129, IMG submission 80071) | Populus rhizosphere microbial communities from Tennessee, USA - Rhizosphere MetaG P. deltoides SRZDD1 (version 2) (version 2) | ecosystem: Host-associated > Plants > Roots > Rhizosphere >... | reverse complement strand
TCGGCGGATCGCGCGGGTCAGCAGCTCGGCCTCACCGATGTAGGGCAGGTGCGATCGGCCCGGGATCGCGGCGAACCGCGCCTGCGGGATACCGTCGGCCAGCCGGCGGCCCTCACCGATCGGGGCGGCCCGGTCCCGGTCCCGGTGCACCACCAGCGTCGGCGCACTGATCTGCGGGAGGACGTCGCGCAGGTCCACGCCGTACGACATCTCGAGCATCGCGCAGGCGGTGTCGGCGGTGGCCGCGTCCCGCTGGTACCGGGCGAACGCCGTCCGGGTGGCTGCGTCGGCGTCCGGTGCGAAGATGTCGGCGAGCAGGTCGGCGGCGAGCCCCCAGTGCTGTCTCACCAGGCCGAGCACGTGGCGCTGGATCTCCGGCAGGGCCACGTCCGGACCGTTGACCCAGCCGCCGTAGAGCACCAGCCGGGACACCGTCGCCGGCTGCCGGGCAGCCCAGGTTGCCGCGACCGCGGCCCCGAGCGAGGCGCCCATCAGGTCGAAACGTTGAACCCCGGCCGCGGTGACCACCGCCCGGAGCGCGTCCAGTTCCTGCGCCATCGAGTACGGCTCGGACGGCGTTGCCCCGGGCGGGTTCCGCTCGGAGAGGCCGCAACCAGGCTTGTCGTACCGGATCAGCGTGCGACCGTCGGCGAGCGCCTCGTAGTAGGCCCGCTCGGCGGGCAACGCCCAGCTCAGTTCGAGGTGGCAGAGCCAGCCGGACACGTAAACCAGCGGCGGCCCCGACCCCGTCACCGCGTACGCGATCCGCCTCCCGCCCGGCGAAGTCGTCATCGCGATGCGCTGACCCATCGTGCCAGTCTAGGCAGCTGATCGTCATCGCCGCAGGGATCGCCGGATGGTGTTACCCGCCCCTTGACGGTCCACGGTGGACAGTCGATCCGGCGCTTCTTCGAGAGTGCTCATCTGGTTGAGCCGTACGGCGAACCGTACCTATGCTCGCCGCACGGGCCCATCGCCGGCGACCACTCGAAGGAGACACGCCGTGGCACACATCGATCTGGGTTTCGACGAGAAGGAACTGCCGGGTATCCGTGGGCTGCTGCGGTACCGGCCGGAGACGGCCAAGCCGCTCGGCGACCTGGCCGAGGTACTGCTGCGCGGCCCGCACCCGCTCAGCCCCGGCGAACGGGAGCTGATCGCGGCGTACGTATCCCGGCGCAACGGATGCGAGTTCTGCTGCTCGTCGCACTCTGCGTTCGCCGCCGCCCAGCTCGACGCCGGCATGACCGCCGTCGACCAGACGCTGGCCAGCCTGGACACCGCGCCCGTCTCGGCCAAGCTGCGCGCGTTGCTGCGCATCGCCGGCGCCGTCCAGCAGAGCGGCCGCACGGTCACTCCGGATCTCGTCGACGCCGCCCGCGCCGAGGGAGCCAGCGACATCGAGATCCACGACACGGTGCTCATCGCGGCCGCGTTCTGCATGTTCAACCGGTACGTGGACGGGCTCGGCACGGTCGTACCCCCCGATCCGGAGAGCTACCACGAGGCGGCCCGGCGGACCGTCGAGTTCGGCTACGCGGCCTGATGCCCTCGGTCGACCCGGCCTTCCTCGCGTTGCCGTTGGCGACGGTGGCCGACGCGGTGCTGTCCCGGGCCCGCGTACTCGGCGCCCGGTACGCCTGCTGCCGGGTCCAGCGCACCCGGACGGCACGGCTGGAGCTGGTCGACGGCACGGTACGCGGTACCGGGGACAGCACCGCCACCCGGCTCGGCGTGCGGTTGGCGTACCGCGGCGGCTGGGGATTCGCGGCCGTACCGGAGCTGACCGGCCCGGCCGCGGTGGCCGCCGTCGACCGCGCGGCAGCCGTGGCCGAGGCGTGCGCCGGCGTCGGCCCGCCGGAACTCGCCGACGAGCCCGTACATCAGGACGCCACCTGGGTTTCGGCGTACCGGGTGAACCCGTTCGAGGTACCCGAGGCGGAACGGGTGGCGGTACTGGCCGACTGGAGTACCCGGCTGGGGCGCGCGCCGTGCGTACGCTCGGTCCTGGCGTACTACACGGCGGTACAGGAGAACACGTTCTACGCCGATCTCGCCGGTACGGTCGCGACCCAGCAACGGGTACGCGTGCATCCGGTCCTGTTCGCGTTCGGCGAGGACGCGCGGACCGGCGCGACGGCCGTACTGCGTACGCTCGGCCCACCGACCGCACGCGGCTGGGAGTACCTGGGCGGCGACGGCTGGGACTGGGACGCCGAACTGGCCGCGCTCCCCGGGGAGCTGGCCGGCAAGCTGCGCGCCGAACCGGTCGAGCCGGGTACGTACGACCTGGTGCTTGACCCGTCCCACCTGTGGCTCACCCTCCACGAGACGGTCGGCCACGCCACCGAGGCCGACCGCGCGCTCGGCCACGAGCTGTCGTACGCCGGCGGCACGTTCGTAGCGCCGGACTCGGTCGGGTCGCTGCGCTTCGGCTCGCCGCTGATGCACGTCACCGCCGACCGTACGGCCACACACGGGCTGGCCACGGTCGGGTACGACGACGAGGGCGTCGCGGCCGGGTCCTGGGACCTCGTTCGCGACGGCGTACTCGTCGGGCTGCAGCACGACCGGCGTACCGCGGCTCGCACCGGCGTGTCCCGGTCGACCGGCTGCGCGTACGCCGAGTCGGCCGGCCACGTACCGCTGCCGCGGATGCCGAACGTCGCATTACGTCCGGTACCCGGCGGCCCGGACACCGGCGCGCTGATCGCCGGCGTGGACGACGGCATCTACTTGGTCGGTTCGGACAGCTTCTCGATCGACATCCGCCGGCACGCGTTCCAGTTCACCGCCCAGCGCTGCTACCGGATCCGGCACGGGCGGCTGGCCGGGCAGCTCGCCGGCGTCGCGTACCTGGGCGAGACAACCGCCTTCTGGGCGGCGCTGACCGGCGTCGGCGGGCCGGGCAGCTACCGCGAGTTCGGCGCGGACCAGTGCGGGAAAGGGCAGCCGGTGCAGCTCTCGGCGGCCAGCCACGGCGCCGCGGTCACCCGGTTCGACCGGATCCGCGTGGTCAACACCGGCGCGGGTCCGCCATGACCCCGCAGGAGGTCGCCGAGACCGCGCTCGCCGCGGCCGCCGGCACCGAGCTCGTGGTCGTCGTCGACGAGCTGTCGTCGGCGTACCTGCGCTGGATCGGCGACGAGGTGACCAGTGCCGCCGACACCGACGACCGCCAGCTGACCGTCATCGCGCTCGGCGGCGGCACCCCGGGCGTGGCCGCCGCGCGCGGCGCGCTCGACCCGGCCGGGATCCGGGCGCTGATCGCGGCCGCCCGTCGCGCCCGGCGCCCGGGCAGCGCCGCGACCCCGCCGCCGGTCACCGCGGTCGACCCGGAATGGGGGCGGCCGCCGGTCCCACCCGCCGCGGTTCCAGCCCGGCCGCGATCCCACGATCACTTCCTTTTCGGGTACGCCCAACAGTGCGCTCGGACCACGTACGTGGCGTCCTCGGCCGGCTTGCGTCGGCGGTACGGCGAGTCGACCGCCCTGCTCGACCAGACCCTGCGATCGGCCGGCGGGGCGGTGACCTGGACGGGTTGGTGCGGTACGGATCTGGCCGAGGCCGGGTACCAGCCGCCGGGCGACCGGATGGAGGCGGCGCGGACCCGGATCGCGCTGCCGCCGGCCGCGTACGAGGTGCTGCTGTCCCCGTCCTGCGTGGCCGACCTGATGCTGCGGCTGTACGCGGCGGCCGATGCCCGGGACGCGGCCGAGGGCCGCACGGTCTTCGCGCTGCCCGGCGGCGGTACCCGGCTCGGCGAGCGGGTGAGCCCGGCCGAACTGACCCTGTACAGCGACCCGGCCGAGCCGGGCCTGTCGTGCGCGCCGTTCGTCGTCGCCCGCGGTACGGGCACGTCATCGGTGTACGACAACGGGCTCCCGTTGACACGGACGAACTGGATCACCGACGGCGTGCTGACCGCGCTCGTCCGGGACCGCGGTACGGCCGGCGCGACCGGTGAACCGGCCACGCCCGAGATCGGCAACCTCGTACTGACCGGCCCGGCGGGCGGGTCCTCGCTGGCCGAGATGGTGGGCCGGACCCGGTACGCGCTGCTCGTCACCGCGCTCTGGTACGTCCGGGACGTGGACCGCCGTACGCTGCGCCTGACCGGGCTCACCCGGGACGGCGTGTACCTCGTCGAGGACGGCCGGATCCGGTGCGCGGTCAACGACTTCCGGTTCACGGCGAGCCCGGTCGACGTACTCGGTCAGGTGCGCGAGGTGGGCCGGACCGAGCCCGCACTCCCCCGCGAGTACGGCGAGCACGCCATCCGTACCGCGATGCCCGCCCTGCGGGTGGCGGACTTCGTGCTGTCGGCGGTCGGCGATGCGCGCTGACCCCGGCTACAGGCGCATCACGCCGGCTTCGAGGCCGAGCAGGTCGCAGCAGCGCAGTACGGCGTCGATGTCGCCGTCAAGCTTCATCCGGCCGGTCACCATGGCGGCCAACGGCGTCTGCCGCCCCGCCCCGATCTCGATGAAGGTGGCCGCGTCGACCTTGGCCACCATCGCCGGCGCGTCGGCCGGGCCCTTGACGGCGCGCGGCTGGCCGTCCCGTACGTCGATATGGAAGACCTGGTCGTCGACCTCGAACTGGTACTGCTCGTCGATCTCGGGCACCTTCTCCAGGTCGAACATCGCCTCCACGGCGAGGAACCCCCAGTGCGGCCGGATCACCTCGTTCGGCGACATCGGCCCGACGAACTCCATCCCCCAGCGGGCCAACCCGAGGACGACCGGGCGCAGCTGGTGGCCGACGTCGGTCAGCTCGTACGCCAGCCGGGCGCCCCCGCCGGGCAGCTGGGTCTGGCGTATGACGCCCCGGTCGGTCAACGACTTGAGCCGCTCCGCGAGCAGGTTGGTACCGAGACCGGGCAGGTCGGTGATCAGATCGGAGTACCGCCGGGGGCCCATCAGCAGCTCCCGGATGATCAACAGGGTCCACCGCTCGCCCACCACATCCAGGGCTGACGCGATCCCGCAGTACTGGTTATAGGTACGTCGCGTACCCGTGCCGGCCTTCTCCACGCGACTATCGTAACCGATAGTGTTTTAGGCTGCCGTCCGCTGCCCGAACAGCCCTCGCATGAGCACCGGCTTGGCGGTCTCCTGGAAGTCCATATCGGGATCCAGGTCACGGACCGTGCCTTCGATCACCAGCAGGGACAGCAACGGGAAGATCAGTTCCGGTGCGGCGTGTACGCCGAACCGGCGTTGCAGGTCGAACATCTCGGTGGCGAACGCCATCAGGCTGAAGTCCTTGGCCGGTACGCCGTAGTTGCGGTGCACCAGGTCGGCCATCCGGGTGGAGAACCCGACCGGGTCGGCGTCGACGCCGAGCCCGGCCGCGCTCTCCAGCACGATCTCGGCGCACCGCTCGCCACGACCGATCGACATGTTCATGAAGAACTCGGCGAACAACCGGCGCAGCCGTTCGGAGAGCTGCACGCTGAAGCCGGCGTCGAGGACAACCACCTGGGTCCGCTCGGTGAAGTACAAGTTGCCCGGGTGCATGTCGCAGTGCACGAACCCGTCCACGAACAGCATCTGGTAGATCGCGGTCAGGCCGGAGTCGGCGAACCGGCGGCGGGCCACCCGGGTACACCGCCGGGCGACGTCGACGTCCAGGTCGGGGATGAACTCCATGACGATGCAGCGTGGGCCGCTCGCCTCCGGGTACACCGCCGGTACGATCACCCGCGGCACCACGGCCAGGTTGGCCCGCAGCCGCTGGAGGCTGGCCGCCTCGCGGGCGAAGTCGAGCTGGCCGAGCACCGCGTCGCCCATGTGCCGTACCACGTCGACGACCGGCAGCTGACGGAACACCGGGAGCCGGGCGAGTACCGCGGCCACCGTGCCGATGACCGCGATGTCCAGCGTCATCAGGCGTTCCACGCCCGGCCGGCGCAGCTTGACCGCGACCGTCCGGCCGGAGTGCAGCAGGGCCCGGTACACGCAGGCGACGCTCCCGCTGGCCACCGGTACGTCGTCGAACTCGGCGAAAACCGCGTCGGGATCGGGGTACGCCTCGCGCAGCGCCCGGGCCGTCTGCCTCGTATCCAGCGGCGGCACGTTGTCCTGCAGGACGGACAGTTCGTCGCAGAGCGCGGCCGGCAGGACGTCGCGCCGGGTACCGAGTACCTGACCCGCCTTCACGAAGGTCGGACCGAGCCGGGTCACCAGGTACACCAGCCGCCGGTACCGGTACCGCCGGCCGCGGACGAGCGAGCGCAGCAGTGCGGGTACGAGTACGACCGTGGCGACCGCGACGACGTACGCCGCCCGCCCGAGCAGTGCTCTCCTCGTCGGCACCCCGCCTCACCCCTTCGTGATCCCCGGTACCTCGATCGCCCGCAGCTGGAGTGTCGTGTAGTCGCAGTACCAGATCCGGCTGCCATCCCAGGTGACCCCGGTCGGGTTGCCGGCCACCGAGTACGCGGCCACCTCGCGCCGGGTGTCCAGGTCGAGCAGGTTCACCGTGCCGGCCCGATGGTCCCCGTACACGATGTAGCTGTCCGAGACGGTGAGCCCGGCGACCCGGTGCCGTACCGCGAAAGTGTCGATCAGCTCGAACGTGCGCTTGTCCCGCAGATCGATCACGCGCAGGTCCTCGTACCCGATCCAGAGGCCGTGCCGGGTGGCCTCCAGGCCACAGAGCTCGTTTCCCGGCCGGGGGTTGGGCAGCTCGGCGACCGTGGTGCCGTCCCGCGGGTCGATCACCCGCAGCGACCTGCGCGCCCCGACGACCTGGACCAGGTAACCGTCCACAGTGGTCAGATCGGTGCGTACCTCCGGGCAGGGGATCCGGTGCTCGACCTCGCCGGTGTGCGGGTCGAGCGCCATGATCTGGTTCGACACCGCCTCGGAGAACCAGAGGTACTCCCCCGACCAGGTCAGCCCGCACAGCTTCAACGCGCGGACCGGGATGTCGCGCACCGAGCCGGCCGCGAACCGCATCGTCACCTCCTCCGCCGGATGTGGCAGTCGAGCCGCCACTCGGTGGCCAGCCGCGCGCGCCTGCCGTCCGGCGGGCGGAGCGCCACGCGGATGCTGTCGCCGGGCTCGACCGTCGTGTGCCGCAGCGGCCAGACCCACACGGCCCAGTTGCATCCGGGGTACGAAGGGAAGTTGGCCAGCGTCACGTCTCCGACCTCGGCCGTGAAGTAGCCGATGACGGCGTCGAGGCGTCCGGCCCGGGTCACGGCCAGGTGGCCGGTCCCGGGCGGTTCCGGTCGCGGCCCCCGGCCCAACGCCATGTCCAGCACCGGTACCGGATCGGCGAGCAGCCTCGGCTCCCGCTGGAAAAAGTGCAAGTGCGCCGCGGGCGGTACGGTTTCCGCTACCGCGTCCAGCCGGTACCCGTGGAAGTCGTCGCGCCACAGCCCCCAGCCCTCGTGGTCGAACTCGACCGGCGCGAGCCGGGTACCCAGCCGGCGCGGCACCACCCGGCCCTCCGGCCGCAGGTTGCGCCGGGCCACGGCGGCGACGACGTCGGCCATCCCCTCCTCCGGCCCCAGGTTGCCCATCAGCTCGGCCACCAGGACGTCGGCCGCGTCGGGCAGGCGTACCGCGCGGGCGTCGCCGTGGATCACCGTGACCCGGCCGGCCAGCCCGTTGCCGGCGACCACCCGATCGGCCACCTCGGCCATCACCGGGTCCGCCTCGACCGCGTACACGTGCCCGGCGCCGTGCCGCAGCGCGAGCAGGGTCAGGGCCAGCGTCCCGGCCCCGACGTCGACCACCACGTCGTCGGGCTTGACCGCCTGTTCCAGCGCCTGGTCGTACGCCCGCAGCCGGGGCCGGTCGCCGAGCATGGCCTGGTGCATGAGGAGTAGACGCTGGTCCACGCGCGTCTCCCATCGAACGTGCATCCCTCTCCGGTACGCGACCCGAGAGGGATGCCGTCGCGAGCGGTAAAGGGGTTCAGATGGCCACCGTCGCGTGCTCGCCGACCAGCGCGTCGCGCATGACGAGGTTGACCCCGGTGAGCCGGGCGCGCGGCTGGCCCTGCGTGGTGACCAGTGCGGCGTCGCCCCCGTCCAGCTTCAGCTCGGTACCAGTGGCCTCCATGTCGTTCAGCTTGCCGGCCACGTGCACGCTGTTCGTCGCGTACAGCGTGCAGCTGGGCGTGACGAGCTCGAACTCGGCGTCGATGTGCAGCTCGCTGGGGAACCTCACCCGGCTCAGGCTCTCCTCGACGCCGTCGCCGAGCGTACCGCCAGAGACCCGCGGCCAGCTGGCGCGCAGCATGACCCGGCCACCCAGCTCGGCGCACTCGCCGACGACCGCGACCCGGGCCAGCTGGGCCAGTACGCCCACGCCGTCCTCGTGCTTGTCCGGCCCGAACAGCAGGATCTCGGCGCCGGCGGCCTGCCGGTAGTCGCCGGCCAGCTCGATGCGCGCGGTACGCCCGCCGACCTCGACCTCGATCTGCCCCTCCAGCGAGACCTGCATGATCATCGAGGGGTCGACCAGCATCGACATGCACGGGCCGGCGCTCGGCGCGAAGAACATGCTCGGCGTGATGCCGACCGGCTCGTTCTCGTCGTTGGCCGGGTACCACGCCTCGGGCAGCGTGGTGCCGCGGGCCACGTTCGGCGCCGGCGCGACGTCGAACGGACCGTCACCGCGCGGACGGCCCAGGTACGGACCGGTCAGCGGCTTCTTGAACGGCGGTACGTGGTCGACCACGCCGTAGATGTCGATGACGTTGCGATGGGCCAGCCGCAGCGTGCTGGACTCCAGGATGCCGAAGCGCCTGATGTAGAACTCGGCCGGGAAGTTCTTGCCCGGCACGATCTGGCGTACGTGGCCGCTGTTGGGCAGGAACGGGTTCGACAGCACCTGGATGCGGTCGTTCAACTCGTAACTGAAGCCCTTGATGCCGACCTCGGGCGCGCTGATCAGCTCGGTCGAAAACTGGGCGTACCCGTTCTCGTCCACCTTGTGCTCGAAGCCAGGCATCGGCCACTTGTTCAGCTGTACGAAGCCGGACAGGTTGATCGTCTCGCGCCGGCCGGTGTAGTAGTCGTCGCCGAAGACGACCGTGCTGGCGGCCAGGATGTGTGGGCGAATCGGCTTGGGCTCAAGGCTGAGCGACTCGTACGTCTCCCTGACGAAACTCAAGGTAGACACCTCCAACATCGGATTGAGCCATTGACGAGTATGTCGCCGACGCCAAACAGGCGTCTGACGAGCGGGAGCGCGACCCGGGCGCGCCTCGGTCTCATCAAGCTATATGTTTTTCAACTAACATGTCAACGGTCGGGAGGTGGGCAGGCCGGCTCGTCCGGGCGGTCAGTAGGCCCGCTTACCGGGTGGAGGAGCAGGCCGGCGCCACCAGTCCGCCGGTCGGGTCGGGAAGACCTCGTCGCCGATCCCGGTCCAGGCCCAGTCGACCAGCCGCCGGTGGACCGCGGCGAGCTCCGGCCCCGGCCGGACCCCCAGCTCCTCGTCCAGGCGGGCGCGGATCTCGGCGAACCGATGCAGTGCGGCCACCCGGTGCCCGTCCCGGGCCAGGATGGTCAGGTAGTGCGCCTGGATCCGCTCGTCCAACGGGTTCAGCCGGGCCAGCCACTCGGCGGCCGGGCGTACCGCGGCATCGGCGTTCAGCTCGACCCCGAGCGTGACGTACGCCAGGGCCGCCTCGGTCCAGCTCTCCCGCAGGGACTCGACCTCGTGCGAGTGGCGCAGCAGCCGGCTCAGCTCGGTGAGCGCCGGGTCGCGCCAGAGCCGCATCGCCTCACCCAGGGTGGCGAGGGCCTGGTTCGGGTGGCCGTCGGCGTACTGGGACCGGGCATCGCCGGCCAGCCGGCGGAAGCGGACCATGTCGATCCGGCCCGGGTCGAGGACCAGGCGGTACCCGAACGGGGCCGGCCCGATCACCCCGACCCGGCCCCGCGGGGGCTTTTCCGGTTCCAGCTGCCGCCGCAGTCGGGCCACGTACGTGTGCATGATCTGCCGGGCGGTCACCGGCGCGTTCGGACCCCAGACGGCCGCCTCGAGTTCGTCGTACGACACCGGCCGGCCCGCGCGCAGGACGAGCTGGGCGAGCACGGCCTGCTGTTTCATCGACCCGAGATCGAGAACGGTCGCCCCGCGGCGTACCTGAAACGGTCCCAGAACTTCCAGCCAGTACGATCCCGCCGAATTCGACATCGAGTCTCCCGGGATACGTTTGGGTCGCATCAAGGATCTTTGCGCAGTTCCCCCGAGTACGTGTCGAGCCCGCCGTACGGCCGGGACCGGTAGACGGTCACCTCAGCGGTGATCGCGGGTACCCACGCGCGGGCCGGAAGAGCACTACCGTGTCGCTCGGCGCGAAGGGTCGGGGGAACCGGGAGAACCTGCTCGGCATGGGAACACACCCTCTCGGTCGGCTGGCCAACAAAGATCATTGTATATCTGTTGAGCAGCAGAATCATCAGTGACGCGACACTGTGTAATGACATGGCGGGGTATCTTCTTTTCACGATAGGAGACCTCTGAATTAGGCCGATCGCTTTGACGGGAGTGTCCGATCAAGGGGGTACTCGACGTTAGCCGCAATTGGCCGGTATCGAGGAGATCACTTCGACAGTTTTCAATGTGATATGTCCTGGGCCCGGCCCTCGTACGATGTGCCGTCCAGCCCTTCGCGGGGCGCCGGTACGGCCGGCCCGCGCTGCCAGATGGCATAGGCCGTGGAGTGGAGAAAGAAATACGCCAGCCGTACCCTCGACCCGCCCGTGGACCGCACCGGCCGGGACGCGTACCGGCTACGGCTTCGTCAAGCGCGCCGAAGGTAGGACGTCCGCGGGACGGCTTCGGGCCGGCACGACTCCCGTCCGGGTTGACCGCTCGCTAAGGAAACATATAGCAATGAGCGACCGTCACGCGCTCCGGTCGAGCCGGAGACTCCCGGCCGACTCGGCCAGCCAGACCAGCGGGGCGGCCGACAGCAACGGCGGGTCGATCGCCCGCGGTCGCCGCAGGCTGACCCGTACCGGAGCCGTGGTCGGGCCGCCAGCGGTCAACGGCTGCGCGACCGCACCGACCAGGTAGCTGTCCGAGTGCTGGTCGACGAGCGCCTGGGTCGGGCGTCCGGACGCGCGCACCAGGAAGACCCGGACCCGGTAGGTCCGGCCGTCGCCGGGCAGCGGCACCAGGGTCGGCCCGGGTCCGACCGCCACGCAGGACTCCACCGCTCCGCCGGCCGCCGCCCGCCAACCGACGACGAGCAGTTCGCCCGGCTGCCAGTGCTCCGGGCAGACCACCGGTCCGACTCCACCGGCGGGGCTGGGGAAGACCTGCCCGCGGTGCCGGGCCGCCGCCCGGGCCACCTTGCGGAACTGCTCCGGCGGCATCCCCACGTGCCGGGTGAACTGGGTGGTGAAGGTGCCGACGCTGGTGTACCCGACCTGGGGTCCGATCACACAGACCGCCAACGCGGAGTGCAGCAGCAGGCGGCGCGCCTCGGCCATCCGCAGCGCGGCCAGGAAGCGTCCAGGGGTCAGGCTGGTCACCGCCTGGAAGATGCGATGGAAGTGG
>Ga0114129_10013748_pt1 | contig 11539 bp, 9 predicted proteins | sample RhiMetdeltSRZDD1_FD_80071 | JGI IMG/M metagenome (GOLD analysis project Ga0114129, IMG submission 80071) | Populus rhizosphere microbial communities from Tennessee, USA - Rhizosphere MetaG P. deltoides SRZDD1 (version 2) (version 2) | ecosystem: Host-associated > Plants > Roots > Rhizosphere >... | reverse complement strand
AGACGCGCCGCAAGCGTGACGACTTCGATGTTTGGACCTTTGAGATAACTCGCGAAACTATTGCGCAATGCTTCTGCGGCTTGGGCAGCGTTGCCGGCGCTCATCTGCACGTTTGGCAAAAGCAAGCCGATGCGAAGCACGCCCGGTTTCTTCGGGCTGGTTGCGGAAGTGGTCGTGGCGGTCGTGTTCGTAGATTCGTTGGTCGTCGCGCTTGGACTATTTGTTGGGCGGCTGGAGGCGGACATAGACGTCGTCGTGCCCATTCCGTAGAGCTGCTGCATGTCTTTGGCGAGCGTGTAGCCTTCCGGAAGATCGAAGAGCGTAGCGCTGAGTGGTTCTCGCGAGAGTTCGAGCACTTCCTGCGTCATCGAGGTCGTGCGACCGTCGGGCTGATAGACGGTTGTGGTTACCAGAAGAGGGAAGCCGAGTTTGGCGCTGCCGATGGTCTTGGTGCGGATCTCGTCTTTGCACCCGGGTTGTGGCCGGTACGGTGTGGGCTGATATTTCTGTGTTTGACCGGGACAGTCGAAGGAGTATTGAAAGTCGATGTACCAGCCGTCAATTTCGACTTTCTGACTGGTGGCGCAGGCGTCAGGGCTCGCCTTTGTTTCGAGAGAAGTTTTGATACGACGCGCAGTGAAACCAAACATCTCCTTGCGCTCGCCCGTGTCGGTGATCGTGTTCGTCACGTTGACGACGCCACCACGTTGCGGCTGGTTTGGCGTTGCGGGTGACGAGGTGGTCGCGCTCGCACCGCCATCGCCGGTTGCCGTATTCGTGCCGTCCAGCGGCGAGATCAGATAAGTTTTTGTTGCCTCGTTAATGGTTAGAGTGCGTTTGAGGTCGCATTGCAGGATGGTCGTGAACCCGCGACTGGCGGCGGACTCGTTACGCATTCGTTGTCCTTTAACGTAAAGAATGGTCTCCATGCGGTTGCCGCCACCAGCGCTCATAGTCTGGCGAATCTTTACGTCGTTGGTCGTTTTGTTCGCGGTTTGCGCGTTCGCCGCAACATAAACCGTCATCAGAACAGCAAATAGAAACAATGCCCTATTCATATTGTTGCCTCCACTGACTAACGCAGGAATGGACGACAAAACGGCTCAAAATAATTTTCAGCCACAAAAAGGCACAAAAGCACAAAAGGGAATTCGCAAATACTGTTGATAACGCCTTCGGTGTTATCAGAAATATTTTTGTGTGCTTTTTGTGCCTTTTTGTGGCTAATCCTTTTTGTGGCTAATATTGGCTCGAATGGGCGTTACGGAATTACTCGTTGCATGGGGGGAAGGCGACAAGGCGGCTCTCGACGAACTCATGCCCGTCGTGTACGACGAACTTCGTCGACTCGCACAGAATTATCTGAGCCGCGAACGACCCGGCCACACGCTGCAAACGACCGCGCTCGTTCATGAGGCTTATCTTCGGCTGATCGATCAAAAATCCGTCAACTGGCAAAATCGCGCGCAATTCTTTGGCATCGCGGCGCAGATGATGAGAAGAATTCTCATCAACCACGCCAAAGATCGAAACGCCAAGAAGCGCCAGGGTTACGCGACGAAAGTCTCTCTCGACGACGCGATCAGCTTCTTCGAAAAACGAGAACTCGATCTGATGTCGCTAGACGAAGCACTAAACGGTCTCGCGGCCCTCGATCCGCAACAAACTCAGATCGTCGAGTTGCGCTTCTTCGGCGGCCTCACGATCGAAGAAGTCTCCGAAGTGCTCGGCATCTCGCCCGCTACCACGAAGCGTGAATGGGATTCGGCAAAGTTGTGGCTGCGGCGCCAGCTCAACACCGGGAGGTAATCGGCATCACCCCTGAACGTTGGCAACAAGTGAAGCGTGTGCTCTCCGAAGCGCTGGAACTGGACACGGAGCGTCAGCGTCAATTTCTCGATCACTCCTGCGCGGACGACGCGGATCTACGCGCCGAGATCGACATGTTGCTGGCGCATCAAGTCGACACTGACAGCGACGTGATGGAGGAATGCGCGGTGGACGCCGCTCGACTCCGACTCGATGCAGCCGCAGCTACAAAGATCGGCAGTCGAATCGGCGCGTACAAAGTCGTGCGCGAGATCGGTCACGGCGGCATGGGCACCGTCTATCTCGCCGAACGCGACGACGAACATTACCACCAGCAGGTTGCGATCAAACTCATCAATCCCGGTCTCGGTGGCGAAACGATTCGCCGTCGCTTTCGCAACGAGATGCAGATCCTTGCTGACCTCAATCACCCGAACATCGCGCGGCTATTTGATGGCGGTGAGACTGCCGATGGCGTTCCGTATCTCGTGATGGAGTACGTCGATGGCACTCCGATCAACGTTTACTGTAACGAGCACAACCTCTCGACAGAAGAACGCCTGAAACTTTTTTCCACGGTCTGTGACGCCGTGCAGTACGCGCACCAGCACCTCGTCATCCATCGCGACATAAAGCCCGGCAACATTCTCGTCACCAGTGAGGGCCTGCCAAAACTCGTCGACTTCGGCATCGCGAAACTTTTAGGCGGCGACGCGTCAGCAGAGGGCGCGACGGCGATGTCATTCATGACTCCGGAGTATGCGAGTCCCGAGCAGGTCCGCGGCGCAGCCGTTACCACCGCAACCGACGTCTATTCGTTAGGCGTCGTGTTGTATGAGTTGCTGAGCGGGCGGCTGCCGTATCGTTTCAAGAGCCGTATGCCGCACGAAGTTGCGCAAGCAATCTGCGAGCAGGATCCCGAACGGCCGAGCACGACGAGGCGAAAGCGCCTGCACGCCGATCTCGACAACATCGTGCTGATGGCGATGCGCAAAGAACCCGCGCGTCGCTACGGAACGCCGCAGCAGTTTGCGGAAGACATTCAGCGACATCTTGACGGGCGTCCGGTGCGCGCTCGTCACGACACGTTTTCATATCGCGCGGGCAAGTTCGTTCGCCGTCAAAAAGTTGCTGTTGCTGCCGCGGCGCTGATTGCGCTCACGCTTCTCGTCGGGATCGTTGCGACTGCGTGGCAGGCGCGAGTCGCGCGTGCGGAGCGGGCGCGTTCCGAAAGACGTTTCAACGAAGTAAGACAACTCGCGAATTCGTTTGTGTTTGAAGTACACGACGCGGTTGTGAATCTGCCCGGCTCGACCAGGGCCCGCTCACTAATCGTGCAACGAGGACTAAACTATCTCGACATTCTCGCGCAAGACGCCGGCGGCGATCGCGGACTGCAACGCGAGCTCGCGGCGGCTTACGAAAAACTCGGAGCAGTGCAGTACACACCGACCGTCGCGCATCTCGGAGATCTGCCTGGGGCTCTGCAGAGTCATCGCAAGGCTGCGGCGCTGCGCGAGGCGTTAGTCGCGTCTGATCCCTCAAATCCCGAATATCGTCGCGAGCTTTTGGACAGTTACTGGTTCATCGCGACTCTCGTCGGCGCACAGGGTGATGCGAAGCGCGAGCTCGAGATGATTCGCGAACAATTGCCCGTGCGCCGGGAGCTCGCAGCAGCGGAGAAAACAGACTTTTTGGATCGATACAATCTCGCAGCAACCTACGTGTACATCGGCAGGCTCCTGCTGGAGATGGGCGACGTCCAGGGCGCATTGGATAATCAGAAGGAGGCGTTGAGGCTACGCGAGGAGTTGGTTGCTCTCGATCCAAACAGCGCGCGCGCACGACGAGCGCTGACGATCTCGTACGAGTATCTCGGTCTCGCCACGGATAAAGCGGGCGATACAAAGGGCGCGCTCGAACTACAACGGCGCGGACTGGAAATGCGCGATTCGCTCGTCGCTGCCGACCCGCTGAACATCGATCTGCGGCTGATGTTGAACGAGAGTCATCGATACGTGGGCGACATGCTTTTCGAGCTCGGTGACGTTAAGCAGGCGGCTGAGCACTACCGGAAACAGTTGGAGTTGAGCGAAGAGATGGTGGCAGCAGATCCGGCTAACGCACAGGTCCTTCACAATCAGGCTGTCGCGCTTATGAAGATTGGCGACGTCGAGGCGCGAGCGGGCAGAACCGCGAACGCTTTGTCGAAATACAACGAGGCTCTGCGCATCCGTGAGCAACTAAGCTCAACAGCCCCACAGGACATCTACATTCAACGCGACTTAACTGAGGTTAGAAATAAACTCGCAGCACTCAAATCGGCAAATTAAAGCTCTGGGCAACTACGTCGTGCGATATGCTAGCGGATTCTTCTCGGATCAGACGTGAGGCCTCGCGCAGTTTACGCGAGCGCTCGCGCAGGCTCTCGGCCATGGTGGCGAGCTCGAGACAGCGCTCGATTGCTTCCCAGTTTCTGGAATCGTCGCGCTTCGGGAGATCAACTTTCGGTTTTGACAGCTCCAGCATCGTTTCGGCCGTATTCTAGACACAAGCCCCTTGCAATGCAATGAATTGCTAAGCTTTACTTTGCATAAGCTCTACCAATTTACCTCGTTGAATCATACTGATGGCAAAAGCCAAACGAATCAAAGGCATCCACTGTAAATCTGTCGCTTCCGCAGGAATAAAGTTAGTGCTCCTAACGAGATTTGAGGAGTTGTACGGTTTTCACGAGGCGGCACTCGACTGGACGGATCCCGAAGGCGTTCACTCGATGCGGGTCGCGTCGCGTCGCCTGCGCAGCGCCCTGCGCGACTTCACGCCCTACCTGCGAAAACGGCCACTGGCGCCCGTGCTGAAACAATTGAAAGACATCGCGGACGCGCTCGGGGAAGTGCGCGATCAAGACGTGGCGATCATTTCTTTAGAGAAGATGGTCACCCATGCGCCGTCTGAATTCTCGGCGACACTAAACCAATTCATCGACACGAAGCGCGCCATTCGGGATCGCTCGCGTGAGGAATTGAAGTTGACCCTCGAGCAGACGGAGCTGAAACAGTTGGAGTCGCAGTTTATCGCGAGTGTTGACGAGGCTACGGCGATTCGTGATCACTCCAAGCCGCAAATCACATTTCAGGAAATGTCGCGAGTCGTAATTTTGGCTCGGTTGAAAGAGTTGGAAAAACTGAGTATCGGTTTGTTTCAGCCGTCTGAGATCGAAATCCTGCATGACATGCGCATAGCCGCGAAACGTCTGCGTTATGCGATTGAGCTATTTCAACAGTGTTGGCGACGTTCCATCGCGGGTTACGCGAAACGCACCGCGCGCATTCAGACGGCGCTGGGAGATGTTCACGATTGCGACGTCTGGATGGAAAGCGTCGGCCAAGCGATCATCAGCGCAAAGAAGCAGAAGCAACACGATCAGATAGCGGCGTTGATGTGGCTGTTAAGTCATCTTACGAAGGTTCGGACAAAACACTTGCGCGCGGCGTTTTCACGCTGGCGCGAGTGGGAGACACAGGAAGTCAGCGACAAACTGCGGGCAGTCCTGGCCGCTGGCTAGCGTTTACAAAAATGAAACGAACCACACCTGCGTTTGGAACGTACTCCCCGTGATGAGCACCGAATATCTTTCCGGCACCACCGTCACCGATCACGATGTGACTCTTGCGATTCCGGGCGACGTCGCCAACGTGCGGGCGCGCCTGGTCGAAGCCCTTCAGCAGGTCGGCTACAAGGTCATCGAACAGCAGCCGCTTTACGCGAAGCGCGGCAAGCGCGGCGCGGCCGTCTGGGACTGTTCGATTAACGTTCTCGATTACCCGACGAACCTGACCGTCGCGCTCAAACAAACCAACGACGCTGCAGTCCTGGCCACATTCAATTACGAGATCAAGAGCTGCATGCCGATGACGAAAGGCGACCGGCAAACGCTCGCGCGCGAAGCCGAAGCGATTGCGGCGGTCGCGACTGAGCGTCTCGCGATCTCCGCCTGTCGTTCATGCGGCACTCAGGTTACGGACGAATCTCACTATTGCCGCAGGTGCGGAGCGCCGCTCATATGCGATGTTCCGGAATTGGAAGTGCTGCGTCTCACGAGAAGCGCGCGCGGAAGTTATCACAACATCTTCGTCGGCGTAGTCTCGATATTGTTTGCTCTGCTCATCGCGTTACCTGTGTTGCTTATAAAGTGGGGAGGATGGGTCCCAACGCCGCTCTACTTTATCGCGATTCCTTTAGCGATTTGGGGTCTCTTCACGTTGATTCAAGGCACCTGGCAACTACACCGCTCATTGAATCCGAAGCTCACGACGAGTGTGGTTACCAGCCAACCCGCGTTTAAGCCGTCCGTTACCACCGCTCTGCCGCCACGGCCTGCGAGTGCCTCCGTGACTGAGGTGACGACGAGCTTGCTGTCACCGGTACGGGACGAACGCGTGAAGGAACCGGTTCACCGCAAAGACGCAGACACTTCTGATCTCGATACCGATCGCCTCATGTGATTAGCCACAAAAAGGCACAAAAAGCACAAATCAGTTTTGTGTTTTATGTCCCTTGCGGCGTTTGAAGTAATAAGCGGGATCCGTTGGCGGCCCTGCGACCGCGATTAGCTCCCAACCGTTCGCGCCCAGCTTGTCCAGATGCTGCTCGAGCACGAATGCCTCCCGGGCGAAGGGTACATTCGGTTCCTTGCGCATCCGCGGGTTACCCGTCGGGGAAAAGTTAGTACTACTCGGCCCGGCGACGGCCAGGTATTCCCACTCGACGGCAGCCCCATCGCCGCCACTGTTTTCCTCCTGTCCAGTAGTCTTCACAACGGAAATACAGATCACGGCGAGACAGATTACGACAGCTACGTGCAATATTCGGGTCAGAACTTTGCTCTCTTTCATATTGCCTCCAGGGGTCACAAGCATCAAGGGCTTCGCTATGTTATCTTAAGCGCCGGTCAGTTCAACGAAACTTCTAGGGTCACACTCCATGCATCAGAATCCGTTCCTGAAATTGCTCACGCTGTTATCGATTGCCTTCGCGGCGGTGGTTCTCGCCTGGCCGGCCGGAGCTCAGCAACAGACTTGCTTCACAGCGGAAGAACGCTCGCGCGCTGAGCAGAGCGCCAAAGTCTATCGCGCACCAGACCCCGGCTACGACCCGGTGCTTGGATACAATCCGGCCAGCGGCCCGCGCAAAGGTGCGCCGCCCGTTGACGCGAACGGTCTCACGAAACCAATCAACTGTGTTGCGAACAAGGATGAGAACCCAGGCGCGGGCACGACGCCAAAGTTTCACTGTTCCGTAGCGGGTGTCACCGACGAAGATGGCAATCTGATCCGTTACAAAATCAAGCCGCACTTTAAAGGACAGTCGATTGATAAGCGGAACGGCGAGATCTACGGCGAGTTTTTGTCTTCGCGGTTTTCCAAGGCGCTGGGATTTTTCGCTGACGACGAGTGGGTCGCGGATGTTCGTTGTCCAGACTGCGAGAAGAGTTTGACGAAGAGTTTTCAGGGCGCGAGTTTCTCGCCTTTCCAACCGGCGGCGGGCGTTGAGCTTGCGTTAGCGCAGGGAATCGATGTGGACTGCAACGGCAAAGATTCAGGGTCACTTGCCGAATCACTTCAGAAGCTCTCGCAGAACAGCGCGGCGCGCGCAGAAGTTGATGCGTTCAAACTGTGGCTTGCGTTCATCGATCACGGCGACACGAAAACCGACAATCATAAGTTTGCGTGTCTGAAATCGAAGAGGAACGGCAACGCCCGGATCTGCGAACCGGGCGAGGCGGTTTTCTACGTGAGCGACATGGGATCGACTTTCGGGTTCTCGAGTGCGAGTGAGAAAAAGGCGCGGCTCGACGGTTGGCGTAAAAAGAATCCGATCAGCGTGAGTGGCGGACGTTGTAGTGCGAATGCGAAGAGTGTTGGTGACACGAAAGTCAGCGAGGGCGGCCGCAAGCTGCTGGCTGACGGACTTCAGCGACTGCTGGATGCAGAGAAGCGCGACCAAACGATTACGAGGGTCTTTGCGGCTTCGCGAAACGCGGAGCGCGATCGTCCGGCGTCAGAGTGGGCGGCGGAGTTCGTGCGCAAGGCGCAGATGATCATCGATGCGCGCTGCGGGAATTGAAGAATATTTCGCGCAAAGGCGCAAAGTCAGCAAAGAAGACGCCAGAAACACTTTGCTGCCTTTGCGCCTTTGCGGGAAAAAACTTGATACGGAACAACAGAATCTCAGGGTAACAAGGTAATGCAATCAGAACTACCGGCTCACAAACCAAAACGCTTTCTCGCGTGGTCTGTACTCAACCGCGATTTATGTCAGTTGGAATTCTTCCGGCGCGTAATCGAAGAAGCCACTGAGAAATCGACGCCAGTCCTCGAAAAACTAAAATTCCTTTCGGTGTTCTCGTCCAACCTCGACGAATTCTTCATGGTCCGGGTTTCCGGTATCAAGGAGATGCTGCCGATTGAAGACCTCGGCCCCATCCCCGGTGAACTGACGCCGGAGGAACAGCTTCCCGTCATTCGCAAACGAGTGCTCACGCTCGTCGAAGAGCACACGCGCTGTCTTCGCGACGAAGTCATCCCGGAGCTGGAGGCGCACGGCGTAATCATCGCGCGCTACGAAACGCTTTCCGAAGACGAGAAGCGCAGCCTGTCAGAGTACTTCATGAAGAACATCTTCCTGGTGCTGACTCCGCAGGCTGTCGATCCGGCTCGCCCGTTTCCTTACATTTCGAATCTCAGTCTCAATATCGGTCTCACGGTCGAGAGCAATCCTGAAGACACGCTGGCCGGATCGCCATTGGGCAACGAAGCCAGGTTTGTGCGGATAAAAGTGCCGCCTGTCGTGCCGCGCTTGATTCCGATAATCGATGGTGAGTTGAAGTTTGCTTTAGTGGAAGAGGTGATCGAGGCAAACATCCACCGTCTGTTCCCGAGTATGAACTTGAGCCGGGGATATCTGTTTCGCGTCACCCGCGACGCTGATGTCGAGATCCGTGACGACAAGGCCGCGGATCTGCTGAAGCTCATCAAGGAATCGCTGCGCGAACGGCGTTTCGGTTTGCCTGTGCGTCTGGAAGTTTCGGCGTCAATGCCCAGCGAGATGGTTGACTACCTCGTCACTTCGCTCGGCATCGAGAAGGACGACGTTTATGAAATCAATGGACTGCTGGACGTGCCGGATTTGATGGAGCTCTACGGTCTCAACCAGCCGGAGCTGAAAGACAAACCACTGAAAGCCGTCGTGCCGCCGGCGCTGCGAAATCGGGAATCGCTTTTCGACGCGATCAAAAAGCAGGACGTACTGCTGCATCACCCGTACACGTCGTTTGCAACGATCGTGGATTTTATCGATGCCGCCGCGCAGGATCCGCAGGTCGTTGCGATCAAGATGTGTTTGTACCGCACGGGTAAAAATTCTCCGATTCCGCAGGCGTTGATTCAGGCGAGCGAGCGTGGCAAACAGGTGACTGCTGTCGTCGAGATCAAAGCCCGCTTTGACGAAGAGCACAACATCGAGTGGGCCAAGCGGCTCGGCGAGTCTGGAGTTCACGTTGTTTACGGCTTAGTGGGATTGAAGACGCACAGCAAAGTCGCCCTCGTGGTCAGACGCGAGCAGGACGGCCTGAAAACTTATACTCACATCGCGACCGGCAACTACAACCCGACGACCTCGAGGGTCTACACAGATCTCGGACTGCTGACGAGCGATTCGATCATCGGTGACGACGCGACCGACTTGTTCAACTTCCTGACCGGCTTCTCGATTCAGAAAGAGTTCAGCCGTCTGATGGTTGCGCCGCTCAATCTGCGTCGTCGCATGATGGAGTTGATTAAGCGCGAAACGGAACACGCGTTAGCGGGTCGTCCGGCGCACATCGCAGCGAAGGTCAATCGCTTGACTGACCTTCAGATCATCGAAGCGCTTTACGAAGCGTCGCAGGCGGGCGTCAAAATCGATCTCATCGTGCGCGGCGCGTGCATGATTCGCCCAGGCGAGCCCGGCCTTTCGCAGTCTATTCAAGTCCGGAGCGTTGTCGGACGCTTTCTCGAACACAGTCGCATCTTTTACTTTGCGAACGCAGGCGACGAAGAGGTCTACATCGGCTCTGCCGATTGGATGTCGCGCAATCTCGATCGACGTGTTGAGGTTGTGGCGCCCGTGCTCGATCCGCAATTGAAGCAATATTTGAAGGACACCACGATAGCTGCATACCTGCGCGACAACGTGAAAGCCCGGGTCATGAACTCTGACGGCACTTACGAGCGCCCTCCCATCGGCCCCGGCGAAGAGCCCTTCAACAGTCAGTTATTCTTCGAAGGTCCAAATAGTTCACCACCTGTCGGAAACGTGCACTCATTGAAGAGAAAGCGATTGTGGTCTAAGCAATAGTTAGCTACAAAAAGGCACAAAAAGCACAAACTCCTCTGCGGCCCTCTTCGTATCTCTGCGTTCTCTGCGTTAAATGGCTGTTTCAAAGCAGAGGCCGCAGAGATACGCAGAGGGCCGCAGAGAAAACCTAAATTAGGGTGGCGACCTTTTGTGGCTCTGATTAGAAAGGATGACGAGAGATGAAGCGTGTGACTTTTGCGGTGCTGGCGACGTTTATCGCTTTGCTACTGGTTGCTGGACTTTTAGCTTACTTCCTTCGCGACCGCTCGGGAACTCCCGCAATTTCACCCGAGACACGGTCAAGTTCACCTGCACCTACTGAGGCTCAAGCCCCACACAACATTCCACTGATTGGCGAGCTCTTTGGTCCAGACGTTACAGGAATGTCGCCGTCCAGCTTCGCGAATTGGGAAGCAACGTCCGCCAGAATTGCGTTGCGGTTTTCACTCGCTGCGTTCTTAGCGGCGGTGCTGGCGTTTCGTCCACGCCGCGGCGTCTCGGTTGCACGTCGTAATCCGTACGTGGCCCAGACACAGATTCTGATGGCGGTGGTTGCGGGCGGAATGATGATGGTGGTGGGCGATAGCGCAGCGCGTGCTTTCGGAATTTTTGCCGCAGCGTCGCTCGTGCGCTTCCGCACGAACATTCGCGACCCAAAGGAGACGACTGTGTTGCTGGTGTGTTTGGGAGTGGGTCTGGCGGCGGGCGTGGGCCGCTGGGACATGGCAGTGATTCTCACAGGATTTGTTCTTATCGCGCTGTCAGTGCTCGAATACTTCGAACCGTTTCAGGTTTTTCGCTCGATGGAAGTTTCTGTGCACACGCGTAGCGTCGATCGTACTGATGGCGTTCTCAAACGATTGTTTGAGCGTTACGGATTTGATTACGAGCTTCGCGAATTGAATCGTGAGGACGAAGACGAGCCGCTCGGCAAGATCGTTTATCTGGTGAATCTCGATCCGGTTAGCAGTACGAGTAAGTTGAGTGAGGAGATACTTTCAGGCGACCGCGACAACATCGATAGTGTTGAGTGGGATCAGAAAGAGAGCAAAACGTATCTTTATCGCTGAGGTGTTGTGCCGCGGATGACGCGGATGAACACGGATTATTTACCCGCGCCCTTAGCGTGCTGTAGCTGCGCGTAATAATTTTCGACGAACTCTTTGAAAGCGCCATGTCCCCAACGCGTGTAGAAGTCGTACTGCTTCATCTCTTTGTACACCTGCTCAAAATCCCAGTTGTAAAACTTGAAGCGATACACGGCACCCATCACGCCCGTGCGATGACGCCCGCCCGCGCAATGCACAAAGAACTTGCCGGTGTCGGGATT
>Ga0114129_10013747_pt1 | contig 11540 bp, 12 predicted proteins | sample RhiMetdeltSRZDD1_FD_80071 | JGI IMG/M metagenome (GOLD analysis project Ga0114129, IMG submission 80071) | Populus rhizosphere microbial communities from Tennessee, USA - Rhizosphere MetaG P. deltoides SRZDD1 (version 2) (version 2) | ecosystem: Host-associated > Plants > Roots > Rhizosphere >... | reverse complement strand
GCGCCGCCGGCGGCGCGCGTCGCAGCCGGCCGCGTCGCAGCCCCCGGCGCCGCAGCGGCCCTGAGCTCCGATCGGCCACGCCACCTGCCCTGCCCAGGGAACCGATCCGGCCGCCCACCAGGTCCCTGTGTGGCAGCGTGGTTCCTCCCTTGCCCAGATCTTGCGGCTGGCGCTGGCCGTGGCAGAATCCACGGTCATGATCCGCCGGGGCGCCATGGTCTCGCCAAGCCTTGGCGGGTGCTTCGCCAGCGACGACGACCGCCAGCGTCCGCCGCCTGATCCACTCTGACCTTCCGACCTTGGAGGGGTGTGAGGCCGGTGCCGACCGAGACCTACGGGAACGACGCGTTCGGGCTTGAGAACCTCGGGCTTGGCTGCATCGGGCTGGACCTGAGCAGCGGGATCAACACCTTCGACGTCAGCCGGCTCAACACCCCCGAGGAGTCTGAGGAGCAGCGCTGCTTCCAGCCCGCCAACCCCGATCCCACCGACTTCTGCGCCCAGATCCCGGCGGCGACGCGCCAGGCGATCAAGGCGTGGCTGTGTCCGGTCACCATCAGCGTGCCGGTCTTCCGCTTTGGCGTGGCCGAGGAGCGCCTCAACCACCTGGCCAAGCAGTCGGCGACGCTGTCGTGGAGCGCCGCGTTCGGCGGCAGCGTCCTGCTGCTGGTGGGCTTCGAATCCCAAGGGCGCGAGATCCTTGGCACCTGGCAGGGCGACATCGACAACGGCAAGGTCTACATCTACCTGGCGACCCAGGTCGGCTGCGACGGCAAGCTGCATGCGACCCCCCACAGCGGGTTCAGCGCCAACATCAACATCATCGGCGTCGCCGACTTCCTCGAACGGGGCATCAGGTCACAGATCCGAAGCGGGATCGCCGAGGCCGCCAGCCAGGCGCTGGCCGGCGCCGCCGACCAGCTGGTCGACGCGCTGGTCACCAACCTTGGCGGCCTGCCGGGCAGCTCGGTGCCGCCGGCGCCGCCGGCCGGCGCGTTCTACACCCAGCTGGCGATCGGCGACGGGCAGGCGAGCATCGGCTGGGCGAGCACGCTGCAGCGGCTGAACCTGGTGGTGGAGAACACCGAGCCGAGCTTCGCCGACGCCGAGCAGCGGCTGCTGCTGCGGGTGGCCGCCGGCTGGCCGGATGGCGCCGCCTGCACCGTGCTGCGCAGCGCGCAGCCGGACAGCCAGCTGGAGCTCCCGGTCGCGCTCGACGTGGCTGTGCCGGATGGGCTGCCGCTGGTGGTGCGGCTGAGCATGACCTCGATCGAGCGGGTCGGCTCCACCTGGAAGGCGCGGCCCCTGGGAACCATCCAGCGGACCTTTGCGCCGCCCGGGTACGGCGCGGGCCAGCACGTCGACACCGGCCAGAGCTTCACCGCCACCTACACGATCGCGCCCGCATAGGGTGGGCCCTCACCGCTATGTGGCAGCGCGGTCACTGGCGTGGCCCTCCCGTCGCGTCGTCGGTCAGGGCCGGCAGCCGCTTGGTGCCGACCCGTCGGCCCAGCATGGAGCGTCCTTGGAGCTTGGCCGGCTTGTCGGGTTGCGCTTTGGGCTGTGCCAGGTGCTCGTGGAGGGCGAACCAGCGGCGCCAGCCGGCTCGGTTCGCCAGCATCGCAGGGAGGTGGAGGCCGCGCTGGACGCCGCAGAAGGCGGACGGCTGGCGAGGGTCGAGTAGGGAGGTGATCGATGACACCGGCAGAGGCTCACCGGCTGCTCGGGCTGGCGCGCGACGCGCAGCTCGTGGGGCCGGAGGCAGCCAGGTGGGTCGCGCGGCTGGCACCCGAGCGCGAGCAGCTGGTGGAAGCCACTCGCTTCCTGGCCGTGCTCGGCCAGGAGGAGGAGGCGGCCGAGCTGGCCGCGGGCGTCTGGCGGCTGTGGCTGCTGTCGGGCGATATCGCCAGCGGGCGGCGGCTGTGTGCCGCCGCGCTGGAGGCCGGTGCGGGCCGGCCGTCGCGGGCACGGGCGCTGGCGCTGTACGGCGACGGGCTGTTGGCCTTCCGCCAGGGCGCGCAGGCCGAGTCGCAGGAGCGCAACCAGGCGGCGTTGGAGGTGGCGCGGGCGGTGGGCGACCGGGAGGCGGAGGCGCTGGCGCTGGTGGGGCTCAGCCGGGTCGCCTTCCGCGACGGCGACTACCCACGGGTTCGGTCGCTCGCCGCCCAGGCGCGCGAGCGCACCCGCGACCTGGACGCGGCGGCCGGGGTCGCGCCGCTGCACATGCTGGCGGCCGGCACGCGGCTGGCCGGCGACCACGACCAGGCCGCCGAGCTGTATACCCAGAGTCTGGAGCTGAACCGGCGCCTGGGTGACCGCCGGATGGTCGGTATGGAGCTGCACAACCTCGGCCACCTGGAGTTGCACCGCGGCAACCTGCAGGCCGCCGAGCGCTGTTTCGCCGAGGTCGGCGGCCTGCGCGACCACAAGGATCCCTACGAGGCGGCGATGGGCCAGCTCAACCAGGCCGCCCTGGCCGTGGCGCACGGGGACCGCGAGCGCGCGGCCGAGCTGCTGCGGGGGGTGCAGGCAGCCCTGGCCGGCGCCGGGATCGTGCTGGACTCCGACGACGCCTTCGAGGTCGACTGGCTGCACGAACAGCTCGGGTAGCTCATCTGCCCACAGACGTTGCGAACGGCCGCAGGTCTCCGACCCTCCCAGCCGCTCGAGCAGCGGCCGGGGCCGCCGCCATCACGTCATCGCGCCGTCGGCGCTCCTGGAGCGCACATGGAAGGTCACACGTGGACGCGGCCTGACGGCTGCGTCGAGACGGTATGTCAGGGGAGGCGCTCACTGGTTATGGGGCATGCGGCGCCCACCGGCTGTTGGACGGGCGCGACACCGACGCGAGGGCGACACGAACCCGGTGACCGGCTGATCGGGTTGTGCCTGGTCATCGGCATGGCAGATCGGACCACGGGCATCACCACGAGCGAGTGCCCGTTCATCACCATTCAGCGTGCCCGGTAACACATGTGGCAGACTCACCAGACCACAAGGATGCGAGGTCGCTCTCCACGTTTGGTGGCGCAGAGCCGCTTAAGGTGAGGCCCGTCCCCGCCAGGAAGCTGCGCAGCAACTCCGGGTCCCGACGCACCCGGATCGAGCCGACCTGGGCGGTGGCGATCAGCTCGGCGCGGTCGGCGCAGCAGCGGTTGGCCAACTCGCAGCCCTTCAGGTTGGCCCACAGCCCCTCCACCGGGTCCAGCTCCGGCGCGTAGGACGGCAGGTACTCAAGCACCAGCCATGACTGGGACGCAGCCCACTGCTGGAGGTCGCCGGCGTGATGAGCGCCGAGGTTGTCCCAGATGACCGTCACCGGCTGGTGGCCCAGCTGGTGGCCCAGGCCGTCCAGCACGCGGATGCACTGGCGGGTGTCGTAGGCGCCCTCCAGCAGATCAAAGCCCATCCAGGTCGCCGGCTCCTCGCGGTCGCCCTGGCCGGGCCGGTAGGCCACCAGCCCGCACATCGAGATCTGCTTGCCACGCCGGTATCGGTGGCGCAGCACCGGCGTCTTGCCCCTGGGCGCCCAGGTCCGCCGCACCGGCGGGGTCAGCTTGACGCCCGACTCATCAACGAAACACAGCCAGGCTCTGCGCGTTTGGGCGTTTGCTTGATCCGCGGCCAGTCCTCGGCGACCTACCGGGCAATCTCCGCCTCGTTGCGCTCGACGGCCTTGCGGGCCGGGCGTTGCAGGCTCCACCGCATCGTCTTGAGGATGCGCCATGCGTGCCCGGGATGGTGCCCCACTCCGGTCACCCGCTCGATCACCTCGGCCACGCGCGCAAGCGTCCACAGGTCGTTGTCGAACCCGGCCGCCACCGCCCCGCGGTCCAGCACCCGGCGGATCCTGCCCAGCTCGGCGGGGCCGAGCCGGGCCGGCTTGCCCTGGCGGGCGGTGCGCATCCCGGCCGCACCGCCATCGCGCCAGCGGGCGCACCAGCGGCTGGCGGTCTGGGCCGACACGCCCAGCTCGCTGGCGACCTCGGCCCGGGTCTTGCCCTGGGCGAACAGCTCGGCGGCCTGCAGCCGGCGGCGCTCCAACCATTGCAGATCTCCCGGGTGTCTGAGCACCCGGCCCTTGGGGGTGACAGCTGATCGGCTCATGCCGCGGAGCATAATCCACAGCAATCACCAACTACCGCGAACCTCTGTAGGACGACCCCGGCACCCAAGTTATCACGGGGGCAATCAAATGGGGTGATGCCAATTTTGCGTTCGCGCAGCTCAGGCGCCTGAGAACTCACACCCCTTGGCCGCCCCCGTAAAGTTATTGCATCGCGCTCACCCTCCAAACGCTGGATGGCGTCATCCAGGCGGCGTGACCGCTCACCGGATGATGATGCGCAGCCGCCGGCGGGCGGCGCGGAGCGCCTCCTGGACCTCCTGGTGGGTGGTGGCTTCGGCGAACACAAAGCCCAGGTAGCGGTCACCCTCCGGAAGCGGTTGGACGGGTTGGCCGACGGGGATGGTGATCGACAGGCCGGTGATGCCCGGGACGGCTGCGGCTTGGGTCCAGCCGTGCACGGCCTGGAGCACGCCCGCGCGTTCCACTGGCAGCATGAGCACGCCGGCGGGCCGGGCCAAGCGCTGGGTCGTCACATGGCGGTCCAGGGCGTTGGCCAGGACCAGCTGTTCGAGGCTTGCGCCGTCAAGGAAGCGCAGGGTGCGCGAGCACAGGCCACCGATCGAGCGGGCCGCCAGCTCCAGCATGGTCGGCCGCCGGCCGCGGTGACGGGTGTCCAGTCGCAGTTCGGCGTGGATGGGGCCGTGGCGGAGCCCGAGCGCCCCCGCGGCGCGCTCGGCGGTCCTGAGGGCTCCGGACAGGATCGGCTGGGGCAGCCGGGAGGGCGTCAGGAGCACGGTCTCTTCGAAGGTGGGGCCTTGCGAGGTGTCGGGTTTGTCGAACACCGCGGTGACGGTCAGCTCGCCGCCGGTCAGCAGCCCATCGACGCTCAGCTCCCATCCGGGGATATAGGCCTCGACCAGCAGCGGCTCATCCACCGGCCGACCCGCAACGCGGAGGATCTGACGGATGCGCCTGGCCGCGTCGGCCGCGGCCGCGCCGTCGTCGGCTCGCAACACGCCCTGGCTGCCGCTCAGCGACACCGCCTTGACCACACACGGGTACCCCACCTGCGCCGCCGCCTCCTCAAGAGCACCCTCCGACGCGCCGGCGGGCACGATCCGAAACGCTGGCTGGGCCACGCCAACGGCCGCCCACCGGCGGCGTTGGGTGGCCTTGTCGGCCGCGGCCCGCACCGCCTCGACCCGGTTGTTGGGCAGGCCCAGGCGGGCCGCCACCGCCGCCGCCAGGACCAGCATCGGGGTGTCGGCGGCTACCACCGCGTCGACCGCGCCGCTTTCGGCAACCAGCCTGGCCACGCTCCCCTGGGGGTCGTTGGGGTTGACCCGCACCACCGGGTGACCGCCCAGCGGCAGGGCGCCGTCGCTGCCGACCACCAGCTCCAGGCCCATCCGGCTCGCCGCGACCAGGAAGTCGGTCGCCCGGTAGGTGCGGGCGGGCACCAGCAGCAGCACGCGCGCCACCGTCACCTCCGCCGTGCTTTGCACGCGGCCGGCAGCGCCACGCTCGCGGCCACGGTGATCATCGCTTCTCGGCCGAGAAGAACGGCGTGGTTCCCGCCGCATGGTCGGTGACGTCGGCCAGGCCAACCAGCTCGGGAACGCGCGCCAGCAGCAGCGGCTCGATGCCCTGCCGCACCGTCACCTCCGCCAGACTGCAGCCCTGGCAACCGCCCTCCAGGCGGATACGGGCCCAGCCCTGGTCGACCTCGACCAGGGCCACCCGACCGCCATGAGCGGCGATCACCGGATTGACCTCGGCATCCAGGACCGCACGTACCCGGTCGACAACGCTCCGGCCATGCTCTGCTGGTGGCGGTTCGGCGTGGGGTCCGACAAGCCGCACGCCGGTGAGCTCGGGGACCGCGGCGCTCAGCAGCTGCTGGATGCGGGAGGATAGTGGAAGCACCGCGCCCGGGGAGCCGCGCACCTCCAGGGTCGCAACGCCACCCTGGACGTCGACGACTCGCACGGTCCCGCCCCGGGCGATCACCGACGGGAGCACGCTGCGCTCCAACGCCGTCGCCACCCTGTCGACCAGGTCCATCGCCCAGCAGCCTCCTAGCCCAGTGCGCGCGGCGGTGGGGCCGCTTCGGGCGTGGTCGGACGGGCCGCGGCGAGCGCGGCGTCCAGGTCAGCCAGCAAGTCCCCGGGGGCCTCGATGCCGATCGACAGGCGCAGCAGATCCTCGGGCACCGGGGAGGAGGGCCCCTCCTGGCTGCGCCGGTGCTCGATCAGGCTCTCGACCCCGCCCAGCGAGGTGGCCCGCTTGAACACCCGCACTGCGCCCAGCACCGCCATCGCCTGCTCGGCGCCGCCCGACAGCCGGATCGACAGCATCCCGCCGAACCCGCCGTGCATCTGCCGGGCCGCGATCTGGTGACCCGGATTGGACTCGAGGCCCGGGTACAGCACGGCGGTCAGGGCGGGATGCCCGTGGAGGTGGCGGGCGATGGCCAGAGCACTGTCGGAGGCACGGTGCACGCGAAGGAACAAGGTGCGCATGCCGCGCTGCAGCAGCCACGCCTCGAACGGGCCCGGCACGGCGCCGGCGTTGCGCCGCCATGAGCGGATCCGCTCCCAGAAGGGATCGCGGCGGGCGGTCAGCACCGCACCGGCCAGCACGTCGCTGTGGCCGTTGAGGTACTTGGTGGCCGAGTGGACCACCAGGTCGGCACCCAGCTCTAGGGGTCGGGTGAGCACCGGGGTCGCCACGGTGTTGTCGACGACCACCCGGGCCCCGGCGGCGTGAGCCACCTGACAGATGCCGGCCAGGTCGGTGATCTCCCACATCGGGTTGGCCGGCGTTTCCACCCACACCAGCCGGGTACGGCCCGGACGGATCGCCGACCCGACGGCCTCTAGGTCGGTGGCGTCCACGAACTCCACGTCCAGGCCCCAGGTGAGCGCGAACTCGGCCAGCCACTTGCGTACCCCCCAATACAGCACTCGGGACACCAGCACGTGATCGCCCGGCAGCAGCGCCTGGAAGATGGCCGTGGCGGCCGCCATCCCGGAAGCGAACAGCGCGCAGGCACAGCCGGCCCCCTCCAGCGCGGCCAGTAGGCCCTCGGCGATCTCGTAGGTCGGGTTGTCGGCGCGGGTGTAGACGCGGTCCTGCCGGTAGGAGCCGTCCGGCTGCTGCTCATAGTTGGTCGAGGGGTTCAGCACCGGCGTCAGCCCGCCCGACACCGGGTCGACCTGGCCGAGGGCCTGCGCGGCCAAGGTCTCCGGTGACAATGACGGTGGCAGTTGCATCGGCCCGTCGCCTCCTTCGCGGGGTGTCGCAGTACATCGTGGGTCGGTGATGGCCCGTCGGGCAGAATGACACGGAGTTGATCTGGAGACCGGATCACGAGCGAGCGTAGGCGAGGGCTTCCTCAAAACTCATGGAGCGTCCATGCGCCCACGCTCGGTCGATCTCGGTGTCAGTGAGCTGCCGTCGCGCGGCATCTCGTGGATGCTCAGTCGCCCACCGGCCCGACTCCACCGTGAGTCCACCGCCCACGGACTCACGAAGGCGGTCGGCGGCACCGGCCACCACGACCGCTCGTTCGGGCGGCACACGGACCGACCCGCCCAGCTGGCGCGAAGCCTACGGCACGACATCAGCTGTCGTCTCGCCCCTCGCGTGCCTGCCGACGCCAGCGGCCCCCTGCGGATGGCAGAGGACCCCTGGCGACGTCGAAGGATGATCAGAAGGGGGGTGCGTCGTTGAAGTCGCCACCGCGTTCAGCGCCGCGCTCGCGACCGCTGGCGCGGTCGCCGTTGCCGCGCTGGCTGGTCCGCTCGACCTTGGCCGTGGCCCACTTCAGGCTGGCCCCGACCTCATCGGCCTCGATCTCGGTGACCGACCGCTTGTCGCCCTCGGGAGTCTCCCAGCTGCGCTGGCGAAGCCGGCCGGTGACCATGACCCGGTCGCCCTTGCCGAGGGAGTCGGCCAGGTGCTCGGCCTGGCCGCGCCAGACGTTGACCTTGAGGAAGCTGGTGTCGCCGTCGCGCCACTCGCCGTCCTGTTGGATGCGCTGGGTGACGGCCACGCGCAGGTTGGCGACGGCGATGCCGTTGTTGGTGAAGCGGAGCTCGGGGTCGTCGACCAGGTTGCCGACGATGGTGGTGTGGTTGTCCGCTGCCATGGTGCTGCTCCTTGTGGGTGCTGATTTAGCGCTCTGGGCCGGTCCGCTCCGGCCCATGGCGGGTCCGGACCTGGTCGCGGCGGGCGGTTTGGATGGCGTCGGCGGCTCGGTAGTCCTGGCCGGGCTCCCAAATGACTGGATTCCGGTCGTTCTGGCGGCTGTCGTGAACGGCCACCCGGACCCCGAGGGCGAGGGCGGCCTCGCGGTCGCGGACTGCTTGGCGGCCGTAGGGGTTGTGGTGGTCGGCGGGGACGCCGAAGTCGGGTTGAGCCGGTCGAAGGCCTGCTCGGAGGCGAGGTGGGCGACGGTGTCGCGGTAGCGCCAGTGGTCGGGGTCGAGCTGGCGGGCGTCGGCGGCTAGCTGGTGGTGGGCTAGGGTGGGGTGGCTGCCCATGCAGGCTCCTTCCTGCGGGTGGTCAGGGTGGGCGCGGGCTCAGCTTGGCGGCGGCACGCGCCCACCCCGCGAACAACTCCTCAGCCGGCCAGCTGGGCCGGCGGCGGCCATGGCCTCACCCCCTCTCCTGGGCGGGCTCGCCGACCGCCCGCAGCGGCGGCGAGGGATGAGTGCGTTGGGGGCTGGTGGGCTGTCGTGGGCGGCCGGGATGGGCCAAGCCGACCTGGCGGCCCGAGGCCAGGGTGAGGTGGGTCTGGCGGGGCTCCTCAGCGAGGAGGCCGCAGCGTTCGGCTGCGGCCAGGAGCTCGTGGTCGACCTCGCGGTGGTCGAGGGCGCCGGTGGCGACGAGGTTGTAGAGGTTGCGGGTGGACTCCCATAGCTGGCGGTTGCGCTGGCCGACGGGGGCGGTGGCGACGCGGGCCAGTTCTTCGATGAGGGCAGCCCGCGCATAGCGCTCTGCTGGGGCGGCGCTGGTGGCCGGAAGCTCGACCGGAGCAGGGGATCGTTGCGGCACTCGGCGCTCCAGCCGCGCCAGCAGCACCACGGGAACCTCGCCCGGCGACACCTTGAGGGTGCGGCCGGGGATCCACTGGTAGGGGTGGCCGGAGGCGTGGCGGCTGGGTGGGGCGACGACATAGCCGCCGCGGCCCCGCCAGTCGACATGGGCCAAGCCGACCGGGTGGACGTTGCCGAGGCCGGTGGGGGCCAGGTAGTAGTGCCAACCGCCCCCGCCGGTATGCACGAGCGGCCCGGAGCTGTGCAGTCCATGGGTGGCGGCGAGGTCTCGGATGGCCTGGGCGCCTTGGGGGCCGTCGACGTCCAGGACGTCGAACAGGTGCCCGGTGGCGAGGCCGATGTTGGCCTGGGGGTGGCGGGTCCACCAGGCCAGGACCCGGGCGCGGTTGCAGGTGGCGTCCTTGACGCCGTGGGGGACGAGAGCGCCGACGGGGTGCTTGCCGGGTTGGCCGCAGCCCGGGTCCCGACAGGAGCAGCCGGACCCCACCACAGGCTGGTCGTCGTTGACCGGCTGGAGGCCGTTTCGGTGGGGGAGGGGATAGTGCAGGGGCAGGACTGGGATGCCCCGAGAGGCATAGCCGAGGGCGGCGTCGCCCAAGACAAGCCTGAAGCGCCTCATTCGGTGCGCTCCTGGGCTGGTGGGTGTTGGCGTTGCAGGAAGCTGGCGGCGCTGCTGCGACCGCAGCCGGCGGCCTCGGCCAGGGTCCGAGCCGTCCAGGGCTGGCCGTCCGGCCGCTCTTCGGCGTAGGCGGCCTGCAGCCGCGCCCTGACCGCGCCATTTGCGGTCGGTTCGGCGGGCCCGGCGGGCAGGGCTCGTCGCTCTGGGCTGACGGTCGCCGTGGCGGGGTGTTGATAGGTCGGGTCGCCGCGTCGGACGGCCGTGGCCTGGGGGAGTTGGCTGGCTGGGTCGAGCGTGTCCGCGCTGGTTCCGGCAGTGGCCCGGGCGGCCAGGCGGGTGACTTCGCCAGCATCACCCTTCAATCCTTCGAGCATGGCCAGCACGGCCAGGGGGATGGCGGCGGCGATGGCCCGGGCGACCAGATCAGGTTGGGCGTGTGCGACGTTGCCACCGATCGACGCGGCCGTGCCACAGATGACGAGCAGCCACCCGTAGCCGGCCCCGCGGGCGCCGCGGCGGGAGCGGCTGATGATCCGGAACATCCCGTAGATCGCCGGCCCGTCCGCGACCACGGGGACGGCGGCGGCCTGCCACCAGCTGTAGCCGGCCCGGACGCCCAGGGCGTATAGGGAGGTGGCGGACACCGCATAGGAGCAGACGGCAATGACCACGGCCACGGCCACCCCGAGCTGGAGGGTGACGCGATCCAGCCGGGATACACCGCCAGCGGCTAGATGCGCCGGGCCGGACGCTGGGGTGGCTGGCTGTCGGGCTGGCCTGGTGCCGTTGTGCTCGGGGTGGGGGAGGGGCTGCATCAGGCGGCGGCCTCGCCGTCGTCGGTCGGTCGCAGCACCTCGACTGGGGCCAGGTTGTCGACGGCCATGGCCGGGTGGGGCACGGCGGCGTCCACGGCCATCGCCAAGGTGACCAGGCGGCGGGAGCGGAACCAGGGCCGCAGCCGGATCCGGACCGGCGGCAGGTGCCCATAGACCAGCAGGGCCCGCCGGGGCTTGAGCTGCCGCAGCGCCTCCGGCGGCAACAGGCGCCGATAGGCCACCGACTCGGTGAGGGAGGCGCGCCCGTCGCCGCCGGTGGTCTCGGAGGTCTGGGTGACGGCCTCGTCGCCGACCAGCTTGCTGGCCAGTTCGAGGGAGGCCGGGTCGGCCTGCCCGGACAACAACAGCTTGGCTCGATGGCCGTTCAGCACGGTCGACGCGCGGTGGCCGTAGCGGTGTTGCAGCTGGGCTTCGTCGTGCCAGATGGTCAGTAGCTGGATGCCCTGCCCTCGGCCGGTGGTGGCGAGCTGGGGCAGCTTCTTGATGGCGGCGCAGTTGCCGGCCTCATCCAGGCAGACGAACAGGCGGGGATCCAGCATGCCGTCGGGCTGGGCGGCGGCCAGCTGCTCAGCCTTGAAGATGACGACCGAGACCAGCAGCTCGAACAGCGGCCGGAGCCGCTCCTGCTCAGACGCTGGCGCGTAGAGGTACAGGGTGTTGTTGGCGCCCGTCAGCAGTTGATCGAGGTCGAGGTCGCAGCCCTCGGCGGAGGCGGCGATGGTGGGGTCGCCGTAGACGTCGAGGAGGGTTTCGGCGGTGCCGTAGACCGAGCCCATGGTGTTGTCGGGGCGGCTGGTGCAGGCCGCCCAGGCATCTAGGGCCTGCTGGTTGCCGATCTCCATGAGGGCTTGGGCGACGTCGTCGACGTCTTGGACGTCGACCCACCGGGCGACGTCGGCCATGGAGCGGCCGGTGCCGGCGGCGGCGAACAGCAGGACCGAGAGGAGCTTGGCG
>Ga0114129_10013745_pt1 | contig 11541 bp, 7 predicted proteins | sample RhiMetdeltSRZDD1_FD_80071 | JGI IMG/M metagenome (GOLD analysis project Ga0114129, IMG submission 80071) | Populus rhizosphere microbial communities from Tennessee, USA - Rhizosphere MetaG P. deltoides SRZDD1 (version 2) (version 2) | ecosystem: Host-associated > Plants > Roots > Rhizosphere >... | reverse complement strand
GGGCTACTGCCCGTCGGCGGCGTGACTGTCGAAGGTGCCGACGGCGAGCTCCCGCCGCATGCGACCGCGAGGCCCGCAATGACGAGGGGCGCGAGGAGCCGGTCTGCGCGCATTAGAGGCCTATTCTACGGCGATTACCACTTTTCCCCGCGCGTGCCCTGCTTCGAGATACCGGATCGCCTCGGGGACATCCGCCAGCGCGTACGTGCGGTCGATGACGGGCGTGACGTGACCGGCCTCAGTGAGCCCTGACAGCAAGACCAGGTCGCTTTGCCGGGACTGCGCGATGAACATGACGCATCGCTGTCGCACGAACGGCGAGAGAACGCGTCCTCCAACCATGAGGTTCAGCAATTCGAGCAACCCGGTGCCGTCGTCGGTTGCCCGGCCGACGCCGCCGCCGACGACAACGAGCGTTCCGCGGGGCGCGAGTGCCTTCCGCATCGCCGCTACCGAGCGTGTGCCGGCGACCTTGACAATCAGGTCGTACCGCCCTTCATGCTGCGTGAAGTCCTCGGCCGTGTAATCCACGACGTGATCCGCGCCGATCGATCGAACCAGATCCACGTTCCTCGTGCTGCAGACGCCGGTGACGTGCGCGCCGAGTGCCTTGGCGATCTGCACGGCGAAGGTCCCCACGCCTCCAGCTGCGCCATTGACCAGAACATGCTGGCCTCGCTGCAGCCGTCCGTGGTCGCGAAGCGCTTGCAGGGCTGTGCAACCGGCGACGGGAATTGCGGCGGCCTGTGCGTGGGTGAGCCCGACCGGCTTGGCCGCGAAGCGGGTTTCTTTGCCACACACGTACTCGGCGAAGGCCCCCTTGCAGGTTCCGAACACCTGATCGCCGGGGTGGAAGGCGATCACCTTCGCGCCAACCGCCTCCACCTCGCCGGCCACATCGACGCCGGGAATCCGCCCGCTCGCTTCCGGGCGTCCCATGAGTTTGAGGACGTTCGGCTCAGCGCGCAGGAGGTGCCAGTCGAGCGGGTTGACGGCCGCCGCGCGAACCTGCACCAGCACCTCACGCGGCTTGGGGCTCGGTTTCTCCACGTCCGCCAAGCGCAGCACATCCGGCGGGCCAAAGTCCGTGTGAATCAGGGCTTTCATGAGACGGACACCCGTGTGAAGGGACCGTGCGGCGGGCGCGGTGACTACTTTTTCTTGACGGTCCAGTCCTTGTCCTTGGGCTTCTCGAGCGTCAGCTCGAAGCCGCCGCTCTGGCCCATGCCCTCCCACGATCCAGACCACGTCCCGTAGAGCTCGGCCGGAGTGTTAGCCGTGGGCTTCTCCTGTGCCATCACCGACGCGACGGTCAGAACCACGGTACAGAGGAAAGTGGCGAGCTGTTGCTGTTTCACGACGACACCTCGGTCAGCGCAGGAGCTGCCAGACGATCAGCAGATTGACGGCAGCAATGTTGATGCACGCGGAACAGAGTCCTGCGATTCGGACAACCATCACGTAGCCGAAATACGCGCTGGCGGCCACCGCCAGCATCGCCATGAACCACGCACCCGTGGCGTGCCCGGTGTATGCCACCAGGAAGAAGACTGGATAGAACAGCGCGCCAACCACGGAGTTGGGGACCTTCAGAATCGCGCTTGCACTGCTCTGCAGCACCTTTTCGCTGCTGTCGTTCGACTGATGAGAACAGCGGCACGTCGGAATCCTGTATCCCGGGTCTAGGGAGAGGCGGTACCAGTGATACGCGCTCTGGCCGGAATAGAGGAGACCGAATACGGGAAGCGCGTACAGAGGCGCAACGCTGAAGAGATACTCGAGTCCGGCCGTGATCAACCAGAAGCCGATCGTCGATCCGAGCAGGATCTTCAGATACTCAGCGAACAGCGAGCCGCTGCCGGCAGGCGCCAACTTCGAGAAATACAACCGGGCGCCCGCCCTCCGCACCCGGTTGAACAGGATCTGCCGCTCGATGTCGCTTTCCCGCACGCGATGCGAGATCGCGTTCCACCAGCTCGTGCCGCTGATCATCTCGAGCATCTCCGTTTCTCGCCTCACGGAATCGGCGGCTGAGGAACCGAGCCGGATTCCGGCAGCTCAGGCGCCTGCGTGAACGGCGTCAACGACTGCGACGTGACATACCACGTGCCGCGCATCAGGCACCACTGCATGCGCGTCAGCGCACGGCGGACCGTCCCGCCAGGATGCATGATCTTCGTGATGTGCAGCGTGGTGTCATTCGCACAGTTCGGACGATCCTCGTCGTGCAGCAGGCCCGACTGGTGACCGAGCTCGTGCAGGTACGTCTCGGCAACCCGGACAATCTCCGAGCTCTTCCCTGAGATGTTCTCCACGATACGCGACATCATCCGGTTGGTGTCAGCCTCGAACGCCAGCACCTTCATGGTGATGAAGATTGGCGACCCGCTGCTCTGGAACGTCACCGTCGTGAACCCGAGCAGATCGTTGCAGCCGACCGACGAGTGATCCGACTCGTACTTCGTCACGAAATACGTCGTCACCGAGAACCCGTCGGCCTTGTTCGTCATCAGGAAATTCGTGTCGTCGAACGACAGCGTCTGCCCGGCTCCGCACGTCATCTCCTCGGCGACTGCCGTGTTCGGCGGTGTGAACGAGATCCCGTTGGACAGGTGCAGGAACGTGTTGGTCGGACGGCTGCAGGTGGCATCCGTATCGCCACGCACACCCATGTCGGGCAGCGTCTGGTCGCCGAAGTAGTCGGTTGCCGCCGGGTTCGTGTACTTGTTCGTCCACTTGTTGTAGTTGTTGCTCGCCAACTGCCCGTCGCTCGCCAGCCAGGCTTGGACGTTCGCACGATACGTAAAGAGATTCTTGCTGAAGTCCGTGCCGGTGCCGTCGTCCGCGGGAGCGGTGGCGAAAATGTCGCCAAACAGATGGCTTGCGATCTCCATCACCTTGTTCGGATAGTAGAGGAACGGCCGGCCCGGCACGAATGGTCCGTCCTCGCCGTCGCGCCGTCTGAGACGCCCGGTGATGACGTTGCCGCGTGTGACGACCTCGAGATACGTGATGGTGCCCGACCGGTCCACGACCGCCACCAGCGGGCGTCCTTCGTCGCTCAGGATGTACACCTGCACGTTCTGATCGACATTGCCGTTTGTGTCGGCGTTGTTCACGTAGATGAACCAGTCGGAATGCCCCGCCTTGTTCCGGACGATCTTCGGCGACACCCTGAAACGCCGCGGCCGCGTGTTGTTGAAGATTTCAGCGAGGTAGGTCCAGCACAGGAACCACCGAATCACGAGATCGATGAGCGTGCAGACCCAGGTGAGGAGCATCGTCACGAAGGTCGTGATGATGCGCAGCATCCGGATGATGGCCTGGAGGATGTAGTTGCAGATGAGGCGTGTGACGAACTCGAGGACGGTCTCGAGAACGTAGGTCCAGCCGCAGACCACGTCGGTTACGACGTTGCAGACGTTGTTGCACACATTGCGGCAGCCGCAGTCGCACCCGAAAATGCCGCAGAAGAAATCACAGATTCCGCAGACGACGCTGCATACGGCCCCGCACACGGTGCGGACTACGTTTTGACAGATGTATCGAAGGACCTGCTTGACGATGCTGACGAGCTCTTCGATGAGCCGGCAGATGGCGACCAGGATGAACTCGACGACGGCAACGAAGATCTCGATCAGCCGGATGATCGGCTGCACGATCAGGTTGCAGACAAGTCCCACGTCACTCCTCCGGTTTGGACGATGGCCAGGCGGATGAGGTGCGTCTCGGCCGTAATTCTCCGCAGCTCAAGGAGGAATCGCAAGCGAAAACCCGCGGTATCGCGAACTGCTGTACCACCCGCTCACTTCCGACGTACGTCGCGAGCGCCTTCTGAACTTCGAAGATGGTCTGCCCGCGCGTGAATGTCTTTTGAATAGGATTGGGCGACCCTGAAATCGAGATCTTCAGCTCGGCCTCCATGTCGAAGTGCCCCGGACCTCGAACACATTCTCGAGGGTCTTCGGAAGGCCGGCCTTCGTGAGTGAGAATGCTCCACGACTGGTTCCGATGAGCGACGACGTCAAGAACTACATCACGCCTGGCGGCTATCGACGACTGCAGGAAGAGCTTGCCCGCCTGTGGAAGGTGGAGCGCCCGCCGGTTGTCGCGACCATCGCGTGGGCCGCGGCGAATGGCGATCGCTCGGAGAACGCCGACTACATATACGGGAAGCGAAGACTGCGCGAAATCGACCGCCGCATCCGCTATTTGTCGAAGAGTCTCGATCGGGCCGTAGTCGTGAACAACTCAGGCAAGACCCACGAGCGCGTACGCTTCGGCGCGACCGTCACGATCCTCGACGGGAGCGGCGACGAGCGCGAGGTGACGATCGTGGGCGTGGACGAGCTCGATTCCGGCGACGCCCGCGTGTCCTGGCGATCTCCGCTCGGCAGGGCGCTGCTCACCGCACGAGTGGGCGACACGGTCACGCTTCGCGCGCCGCGCGGACCCGAGCGCCTCGAGATCGTCGCGGTCCGATACGACGATTTGAGCTGACGGGTGCTTGTAGCCGAGTACCGTCACTCCACCCGGGCGGCGCGTCCACCACCTTCAGAAAAACTTGGTCGGGCTCTCGGGAAAGATCTCGAAGGCCGACTGTCCGGTGAGCTGCGCGAACAAACGGTTGCCCTCGCGCGTCACCGTAAGATGCACGGTCGGCGCAAACTGATACGTCCGACGTAGCGCGGCAGGGCCGCCGGATCGACCGCCGTCTCGGTCCGCATCGTCGGCGGCTTGAGCAGCGGCGAGTCCGCCGGCAGCAGCGGGCTGGCCGGATCCAGCAGGTGCCGTCCGAGGTCGTCGGTGCCGACGTTCGTGCTCGCGTTCGCGAGCGCGACAACGCCGACGCGCGTCGTCGGGTTATAGCCGATGAAGGATCGGTACCCGCCGGTGCCGCCGTTGTGCCACAGGATGCCGCCGGGCGCACGCTCGAGGATACGGACAATCGTGCCCATCACCGTCACTTATTTCTTCTCTGGAAAGAGCGTTACGGTGACCCGGTTCTTCGAGTCCAGATACGTCCGCGCAGCCTGATCGATAACAGCCTTGTCGAGTTTCTTGTAGTACTCCGGCACCTGCCAAAGAGTCGCAGGGTCCTCGCCAAACTGGTACTTGAGCCCGATCTGGCCCAACAGATAACTGTTTTGCTTGCTGTTGGTCTCGAAGTCGCGGAGGAGCGTTTCGCGCTGGTCGCTGACCTCCTGGTCAGTCGCACCCTTTGCCTTGAAGTCTTCGACCTCCTTCAGCACACGGGCGACGAGGGTCTCGGTCCGCTGCGGATCGCATCCGAACTGAATGGTGATCGAGTAGTCCGAGTTGGGGATCTTTCGATAGGCCGGGCTCGCGCCGATGCTGTACGTTCCGCCCAGCTCCTCGCGGATCGCGTCGAGCAGGCGCTTCTGCAGGATCTCCGACATCGCGCGGATCGCCACGCGCTGGGTCTGGTCGTACACGAATGGACCGCTGTAGACGATCGCCACCTGACTCTTCGGCTCGATGCCCTTCTCGACGCGCTTGTCGACGACGCCGGCCGGCATGCGGACGCCGACGTCCTTCCACGTTTCCTTCCGCCGCGTCGCTGGCAGGCCGCCGAGATAGCGCTCGACCAGCGGCTTCATGGTCTCCAGATCGAAGCTGCCGACGAATACGAATGTGAAGTCGCTCGCGTCGGCAAAGCGGTCCTTGTAGAAGGCCTCGGATTTCGTGAGGTTCCACTCGTCGATGGTGGCAACGGTCGGCAGCCTCCGCCGCAGGTGGTTCTGGTTCAGCGTCGAGGAGAGCGCCTCCCTGAACGCGAACTCCGGAGACACCGCCTGGTTGGCGAGCACCGTCTTCATCTGCGTTTGCTGCACCGAGAACGCGGTCGCGTCCGCGCGCGGCTGGGTGAACCGCATGTAGATCAGCTGGAACATCGTCTCGAGGTCCTTCCTCGAGCTGCTGCCGCTGAGGCCTTCTTCGAGCTCGCCGATGAACGGCTGCACGTTAGCGATCTTGCCGGTGAGCATCCGGCGCAGGTCGATCACCCCGAACTTGCCGACCCCGCCGGAGGCAATCACCTGAGACGCCGTGCTCGCCGGAATGTAGTCAGCGTCGCTCGCCACCGAGGTGCCGCCCGGGCTCGTCGCGCGGAAGAGGATTTCGTCCTCCTTGAACGTCGTCGGCTTGAGCATCACCTTGACGCCGTTCGACAGCTCCCATTCTGTGATTCCGGCAGCTGCGTTGGTCGTCGTTTTCGCGACGCTTCCGGAAACAGGCGGCAAATCGAGGAGCGTCGCCCCGGCGACGGTATCGACGTACGCCGTCACGTCTTTCGCTGCCGCCGACTTCACGATGCCCGCGAGCCTGGTCTCGTCCGGGACCGCAAGTCCGGCCTTGTCGGGGGCGGTGACGATGACGATGCGGCTGCGGTCGGGGTACCACTCGGCGGCGCGCTTGTTGACTTCGTCCAGGGTGATCGCCGGCAGGAAGCGCTGGTGAAGCGCATATTCGTACTCGATCGTCGGCAGGCTCTCCTGCTCGAGGAAGTTGCGGATGTACTCCGCGGCGCGGCTGAACGACTCGCGGTTGTCTTTCTCCGCGACCGACCGCTCGAAGCCCCGCAACATCGACTGCCGCTGGCGATCGAGTTCGGTGGCGGTGAAGCCGAAGCGCGAGACGCGCTCCAGCTCGACGAGCACCGCCTCGAGCCCGCGCTCGATGCCGTCCTCCTTGACGAGCGCCGTCAGGTTCGCGTTCTCTCTCGACCGCGCAAGGAAGGTCCCGCGGCCGCTGAACGCCTGCAGGAACGGGGCGTCGGCTTTCTGCGTCAGCTCCGACAGCCGGAAGGACAGCATGCCCGCGAACACGCGGTCGGCCATCTCCTCGCGGTAAGTCCCAACCGTTCCCTGCGCGCGTGCCGGCAGGATGGTGCTGACCTGGACGCTGGTCGTCGTTAGCTCCTTGTCGGTCGTGACCACGTAGCGCGTGCCCGGTTGTTCCGGAATGTCGTAGGTGGTTCTCGGCCGCGGCGAAGCCGGAGACTTCAGCGACGAGAAGTGCTTCTTGATCAGGTTCTCAATCGCGGTCTTGTCGAAATCGCCGACCGCCACTACCGCCATGAGCTCCGGGCGATACCAGTCGGTATAGAACTTCTTGAGACGCTCGTGCGGGAAGCCTTTGATCACTTCAGGGGTGCCGATCGGGAGGCGATCGACGTAGCGCGACCCCTTGAGCCAGACTGGAAAGACTTTGTCCTGCATCCGCGCGCCAGCGCCGCGCCGGGCCCGCCACTCCTCCAGGACCACGCCGCGCTCTTTCTCAATCTCCGCGGGCTCGAACGAGACCGCCTGCGCCCAGTCCTCGAGGATCAGGAGGGCGCGGTCCAGCGTCCCGGGCTTGTCGGTCGGCACCGTGAGCATGTAGACCGTCTCGTCGAAGCTGGTGTAGGCGTTGACGTCGGCGCCGAAGCGCATGCCGAGCGTCTCGAGAAACGAGATGACTTCGTGCTTGGGAAAGTTCCGCGTGCCGTTAAACGCCATGTGCTCGGCGAAATGCGCGAGCCCGCGCTGATCGTCGTCCTCGAGCGTCGAGCCGACCTTGACGACCAGCCGGAGCTCGGCGCGCTTCTCGGGCTTCGGGTTCGCGCGGACGTAGTAGCGCAGGCCGTTGCCGAGCGTGCCAATCGTAATGGCCGGGTCGACTGGCATCGTCTGCGTCAGCGCTGCAGTCTTCGGATCCGGGGACGCTTGGTGTGCCCCCAGGAGCGCTGTTGCCGCGAGACAGGCTGCCGAAAGGGTTCCCAGCTGCGCCTTGCTTCGTTTCGTCATACGGCATCCTCCCGGACCCGCCGGTATCGCTCGAACGTCAACGCATCGCCATTGCCACGGAATGCATCATCCTATACCGAGCTATACCGAGCTCCCACGGTTGGTAATACGAAACAGCCCACGCGCCGCGCCTCGTCCCAATCGCGGCGACGCGCGAAATCCGGCCGAAAAACGACGACACCCGGCGAGGCCCGTTTCCTCATCCGAAACGCGGGCGCCGATGCGGCTTCCCTTTTGACATCACGGCGGGTGAGGCTTACGTTTCCGAGGGATTGGAGGAGCGTATGCCCAGATCATGGCTCGCGTGGATCGTTCTCGCCATGGCCGTACCGGCGGGAGTTTCCGCGCAGATCGGCGGCAGCGGATCGATTCAGGGAACTGTCCTCGACACATCGAAGGCCGCGCTTCCAGGCGCGACGGTCACCGCCACCAATCTCTCCACCGGCATCGACACGGTCCGGCAGACGACCGACGCCGGCGTGTATTCGCTCGCACCGCTTCCGCCGGGCACGTATCGCGTGACGATCACGCTCGACGGCTTTCAAACCTTCGTCCGCGAAGGTCTCGTCGTCGACGGACTCGGCGTTGTCGGTCTCAACGTGACGATGGAAGTTGGCGGCGTTACACAGGAGGTCGTCGTTACGACAGCGGCGTTGCCGCTCGCGACCGCCGACGCGCGGCTGGGCCAGACGATTCGCAACGAGATCTACACCGCGCTTCCGCTCGTGATGAATACCGGGGGCCCGCGCGATCCGACGCAGTTCATGTTCCTGATGCCCGGCGTACAGTCGATCGGCCGCTGGGGTAACGTCATGGGCGGCCAGGACTTCACGACAGACATGTACATCGAGGGCATTCCGATCACGAATGCGGTCGTGCAGGGCGAAGGCCGCAACCTGTCGTTCGGCGTGTCGGTCGAGGCAGTCGAACAGTTCCAGGTCGAAACGAGCGGCACGGCCGTGATGTACAACGGCCAGGGCGCTTCGAACTACGTCGTCAAGTCGGGCACGAACCAGCTTCGGTTCAGCGCGTTCGAGTTCTTCCGCCACAAGGCGCTGGATTCGAAAGCGTTCTTCGCGACGACGAAGCCTGACGACAACCAGCACGAGTACGGGATCACCGCGGGCGGGCCGATTCGCAAGAGCCAGATGTTTTTCTTCGTCGCGTGGGACGGATATCGCGACCGGCGGCAGACAGCCCAGGTGCTGACGTCCATTCCCACGCTCGCGCAGCGGAACGGCGACTTCAGCGCCCTTCCCGTCACTATCTTCGATCCGCGGACGACGAGGCCGAATCCGAACGGCACCGGGTTCGTCCGCGATCCGTTTCCGAACAACCTGATTCCGCAGGATCGGATCTCGTCGATCTCGCGCTACTTCCAGTCGTTCCTCCCGCAGCCGACCAACGCCAACCTGCAGAACAACTACCTGGGAGGATCGCTGCCGATCGGATTCGACAACGACAACGTCACCGCGAAGGTGGACGTGAAGCTGGACGCGCGGCAGCAGCTCTCCGTGCTCTTCTCGCACGGCAAGCGCAGTCAGTCGACCGCGTATCGGGGAGGCACGAATGCGCAGACCGCGCTCCCGCTGCCGTACACCGAAACCCGGCTCGTCGAGGAAGCGCCGACGAGCGCTCAGGTGAAGCACACATTCGTCCTCGGCGCGCGCTGGGTGAACCAGGCGAGCCTCGGATTCTCGCGGCTGTCGGTGCCGATCTTCAACGCCACGATCGACGGCCGGTATCCAATCGAGGCGGGGCTGCGCGGTCTGCCCGCCGGCGAGGCCGATTCGTCGTTCCCGGAGGTCGCGTTCGCCGGACCGAACGCGCCGACCCAATGGCGCGGCACCGACGCACGGGCGTTCACCGAGTTCCTCAACAACTACACGTTCCAGAACAACCTCAACGCCACGATGGGAAAGCATGCGATGACGTTCGGCCTGCAGATGCAGCGCATGGATGCCAACGAGCGCGAGCGTGCGTATGGAAGCCTCGCGACTTTCGCCTTCAGCAACCTGCAGACCGCCGGATTCGCGAACGGCACGCTGCAGAACGGGACCGGAAACGCGTATGCCAGTTTCCTTCTCGGAGAGCTGAACGGGACCAACGTGATCGAGGACTCCGAAGTCGCGACGAGCGGACGCTTCTACACCTATGCGTTCTGGGCGCAGGACGACTTCAAGCTTCGTCCAAACCTCACGCTCAACCTCGGGCTTCGATACGACATCATGAAGCCTTACACGGAAGACTTCGATCGCTGGTCTTTCATGAATCCCGATCTGGCGAATCCGGCGGTCGGCGGCTTCCGTGGAGCGCTCCAGTTCGCGGGAGACGGGACCAACAGCTGCAATTGCCGCACGCCAATCGACACCTACTTCGGAGCGATCGGGCCGCGCCTCGGCGTCGCCTACAGCCTGAACGATCGAACGGTGCTGCGCGCCGCGTACGGGATCAACTATTCGCGCCGCGGCGCGGTCGGCGGCCGCGCGGGCGCGCGGAATGGCACGGGCACGCTGGGCTTTTCCGCGAACGCGAGCTTCCCGAGCCCGAACGGCTCGTTCGAGCCCGCCTACAACTGGAACAACGGCGTACCGGCGTATCCGGCGCCGCCGTTCTTCGATCCGACGCTGAATACCGGCTTCGTGACCGGGCGCGGAACCGGCGGCGCCGTGACGTACGGCGATCCGGAGATCGGTGGACGTCCGCCCCGCTATCAGAACTGGAACGCCGGTTTTCAGCGCGCGCTGACAAGCTCGATCACCGTCGGCGCCACGTACGCCGGCAGCCACGGCGATTTCCTGGGCGGCGCGGGGCGCGGGTTCTACGCGAACCAACTCGATCCGCGCTATCTCGTCCTCGGCAACCTGCTCACGCAGAACGCCACGCCCGCCAACATTGCAGCAGCGCAAGCAATCGTGCCCGGAGTCAATATTCCGTATCCCGGGTTCTCGGGCACCATTCTGCAGATGCTGCGGCCGTTCCCGCAGTACTCGGGCGTCACCGACGTGTATGGCAACGTCGCGCGCTCGGACTATCACTCGTTGCAGCTCACGGTGGAGAAGCGGCGCACGAGCGACGGCTTGAACGTGAGCTTCAACTACACGTTCAGCCGCACGATGGACAATCTCGCTGCGCGGATCGGCTATGACATGGAGCAGGAGTGGGCCGTCGGCGTCAACGATCAGCCGCACGTGTGGAACGCGATGGTCGTTTACGACCTGCCGTTCGGCGCGCCTGGGAAACCCGGCAGCGACAATGCCTTCGTCCGCGCGATCGTGCGCGACTGGCAGATCTCCGGCATCACCCAGTTCCGATCGGGCCGTCCGCTCGGATCGATCACCGGCGCGACGTGCAACCCGGCGAACGCCGGCGGGTGCTACGCGGACTTCAACCCATCGTTTTCGGGAGACGTCAGGATCAACGGCGACTACGGCGACGGCGACGTGCTCGGAGCCAATCCGCCGACCTACATCGATCGAAACGCGTTCCAGTCGGCGCCGCCGTTCACATTCGGCAACACGCCAAGGACGCTGGCGCACGATCTTCGCAACCCAAGCTACTTCAACCAGGACGTCAGCATCCGCCGCGATTTCGTGATCGGGCGGACGCGGCTCGGCGTTGGCGTGGACGTGTTCAACCTCTTCAACAATGTCGTGTTCGGCGGAATCCAGACCAACATCACGAACGCGAACTTCGGCCGGGTGAGCTCGCAGGCGAACACGCCCCGCGTGGG
>Ga0114129_10013743_pt1 | contig 11541 bp, 11 predicted proteins | sample RhiMetdeltSRZDD1_FD_80071 | JGI IMG/M metagenome (GOLD analysis project Ga0114129, IMG submission 80071) | Populus rhizosphere microbial communities from Tennessee, USA - Rhizosphere MetaG P. deltoides SRZDD1 (version 2) (version 2) | ecosystem: Host-associated > Plants > Roots > Rhizosphere >... | reverse complement strand
CCATTGGATTTGCTCACCCAATATTTTGATTCGGCAAAAATAAATGAGGCTGAAGAATTGCAGGAACTTGCGAAGCAGATCATTTTTGATGACGAACCTGAAATGTGAATTCTGAACTTTTTCATTACTGAACGTGTTTTTATGATCAAACATCCCACCTGAGAGGGTGCCCATGTCGCCGCAGAGTCCGCGTTATCGCTGGTTCGTTGTTATCGTGTTTTTCTTCTTCATGCTTCTTCATCAAACTGATAAGTTGATGATCGGTCCGATGCAGCAAACCATTGAAGACCAGTTTCATATCACTGATCGGGAATGGGGATTGGTCAACTCGGGCGCTCTGTTAATTGGAACAATTCTGTATCCCATCTGGGGCTATCTGTATGATCGTTACGCGCGTACCAAATTGCTGGCGTTGGCCTCCTTTATTTGGGGAGCGACCACCTGGTTCAGCGCGATTGCGCCCAACTATCGAACCTTTTTGGTCACCCGCGCTTCCACAGGCATTGACGATTCTTCTTATCCCGGTTTGTATTCCCTAGTAGCTGATTATTTCGGTCCGCACCTGCGCGGCAAAATCTATGGGCTGTTGCAACTGGCACAGCCCATTGGATATCTGGTTGGCTTGATCATGGCACTGATCATCGCGCCGATGATTGGCGGCTGGCGACAGGCATTTTACATCACCGGCTCGCTGGGATTGGTCGTAGCGGTGTTCATTTATTTCGGTGTCAAAGAGATGCCGCGCGGCCAGGCGGAGCCCGAGTTTGAAAGTAAAGGCGCGGAGGAAATTGGTCAATTCCATTTCTCCTGGGCAGAAGCCAGGGAAATTTTTAGAAAGCCCACGATGTGGTTTATTTTTCTGCAGGGCTTTGCAGGTGTTTTCCCATGGAACGTGATTACATTCTTTTTCTTTGGGTATCTCATGACCGAGCGCGGCTATGATAACAATTCCGTGCTCATCACCATGGGGCCTGTGATTCTGATCCTTGCCGCGGGATACTTTATCGGTGGTTACCTGGGTGACGCGTTATTCAAACGTACCAACAAAGGGCGCATCCTTGTTTCCAGTGTAGGTGTGATCCTCGGCGCGATTTTTATATTCTTCGCCATCCGCACACCTGTCGAAGACCGAACAACTTTCTTCATACTGATGTGCCTGACCGCCCTCTTCATGCCGCTTTCTTCACCCAATGTCACTGCGACGGTGTACGATATTACCGTTCCAGAAGTCCGCTCCACGGCGCAGGCTGTTGAATATTTCATCGAGAACATCGGGGCGGTGACCGCGCCATTTCTTGCAGGTGTCTTTTCAGTGGCGTATGGCAAGGGCAACGCTATTCTCTGGATTTGCGTCATAGCCTGGGTGCTGTGTTTCTTCTTTTATCTCGGTGCGTTGTTCACAATTGATAAAGATACTGGTAAATTGCGCACACAAATGGCGCAACGAGCGAAAGCAATGTAATGCGTCGAGACTATCAAGAAACACACGAAGAAAAACTAAATTCCTGCGCTTTGTAATAAAAAATTGAGTTCATTTGGCAGTTAAATCACCAGCAGGCGGAATGGTATAATTTTTAGGCTAATTGCATTATTTCCCACAAACACGGGTTTTTTGAAGGAGAACGATATGTCAGGACATTCAAAATGGTCGACCATTAAGCGCAAAAAAGGCGCGGCAGATGCCAAGCGTGGTGCAGTTTTCACGCGTTTGGCGCGTGAACTTGTGATGGCGGCGCGCGAAGGCGGCAGTGACCCCGATTCCAATTTCCGTCTGCGTCTCGCGGTGGATAAAGCCCGCGCAGAGAACATGCCAAAAGATAACATCGAACGTGCCATCAAGCGTGGCTCGGGTGAAGATAAAGATGGCGTGGTATTCGAGCAGATCATGTACGAAGGGTATGCTCTCCATGGCGTGGCAGTGATGGTGGAAACAGTCACCGATAACCGAAATCGTACCGTGTCAGATCTTCGTCACGCGTTCAGCAAGTCGGGAGGTAATATGGCAGAGCTTGGCGCCGTGGGCTGGCAGTTCGAACGTGTCGCATACTTCTCTTTCCCTTCCAGCGCAATGAATTTCGATCAGGCATTTGAACTCGGGATCGAGGCGGGCGCGAACGACGTCGTTGAAGATAATGAGATGATTGAGATCACTGCTCCTGTTGAATCGTTCAAGATTATTGCCGATGCTTTGCACAAAGCCAAAGTGCAGCCGGAAGAGGCTGGCTTGCGCATGCTTCCCAAACAGGAAATGGAACTTGATCCAGAAGATACCGTGCAGGTGCTCAAAGCGCTTGAAAGTATTGAAGACCTTGATGATGTGCAGAACGTTTACTCGAATTTGAAAGTTTCAGACGAGGCGCTGGCTACGCTCGAAGCGGCATAAGGATTTCAACCGCGGAGACGCGGAGTACGCGGAGAAAATTAAAAAAATTTCTGCGCTCTCCCCTGGCACTGTCTGCCAGGACAGGTGTGTGTCTCCGCGGTAATTATTTAAGGACTCAATGGCTCTTGCATTAGGAATAGACCCCGGTACAGCAACGACAGGCTACGGCTTCGTCCGCATCATAGAGGACGGCAGTTTAGTCGCCGTTAAATATGGCGTGATCTTAACCCCAAAGGAAGCTACTGCCTCTGCGCGCTTGGAAATGCTATATGACCAATTGCACGCTCTGCTTAACGAATATAAGCCTGAGCTAGCCGCTGTTGAAAAATTATTCTTTGCGAGAAATGTGACGACAGCCCTCGCAGTTGGACAGGCCCGCGGTGTGGTGATGCTGTGTTTGCAGCAATCAGGGATCGAAACGTTTGAATATACTCCCAAGGAAGTAAAACAGGCTGTGGCGGGCTATGGCTCTGCAGATAAAAGACAGGTGCAGGAAATGGTGCGCGCACTATTGCAGCTTGACTCCATCCCCAAACCTGATGACGCTGCTGATGCATTGGCGATTGCGATTACGCATCTAAATACAAAACGATATGATGAATTAGGCGAAACATATTAATGCCTTAGACCTGAGCGTCCTTTGTGGTAAAAATGGTTTTATGATAGCAACTCTCCGCGGTGAAATTACTCAAATCGAAGATGTGGCCCTCATCCTTGAAGTGGGCGGTGTGGGATTGCGCGTCGCTGTGCCTGCGCCGTTGCGCGCACGCATGAAAGTGGGCGAAGTTATTTTGCTTTACACCCATCTCATCGTCCGTGAAGATGCGTTGACTCTTTATGGTTTCGAGACCCAGTCGGAACGCGAGCTTTTCAACATCCTCCTCGGCGTAGATGGGGTAGGACCGAAAGTCGCTCTGTCTGTGCTTTCTACAATGACCATTGACTCGATCCAGCGCGCGGTCTTTGCGGATGAGGCAGATGTGCTGAGCCGAGTACCTGGTGTGGGTAAGAAAACTGCCCAAAAGATGGCGCTTCATTTGAAAGACAAACTCAAACCCATGGATGCGCTGGCGACGGTCGCTGCGATGTCAGATACGGATAGCGAAGTGCTTGCCGCATTGACGGCGCTCGGCTATTCCGTTGTCGAGGCGCAATCGGCGATCCAGTCGCTTCCCAAAGATGCGCCGGATGATACAGGAGAACGTCTCAGGCTGGCGCTGGGATACTTCCAATAAAATGCAAACCCTAAAGGTCTTTGCCAAAAGTCATAGGGCGGTGAAGGTAAAAGAGACCTTTAGGGTTTTTATATGTACTCTCAATGGATGATTCTGAACTGCTGAAAAAATATGAACCGGTTCTGCGTTTTGCAAAAAGTGAACGGTTCTTCCCTATGGCGGTTGAGCCATATCTCGAAAAATGCACGATCTTCCCAAGCGGACCGCAGGGGGTGGTTGGCTTGTTATCCCATTCCACAGAACCGTTGATCACGCGCATCGGGAAATTGCAAAGTAGTGAATATTTTCTTCGCTTCATCAATGATCCATTAATTGATTCGGACGTCTGGGTGGGGTGGGGAATCTCGTCAGCTTTGATACTTGTTACAGGTTGGTTTGCATCAGGCTGGAGGGGAGTGGGAGTCGCGGCCGTCCTGGCATTGGTCGCCGCACTCGTTATCTTTATCCTGGCCTCACCCATCCGCCTGCGATTCTTTCCGGCGGCATTGGTTGCGCTTTTTTTCTTCGTTCTCGAGGCCGTTCCGGTTTGGTTTTTTCTCACCCCTCATACGTTTGTCAGCATTCAGGTGGAATATTTGGTGCTCTTCCCGCTTTATGTTTTCTCGCTCTTCTATATCTCTGTGCGGGTCATGAAATTTATTTTTGATTACATCATCCCTGAGGCGCCTGGCGTGATCATGGATATGTTTTCGCGTGCCACCGAGACCATTGCGCGCAAATCATTTCATCAATATGCAGAAATTCTTCAAAGAGAGCCGCAGCCTGTCTATTACGGACGTGTCGCACGCTGGGAGGATGTGGAAGGGAATGACTGGAAAAGCCTGCAATATCATTTCTTCTACGCATTCAACGATTGGCGCCTCGCCGCGAATGGAATCAACCATCATGAAGGTGATTGGGAAATGGTCGCAGTCTATTTAAAGAATGATAAGCCTTATTCACTCTTGCTCTCGCAACACGGCACAGGCGCAATCGAATTATGGAAAGATGTGCATTGTGTGAAAGACAAGAGCGGGAAGGATACAACGCATCCGTTGATTTATGCTGCGCTTGGATCACATGCCAACTACAGCAGACCGGAAATCATCCGTTCCGCCAGTCTCTTTCATGAGGGACTTTTTCAACGCTTCATTTATTGGGCCGATGGCTTGATCCATTTTCTGTTCATGCTCTTCAACCCGAGCGAGAAGGAACGTCAGATCGCCTTGAACGAGTTAGCCATGCACCCTGCCACGGCGTTAACAGAGCAGAGCTTCGAGAATCTGCGTGATGAGAAGGATCATTACATGGTGAGCCTGCCAATGGAAATTGCAACCGGCGATGGATTGCGGATTGGCTATGAAGGCGATGTGCGGAGTGAGGAGATTGGCAGATCCAGCAGTTATCTCAAACGCGTCATGTCGAACCGACAGGTGGTGCACCCACCATCGCATGAGTGGAAGCAGGTTCTTTTGTCCCCGGAGCCCGACTGGGTGCAATATAAAGGTTTGTGGGGAGTGAAGAGTTTACTCAAGGACGAGTCAGGCCCGCCGGGACCCAAATGGGACAGGCCCGATAAATTATTCGCTGTCTATCCGCGCAAGCGTTGGGATAAATCGCTGGAGTGGCTAACGGAATTGGAAAATATTTTAATGTCGAGAAACAAAAAGAAAACCTAACTCTATGTTTTGCTTTCCCACTTTGCATAGACTGCCTGTGAAAGTAACCTCCCTCCGCTTTGCTCATGTGTGACCAGTTCTCCCATTTCGATTTTCCCCCCAAATCCATCCATCATATCTTCCATCGCCTGTGCCACATGGACTGCAGACGCGCGCACTGCATAGATTGTTGTCACAACGAACAATGGGTATTCACTTAAACATTCGCGGCAAGCTTCGAACAAATTTGGCAGTGACTTATATACTTCCCACACCTCGCCTTTTGGCCCACGCCCAAATTTTGGAGGATCGAGAATAATGCCATCGTACTTGACCCCGCGCCGTGCTTCCCGTTGAACGAACTTCAACGCATCGTCCACAATCCAGCGGATGGGCTTCTCCGCTAAATTGGATAGCGCCTGATTGTCACGCGCCCAGCTTACTGATTTTTTCGAAGCGTCCACATGAGTCACTTTGGCACCCGCTGCGGCTGCGGCGAGAGTCGCGAGGCCGGTATATCCAAATAAATTCAATACATTGATTTCCCTCCTCGCCTGAGTAATCAAGCCGCTAAACCAATCCCAGTGCGCGGCAACTTCGGGGAATACACCCAGATGTCGACCGGGAGTCGTCATGACCCAAAACTTTAACTCTCCCTTCTCAACCAGAGAGGGATCTAGGATATATCTCATCTCCCATTTCTCATCGACTTTCTTCTTAAAATCCCAATGTCCGCCACTTTCTTCACCGGTGGGTTGAAAGACCGCGTGGGCCTGTTTCCAGTCTGCATCGAGTGAACGTTTCCACATCGCTTGTGACTCGGGGCGAACAAAAACATAGTTACCAAAACGTTCGAGTTTCAATCCGTCGCCGCTATCGAGCAATGCGTAATCTGTCCAATGGGATGATTCAAGAAAAGTGAATGGTCGTGAGGATGTGATCATAAAGAGTAGGACATAAGTGGGAAGGAGAAATCAGATAAAACCACTTGCTTTTTCATTTGAAAGTTGTATAATGTGGGAGGAAGTGGTACGAAGTGGTAAGGACGCCGGTTGCGCCGGCGTTCACCTGTTAAAAAGGAATTATAGCACAAATGTTCTTGGGTCAGTTCCAGCATAATCTCGATGAAAAAGGCCGCTTGATGATTCCAGCGCGCTATCGTGAATTGCTGGCAGCTGGCGCGTTCATCACGCAGGGCTTTGATAAATGTCTCATGGTGATGACCGATGTTTATTTTGGACAAGTCTATGACCGCATCAATGCCATGAACCTGGCTGACCCAACTGCACGCCTCCTACGTCGCCTCATTCTTTCCAATGCTTATTCCGTTGAAGTGGATAAAGTTGGGCGTATCCTTGTTCCACAAAATCTACGCCAAGTCATTGAGCTGGACGGTGAAGCGATTGTGGCTGGGCAAGGCGAATACTTTGAAGTCTGGAACCCTGCTGAATGGAACATGCAAATCAATCAACTGCAGGATGTTGAAACAAACAATCAACGCTTTGCCACGCTCGATCTTTCCAGAGGTTATTTGTCGTCATAAGGGCGACCCTGGGTCGTCGTTATGAACGATTCGCCGCATCAATCTGTACTTTACAAAGAGATTATACACGCGTTGCAACCTCATGAGGGTGGTCGCTATGTAGATGGGACATTGGGCGCGGGTGGACATGCCCGCGGAATCATGGAGGCGTCTGCGCCAGATGGGCAACTGCTGGGTCTTGACGTAGACCCGCAGGCGCTCGCGCTCGCTCGTAAGAACTTGGCTCCTTACGAACAGCGCATCCATCTGGCGCAAGCCTCCTACACTTCTCTCTCCACGCAATTGGCGCGGCTTCAATGGGACGTGGTGGATGGCATCCTGCTCGACCTCGGTGCTTCTTCAATGCAGTTCGATACGCCCGAACGAGGTTTTTCCTTCCTGCAAGATGCTCCGCTTGACATGCGCTTCGGGCCTCATGTTTCGCAGACTGCTGCCGATTTGGTGAACGAGTACTCAGAACGGGAACTGGCTGACTTGATTTACCAATACGGCGAAGAGCGTGATTCCCGCAAGATTGCGCGAGCCATCGTGAAAGCGAGGCCGCTCCACACGACCCGCGAACTGGTCGCCGTGATCGAATCTGTTTCTCCCCGAAGAGGAGATCGCCTTCATCCAGCGACGAGAACATTCCAGGCACTGCGGATCGCGGTGAATGAGGAACTGGCTTCGATTAAAGAAGTCCTTCCTCAAGCGATGGCAGTCCTACGGTCCGGAGGAAGAATCGCAGTCATCTCCTTCCATTCGCTGGAAGATCGGATCGTGAAGGATTTCTTCCGTGAACAGAGCAAGGATCTGGTCAATCCGCCTTATGAACGGATCTATGAAGAAGAACGTAAAGCAACGCTGAAAGAGGTCAATCGAAAACCAATGATGCCCTCGGATGAAGAAATCAAAAACAATCCGAGAGCGCGCAGTGCGAAACTTCGCATTGCAGAAAAATTATGAATGCTAACCTTGCGAAGACTGTCTGAAGAACATAAGCCTTCGCAAGGTTGAAACCGACCAAATCGCCCAAATAAAAAGGTCGTCATGCAAGGACAGGCAACTCAAATTATTCATGCTTACAGACAGGCTCCCTGGCGTGTTCAACGCCAGTGGATTGGCGCGTTCCTGCTCGCTGTGATCGGCGTGGCAATGGTCGCAGCACTCTATCTGGATGTGACCGCCCGCGCCGCGGTGGCAGGCCGCGAGATCCAGGAGATGCGAAAGGAAATCACAACCATCCAGCGTGAAAACGCGGACCTGGAGACTCAACTCGCGGACTTAACATCCACCGCCGTGATGGAGAAGCGCGCAATCGAGTTGGGTTATCGCCCCGTCCAGCCCGGTGAATTGGATTATGTAGCTGTGCCCGGTTTTGTCCTCCCTGAACCTGCCATTTTGCTGGCGGCAGACGATGCAGTCCCTAATATGCAAAACCAACCAACTGAATATACACAGTCCCTGCTTGAATGGTTCGAAGATCGCGTCAAGCTTGGAGGTCTGCGCTAACCATGAGACAGCAGTATGCCATCCGTTCAATGATCATTGTTGCCGGTCTTGTACTTGCAGTACTAGCTGTCATCACGCAAATTATCCGTATTCAGACGAGCGAGCAGGCAAAGGTATTCCTGTCACAGGGAGATCGTTACGCGGGGGAGTTCCAAATGTTCTATCCGGAACGCGGCGAAATCTATGATCGCAATGGCCATTTGCTGGCAGGCAATCGGACAGTCTATGAAGTGGGTGTAAGCCTGAGCGAAATGGAAAGCCCGGATTCTTTGGCGAATATCCTTAGTAAATATCTGGGTCTTAGCTATGATGAAGTCCATAAAAAACTGACCGAATCGCCGAAGAGCTGGGAATACGTTGTTATTCAGGATTACGTGGGTGTCGAAACAGTAGATGCCCTGCAGAAACTTGTCCAAGATATGCATGATGCAGATGATTCGCGTTTGAACGGATTGGCTTTCAAACCACATCTTCAGCGCAGTTATCCTGAAAACGCATTGGCTTCCAACGTGCTCGGATTTGTCACCCGCGATGGTCGCGGCTACTTTGGGATCGAAGAAAAATACAACGACCTGCTGGCAGGCAATCCCGTGCAGATGTGGGTGCCGCGTGATCCGAATAAAGCGACTGAAATTCCCCGGGTGCCCAACGGAACGACTCTTGTACTTACGATAAATCGTGACTTGCAAGCCAAGGTCGAATCCATTCTTGATCAGGCGCTTTCTGACTATGGGTCACAGAATGGCACGATCCTCGTGATGAATCCACGCAATGGTGAGATCCTTGCCATGGCTGCCACACCCCGCATGGACTTGAACAATTACGGCAATTATTTTTCGTTATATGACAATGGCAGCCAATATAACCGTTCCATTGGTATGGCTTATGAACCTGGTTCGGTTCTCAAAGTTCTAACGATGGCTGCCGCTTTGGATACGGGCACGGTTCGCCCTGAGACAACTTTTATTGATACAGGCTCCATTGAGGTCGGTGGCATCACGATCCAGAATTGGAACCGCGACGCATGGGGCCAGCAGGATATGATCGGTTGCCTGCAACATTCATTGAATGTATGCCTGGCATGGATCTCCTCCCAGATGGGGACACAATCATTTTATGGCTACATGGAACGCTTTGGTCTGGGTCATTCCACTGGGGTTGATCTCTCCGGGGAAGCAACCGGGCGGCTCAAGGTCCCGGGTGACGGAGATTGGTATCCTGTTGATCTGGGTACGAACGCGTTCGGTCAGGGCGTTGCGGTCACTCCACTGCAAATGCTCATGGCGGTCTCTGCGGTTGCCAATGATGGCAAGATGGTCACACCCCATGTTTTGTATTCCATGCTGCGCGATGGACATCAATACAATGTTCCTCCGCAAACTGCTGGTTCGCCGATTTCCGCTGAAACGGCTCATACATTAAATCAAATGCTCACGGTTTCATTGGAACAGGAATCTTCTCAGGCGTTGTTACCCGGTTATAGCCTCGCAGGCAAAACAGGTACAGCGCAAATCCCAACAGAATATGGATACGATCCAACCCATACGAATGTTTCGTTCGTTGGCTGGGGACCGGCGGATGATCCACAATTCATGGTGTACATCTGGCTCCAAAGCCCGACTGCATCTATTTGGAGCTCTGAAACAGCGGCACCTGTTTTCTCAAAAGTTGCTGAACAAACGGTAATTCTTCTCAATATTCCGCCCGATGTTGTCCGCGGACAACTGGTGACGAAATAAATGCTGACACTCGCTGACGTCCTCGAAGCCCTGACGAATTTTCGTCCCATCGCTACCACGGTCATCACCGAAGCGGTGATCGACTCGCGTCAGGTGATCCCTGGCTCGCTATTTGTTGCCATTCCCGGCGAAAAAGTGGATGGACATGATTTCATTGCGGAAGCTTTTCGGCGCGGGGCCTCTTTTGCTTTAATCCAGCGGGACGCTATCGCGGACGGCTCTTTCCGGACCCTCGACCTGCGCGCCGTTTTATCGATCGATTCGTTTCCTCGAGAGGATCTCCTTCCACCGATGTGCCTGCGCGTGGAAAACACGGTCACTGCCCTTCAACAGATCGCGCGTTACTGGCGCCGCAAACTGGATTTGCGGGTGGTCGGAATCACGGGCAGTGTGGGCAAATCCACCACCAAAGAAATGGTCTCTGAGGTTCTCAGCACGCGGTATCGAACGTTGAAAAGCCCCGGCAATCTCAATAACGAAATTGGCCTGCCGCTGACCATGCTGCGATTAAGCGCGGGCCATCAACGCGCTGTTTTTGAGATGGGATTTTATATCCCCGGTGAAATTGCATTCCTTTGTGATATTGCGCTGCCGCAAATCGGTGTGGTAACCAATATTGGCACTGTCCATGCAGAACGCGCCGGTTCGCAGGAAGCCATCGCACGCGGCAAAGCGGAACTGGTTCAGGCATTGCCTCCCGCTCCCGAAGGGGTGGCAATTTTGAACTTCGATGACCCGTGGGTCCGCCAGATGGAAGAGAAGACAAAGGCACGCGTTTTCTTCTATGGCTTGTCTCGTGAAGCAAATCTCTGGGCAGATAATGTGGTGGGGCTTGGCCTGGAGGGAATCCGCTTTCGTCTGCATTATCAGGGCGAGACGTTGCATGTGCGCATTCCATTGATCGGTCGTCATTCTGTTCACACAGCTTTGCGCGCGGCAGCAGTGGGGTTGGTGGAGGGCATGAATTGGCAGGAAATTTTGGAAGGATTGAACCAGGGCCATACGCAACTGCGTCTCGCGGCTGTTCGCAGTCAGACGGGCGCCCTATTGCTTGACGATACCTACAATGCTTCTCCTGAATCAATGCTGGCAGCCCTCAACCTGCTCGACGAGCTGGAAGGCCGCAAGGTGGCTGTATTGGGCGATATGCTTGAGCTTGGCCCCTACGAACGCGGCGGACACGAGATGGTGGGTCTGCGCGCCGCGCAAGTGGCAAATGTTCTGCTCACATTAGGCGAACGCGCCCACATGATCGCGGAGGCTGCCCGGCGGGCCGGTATGAAAAAATCCCTGGTCATAGAGTTTAATGAATTTGAACCTCTTATGGATTGGTTGAAGGTCAATCTCACAAAAGAGGATGCTGTACTGATCAAAGGTTCGCATGGACTTCACATGGATCGCATCACCTCGCTGCTGGAGGCGCGTTCATGAATAAGACCGCTTTTGTGTTAAGCCTGGCAATGCTTTCGTTTGTGATGACAGTGATCTGGGGACAACCCTTATTGCGTATTCT
>Ga0114129_10013740_pt1 | contig 11542 bp, 12 predicted proteins | sample RhiMetdeltSRZDD1_FD_80071 | JGI IMG/M metagenome (GOLD analysis project Ga0114129, IMG submission 80071) | Populus rhizosphere microbial communities from Tennessee, USA - Rhizosphere MetaG P. deltoides SRZDD1 (version 2) (version 2) | ecosystem: Host-associated > Plants > Roots > Rhizosphere >... | reverse complement strand
TCCCTCACGCGGCGCCGGCGCGGCGCCCTCGCCTCCGTCCGCCCCGCCTCCCCGGTCCACGTGCCGCCCGGCGCACTCGCACGCCGGTCTTCGGCGCGGGAGCCTTCCCACGGCTGGCGCGAGTGTAGGGACCGCCCCCGACAGAGTCAAGCGTTCGAACCCTATCGCTTCAGGGCACGGTGATCCCCCGCCGGGCCAGCGCTGTATCCATCCGTGGCTGCGGGTCACTTGCGGGGTCTGCGGCGAGGCCGTGAACGCGCTTGGCGAGCCGGCGCTGGAGCCGGTCGAGGCGGGCGGCGCGCCCCGGCGGCCGGCTGTCCATCGGACCGGCGGCGACGACCGGCACGCCGTTTTCATCGTGGCCCGGGGCCACCCGGAGCTGCTGGACCAGCTCCGAGTCGTGATGGCCCAGGTGAGCGGGGTCGAGATCATCGAGGACCGCCGCCAGCATCCGCGCGAGGGGCCTTCCGAAAAGGCGGCAAGGGAGTTCCGGAAGCGCCTCCGCGAAGAAGGGCCGCCGGACCAGGGATAGCCGGCGCGGGCTCCGGCCGGGCTAGCTGACCAGATCGGCGACCGGGGTTCCCAGCCAGCCGGCCTCGCGCTTCTCCCAGTAGAGGGTCCGGAAGCGCGTGGTGAGCGGTCCCGGCTTCCCCGCACCCAGAGGCTTCCCGTCCACTCGGGCCACCGGCATGATCCCGCCTGCCGTCGAGGAGAGGAACGCCTCGTCCGCCGTCCGGAGCGCGTTGGGCGGCAGGTCCGCCTGCCGGGCGGGGACACCGAGCTCGGCCGCGAGGTCGAGCACCGTCTGCCGCGTGATCCCCTCGAGGATGTTCCCGCGCGGCGTCCACACCGTCCCATTCTTCACGACGAACAGGTTGAAGCCCGGGCCCTCGGCGAGGTGCCCGGCAGGCGTACAGAGGACGGCGGTGTCGGCGCCGCGGTCCAGCGCCTCGAAGAGGCCCCGCTGGAGATCCATCCAGTTGAAGTTCTTCACGCGGGGGTCGATCGCCTCCGTCGGCGTCCGGCGGTTCTCGACCATCGCCAGGTCGATGCCGACCTCTTGCCGCTCGGGCGGCACGATCCAGATGTAGGGCAGCGCGAAGGCGACGAAGCGGTTCCGGCAGAGCCGCGGGTCGCGCTTGGTCATCGAGACGAACTCGCCCCGCGTCACGATCATCTGGACGTAGGCGTCCTCCAGCCCGGCGCGGTGGACGCACTCCGCGAGGATGCGCTTGAGCTCGTCGGGCGGGTGGGGGCAGGTCAGCCGCGCGCCCGCGCAGGAGCGCAGGAAGCGGGCGACGTGATCGTCGAGCCGGAAGAAGCGCCCCTTCCAGACCGAGACCGTGTCGTACACGGCGTCGCCGCGCGTGAACCCGAGGTCGAAGAGGGGAATCCGCGCCTCGTGAGCCGGCGCGTACTCGCCATCGATGAACGCCACCCCATCCGCCATGGTGCCTCCCGTGCCCCGGCCTCACGCCGCTCGGCGTGCCTCGGGCATAGGCCTCGGGCAGCCGACAACGGTCACCCTACGGGGCGGGGGGTGGCACGTCAAGGTGCCCCGAGGTGCTCCAGCGAGGTGCCGCCCCGCAATCGTTGACGCCCCTCCGGGGGACGCGTAGGCTCGACTGCGAGCGAAGCCGGGTGCGGCGAAACGCGCCATTCTAGGGGGTCGCCGCTCGGGGGGACGCGTGAGCGAGGTTTACATCGCGGGGGCGGCCATGACCCGGATCGGGCGGCGGGAGGACTCCTTGCCCGACCTCATGGCGGAGGCCGGCCGGGGCGCCCTCGCGGCCGCCGGCCTGGAGCGCCCCGACGCCCTCGTGGTCTCGGCGATGAACCCCGAGGAGTTCGTCGGTGAGGGCAACTTCGCCGCGCACGTGGCGACCTACCTCGGGCTCGCGCGGGTGCCGAGCCTCCGCGCCGAGACGGCGACCTCGTCGGGCGCCGCCGCCCTGTTCGCGGCGTACGCCGCCGTCGCCGCCGGCATCCACCGGAGCGTCCTCGTCGTCGGCGGCGAGAAGATGACCCACCTCCCCACGCCCCGCGTCTCGGAGCTGATCGGCCGCTCGATCGATCCCTACGAGCGTTCCTACGGCGCGACCATGCCCGCCCTGGCCGGCATCGTCACCCGGGCGTGGATGGCCAGGACGGGCGCCACGCTCCGGGACATCTCGCTCGTCGCCGTGAAGAACCACGCGAACGGCGCCAAGAACCCCCTCGCGCACTTCCAGGAGACGGTCACCCTCGAGACCGTCCTGGAGAGCCGGCTCGTCGCGGATCCGCTCCGCCTCTACCACTGCTGCCCCATCTCCGACGGCGCGGCGGCCGTCGTCGTCCGCGCCCAGCGCGCGCCCGTCTGCATCGCCGGCATCGGGCAGGGGTCGGACTACCTCGCCCTCCGCTACCGGGACGACTTCACCGGGTTCCGCGCGACCCGCGAGGCCGCCCGCGCGGCGTTCCGGATGGCCGGCTTCGGGCCGGAGCGGGTCGAGGTGGCCGAGCTCCACGACGCCTTCACGCCCTTCGAGCTGATCTCGATGGAGGACACGGGGCTCGCGCCGGCGGGGAAGGCGGCTCGCATGGTTGCCCACGGCGAGACGGCGCTCGACGGGCGGCTGCCGGTGAACCCCTCGGGCGGCCTCAAGGCCCGCGGCCATCCCCTCGGCGGGACGGGCCTCGCCCAGATCGTCGAGCTGTGCTGGCAGCTCACCGGGCAAGCGACCGGCCGGCAGGTGTCGGCGCGCGTCGGACTCGCGCAGTCGATCGGCGGGCTCGCGACGTCGAACTGGGTCACCCTCCTGGAGGCCACGTGAGTTCGGCCCTACCGGCGCGCGTGGGCGGGCCCGCCCTGGACGGGGTCATCTCCGCATCGCGCTGCCCCCGCTGCGCGCGGACGTGCGCTCCGCCGGCGCGATTCTGCCCCGACGACGGGACGCCCATGACTCCGCTGACCGTGCCGGCCCGCGGGGAGGTCGTCTCCTTCACGACGCTCTACTCGCCGCCGACGGGGTTCGCCTCGCCGCTCCACCTGGCGCTCGTCGAGCTGCCCGGTGGCGCGAAGTTCTTCTGCCACGGCGCGGCCACGAAGGGGCTGCGGCCCGGTTCGCACGTCGCGATCGAGGCCGTCGACGACATCTATTACTTCTCGACCCTGAGCCTGACCGAGCGCGCCGCCCTCTTCTGGCGGCGGCGTGCCGAAACCGCGACCGGCCGGGTCTCGGGGTTCGCGAAGAGCGCCGCCAAGCGGCTCTTCCGGAGGACCCCATGAGGCCCCTCGACGGCACGCGAGTGATCGACCTGTCCCGCGTGCTCGCGGGGCCCTACGCCTCGATGCTCCTCGCCGACATGGGCGCCGAGGTGATCAAGGTCGAGGAGCCGGGCAAGGGCGACGACACCCGGGCCTGGCCCGCCTTCGCGGGCGGCGAGTCGACCTACTTCATGAGCGTCAACCGGGGGAAGAAGAGCGTCACGCTCGACCTCAAGGCGGAGGCGGGGAAGACGATCCTCCGGAAGCTCCTCGCGGGGGCGGACGTGCTGCTCGAGAACTTCCGGCCCGGCACGCTCGCGCGGCTCGGCTTCGGCTGGGAGACCGTCCACGCGCTGAATCCCCGCCTGGTCTACTGCTCGATCTCGGGCTTCGGCGAATCGGGGCCGGAGGCGGGCCGGCCGGGGTACGACCTGATCGTCCAGGGCGAGTCGGGCGTGATGGACCTCACGGGCTTCCCCGACGGGCCGCCCGTGAAGGTCGGGAACTCCATCGCGGACCTCTCGGCGGGAACGATGGCCGCCCACGGGGTGGTGCTCGCCCTGCTCGCCCGCGAGCGGACGGGCGCTGGCCAGAAGGTCGAGATCGCGATGCTCGAGGTGATGGCGGCGCTCCTCACCTACCAGGGCCAGGCGTATCTCACGACGGGCACGAGCCCCCGCCGCCGGGGGAACCAGCACCCGTCGATCGTGCCCTACGAGGTCTTCGAGGCGGCGGACGCCTACCTCACGGTCGGCGTCGCGAACAACTCGCTCTGGGGCCGCTTCTGCCAGGGCATCGGTCACCCGGAGCTCGCGACCGACGCGCGGTTCGACACCGAGGCCAAGCGCGTCGAGCATCGCGACGTGCTGGTGCCGCTGCTCGGCGCGATCTTCCGGACGGCCCCGGCGGCGGAGTGGCTCGCTCGCCTCGAGCGCGCGGGCGTGCCGGCCGGGAAGATCAAGTCGGTCGGCGAGGCGCTGGAGTCGGAGCACCTCCGGGCGCGCGGGGCGATCGTGACCGTGACCCATCCGACGGCCGGGCGCATGCGGATGGTCGGGCCGCCGATCCGGCTCCACGGGACGCCCGCCGAGGCCGCGACGCCCGCACCGCTCCTCGGCGAGCACACGGACGAGGTCCTGACCAAGCTGCTCGGGTACTCGTCCGAGGCGGTCGCGGAGCTGCGCGCGGAAGGAGTCGTTTAGTGCCGACCCAGTTCGCTTGGCGAGGGATCTGCCGCGGGTCCTGTCGCCGGTTCACCCCGGACGCGCCTCGGTTCCGTCACCCGTTCGCACCCTGCCGCGATTCGCAGAATCGCGGCAGGAGCGCAAAGGGGGCCCACTGCACCTCGACGCGCCGGGGCCCTCACCGGCGCCACCCGCGGCAGACTCCTATCCGACAGGTCTCGGTGCCGGTGCTAGAGAACGACAGGACTCAGGCCGTCAGGGCGAAGCTGCCGGGCGCGTAGATCTGGGCGTGACCGGAGGCACGATCGAGCGGCTGCGTCCGGTGAAGCAGCTCGCAGAACGCGCGGTTGACCCGACTCCACTCCCGGATGTCCAGGCATCCCACGCAGAGCGTGGAGCCGGGGAGCGTCGCCCACCCGCACACGCGGCAATTCGAGAGGACTGAGCTGTCGAGAATCGAGGAGGCCATATCCGTGGGGATCGGATGAGCAAGGATCATGCCCGACCTGCGGGCGCCCGAGCCCGCTCGGGACGACGGGGGCGTTGGAGGCGACCCGGGTGAGGGAACATGCGTGTTTCCCGTCAGTTCCGGCCGGCCTGGCGTACGTGGGGGAGCGACGGAGTGACGCTCCGCTGACGCGGCTGCGCGACCGCGGTCGACACGAACGTGTCACGCTTGCGCCGTCGCGCGGCACTCGTCGGGCCAAGGGCCGCTCGTGACCGCGACGGCGCCGCCGGTCCCCAGGTTCCCCGGCGGGATGGCCGCCGCCCCTGAGGTCATGCCCGGCGGCTGCGCGAATCCGGCCTGCAGCTGCCTCGTGGACGCCGGGCACGCGTACTGCTGTCGGGCGTGCACGCGCGCGGGAGAGACCGCCGACGCGTGCTGGTGTGGACACTTCGGATGCACGACCCGAGCCTACTGAGTTCGCCGGTCCGGCCGATCGACTCCCGGAGCCGGGGTAGCTCCGTGAGCCCACCGGCCGCCACAGGTCGAAGACCGTCGGATCAGAGTCGTTTTATCAACTCCCGCGGAGCGAGGGTAGCCCGGTGAGCCCACCGGCCGCCACAGGTCGAAGACCGTCCGATCAGAGTCGTCCCATCAACTCCCGCGGAGCGATGGTCGCCCGGTGAACGGCGAGTCGCCGGACGTCGAGGTCGCCCGGCTGCGCCAGGAGAAGGCGGCGGCCGACCGCCGGCTCGCGCGCCTCCGGGGCCTGGCGCGGCTGTCGGGGGTCATCGCGTCGTCGCTCGACCTCGACCAGGTGCTCAGCGAGATCGCGCGCGCGGCCGCGCAGCTGATGGAGGCGCCGGCCGTCGGGCTCTGGGTGGCCGACGAGGCGGCGCGGACGCTCGAGCCGCGGGCATTCTCCGACGAGCACCTCGCCGCCACGTATGCGCGCCGCCAGATCGGATTCGACGAAGGGCTGCCGGGCTGGGTCGCCGCGCACCGGCAGGCCGTGGTGGTGCCGGATGTCTTCGCGGACGGGCGCATCCTCGCGGTGGACTGGTTCCGGCAGCACAGGCTCCGGAGCGCGTACGTCGTGCCGATCGTCCACCAGGACGCGCTGCTCGGCGTCCTCGCGCTGAACGGCCAGGCGCCCTTCGACCTCGATCCCGAGGACCGGGAGCTACTCGAGAGCTTCGTCGGCCAGGCCGCGCTGGCGATCCGCAACGCGAGGCTCTACGAAGAGGCGCGCGGGGCCCGGGACTTTCTCCGTTCCATCGCGGAGCACTCGCCCGCGGGGATCGTCACGACCGACGTGCGGGGCCGCATCACGTACTGGAGCCCGCGGGCCGAGGAGCTCCTCGGCTACCGGGCCGACGAAATGCTGGGGCGGCCGGTCGCCGGGCTCCAGCGCGGGGGGCGGGAGGCGGCGCGAGCCCTGATGCGGCGCCTCCGCGCGGAGGATCGCATCCGGGAGCACGAGGCCGAGATCCTGGCGCGTGACGGGCGCTGGGTGGAGTGCCGCTTCTCGCTCGCCCTGCTCCGGGATTCGGCCGGCGCCGTGATCGGGACGCTGGCCATCTTGGAGGACACCTCGGAGCGCAAGCGGCTCGAGGCCCAGCTCCGGCAAGCGCAGAAGATGGAGGCCATTGGCCGTCTCGCGGGCGGGATCGCCCACGACTTCAACAACCTTCTCGCGGTGATCATGGGCCACAGCGACCTGATCAAGGGCGTGCTGCGGAAGGGCGATGCGCTCGCCCACGACGTGGAGCAGATCCGTCGGGCGTCCGAGCGCGCGGCCACGCTCACGCGCCAGCTCCTGGCCTTCAGCCGCCGGCAGTTCCTCCAGACGCAGGTCATCGACGTGAACACGCTGGTCGGCAACCTCGCCACCATGCTGCGCCGGCTCATCGGGGAGGACGTCCAGCTGGAGCTCCGGCTGGACCCGGACGCGGGCCGCGTGTCGGCGGATCCGGGGCAGCTCGAGCAGGTGGTCATGAACCTCATGGTCAACGCGCGGGACGCCATGCCGCAGGGCGGCCGCGTCATCCTGGAGACGGCGCCAGCGGTGCTCGACCAGGCCTTCGTGGTGGCGCACCCGGGCTCCACCCCGGGGGCGCACGTGCGCCTCTCGATCCACGACACCGGGGGCGGGATGGGACCGGACGTCCTGTCCCACCTCTTCGAGCCCTTCTTCACGACGAAGGAGCCGGGCCGGGGGACGGGGCTCGGGCTCTCCACCGTCTACGGCATCGTCAAGCAGCACCGCGGCTACATCGACGTCCAGAGCGAGCCGGGCCGCGGCAGTACGTTCGGGGTCTACCTGCCGAGGGTCGACACGAAGTCCGCGCCGAGCGAGCGCCCGGTGCCGCGCGAGCGGCTCACGCCGGGGGGCCGGGAGACCGTGCTGTTCGTCGAGGACGAGGTCGCCCTCCGCGATCTGATGCACCGGGTCCTCGCCAAGGGCGGCTACACCGTGCTGGCCGCCGGCGACGGGCTGGAGGCGCTGGCTCTGGTGGAGGCGCACCCCGGGCGCGTCGATCTCGTCGTGACCGACGTCGTCATGCCGCGCATGAGCGGCCCCGAGCTGGCGTCCCGGATCCGGGCCCGGGATCCGAGAGTCCGGCTGCTCTACGTCTCCGGTTACACCGCCGACCAGCTCCGTCCCCAGACCGACCTCGGCGCGGACGCGACCCTCCTGCCGAAGCCGTTCACCTCGGACGGGCTCCTCCGCAAGGTCCGGGAAGTCCTCGATCAGCCGCGCCCGCCCGTTTCTTGACAGGCCCGCCGGGCGGCCGATATCGTGAGGGTCCCCCTTCGGGACCAGGAGGGCACGCCGTGGCGCGCCTGATCAGGATCTACGACACCACGCTCCGGGACGGCACCCAGGGGGAGGGCGTGACCTTCTCCATGGAGGACAAGGTGCGCCTGGCCCAGCGGCTGGACGCGCTGGGCGTGCACTACATCGAGGGCGGCTGGCCCGGCTCGAATCCCAAGGACATGCGGTTCTTCCGCCGCATCCTCGACGTGCCGCTCAAGCACGCGCGGGTGGCGGCGTTCGGCGCGACCCGTCGGCCGGGCATCTCCGCCGAGGCGGACCCGAGCCTCCAGGCTCTGGTCGAGGCGCGCACCCCGGTGGCGACGATCTTCGGCAAGTCCTGGCCCTTCCACGTCACGCACGCCCTCCAGACGACCTTGCCCGAGAACCTCCTGATGATCGCGGACTCGGTGGCGTTCCTCGTCCGGCACGTCGAGGAGGTCGTGTACGACGCCGAGCATTACTTCGACGGGTTCAAGCGCGATCGCGACTACGCCCTCGAGACCCTGCGGGCGGCGGAGCGCGCCGGAGCCCGCTGCCTCGTGCTCTGCGACACGAACGGCGGCACGCTGCCGTCGGAGGTGGCCGAGATCGTGCGCGAGACGCGGCGCCACGTCCAGACGCCACTCGGGATCCACGCCCACAACGACAGCGAATGCGCGGTGGCGAACTCGCTGGCGGCGGTCGTGGAGGGGGCGGACCACGTCCAGGGAACGCTCAACGGATTCGGGGAGCGCTGCGGGAACGCCAACCTGGTGTCGATCATTCCGAACCTCGTGCTGAAGCTCGGGTTCCCGGCCATCCCGGAGCTCCACCTCCGCGAGCTGCGCGACGTCGCGCGGTTCGCCTTCGAGCTGGCGAACCGGACGCCCTGGCAGACCCAGCCGTTCGTGGGCGACTCGGCGTTCGCGCACAAGGCCGGGATGCACGTATCGGCGATCCTCAAGCACCCCGAGACCTACGAGCACATCACTCCCGACCTCGTGGGGAACCGCCGGCGGGTGCTCGTGTCCGAGCTCGCGGGGAAGTCGAACATCCTCTGGAAGGCCCGCGAGTACGGGATCGACCTGGAGAAGGACACGCCGGAGACCCGCCGGATCCTCGAAACCCTCAAGCGCCTCGAGGACGAGGGGTACCAGTTCGAGGGAGCCGAGGCCTCGTTCGAGCTCCTGATGGAGCGGGCCCTCGGGAACCACCGCGCGTACTTCGACCTCGAGGGCTACCGCGTGATCGTCGAGACGCGGCGGGACGACCGGGAGCCGCTCGCCGAGGCGACGGTCCGGCTCCAGGTCAAGGGGATCTCCGAGCACACCGCGGCGACCGGCAACGGTCCCGTAAACGCGCTCGACCACGCGCTCCGGAAGGCGCTGGAGGAGTTCTACCCGAACCTCCGGGAAATGCACCTCGTCGACTACAAGGTGCGCATCCTCGACGAGACGAGCGGCACCGCGGCCAAGACGCGCGTGCTGATCACCTCGGCCGACGGCGAGGAGACCTGGGGGACGGTCGGCGTCGCCTGGAACATCATCGACGCCTCCTGGCAGGCGCTCGTCGACTCCGTGGAGTACAAGCTCCGCCGCGACGAGCGGCGCGGCCTCCGCTAGCGCGGCGTGCTCCGCCCGCGCGGCTGGGCGCGCCGGGGATGGCGGCGGCCTGGTCGGGGAATACGCACGCGGGCCATTGCCGAGTCCCCGCCGGCTCTTCTTCCCTGGATGGTCTGCTGACGGTGTCCTCCCCTCGGGGTCGGGCGGCGGGACCCCGCGGGCGCGCGTCCGTTGCGGCCGCGGCGCTGGCAGCTGCCGTGGGGCTGCTAGTCCCGACCGAACCAAGCTGGAGCCGGAGTCCCGTCCGAGTTGAGTTTGTGCCGTTCCTGCTTGCGCTCTTGGACCGAGCGCTGCCCGGTGGTCAGGTCGACCTCAAGGAAGGTCTTGTCGTCTGGCCGGACGGCCGACGGGAGCGGTTCATGCTTGGACGGCTCGCCACGGACTTCGGGCAGGGCGATTGGAGGTGGGTGACGACGCTCCAGTTTCCGGACCGGCGCACCGACGGGTTCACGCGCGCGGGGGTGGTGCCGGATGCCGCTTGTCGCGTGGTGATCATTGGCTTCATGGCGCCGGTGCCGGATTCGATTCCTCCGGCGGTGACCGTGGTCGACTACCGGGAGGCGACACCGGATCTGGCTTCCCACCTCGCCGAATGCAACGCGGGCCTGACGGCCGCACTGGAGAGAGTTCCCGGGTCCTCGGCCCCGTCGAGGTCCAACGTTGTCGTACTCTTCGGCTCCGCCCACGACGGGCCGCCCAGCCCCACGTTCATCGAGTGGCGCGCCGTCCTGGATTCCGCGACGATGGCCTGGCTCAGTCGCATTCCCGTCACCGTTACGCGTCACCGGATCGAAGGAGCGACGTCGGATGACATCAGGCACGAGGAGCTTTCCCCTGGGGAAGCGCGCTTCATCGGGCAGTCGTCAGGGCGGATTCTCGGCCTTCCGTGCGAGCCCTCCACCTGCAAGGTGCCGCCGGAGGCGGTCCTGAAGGTCTTCGACTAGGCGCCTCGGGAGGTCGCGAGCCACCGCGGCAGCTACAGCAGCCGCCGCACCCCCCAGAGCGCGTCGAACACGGCGAAGACGCGCAGGTTGTTGCTCTGGGGGTCGAGCGGGGTGAAGAAGAGCCCCGCGCGATGCCGGTCGAGCTGTCGCGTGTACCCGACGAGCTCTTCGCCGTCCCGGAAGCGCACGCTCACCTTGCGCGTGTCCGGCGGGCGCGCCTGATACAGGTCGTTCGACTCCTCGTGCGAGGGGTCGCCGTCGAACGTCCGAACGAAGAATAGCGCCTTGAGGTCCTTCACCGGGACCTCGATGCCCTCGGCGTCCGGCTCGGTCAGCGGAACGAGCCGGAGGCACGGCTGCTCGGGATCGAAGTCGGCGTAGCCCTTCAGGACCCGGCCGTCGGCATAGCGGACGACCACCCGGCCGGGGCTCCGGCTGACCCAGAGCCGCCGCCGGGGCGACGTCGGCTCGCGGCGATCGCCGTGCGCGAGACGGTCTGCCCGGTCTCCCTGGGCGGCCATACCCTCTACGGTAGCAGGGGAACCGGGGCGGGTCCGTCAGAATGCCACGCTTGCCGTGACGCCGGCCGCCGGCGGGGTCTGTCGCCGCCCCCGGCTGGGGGACGTGCCGGATCGCGGCCGCCGGGCGGGGGCGGGCGCCGAGGGCCTCCTCGGCTAGACGCCGGCCTGGCGGCGCCAGGCGCGGATCTGGGCGGTGTGCTCCCGGTAGTGGTGAGGGCCGTTGAGATCCACGACGCGCGTGGCCGTCTTGTCGGGGGCGAAGCGCGCCTCGGGGACCGCGCGGGCGGCGGCGAGGAAGTCGCGATGCGAGGCGTCGAGCTCGGCGCGGATGCCCTCCACGGTCAAGCCGCGCCGCGCACCGACGTGACGCGCGTTCCAGCCGTCCAGGTCCTCGTAGCTCACCCCGTCGGGGATCGGTTTCTCGCCGCGGGCCACGCGCTCGAGCACGGGAATCATCTCGCGCTGCCAGCCCGCGATGTGGGCGAGGATCTCGCGCACCCCCCAGACGCCGCACCACGGCTGCCGCATGGCGTCGTCGCTCAGTCCCACCAGCGCGCGCTTGAGGGCCCCGAAGTCGTCGTCGGCCTGCCGCAGGAGATCGTCCTTCAGGCTCATGCCCGCGACGTTAGCATGATTCGGCGGCTCCGCCCACGGTCGGCGGACCGTTCCCGCGCGGAGGTCAGGCCGCCGGCCGGCGGGCCGAGAACACGTGGGCCCGGAGCGGGGACCGCACCGGGTAGTCGCCGAGCTCCGTGGCGATGTTCCTGGCCACCGCGGCC
>Ga0114129_10013736_pt1 | contig 11544 bp, 14 predicted proteins | sample RhiMetdeltSRZDD1_FD_80071 | JGI IMG/M metagenome (GOLD analysis project Ga0114129, IMG submission 80071) | Populus rhizosphere microbial communities from Tennessee, USA - Rhizosphere MetaG P. deltoides SRZDD1 (version 2) (version 2) | ecosystem: Host-associated > Plants > Roots > Rhizosphere >... | reverse complement strand
ACTAAAGAATGCACTTGCATCCATGGCGCTCGTACCGAGATGGGAATGGCTCCAGTCCAGGTCGACTGGACACCACCGATCCGACAGGTTTTCTACGAGCCTTTCGAACTTCAGCTTTCTTCAGGCCTAGTTACCCCTCTCCAGTCCATTCGCGCTCCTCCAGCTCTCTGAGATCTCATCATCATTCCTCTGTGATCTAGTTGTTATTTAGTGGGATTGCCGCCGGCTTTAAAAAAATTCGGCGCTACCCCGTTTTGTCAAACGGCCTTGGGCCGGTCGAAGGATTTGCCATGGATGAAAAAGTTTCCCCGGCGGGGCCACGAATATGGATGGACTCGCTAGGTACCACGGTATCGATTGCGTGCGCGATTCAGTGCACAATCTTTCCGTTGCTTATAGGCTTACTGCCTCTGGTAGGGTTAGGTTTTCTCGCCGGAGACGGCATTGAGCAGTTCTTTATAGTAACTTCCATCGTTCTAGCTGCCGGCAGCTTCAGTTGGGGATTTCGACACCACCGGTGCTACCATATCTTTCTGTTTCTTGTTTCCGGATTGGCCTTGATATTTACCGGCCGAGTTTGGGTAGCCGATGGGTTTGAAATTCCTGTTGTTGTGTCGGGGACGCTGGTTCTTACGAGCGGGCATCTCTTGAATCGGCGTCTCTGCCGTCTCTGCATCGCCTGCGAACATCAGGAGCAACCAGAGTACAAAGTCCCGTACGATTCGTTTCCTCGTTGAGATGAGTCTTTAGAAGAGTAAGCAAGTCGTTGATTTCGCAAAGGGAGGAATTGCCATGAAGTTCTGGTTGAAAATAACCATCTTGTGTCTGGCGCTGACCGCTTTAGGATCGCCAACGGTCCACGTATGCCGCGTGGCATGGAATAAAATGATCGGCGTCAGCGAAGCCGCTGCCGACGCGGAAAAAGTTCCATCGCTGAATTGGGAAGACCTGCAGCAATTGGACATCCGGACCGGCAAGATGCCGGCGAGCCTGAAGAAGCTGGACGGTACGGTAGTCCGGGTTCCGGGATACATCATCCCTTTGGAAGATAGCGACCAATCCGTCTCTGAATTCTTACTTGTCCCTTATCCCTTGGCGTGTATCCACGTGCCGGCGCCGCCTCCTAATCTGATCGTTCACGTCAAGATGGACAAAGGCAAGAAAGTCGCCTTCGATTTTTACGCTCCCGTGTGGGCACAGGGCCGGCTGAAAATCCAAAACACGCAGAACATGTACACGGAGTCTTCCTACTTCATGACCGGCCTGCTCGTTGAGCCTTACGAAACCAAGAGATGAGAGGGGAAGAGTGAACTGTCCTCGTGAAATCAAAGTGGTCCTTGTGGGTCTGACGATGGGGATGTCATGTGCGGTCGCGCTAGCAGCCGAGAAAAGGCATTCCGAAGCGCATGTGCATGGCGTGGCGGAGATCAACATCGCTGTCGAGGGTAGTAAGGCCGACGTGGAGTTCCGCGCTCCTGCGGAAAGCGTCATGGGTTTCGAACACGAAGCAAGGAGCGAGAGCGACAAGAAGAAGCACGATGCGGCCCTGCGAACGGTGCAAACCAAGATGAATCAAATGGTGCTTTTCGATCCTAAGCTGAGTTGCAAATTCTCCGAAGCAAAGACGACGGTTGTCCAAGAGAAGGAAGAACGATCGGAGGGGTCACCCGGCCAAACGGCACAGGAGCCCAAGGGTCAAAAGAAAGCCGGCGAGCATCGGGAAGTGCGCGCAACTTCATCCGTCACGTGCGACAAACCGCTCATTGGCAGCCGCGTGACGTTCGGTGTCACCAGGATTTTTCCGGAGCTCCACGAGATCAAGGTTCAGGTGCTTAGCGACATCAAACAATCGGGCGCCACGATCAAGAAGGACCAAGGAGACGTGCGCCTCTGAAAGTTGATGGACCACGCGGTTGACATCAGGGATTTGGTGTTTTTTTATCGCGCGCCCAAGCCGATTCTCAAGATTCGCGAGATGGTCATAGCGAAGGGTGAGAAAGTCTTCTTGCATGGACCCAGCGGCAGCGGCAAGACGACGTTGCTGGGTGTGCTCGCAGGCGTTCTGAAACCCAACGAAGGCAGCGTGAAAATTCTAGGCCATGACTTTGCGCGGATCTCGGGACCCGCACGGGACGCGTTGCGCGGAGCGCATATCGGGTACATCTTTCAGATGTTCAATCTGATTCCCTATCTCAATGTTCTCGAAAACATGACGCTTCCCTGCCGAATCAGCTGGGAGCGGGGTCAGCGTCTGAATGGCACGCCATTAGAAAAGGCGGCAGAGGAAATGGCGGAGCGATTAGGGATCGGTTCGATCATTCTTGAGAAAGTCACCGATCTTAGCGTCGGGCAACAGCAGCGAGTCGCGGCGGCGCGGGCCTTGCTCGGATCCCCCGAGCTGATGATCGCCGACGAGCCGACTTCTTCCCTTGACGAGGACCAGCGAGAAAACTTCCTCGATTTGCTTTTTACCCATTGCCGCGAGATCGGCTCGACCTTGATTTTTGTGAGCCACGACCGTCGCATGATGCCGCTGTTTGACCGCGGCCTGTCGCTATCGGAACTAAACCAGATATAAGCGTATGGTTCTTCTTTCACTTGCCTACCGATCGCTAAAAAATCGCAAGCTCACGACGATTCTAACCTTGGTTTCGCTGGCCCTGAGCGTAAGCCTCTGGGTCGGCATCGAGCATATTAGGGGCGGCGCGCGGGAGAGCTTTTCCAACACCATCAGCCAGACGGATCTGATTGTAGGCGCCCGGGGCGGTTCGATTCAATTGCTCCTTTACACGGTCTTTCACATGGGCACCCCCACGGCGAACGTGAGCTACGAGTCTTACGATAAGATAAAAAAACACCCGGCCGTCCTGTGGACCATTCCGATTTCCTTGGGCGATAGCCACCGTGGTTATCGCGTGGTCGGAACCAACGAAGACTTCTACCGTCACTATCGTTACCGGCAAGACCGCCAGATCGAGTTTCAGCAGGGCCGCGCGCCCAGCGATGTCTTCGACGTGGCGCTGGGCAGTGAAGTGGCGCAAAAACTCGCTTACAACCTGGGCGCCCGGCTCATTGTCACTCATGGAGTGACCAGCACCAGCGGAATCATGGACCACGACGACAAGCCGTTCACTGTCGTTGCCATCTTGAAGCCGACCCACACGCCCTTGGACCGCTCCCTGTACGTCACTCTCGAGGGCATCGAAGCGATGCACATCGACTGGAAGCAGGGCGCTCCGCCGCTCAAGGGGCAAGGGGTTCCGGCGGCACGAATAAAAAAAGACGAGATCAAGGTCGGGCAGATCACCGCCTTCTTTCTACGGACCAAAGCGAGGATCCAAACTCTTGGGCTGCAGAGGGAAATAAACAACTTCACCGAAGAGCCGTTGATGGCGGTTATTCCGGGCGTTGCCTTGAGCGAGCTGTGGAATGGTATCAGCTACGGCGAGCAGGTGTTGAAAGTCGTCGCTTTGTTTGTTGTTGGCGTCGGCCTGGTCGGAATGTTGATGGCGCTCTATACCTCGCTGAACGAGCGGCGCAGAGAAATCGCCATTCTCAGGGCGGTGGGAGTGGGACCGCTGAAAATTATGTTCCTTCTCGTTATCGAGTCCGGTTTATTGACGTTGGTGGGAAGTCTTCTGGGAATCGGCCTTGTCTATACTCTAGTCGTTTTGCTTCAGCCGCTGGTGGAGCAACAGTTCGGGTTGTATCTGCCGATAAAGCCACTCACCGCCACAGAGCATCTGTACGTGGCGGCCGTAGTTATCGCGGGTTTAGTCGTCGGTCTGATCCCGGCATGGAAGGCTTATCGCAACGCGCTGTCGGACGGGTTGAGCGTACGGATTTAGAGATGGGTCGTGAGCAAGGCGGCTCGAGGTGTCCCATCGTCATGACCCTTGTACGAAACCTGCTTGTGTCGGCCACGATCTGCGTCGCAATTTCTTCAAGCCCCAGTTGGGCTCTAGAAACCTGCCATATTCATCCGTCGGGAAGGGAGTTAATGGAGCCAGAGCATGATTTCTATGGCTCTCTTGATGATTGTGAAGCGGCAAACGCCAAATACTTTGGCGGGAGTGGCAGGTGTCATTGTTTCCCAGACTTTATGAACAAGGAACGGGGCGACATCTGGAACCAACCACGACGGGATATTGAGATACCACGTAATGGACCGCGTTGGTGAGTGCACTCCAAAAGTTCGAGTGTGGCTACTTCGTCTTCGTAGAAGGACGGCGCGGATCTGGATCGTAGCCGATCAGCCTGGCGGAATTGAAGACAACCAGCAAGGTGCTCAAATTGTGCAACGCAGCGGCGACGAACGGGTTGATCGCCCCCAAAGCGCCGACCAATATCCCACCGGCATTGACGGTTAGAGCGATCCCATAGTTTTGGCGTATGACACTAATGGTCTTGCGACTCAGACGTACGGTTGTTGCGACTGCCCGTAGGTTATCCGATGCGAGGGCAATATCGGCGCTTTCGATCGCCACATCCGTGCCTGAGTGCCCCATAGCAATTCCAACGTTCGCCAAGGCGAGAGCAGGCGCGTCATTGATGCCATCACCCACCATTGCGACTTTCCGACCTTGAGCCCGAAGTTCGTTGATGATGTTATATTTCTGCTCCGGCGACAATTGTGCGCGCCAATCATCTAGGCCCACGGCGTGGGCAACCGCGCGGGCGGCTTCTTCTTCGTCGCCGGTGAGCATGATGAATTCATGCACGCCGGTCCCTCGTAACTCCGCCAATGCGGTCTGTGACTCCGGACGGATTTTAGTGTGGATACTGATCATGCCAATGAGGCGCTGCTGGTGCGCGACGTACATCATGGTTTCGCCGCGCGCCGAATGTTCGGTGTAGATATCGCTGGCTTGAGCGGGAACCGGCACGCCGAACTGCGAGAGCAATGTGCGACTACCGACCAGTATTTGATTCCCTTGCCAATCGGCGCGCATTCCCCGTCCGACAAAGATTTCACACTCGTCATGGGACGGAATTTCGATCTCTCGATCACGGGCGTAATGAACAATCGCCAACGCCAGCGGGTGCTGGGAGTGAAGCTCCCCGTTCGCGGCAAGTGAAAGAACCTCATCCGCAGTGTATCCATCGGTAAATGCGATAACGCGCTCGACGCTGGGTGTGCCGGTCGTCAGAGTACCGGTCTTATCGAATACGACGGTGTCGAGGTTCGCCGCAGCCTCCAAATGGGTGCCGCCCTTAATAAGAATGCCTCGCCGCGCGCCGTTGCCAATGGCCGCGCTGACGGCCGTCGGAGTCGCCATGCCGGCGGCGCAAGGACACGCCATAAGCAGCATGGTTAGAGCGCGATTGAGATCACGGGTTACGGCAAATACGGCAGCCGCTAGCACGAACGAAAAAGGGACAAACCGGGCGGAAAAACGTTCGCCGATGGTTTGCATGGGAGCGCGCAGTTCCAACGCCTCTTCAACCCGCTCAATGAGCCTCCCAACTGCTGTGTCGGAACCGACGAGTTGCGCGCGCACGCGGAGATCGCCGGCCAACAATACGGTGCCAGCGTACACGCCATCGCCGGGATTTTTCATCACCGGCATACTTTCACCGGTGATCGGTGCTTCATTGATCGTGCCGGTTCCGGATTCGATTTGACCATCCACGGGTATGCGTTGCCCGGTGAAGACCGCAATCAGATCTCCGGGCCGGACCGCGGCAAGTGGCTGCTCCACTTCGGTTGAACCGACGACGATCCAAACCTTTTCGTCTTCCGGGCTGAGTAGTGCGCGGATCGCTTGCCGGGTGCGACGGAGCACGAGGGCTTGCAAATACTCCCCCAGATTAAGCAGCGAAATTACCACCAGGGCTGTGACACTTTCGCGCATGATGATGCTAGCGATCGTGGCGGAGCTGACCAGAGTGTCGGTTGTCATGCTCCCGCCGCGGGACAAAGAACGAAGCGCGCCGCGCAAAAAAGGATAGCCGGAGATAATCGTTGCGACGGCGCTAATACCGAATAACACCGGATTCGCTGCCAAGGGGCCAGGCCCCGTGATCAGTCGCTTTACCAGAAAGCCAAACAAGACTGATCCGCCAAGCATGAGATTGCGCATCCGCTTTGCCAGTTCGTCATCACCATGGTCATGTCCATGATCGTCCGAAGTGGGAGAGTGAGGATGGGTATTGTTCGATTCCCCACAGCGTTGCTGACGTGCCTCATAGTCTGCCAAGGTCAACGGGGCAACCGATAACGCTACCTCGATAAGTGTCCTTAGCGACTCAGCTGTTTGTGACGCGTCGTAATTAAGCAACAAACGGCCCGTTGTCGGCGTGGCCTCTACGGAAAGGACACCCGGCTCCCGTGCAATCGTTACCTCCACGGCAGCGGCGTAACGCGGCCGGCCGCGCAGGGCGGGGATGTCCCAGCGAATGCGGCCCGGTATTGCCGAACGAATGCTAATCTTTGCGGTTTTCAACTTCATGGTTGGTAATCGTTGTTGCTATCAAGCTCGCTCATCAGATGTCTGCGCGGCGTTGCGGAGGAGAGGACGCCTATCAGAGTTTAGGTAGCAGTGTCTTTACTGTCAGCCGGTTTTTTCTTGGCATCGAGCTCGGCTTTGGCTTCGGCCGTTAGATCTTCAACGTCCTGCCAGGCTTCTTGGGCGATCGTCTGAACCTGTTTTTGTAGAATGATACCCGTCTTGATGGCCTCTTTAAATACGGGGCGAACTACGTTCCCTAAGATCGGGCTAATTACGTTCCAGGACGCTGCTGACGCCGCGCCAAGCGCGAACAGCACGGGTTTCGATTTGAGCAACTTCAAGATCACCATGGCTATGTACTCCTCTCATTTGCGAATTTTAATTTACCGCTCCTATGTCATATTTGCAATGCAATTGCAAAAAAATCGCGAACGAGATACTAGCATTGGCTATCCGTATGACAGCCTATTGGTTAGCGGGAGCGACTTGCGTGATGACTTTCGGCGGGGGTCTTATCGCTCTACGTCTAGAGGCCTATCGCGGTATGGTGCTCGCATTCTGCGCCGGAGCTTTAGTCTCAGGCGCTCTCTTGAACGTGATTCCAGAGGCGCTGGACCTGTTGGAGGCATCGGAGTCTCGGCTCGCTCATCAGCATTTACTGTTCGCGTGCGGTTTAGGATTTCTGGTCTTCTATCTGTTTGAACATGCGGTGCACCACGGCCATGCTCACGAAGAGAATTCGGTTGACAATCTTCGGCAAAAAGTTGGTATCTGGGGCGCATTGGGAATTGGCATCCACAGTTTCTTCGACGGAGTTGCCATCGGCGGGGCGTTTCAGGCGGGTAATGAAATGGGTTGGGTCGTCGCGGCGGCGGTCATGGTTCACAAGATTGCCGACGGCGCGAGCTCCGTCGGGGTAATGTTGAGCACGCGGCATAGCGTGCCGCAAGTCATCGCCGTTCTTTCTGTTACGGCCATTGCACCGCTGATCGGAACAACAGTGCAATCCGCATTTGTTATACCAACACCGTTGTTAGCTCTGATCCTTGGCTGGTTTTCGGGAATCTTTCTATACCTAGGCGCAACCTGCCTCCTGCCAGCCGCTCATGAAGCTGGCGAGTCTCGCTGGTTACCCATCATGACTCTCAGCGGCGCTGTGCTCATTTACATTGCCCATTCGTTGGCAGAATAGATTTCCATTAGGCGAGCCGCAAAAAAGATTGATTTTCCTATTCGTCCGGCGTAATTGGAGAAGATGAAAAGGATCTCTGACATCATTCAACGGAGAGTGGTCGAGCGAGGTTTTAGCAAGACGGAGCCGCGGCGCCTCGTGTTGGAGGTGTTTCTCAAAGACGAGAGGCCACTGACTCCAGCCGCTGTGCACGCGCAACTGCCGGATCGTAACATCAATCTGGCCTCGGTTTATCGCGCTATTGAGCTGTTCTGCCGGCTGGGGGTGCTGACGGAAGTTGACCACGTGCCTGAGGGACGCCGCTATGAGCTTTCGGATGACTATCGTGAACACCATCATCACCTGATCTGCGGGAATTGCGGCAAAACGGAAGATTTTGAGGATTGCGAGATGGAAGAAATCGAAAAGCTTATTAAAAGGCGATTTCAATTTAAGGTGACCCGCCATGAGTTGCGATTTCTTGGCCTGTGTCGGCGCTGCCAGCGCTGAATTGTTCTGATCGAATAGAGGGAAAATAGCCCTTCGCGTTAACCAAGTTTCTGCGACTGATCGCAAACCCGTATCTCGTTGGGCCGATCGTTTTCGTTTTTTATTGACATCGAAGAAAGCATTGTTTAGGTTCAAGAGCGTGTTTCTTCCCTGCATAAAGAAGGCGCACAAGGTCAGCCGCCTTTTAAGTGCGGCAATCTTGTTGTTCCTCTTCTTCCTGCCTCTTCATATTCATTTTCCCGCTAACGCACAGGTGAGCGAGGAATGCGCGTGCTGTTATTACGGCGGCCGAGTTCAGATGGACTTGGCTCCCGCAGCTGCCATTCTCGGTCCTTCCGCTGAGGTGTCGTTCTTAATTGTGTGCACGCCGGAAGCTCAGGTTCAAGTTACCATTGAGTCTGAATTAGCCCGTGCACCTCCGTATTCTCTAGCATCGTAACTACATCAAGGCTGTCACTGGTTCTCCCGAAGACAAATTAGGGAGAGGCCACAATTGAGGGCCAGGATCCGGCTTGTCACCCTAGCCGGGGATTTGCTTTGGCATAGCTTTTGACTCTTGCATCGCAGCTGTTCGAGACAAGCTGATGCATATCAGCAGGATAGCAGTCAGAGGCAGAGTCGCATGAGGAGAATTCAATGGAAAGACAATACGTGATGATTTTATTTCTCGCTTTAGGGTTGCTGTTCGTCTCCAAGAGAGCCTGTTCTGCGGAGGAGTCCGCTCCTGTCTCTCAGGCGGTTCGTCACAAATTAGCGAAAGCGGCCCGTACCTTTCTGGGGCTACCATATCGTTGGGGTGAGATGTCGGAGCGGCGCGGCGCGGATTGCTCGGGTTTGGTCAAAATGATTTTTGCTAAACTGCGGATCGAGCTGCCACGGACTTCGCGCGACCAAATCCAGACCGGCGAGGAAATTCCGATGGACAAGCTGGAAACAGGCGACTTAGTGTTTTTTTCGTCCGATGGCGTGACACCAAGCCATGTAGGTGTCTATATGGGCAACCATCAATTCTTGCATGCCGAGAAAAAGGCGGGCCGAGTAATCATCACCGATTTGAACCGGCCGTGGTACACCAAAAGGTTTTTGGGTGCGCGTCGCGTCGTGGATGTAGCGAAAGACAACGGCAGTGCCTAAAAGGCAAGTAAAAGGGCGTGTACGTGGTCATCCACAACCTTTGCAGACTGACCGTTGGTCATCCTCCCCTTGGAGAGGCCATTGATGCTGGCGTTTTCTGCAGTGAGATAAGAGATCGGCAACGGAAGGTCACGAAGTCTGATTCTCCGATTAGGGTGTTGGGCAAACTTTGCCCATCTTGTGGGGTCGTAGGATCAGTGCTTTGTGAAACTGATACGAGAATCATTTACGAGTGTTGGAATGGGCACCAGTACGAGACGAAGAAGCGGTTAGATCGAGGCTCAGACTAACAATGCCTATTTCCCATAGGTGGGAAATCCTGGCGCCAAATTTGGATTTGAGATAACTCCCATTCAAGATTTTACCCATAAGGAGGCATGCTATGAAAAGTTTTCGGTTTTTGCCGTTACTGAGTCTAGTACTGATTTTCGGATCGGCTGGTGACAGCTGGGCCGCTTCAGTGTCCGAGCCAACCGCTCCGCCATCAAATCCCATCGTGTCGTCATCTTCGATTCCGCTGGCGGAAGCGCGCATCATCATCGAGGGCGCGGTCGCTTATGCCCGGAACTTGAAAATGCGCATGGCGGTCGCTGTGCTGGATGATGGGGGGCATCTGATCTCGGTGGATCGGATGGACGGCACCTCGTTCAACTCGGGGCGCCAGGCCACGGGCAAAGCCTTCGCCGCGGTCATGACGCGACAGCCTACGGCGGCGATAGCCGACCTGCTGACCACGGCTCCCAACCGATTCTACGGCATCATGAACATGTGGCCCGGCCAGGTTTATCTTGTTTCCGGTGGACTGCCTCTCGCCGTCAATAATAGACTCGTTGGCTCCGTGGGCGTGTCGGGTTTGCCGTCCGGCGTTGATGAAAAGGCAGCGCAGGCGGGGATCGCCGCTTGGCAGAAGTATCGCGAAAGCCAAAGCAAATAGACTCAACCCTTGCGCCACCGTCATGCGCTGACAAACTTCGCGGCGAACTTTTATCTCGCCGGCGAATGAGCGAAGAAGTACGTCTCTGCGAGAGATGTGCGTTCTCCGCGCCAAGGGAGCCTTTCCAATAGCTATGAGGCTCACATGGTTTCACACGAGGCTGAATGCCGAAGGTATTCCTTGAGGGAAAAACGAAACACGAATATGAGCATAACGTTCATTATTAGAATCGGAGTTGTCAGTGCGTTGCTCACAGTCGTAGGCTGCACGCCGGCAGTCGTTACTCCTTTGCCGCCGACCGTCCGCCGGATCGCGGTTTTGCCGCCATATCGGCTTGGCGCGGCCGACACTCGCCCCACTGCAACAGAGAGCCAACTCTTGGGTCTACCGTCGAGAACAATCGAAGATCTAATTGCCCAACAGGCTCGCGCCCAGCTACAGGCTAAGGGCTTCGATGTGGTTGCGCCCACTGAGTTGAAATTGGCAACTAAAGATCGTGTGCCTACTAACCCACAGATGGCGGCGCAAATTCTGCGACAGGCGAACCTTGACGCAGCGGCTCTGTATATCGAGGTGCGGCGCTGGGAGCCGATGCCGGACGCACGGGCACTGAAAGCGGACGGCATAATCGTCGCGTTGGACGTGGCCATCGTTGATCCGAAGACCGGCACGATACTGTGGCAGGTACACCGTCCCTCCCGCCCGGTTCCGATTTACGGCATCGTGCTAACCGGCCAAGCCAATGTCTTTGTAGCTGAGACGGTCATGAAAGAGGTGTTTGCGCAACTGGAGTTGAGAAAACCCGGAAGCTGAAGGGCCGCCGTTTAGACTAGTACTATCTTAAATACATTCTCAGCGCATCAATCAGTTCCTGCGCGGCCTTGGATTGTTGTGAGCGCGGATCAAGATCGGGATTGACCACGTAAAACCTAATATGGCTTTCCAAAATTTCTGCCATAAGGCTATCGAAAGAGCCTCGAAAGGCCGCAATCGTGTTGAGGATTACTGAGCATTCGTGCTCTTGCTCCAAAGCCTTTGCAATCGAATCTACCTGCCCACGCTCTAAGCAAGCCATACGAGCCATTTAACAGAATCGACGTGCGTCGATTCTGCATCCGACGATGTTGCGGGCATTGAATCCAATCCAGATTAATCATTTCGTGTCACGCTTAGACTCTGAGAGTTTGCTAAGTCGCCGCTGCATCTCTTCAAGTTGCTGGCGGAGCACTTCCTGCTGCCTGAGCAATCCTTCCAAGTCCTGTTGAGGTTTTTCCACGCTTGTTTGGGAGTTCGCTGCTCGAGCAGCTAGGACGACTTCAGGCACCAATTCGCGCACTTCCGTT
>Ga0114129_10013735_pt1 | contig 11544 bp, 7 predicted proteins | sample RhiMetdeltSRZDD1_FD_80071 | JGI IMG/M metagenome (GOLD analysis project Ga0114129, IMG submission 80071) | Populus rhizosphere microbial communities from Tennessee, USA - Rhizosphere MetaG P. deltoides SRZDD1 (version 2) (version 2) | ecosystem: Host-associated > Plants > Roots > Rhizosphere >... | reverse complement strand
GATCGAGTACTCAATCACGCAGGCGCGGTGGGAACCGTCCACGGATGTCGCCTACATGGTGCTGTTTGCGCCATCGGCGGTCCGCGCGTCTTCCGAACGCATTCACGACGTGTCGACGTCGGTGGAAACCGCCGTCCCTGAAACGTCCACGCGCGTGCTCGTGCTCTATCGCCTGAGCAACGGGTTTGCGCATCCCGGCAACATCGCGGCGAACGGCGCCCCGGCGACGGGCGATCATCCTCAGCTCGATGCGCGGTTCGACGTCCAGGTGCGCCAGTCGCTGCCGTTCATGGATTTCAGCTCGGCGAAGTGGGAAATGCTGCTCGCCGTGCGAAATTTCTTCCGCGACGCCGCCGCGGATCAATCGGTGTTCGACGAACTGCTCGTCGTTCGCCCGCCAAAGCGCATCATCGGCGGACTCACGCTGAAGTTCTAAGGATCCAGCCTCCCGCGAGCCGCGCGGGCCAGTTCGATCCATAATATTGAAAACGCGCTTCGGACGTTTGGAGCGCCGCCGTCTTTTCGAGGCGACGATCATCACGAACCATTAGGCTTTTCAAGAACTTAGGTCATGGCGTCACGACCCATCCCAGGGTATGAGCTTTGCTACCTCGACGGCCGGCGAAGTGTCGCTGTCGGCTCAACTCGCCACGATTCCATGTCCGACTCCCTCGTTCCACCCGTGCCGTCCACCGAGAGTCCCTGGCTCGTCTGGGGCCGATCCGTCTTTGCGTCGACCGTTGTTGCGATTCTGATCGCGCTCGGCCTCGCGAACATCGGGATGCGCGCACGCTGGCACGAGGTCGAAGACGGTGTGCTGTGGGCGGCGAGGTCGGAGGGCGTCACGGCCCTCGAGGTGGCGCCCGGCTCCGCGGCGGAGAAGGCCGGCATCCATCGCGGCGACGTGCTGATTGCGGTGAACGAATCGCCGGTGCAGACGGCGGCTGACGTCGTCGAATTCCAGCATCGCGGCCACGACGGCACTCGGCTCGCGTACACGGTGCTCAGGCTCGGCACGCAGGAGGCGCTCACGGTGTCGCTGGCGCCGGCGCCGCGGGGCAGCTCGATGTACTTCGTGCTCGCGGCCGTCGGTCTGTTCACGCTGATCGTCGGAGCGTCGGTCCGCCTCCGCCGCCCGCGCGATCAGGCGACGCTGCACTTCTTCTGGCTCTGCGTGGCGTTCTTCGGCGCCTTCACGTTCTCGTTCAACGGCCCGTTCGATCGTCTCGACTGGATCTTCTACTGGGGCGACGTCGTGGCGATGGCATTGCTGCCGCCGCTCCTGCTCCATTTCACGATCGTGTTTCCGGAGCGGGCCCGGCGACGGGCGACGTCCCCCGAGTCGCGAACCGACTGGCGGCTCCCGCTGATTTACCTGCCGGCGCTCCTGCTGGGCGCGGGGCGCGTGATGGCGGTCGCGCGCGGTTCGTCGCAGGGCGAGCTGCTCTCGAGCGCCATCAACATCCTCGATCGTGCGGAGCAGCTCTATCTGTTCGCGTGCGCGCTCACGGCGTTCTTCGTGCTGGTCGGCGCGTTCCAGCGGATCACGACGTTGACCGCACGGCGCCAGCTGCGCTGGATTTTCTGGGGCACCGCGCTTGGCGCCGGGCCCTTCGCGTTCTTCTACGCGCTGCCGTGGGCGCTCGGCATCGATCCGCCGCTTGCGCTGCAGTTGACCGCGATTCCGCTCGGTCTGCTGCCGCTGACGTTCGCGTCCGCCATCGTGCGCTACCGGCTGCGCGACGTCGAAGTCATCGTCAAGCGCGGCCTCGCGTACACGGCGTTTCTCGCGGCGAGCGTCGCGTTGTACTTCGCGATGCTGAAGCTGACCGGCTTCCTCGTGGGCAGCGACACCGACCAGCACAACTGGATCATCGCGCTGCTGGCGACGATGGTCGTCGTTCTGCTCGCGCAGCCGGTCAAGGATGCCGTCCAGAACGCGCTCGATCGCGCGTTCTATCGCGACCGCTACGACTACCGGCGCGCGCTCGTCGCGTTTGCGCGCGACTTGAACAGCGATCTCGACGTCGTCCGCCTCAGCCAGCGGCTGGTCGCGCGCATCGTCGAAACGCTCGTGATCGATCGCATGGCATTGATGCTGTCACCGGGAGACACCGACCGGGCCGGCGATTTCCTGTCGATCGGCGACTACGGCTTCTCCCAGAGCGTTCCCCGGCTCTCGCGCGCGTCGTCGCTGATGCCGCGCCTCGACGCCGGCTACACCGTCGCGCTCGACGATCCCAGCGCCGCGACGCGCTTCGTGGCCGAGGAGGTCGAGTTCTGGCGCGACGCCGGCACGTACTACTTCGTGCCCTGCGTCTTCGAAGGCCGTGCGATCGCCGTGCTCGCTCTCGGACGGAAGGAATCGGACGAGCCGTTCAACAGCGAGGATCTCGCGCTGCTCACCGCCGTCGCGGGGCAAGTGGCCACGGCCATCGAAAACGGACGCCTGTATCGCGAGCTCCGCTTGAAGGCCGAGGAGCTCGGACGGATGCGCGAGTTCAACGAGAACATTCTCGAGTCGCTCGACGACGGGCTCGTGGTGTTCGACGTCGAGGAGCGCATCGTGCGATGGAACCGCGCGCTCGAGAGCTTCTACGGTCTCAGTCAGGAGGGCGCCATCGGCCGCACGCTCGGCGAGGTGTTCGACGGCCCGTTCGTCGACGCGCTTCGCGGGGCGCGCCACGAGCATCCGCACGGGGCGACGCTCTACCGGGTGCCGATATCGCCCTTCGGCAAGCTCAGGCCGACCCTGAGCGAAGTCGACGGGTCGTCCCGGCACGAGCAGCCGTCGACGTTGCTCGTCAACGCGACCGAGGTGCCGCTCCAGAATCCGGCCGGCGACGTCGTTGTCGGGCACATCCTTCTCATCGAGGACATCACGGATCACGTCCGCCTCGAAGAGCAGCTGCAGATTTCCGAGAAGATGGCGTCCATCGGTCTGCTCGCCGCCGGCGTGGCGCACGAGGTCAACACGCCGCTGACCGGCATCTCGAGCTTCACCCAGATGCTCCTCGACGGCGCGGATCCCGACGATCCGCGGACGGTGCTGCTGGAGAAGATCGAGCGGCAGACGTTCCGGGCCGCGAAGATTGTCAACGGCCTGCTGAACCTGTCACGGCCCGGCCTGTCGTCGAACGAGCGGATCGACGTCGACATGAACGCGATCGTCACCGACGTCTTCTCCCTGCTCGAGCATCAGTTCGAGGCCGCGAAGATCAAAGTGCGGCGCGAGCTCGCGCAGGCGCCGCTGCCGGTTCTCGGCATCGAGCATCAGCTCCAGCAGGTCTTCCTGAATCTGTTCCTGAACGCCCGCGACGCGATGCCCCGCGGCGGGTGGCTGACGGTGACGACGCGGCTCGACGGCGACCGCGCCATTGCCGAGATCGCCGACACGGGATCGGGCATTCCCGCCGAGCATCTGGCGCGCATCTACGATCCGTTCTTCACGACGAAGGCCATCGGCCGCGGCACCGGCCTCGGCCTGTCGATCTCCTACGGCATCGTCCGCGAACACGACGGCACCATCAACTGCGACAGCGCGGTGGGCCAGGGCACGCGCTTCACGCTGTCGCTCCCGCTCGCGGCGGCGAGCGTACGGATCGCAACACGGTAGGACTATGGCTACATCACGACACGGCACCATTCTCGTCGTCGACGACGAAGAGATCATGCGCGAGATTCTCGAGACGCTGCTGACGCGCGAGGGCTACGACGTGCGCGTCGCTTCGTCGGGCACGGAAGGGCTGGAGCTCGCCCGCGCGCTGCCGTTCGACGCCGCGATCGTCGACATCATGATGCCCGGCATGAACGGCATCGAGACGCTCGACGAGCTGAAGCGGATCGACGAGGACCTGGCCGTCATCATCATCACCGCCTATGCGTCGGTCGAGAGCGCGATCTCGGCGATGAAAGCCGGCGCGTTCGACTACATCACCAAGCCCTTCAAGAACGACGAAGTGCTCGTCGTCGTCCGCAACGCGATGGAGCGGCGGCGGCTCGTGCACGAGAACCGCAACCTGCGGCAGAACATTCAGGAGCGGTATCACAAGTTCGCGAACATCATCGGCAAGAGCCCGCGCATGCGGCAGGTCTTCGACCTGATCATCCAGGCGGCGCCGAGCCGGTCGACGATCCTCATTCAGGGCGAGAGCGGCACCGGCAAGGAGCTGGTCGCGCGCGCGATTCACGCGAACTCCTCCCGCTCGGAGCGATCCTTCGTCACCGTCAACTCGGGCAACCTGCCGCCCGATCTGCTCGAATCGACGCTCTTCGGCCACGTGAAGGGCGCGTTCACCGGTGCGGTCTACCCGAAAAAGGGGATGTTCGATCTCGCGGACAAGGGCAGCATCTTCTTCGACGAGATCGGAAACGTCCCGCTCGAGACCCAGGCCAAGCTCCTGCGCGTCATCCAGGAGCGCGACTTCATGCGCCTCGGCGGCATGGAGACGATCAAGGTCGACGTTCGCATCATCGCGGCGACCAACGTCGATCTGCGGCAGATGATGGAGGAAGGGAAGTTCCGCGAGGATCTGTTCTACCGCCTCCACGTCATCTCGATTCAGCTTCCGCCGCTGCGCGATCGCAAGGACGACATCACCCTGCTCGTGCATCACTTCCTCGAAAAGTACGGCGAGGAAAACCGCAAGCGCGATCTGGAACTGATGCCCGACGCGCTCGATCTCCTCACCGAGTACGATTGGCCGGGGAACGTGCGCGAGCTCGAGAACGTCATCGAGCGCGCGGTCGTGCTGACACCCGGTCCGCGCATCGACGTCGACTTGATCCCGGATCACGTCCGCAAGGCGCCGAACTTCCAGATGCCCCAGTTCGTCGTGCCGCCCGAGGGCATCTCGTTCAAGGACGTCATCACCGATTTCGAGAAGAGGCTCATCGAGTCGACGCTGGAGGCGGCGGGGGGCGTCCAGAAGCGCGCCGCCGAGCTGCTGCACATCAAGCCGACCACGTTGAACGAAATGATCAAGCGGTACGAGATTCGCCCGCGCCGCAAGCGGAACGTGAACGGCGCGAACGGCAACGGCGCCGACAGTCCGGCGCCGCAGCGGGAACAGCCGCCCGCGCCCAACGTCGCGGGTCCCCTCGCGCCCACCGGAACATTCGACGAGAAGTGATCGTCGTCAGGCGATTGCTTCAGCGGCTTCGGTCATGGGCGCTCCGCCTGGCGGGGCGCCAGGCTTCCCCCGAGTCTCCCTGGGAACGTGTGGCGATGCGAGTCCCGACGACCGCGTTCGGTCCGGGATCGCGGCGCGACTTCGCGCTCTACTTCGAGGGGGAGAGCGCCGTGCCCGTGGGATCGATTGACGACATCGTCACGTGGCTCCTCGGCTGCGAGTACGTCACCGACATCGATCTGTTCGACCGCCGCGATTTCTGGCAGCATCCGAGCGTCTTCGAGCAGTGGCGCCGGGGCGACTGCGAGGATTTCGCGTTGTGGGCGTGGCGGAAGCTCGCGGAGATCGGCATCGAGGCCGAGTTCTACGTGGGCCGGGTGGCTTCTCTCGATGATTCCACGGGCAATCGCCAGCATGCGTGGGTCGTCTACCGGACCGATCGCACCGATTTTCTCTTCGAGCCGGCCGCGAGGAGCCGGGAGCGCATGATCCGGCCGCTGGCGGACGCGAAGGCGGAGTACGTCCCGCATTTTGCGGTGAACCGCCGTTTCGGCACGTGCGCGTTCGTCGGGTGCCTTCTCGATGCGTGCCGCGACCAAGAGCGTCAGGTGCGATTCAGCGGGCGTTCCTGATCTTCGCGAAGATGCGCTCGTACTTGCCGAGCACGACGTCCCAGCGGTAGCTCCGGCGGACGTAATCGCGGCCGTTCCTGCCGAGCGCCGCGCGCAGACGTTCGTCGCCGACCAGCAGCTTCAGACAGTCCACGAACTCGTCGCGGTCGGCGTAGTACAGGCCGCCGTTGCTGCGCACGCAGTGCTCGACCAGCACCGCGCTGCGCGCGTTGACCAGAATCGGCGTGCCGACGGCAAGCGATTCGAGCGCGAGGAGCGACAGGCTCTCGTACGGCGACGGACAGACGACGACCGTGGCGGCTTCGAGCGCCTGCAGCCGCTCGCGATCGGAGAGCAGTCCCGCGAAGCGGATGAATGGTTCTTCCGGCAGCGACATCAGCTTGACGCCCATCAGCGCGAGCGTCGCATCGCCGCCTTCCTTGACGTACTCACTGAAATACTGAATCAGCTCCTCGCAGCCTTTTCCGGGATCGATGCGGCCGCCGTAGAGCACCATCGGACCGTACATCCGGTGGCGGCGGCGGAAGACCGCGCCGCGGGCGAGGAGGTGTGACGGGAATGCGCCCGATTCCGAGCGCGGGCCGTCTCCGCGCGGGCCGTCGTCGGCGCGCGGCGCGTCATCAGGGCGCGGCGCGTCATCGGGGCGCGAGGCCTCAACCGGGCGATCGCCCTCCGGCGCGGATTCTTCTTCGACGATCGCCGGCATTCGCGGATACGGCTGCGACGGGGGAATCTCGACTCCCACGCCGATCACGTCTTCGAGCAGAGGACGCTCCGAGAACTGCTGATGCACGAAGTCGCGCTCGCTTTCCGTCAGGTAACACAGCGCCGCCGGTTTCCGGAACACGTCCGTGAAGATGTCGAGGCGGATCGCCGGCTCGTCGTGCGCCGTCGGCACGAGCACGCTGCGAGCCGGCACGACCTCGAGGCCGATGACAGCCGGCGCGTAGAGATACGTGAAAAACACCAGTACGTCGTACTGCTGATGATGCTTGCGCAGGTAATCGATGAGGCCTGGAGCCCATGGCCCCTGCTGCTTCAGCCATTCCATCTCGTCCTGGCGGGTGTGCGGATTGTTGTAGATCCAGTCGGAGTACTTGTTGAACGCCTCGATGTCGCGCGTGCGCGCGGTCGCGAAGCGCCGCACGTTGACGCCGCGCACTCGATCGGTACCCTCGGGATAGTCGTTCTTCCAGGTGATGTAGTCCTGCGCGCAGGTCGTCAGCACTTCGACGTCGTGTGTGACGGTGAGGCGCTCGGCGACGAGCCGGCACAGGTGCTCGGAGCCGCCAAGCACCTCGGTGCCGTATCGCTGAATGATGAGAGCTAATTTCACGAGAGTTGGTGGATCAGGGCGTTCAGCTCGCGTGTGATGCGCGCGTCGCCGAAGTCGGCGAGCCGGCGGCGCTGGCCGGCCAGCACGCGTCCGCGCAGCTCGTCGTCGAACGCGAGCGCGCCGAGCAGTTCCGCCGCGTATTCGAGATCCTTGGGCGCAAACTGAACGCCGGCGCCGCCGAGCGTGTCCGGGACTGCGGCCGCGGCATACGCGAGGACGGGGACATCGGCTGCCATCGCCTCGATGAGCGGAACGCAGAACCCTTCGTGCTCGCTCATCGAGATGTACACGGCGGCCTGTCGATAGTAGACGGCGAGCTCGGCGTCGGGAACGGGACCGGTGAATACAAAGCGGTCATTCAGCAGCCGGTACTCGGCCATCAGCGCGCGAATCATCGAATAATAGCGCGGCACCACATCGGAGCGGCCGACGAAGATGAAGCGGTAGTAGGCGTCGATGTACCGCTTGTACACTTCGGCCAGCTTGATGACGTCCTCGATCTTCTTGTTCGGCGCGATGCGGCCGACGAACAGGAAATTCACGAGGCCGTCGTCGAGAATTTCCTCGAGCGACGGCCGCGGCGCCGCGTGCGTGATGCGGTCCGTGTTCACCGCAATCGGAAAGACGCCGGTCCGCGTGAAGCCGAGCGATTCCAGCTCCTGCCGGTTGAACGCCGAATCGCCGAGCGCGAGATCGACGCGCCCCGCCAGCGTGCCGAGCTCCTGTCGGCCCAGCGTCGCCAACCGGAACAACGCCGGATCGAAGGGCGCAAAGTACTCCGCGGGCGTGACGTTGTGGTACTGCAGCACGCGGCCGGAGTCGAGCGACGCGAATGCCGCCGTCATCGGCGACGGCAGCGCGTAATGGAAGATCGTGATGTCGCCCCGCCGTGCCGCGGGATCGGCGAACGCGCGCACGTCGTGTTTCAGCTCGTCGTCGATCGTCAGGGCGAACAGATCCGAATCGTGCCCCAGGCCGCGCAGCAAGTCGCGCACGCGCCGCGCGCTGTCGCCAATCGCGTCTCCCGCATGCGCCGCCGGCACCCATTGGTTGATGATCATCGTTCCAGGCAGCCTGAAGGGCTTCAGCCCTGCCACTCCGGCAGCGCCTTGAAAATCGCTGGTCGATACAAGCGGAGCTCCTCCAGTTCCTGAGCCGCGTCGAACTGATTCCAGAAATCGAAGGTGACATGCGGGGCCGGCGCGCGCGGGCATCGAAGGATCTCGTCGACGAGCCGCAGCAGCGTGCCCGGAAAATCTTTCGCGTGCAGCCGATCGACGGCCGCAAGCTGGCCGTCGACGATCGCGTCCTGCAGCGTCGCGTTCGACACGATGGCGTCCATCAGCGACGCGACGTGCATCGGCTCCTTGTCCTCGAACAACACGCCCGCGCCGTCCATCGTCGACGGCACCGCCGTGGCGGCATGCGCCAGCACCGGCACCTGCTTGTAGAACGCCTCGACGATCGGCACACAGAAGCCTTCGTGCTCGCTCGCGCACAGGAAGAGATCGGCAACCTCGTAGAACGCGACGAGCTCTTCATCCGACACATGGCCCGCGAAGTGGACGTGCTCGGCGCCGAGCGCGGCGATCAATTGATTCAACGAGGCGAGATAGCGCTCGAATCCGCTCTGCGCGCCGACGATCAGCAGCCGCGACCGCGGATTGAAGAACGCCTGATACGCGTGGAAGAAGCGGATGACGTCCTCGATCTTCTTGTTCGCGATCACGCGGCCCACGAACATCACGTTGGTCCAGTCGTCGTCGAAGTCGCGCACGACCATCCGGTTCGGAGGGCGATCGAGATGCGAGAAGTCGGGCACGACCGGCAACACCGCGGTCCGCGGAAAGCCGAGGGCTTCGAGATCCTGCCGGTTGAATTCCGAGTCGCCCATCGCGAGGTCGCACCGACTGGCGTACGCCTGGAGCTCGCGGCGTCCTCGAAAGCACTGGCGCGCGAGCGTCCGGTGCACGCCGACGAAATATTCCGGCGGCGTGATGTTGTGGTAGATGAGCGCCATGCGATCGGGCAGCGCGAAGGCCGTTCGAGACGCCTTCGATCCGAGCGAGAAGTGATGCAGGAGCAGGTTGTCGTGACGGCTGAAGTCGACGAGCTCGCGATAATCGCGCGTCAGCGGCTCGAGGCGGTAGTCGGCAGTCTCGACGAAGATTTCGGATTCATACCCGGCGCCTCTGAGCACGCGTTGAATCCCGAGCACCTCGTGGCCGATGGCGTCGCCGTACCCCAGCGTCGCAAGGACCTGATGAACCTTGATCAAGCCCGCCTCCGGCCGTGCCCTGAGCTCGTCGAAGGGCGATGCCCCGGGCTCGTCGACGGACCTCGCGGTTCCGCAGGGACGGGCTTCGCTCCGGCCAGCACCGGCCCGCCGGGCAGCTTCCTCAGCACTTCCTCAGCAGCCGGCAGATCCTGACGGCGTCTGTCGAACCAGCCAGGCAGCGGATCGACGGCGCGCGCCAGCGTTTCGCGTTTCAACCGGTCGAACATGTCGAGGTACTTGCGTTCGATCACCGGCCAGTCGTAGTGCTCGCGGAAAAACTGGCGGCCGTTGCGGCCGAGCGCCCCCATCAGCCATCGATTCTGCTCGATCGCGTGCAGCGTCTCGTGGAACTCGGCGTAGCTCTCGTAGTAGAGGCCGGCGTTGCTCCGGATGCACTGCCCCTTCAGCACGTCGCACCGGCCGTTGGCGAGCACCGGCTTGCCGAGCGCCCACGCTTCGAGCGCCACCATCGACAAGCTCTCGAAGTACGACGGCATGATCAGCAAATCGGCGGCGGCCATCGCGTCGAATTTGTCGGCGTCGTCCACGAATCCGAGATGGCGGATGCGGGGATGCTCCGGAACCGGCAGCAGCTCCTGGCCGATGAGGACGAGCGTCAGCTTGCTGGACGGATCCCGCAGATAGCCCTGGAAGAACTCGAACAGTTCCTTGCAGCCCTTGTTCTGATCGATCCGCCCGACGTACACCGCGAACGGGCCGCGGACGTTGTATTTCTGACGGAAACGCCCCGGCTGGGGATTCTGCGGCACCTCCGATCCGATGCCGACGACGACGCCGGGCACGTCCTGGTTCGCGGAGACCGCGTTGATCATCGCGCGTTCTTCGGGCGAGTTGTACATGAGCGCGCGAACGGAGCGGAACAGCGGAGGAAAAATCGAGAGCCCGATCGTTGCATCCCGTTCGGCCGTCGGCACCAGAATCGCGCGCGCGGCGGCTGCGCGCGCGCCGTAGTACGCGTGGTAGTACCGGTAGCTGAAAAACAGGCAGAAGTCGTACTCGGCGGCGTGCTTGCCCACGTAGTCCACGAGCGCCGGACAGGTCGGGCCCTCGGCCTCCAGCCAGTCGAGCTCGTCGCCAAGCGAATGCCGATGCTCGAACACGCGATGCGATCGGCGGCCGAACACACGCTCGTCGCGCTGGCGCTTGACGCGGAACCGGCGCACCGGAACGCCGTTCACCTGCTCGACGCCCGCCTCGAGCTCGTTCCGCCACGTCACGTAATCGGTGGCGCAGGTGGTCAATACTTCCACCTGCGCATGTCTGGCGAGATGCTCGGCGATGTACCGCGCGTGGAGCTCCGCGCCGCCGTTGATCGTCTGGCCGTACCGCTGTACGACGACGGCGATTTTCACTGCGTGTCGGGGTCGGTCTTGGACGGACCTTGCCCTGCGTCTCCGTCGGATGGATGAGCGACCGGCTCGGACGGATGCGTCGCGGCGCCGCTGAACTGCGCGAGATCTTCGGTCGCGGTGCCGTTCGTCTCCGGGCTTTCGTCGGCGGCGTCGCGATTGTCGGGTCCCGATTCGTCGGGCGCCCCGGGCTGAGGCTGCGCGGTCGAAGGCTGGCCGCCCATGATCGCCGCCGCCGGACCTCCGCTTCGCCTGCCGCGGCGTCTGCGACGGCGCCGGCTTCGCTGACCGGGACCTTCCTGCGTCTGCGCTCCCGCGGTCGGCCCTTGCTGCTGCGGTGGTGTCGGCGCCGGTCGCGCGGCAGGAATCGAAACCGGCGTCGGCGCGGGACGTGGAGAGATCGGCGCCTCACCTTCGTCCGCCTTGTAGACGACGACGCTTTCCAGAGCGCGCGCGCGGCGTTCGTTGAATTCCAGCCGGCTCGCGAGCGACTCGGCGCGCATCTTCAAGTTCTTTGCTTCGATGCCGAGCCGCGTGGTTTCGACCACGAGATTGTGAATGAGCTCGTACGTCAACTGATCGCTGGCGCGACGTGCGGCTTCCCGCCGCGCTTCACGCTCCGCGTACATCGTGTTCAGCCGCGCCTGAATGTGCAGCGCTTGTACGAGCTTGTCCGGATTGAAGAACAGCTTCAGCAGCGGGTTGAGGAGCTTGCGGATGAAGCGCAGCAGCCCGCGATGCGTTTCGTAGAGCGTGGTTTCCTCGAACTCGTAATTGGGCAGCTCCGGCGGCTCGT
>Ga0114129_10013732_pt1 | contig 11544 bp, 6 predicted proteins | sample RhiMetdeltSRZDD1_FD_80071 | JGI IMG/M metagenome (GOLD analysis project Ga0114129, IMG submission 80071) | Populus rhizosphere microbial communities from Tennessee, USA - Rhizosphere MetaG P. deltoides SRZDD1 (version 2) (version 2) | ecosystem: Host-associated > Plants > Roots > Rhizosphere >... | reverse complement strand
TCTGGCCTCGCGTTCACAACTGTTGCAAACGGGAACATGTATTCTCGATTTGCCAACCCGTGTGCTGCACTGTCGCAAAGAACCACGGTTGGCAAGAGGTATTTACAGCCATCACGTTCGACCAATCGAGCACCCTTTCGGTATGCAGCGGTGACATCGCGAGCTCCTGGTTCGCTCAGTCCCTGATCAATCAACTGAGAAATGCGCGTGGCTACATTCGGATCAGCAAACGGGGCGAGTTGTGCCTCTGGATCGTCTTCAGCACGAGGTTGAATCGCTGCTAGCCGCTCTGCGATCGCCTCACTTATTTTCTCGGCATGCTTCGTGACCCAAATCCCCGATGCATTAATGCAAGATCGCCCGCAGTTTTCGACGATGGAGCTAACAATGACGTCGAGGAACATTTCCCAATCATCCGCACGGTCCGAACCGATGACTATCTTGCTATAGCCTGGACCGTGAACCTCAATCCGCGGATCATTGGCCCAAACGCCTGTCGAACTTGCGTCGCCAAAAATCATGCCTCTTTGGCAGCGACTAAGAATCTCGCCGGCTCCTGCATGATCTGTCGGATAATAAGAAAAAACTTCCGGTGGCGCCCCGGCAGAAATGAACGCCTGAAGGATACGGTAGGGAGTCCACGGCTCTGCGCTTCCCGGCTTTAGCACGAGTGGGATCTTGAAAGGAATTGCAGGTACCCACAATGTATGCACTCCCGGCGAGTTGCTGGGTAACACTACCCCAAGCGACTCCGTCCGCGGATAGAAACTCAAAGCCTTGCCATTAACCTGGCCAAAACCGCGATCGAGAATCTCCCAATCGATATTTCTTGTGAGCCCGTTGATAACCTGGTCCGCTTGCGATAGTACGCCATGAATCTTCGACATGTTACGGCGCGCCATTACCTGCGGCAGTCCGGTTGTCGCAGAAACGTGACGAACGTAGTCGTCAGGTGATTGAGTTTCGTCGCCGAGCGGGAGCGAAGCGTTTAAGAAGTTATCTGCAGCGCGACGGGAGATCTGAAGTAGTTCGTCTGTAGAAAGTGCGGCCAGTCTTTCTCGAGCCGATTTTTGATCTCGAAGATCGCGTCGAATCACGCCTGCATTAGCTTGACTGACTTCAACGAACGGCTCACGCGTCCGATAGTGTCGTGATACCGCGACGTCGAGACTCTTGTAGGGCTCACCGTGACGAAGAATGGGAACGTGAATCATGGTCTTTGTGTCCGATACGCTTTAGCTTGTCGCGACGTCCGCTAAGTTCAACTGTTCTCGAAATCTATTCTTGAACTTATCGCAGGGCACGACAAGCTAAAGCGTATCGGACATTAAAGCTATCTGACATCAGTAAACGCCTTCGACAACACTCGTTTGCAACTTTGAAAATGGCCGGACGTTGCGAACTCCATCCCAGGGATATTGCTCGCACGGTGGTTCTCTTTCCGCTTCGTCCCTCTCGAGGAAACGCGGCATGAAGAACTCCTTTGTCAATGTCGTTAAGCGGACGCGACCCGTTTCACCATATTCAACCACCCGATTCGGATTAGCCGGATCGACGATTTCGATCATGGCTCGGGGACTCGGTGGATAATAGATAACTGCGAAGTTGTCTTTCTCCTCGCGAGGTTTATGGACCGCCAGACCCATCAAAGTATTGCCGTATGTCGGCGCGAAGTACGCTCCTTCGAGAAGCTCCTCAACCGCAAAGCGATGAAACTGCGGTGTCATTTCTGTCCCGCCACAAAACACGCCAGTGATTCCAGCTTTCTTTAATGAGATCTTTTCACAAAGCGCCTCAAGCAGTTTAGGAGTGGTGAACAAGCAATGGATGTTTTCGTGCGCACGAAGAAGTGTAAGCGCTTGATCGACGACATGCTGCTTGTACTGTTCAGCCATCTTTGGTTGGCCCGTTTTCAGCAGCTTGATGACCCAACGTGGATCCAGATCAATCATGAAGCAGATACCACCCCGGTATTGCGCCAGATGCTCGACCGCGAGTCGTAAGCGACGAGGACCGGTCGGACCGACAGATAGCCAGTCGGAGCCTTTTGGAAAGAACTTATCCGGCAACGTCTCGCTGAATGCTTCATAATCGAGGCGGAAGTCTTCGATATTGATCCGAGACTTAGGCACTCCTGTGCTTCCACCAGTCTCGAAGGTGTAAACCGGTCGGTCAGCGAATCCCTTCGGCACCCATCGTCGGACTGGTCCACCACGTAGCCATTCATCTTGAAAGGGACCGAGACGTTCAAGATCGTCGTACGTCTGGATTTCTTTTCGTGGATCCCAACCGAGTTTCTCCGCATAATTCAGCCAGAACGGACAACCTGTCTTCGGATCAAAATGCCAATCGACAACTTCGCGCACCCAGGCGTCGAGGTCCTGTTTCGCAGTTTCGGTTTTGGTTTGCAGCGTTAGAGGGGCTGTAGACATTCGTTTTTGAAGGCTTAGTCTGCTTTATAGGTTGCGTCCTTTTCCAATGCGTCGCGAAGGCTTGCCGGAATTTCTGTTGGCTTACCGTTTTGGAGAACCACCAGCGTCATGGTTCCTTCGATTGCCAATTCACCGATGGAGTCAAAAACCTGGTAGTCATAACGGATAGAAGTGCGTCCAAGTTTCCCGGCAGTTAGACGAAGTTTGAAGGGAGCATCGAGTTCGAGCACGCGCAGGAAGCGACACTCGACATTTACCCGAGGAAAATCGTAACCCAGGCTGCGATTCATTGGCCACCCGATCCTGCGAACGAGTTCACTTTCGGCCTCTTCGACAAGCTCGAAAATACGTGGAAAGTGCAGACGTCCCGCCGCGTCAGCGTCTGCCCAACGCAGACGTCTTTCAAGTTCTATGGAAGCAGGCAATGAAGTGACCTTTCGTTAATGGATTGGCGCCGACCTTGTTTGCTGAGCTCGTTCACAATATATAGGTCGGAGACGAATGCCGCCACCTCCAAGTATTATTTCACTAGACATTTTCGCTCTGTTAGTTGTATGTGTTTGTCGCAATGCGAAAGGTCCCACCGCTGATTTTCGCTGCCTTGCTTACTCTCCCCGCGTTAGCAGCGATTGCACAGGAAAAGAAGCCTGCTCAAAAACCAGCCGAGCCGGAAGACGTCGTGCGCGTCAACGTCGAACTGGTGCAGACCGACGTGATGGTCTTTGATAAGGACGGACGTTTCGTCGATGGACTGAAGCCAGAAGACTTTCAGTTATTGGTGGATGGTAAACCTCAGCCAATTTCATTTTTCGACCACGTCGTCGCGGGAGGGAGCAGGGAATTGGCTGCTCTGAGAAAAGCGCGCGGCTCGAGGTCGACCCAGCCAAATTCTGCTAATGCCGCTATCTCCGATGGCGAACACGGTCGCACTATTTTGTTTTTTGTGAACGACATTTATCTCGCGCCTGCGAGCCTCGCAACCACTCATAAAACGATCAATCGCTTTTTTGAACAATTCATGGGGCCGAATGATCAGGTGGCTATCACATCGGCCAGTGGTCAGATCGGATTTCTTCAACAGTTCACGAACAACCGCGCAGTTTTGCGGGCTGCCCTTGGCCGTCTGAACTTCGTGCCAGGGATGGCGAACGACCACGACCGTCCGGAGATGGGGACGTATGCGGCTCTACTTATTTCAGAGCAAAGGGATCAGCAACTGTACGATTGGTACGTCGAAGCCACGATGCGAGCGAATAGCTACACTGAACTGGAACGCCCGATTGCAGCAGCCCTGGTGACGCAACGGTCTGTCGCAATTGTACGGGGCTCAGATGCTGCAACAAGGACTGCGCTACAGTCGCTAATTAATCTGATGCGCACAACGGCAAAGATACCGGGACGCAAGCTCGTCTTCTTCATCTCTGACGGTTTCATTCCCAATTTTAAAGGCTCTAATTTCACCATGATGATGGGTAATGCGACTGATGCTGCCGCAAGCGGTGGCGCCGTCATTTACTCGCTGGATGCACGCGGGCTTACTAACAGCTCCGCGCTTGATGCAGGTAACGGCGGAGGTTTTGACCCATCGGGTGTGGTGCAGAGCCGCTTGAGTAACGAACTGAGCTTCAGTCAGGAACCGTTGCACGCTTTGGCTGCGGATACAGGTGGCCGCGCCTTTCTTAATTCAAACTCACTCATAGATGGAATTGCGCGCGCTCTAGATGAAACCTCCCGTTATTATCTGTTGGCTTGGCGACCAAATACCGAGTCAGAGCGACGGCCGAATGGGGCGAACGTCAAAGTCACAGTTGCAGGCCGGCCCGATTTGAAAGTGCAAGTGCGACGTGGATATCTCGGCATGCCTCTGCGCAGCCTCGAGACGACATCTGAGGTAAAGAAGGCCAAACCGGAAACCGATACGGATCAATTGTCAGGTGACGAACATTTAAATGTCATCGCGGAGAACAAAGAGGATCTGCAAACAACTCTGGCGCTTGGCTATAAGAGAACCTCTGGAACTGCCATGGAGTTAACGGCAGCAATCCAACTGAGTTCAGAGCAGTTTGACGATCAGCCAGCGAGAGTGACGGGCAGAATTGATACTCTTGTGTTAGGCGCTGTATTTGATAGCCGGGGCAAAGCAGTGGGTAGTTTCAGGCAAAGACTCGAAGTGCCGCACACACGTGGCAAGGGACCAGCGAGTTACGCAATTTTCAATTATCGGGCGGACCTGCCGCCTGGAATTTATCAGGTGCGGACAATCGCGAAAGAGCGTGGGAGCACTCGTTTGAGCGGCGCGATGGACTGGATCGAAATCCCCAATCTTAAACCGGGAGCTTTTTCGGTAAGCAGTTTATACGTCGGCGAGATTACAGACGCGACGGCAAACGCACAGGTGGGTGTCCAGGCGAGCCGGCGGTTTGCGCGTAGTTCAAAAATGCGCTTCAGCACCTACATTTATAACGCCGCGCATAGTGCCGGAGCGCCGGATCTGGCGGCACAGATCAAGGTATTAAAAGGTGGCCAGCCGGTTATCACACCGCCCGAAGTGAGTGTCAAAACAGACAAGGCTCCGAATCTCGACAACATTACTTATGCGGGCGAATTCCCGTTGTCCTCATTATCTCCCGGGCAGTACGTTCTTGAGGTGACGATCACAGATCGAACCGCTAAGGCGTTTGCATCACAGCAGTTTGTCTTCACGATTTATTAGACAGATTCTCTCTACCATCGCGGTCCGGAACCGTTAGAGTTCTTTGGCTCGCGGTACCAGCGCGTTCCTGACGCGTACTCCTTGTCGGTTGGTCGAAGTCGTGTGAGTGATCGCTTTGGATCGATGTGAGCGCAAGCGACGTGGATCGCACTTATCACAGCCATGGGTGCAACATAGGAATTCAAAAAAGAGGGACTAACCACCGGAGCTAAAATATGTGCGTCACAGAAACGAGCGATCGGTGAGGTGATGCTGTCAGTAATTCCAAAAGTCGGCACGCCCTGTTTCTTCGCGAGGAGTGACGCTTCAACCGTGTCCTTGAGACATTGACCGAAGCTGATCGCAATTAACAGATCCCTCTTCGTTAGCACCTCGACTTTGTATTGCAGGTTACCGGAACTGCCTCTTGGCGCTTCGGCGTCAAATCCGAGGGCCAAAAGCCCATATGCCAGGTAATAAGACAGCGACGCCGCAAAGTCCAAACCAACAACGAGGATTCGTCGCGCCCGCTTGATTAGCTTCGCCAACTCCACCAGCCCCTGACGGTCCAGATCGGAGTTCAGCATGTTCAAATTGGCAATAGCCTTGTCTAGCGCGTCATCGATGTGATCGGTAACGCTTCTCTTTTCTCGTGTGGCAGCTTTGAGCGCAGCGTACGGGGTGATTCGTAAAACGAAATGCTGCCGAAGCTCAGCAGAGAACTCAGCGAAGCTGTTGTAACCCAACACCTGGGTGGCCCGCAGAATCGTCGTCGCATCTACGTGGTAGCGTTTAGCTAATTCTCTTGAAGAGAGAAAACAGGTCTCATCCGCGGACGCCAGGATGGCGCGCACCAGTTGCTGCCGCCGCGGGTTCAGCTTAGAACGAGAACGGGCAAAGCGATCCTCAATTGAACTTGGCAGATTATTGCCATTAGCCTTTATTCCGTCAGTTCTCGATTTGCGTGGCTTTTTCTGCAACCAGGATCCCCTCAACTCCGATGGCTAACTGGCGCGGGTGCGCTCGATCCGCTTGATCGTTTGTGTCCTGGAGCTAATGTAATCCAGATCAACCTCGAATCCTATGCCCGGCCCGCGTGGTACCTCTACCGTGCCGCCTTTTGAAACGAACACTTCGGGTTTGATCACATCGCGCGCAAAGTAACGCGAGCTTGCCGAGATATCTCCAGGCAGAACGAATCCGGGCAGACTCGCGAGTGCAATGTTATGTGCTCGACCGATCCCTGACTCGAGCATTCCGCCGCACCAGACCGGAATCTTCCGCGCATGACACAGGTCGTGGATAGCCAACGCTTGTGAGTATCCACCAACTCTTCCAATCTTAATATTGATAATTTGACAGCTTTTCAGATCGAGCGCGTGCTCGGCCCGCTTGATCCCGGTGATGCTCTCGTCGAGGCAGATGGGCGTTTTCATTTGCGATTGCAACTTAGCGTGATCGATCAAATCGTCATAGTCAAGCGGCTGCTCGATCATAAGTAGCCGGTATTCATCCAGCTGCTTCAAATGATTCGCGTCGGGCAGCCTGTAAGCGCTGTTCGCATCGACTGAAAGGAGAATATCGGGGTGTGATTGCCTGACCTGTCGCACAATGTCAACGTCCCAACCGGGTTTGATCTTCAACTTGATTCGCTGATACCCGAGACCGAGGTATTCGTTGATGCGATCGAGTAGTTGGGGAAACGATGGTTGGATTCCCAGGCTTACGCCGACGGGAATGCTAGAGCGTGTGCCTCCAATTAGGCCTGACAAAGACTTACGAGTGACGCGCCCGAGTAGATCTAAATAGGCGAGCTCTAATCCTGCCTTTGCCATGTTGTGGCCGCGAAATGAAGTAAAGCGAGTCACAAGGTCACGCAAGTCTGCAACGGGCCGCGACAACATCGTTGGTGCCAGATACTCCCGGATAACGAGCGAGGCCGTGCCAACCGTCTCGTAGCTGTAATGCGGCTCCTCTGAAGCGACGACTTCGCCCCATCCGGTTTGTTCTCCTGCCGTGACACTTACCAGAAATATCAAACGCGAGTCGATGCTTCCGAAGCTGGTTTCGAACGGTTCATTCAGAGATAGACGGAGAGTTCGTAGCTCCACCTTTTCGATTGCCAGCGGAACCGATTTCGCTTCGAAGGGTCTGATTGAAACGTCCAACAGGTGTTGCATGGGCCGCGAAGATAGCAAATCGGGATTTCAGTAGCAAGAAGGTTTTGCAGCATCTGTGGCAGTATTGACATTTTGCAGCACCTGCTGTAAACAGACACACATTCACCACCCAGAGCATTCTGAAGGTTGAGATTCTTTAAAAACGAAAAACATTCTCAACGTCAGAGTTGTTCTTTGCGCGGCGCCGTGTCGATTCGAACTACAGTGACTGGAGGTAAGCAGCAATGAGAGTTGCGTGGACCATATTTAGATTGGGTGTGCTTAGTCTAATCTTCGGTTTCTCAGCACTGGCCCAAACTGCCAGCACCGGTGGATTGACCGGAGAAATAACCGATGCCAACAAAGCAGTTGTCTCCGGAGTGCAGGTAACCGTGACCAACGAAGCGACCGGCGAGAAACGCGACGTGGTCTCGCAAGACAACGGTATCTATGTTGTGGCGTTATTACTACCGGGCTCGTACCGAGTCGAATTCGTTAAGACTGGTTTCAAGGCGGCTGTTACGGCTGGACTTCGAATCAACGTCACGGAAACACGCAGACTCGATGTGCAATTAGAAGTTGGAGCTGTGGAAGAGAAGGTTAGTGTTATGTCTGAGTCGCAGCTCCTGCAAACCGAATCACCGGCGTTGGGAAGTGTCACGGATCGTGAGGTCGTCGTTAATTTGCCGTTAGTGAGTCGTAACTACACGCAAATAGTGACACTCTCACCCGGAATTTCTGCGGGGGTTAACAACGCAGCCGCTTTAGGGCGAGGCACCGGTGGTGAGAGCCAGGGAAACTTTCGCGCACACGGTGCTAGTGGTGCAGATAACAACTTTCAGATGAACGGTATCCAGATCAATGACCTTCAGGCTAGTGGCTTCCTGAGCGGTGGAGTCGCAGTTCCCAACCCTGATGCGATTCAAGAGTTCAAAGTACAAACAGGTCTTTACGACGCCTCATACGGGAGGAATGCTGGCGCTATAGTCGACGTGGTCACAAGGGGTGGCGGCAATCAGTTTCACGGCACGGTGTTCGAATTCTTCCGCAACGACGCTCTTAACGCTAATGAGTTCTTTCGCAACGCAGCAGGCCAAAAGAGAGGTGTGTTGAGACAAAACCAATTCGGTTTCACGCTCGGCGGTCCCATCGTGAAGGACAAACTGCATTTCTTTGGCTCTTATCAAGGCCTACGGCAGAGTAACGGCGTGGGAGGAGGCGCGACGAGCAACTTCTTCACGCCTGCTTTTACGAATAACCGCTCGCGCGCCGCCTTGGGCGCACTCTTTGCCGGTCAAACGGGGCAACTGGGAGGCGTTGCGGTAGCTGCGGATGGATCGAACATCAGTGCGCCGGCACTGGCGTTAATGAATTTAAAACTGCCTAATGGGGAGTTCATGATTCCCTCGCCGCAGGTCATCAATTCCGCCCAGCCTTTCTTAACGCGTGGCTTCTCTTCTCTCAGCCTTCCCGCGACCTTTGATGAAAATCAGTACATAGTTAATATCGACTATGCCCACACGGCCAATAGCAGATTCGCGGGCCGATTCTTTTTGGCCAATAGCACGCAAGACCAAGCACTGCCACCTCCTAACCTCGGCGGTGCTCCGCTCCCTGGCTTTAATTGGTTTACGGACAACCGGCTGCGCAACTTTTCGCTGGCACACACTTACACGTTTAGCCCAACGCTATTGAATCAGGCAGAGGTCGGATACCACTACACTAAAGCGCCGACCATTCAGCAACAACTTTTCAAATGGTCGGACGTCGGTGTCACTGCGTCAGGCTTTGCCAACGAATTTCCATCCTTCAACATTAATGGTTCGGCCACGGCCGGCGGCAATGGTCAGGGGCTGGATATTGTCCAAAAACATCTGACCTTCCAGGATTCAGTCACTTACATCAAGGGCCGGCATACGTTTCGCTTCGGTGGGGGCATCACACGGAGCCACCTCGATCTCTCGAACTTTCACTTCCTGGGCGGAACGATTTTTCTAACTTGGACGGACTTTATGTTAGGCCTGCCAGCCGGACCAACAGCGTCTGGAGGCAACGGCTCTTCATTCAGCAACGTATTTGCGTCTGTTGATTTGCCTGGAGAGCTTGACCGTTCATGGCGACTCACCGACGGAAATGCCTTCGTTCAAGACGACATTAAGCTGACTTCTTCGCTTACGTTGAACCTCGGTCTCCGCTACGAACGCATAGAGAATCTCGGAGACCAGCTTGGGCGCAATAGTGGTTTCGACATCGCTTTAGCTAATCCAAACCCGCCGGCGGCCGGCACGGTCCAAGGCTATGTAGTTTCAGAGAACTTTCCGGGGTCGATTCCAACCGGCGTGAAGCAATTGGATAACACCTATGGCGTTCGCGGCGAACATCAAAACAACTTTGGCCCACGCCTGGGGTTTGCCTGGCAGGTTCCGAAGATTCTTTTCAAAAATCAAATGGTTCTGCGCGGCGGTTACGGTATGTACTTTACACGTGCGACTGGACAGCCGTTTATCCAACTTGCAACAGCCCCACCCTTTGCCGTATTGCGTCAACTGCAAGGCTTGGACAATGCTACAGCCAGCTTCGCAAATCCGTTTGGGCCGGATCTTACCTTTCCACAGTTCCCTGTATATTCACCGACAACTCGAAGGGCCATAGCGTTTATTGATCAAAGTTATCGTCCTCCCGTGACGCAGGAGTTCGGGATGAACCTACAAACAGATCTCGGGCATAGTTTTATGCTCGAAGTTGGCTATGTAGGTACTCGCGGCACGCACCAAATTCAGAATCGGTCGCCAAACCAGGCGCAGCTAGCGAGTCCTTCCAATCCGATTCGAGGCCAAACAACCAATACCACCGCGAATATCCTTCTTCGTGTACCCTTTCAAGGTTTCACAGCGCCAGGACTTAATGATATCGATTCGTCTGCATCGTCTTGGTATCACGGGCTGGAAACGAGTGTGACGAAGCGCTTGAGCAGGGGACTTCAATTCTTGGCTGCGTACACATTCGCGCATGCTTATAGCACCACGGGGAGAAGCACGACAGCAGGCGGAACTTCTGGCATATCAGGAAACCAAAACGATCCGCGTCGTAACTACGGTCGCAGCGACTTCAACCGAGAGCACCGTTTCGTCTTGAGTTACGTTTACCAGTTCCCAAGCCCACGACGGTTTAATGCTTTTCTTGGTGGCTGGTCAATCGCGGGAGTGACAACGATTCAATCCGGGACGCCATTAAGTCTTACTGGTACGAATGCCAATAACGCTTTTGGAATCACCACCGACCGTGCGCAACTAGCTGCTGGTTGCACACACGATAACTTGGTGAATCCCGGCTCAGTTCAAAGTAAACTAACGAACTATTTCAATAGGGGTTGCATACTTCGTAATGCCGCCGGCACTGCAATCTGGCCGATAATTGGAGATGATGGTCGCGCAACAAACTTCGGCAATAGCGGTGTTGGCATCGTCGTGGGCCCGGGCCAAAACAATTCTGACTTCGCGATCATCAAACGAACACCGCTTCGATTGCTGGGTGAGGCTGGTAACGTGGAGTTCCGGACGGAATTTTTCAATGCCTTCAACCATACGCAGTTCAGTAATCCTAGCACGAGCGTTTCAACCCCCACATTTGGCGTGATCTCTTCTACGTCAGTTAATCCCCGAATAATTCAATTCGGATTGAAGGTGAACTTCTAAACGTCATTACTGGTTGTAATAACGAAACCCATCGAACGGAGCACGACAAAAGAAACGCAACGACACGCGATCGGCTTTAGTCGCAAGTGATACCAGACAATGACGAAGAAGCTTGCTGCACTGCTTGTTCTTTTGAGTGTTACTGTTTCATTGCTTGGGCAGAAGCCTGCCCAAGGTCCTGAAGGTTCCTGGGAAGGAACGCTCGACGTCGGTCAAAAGCTAAGACTCGCTTTAACGCTCAGCAAGAACGCCGACGGAACGTATTCAGGTCGATTGGATAGTCTCGATCAAGGATCGACCATTCCGATTGACGTCATTACAGTCAAAGAGAGTTCAGTTCGCCTCGAGTTGAAAACAGTTGGTGCTGTTTTTGACGGTAAGCTCAATGCTGAAGGCACAGAGTTAACCGGCCAATTCTCTCAAGGCGGCGCAAATCTTCCTTTGACTTTCAAACGAAGTTCGTCGGCTACTCCCGCAGCGTCTCCCCAGACATCGCCGAAACCTCAAAGACCCATCGATGTTCCAATCGATGTCGTAATCCCAACGTCGCCAGTGATCTTCAGAGG
>Ga0114129_10013731_pt1 | contig 11544 bp, 11 predicted proteins | sample RhiMetdeltSRZDD1_FD_80071 | JGI IMG/M metagenome (GOLD analysis project Ga0114129, IMG submission 80071) | Populus rhizosphere microbial communities from Tennessee, USA - Rhizosphere MetaG P. deltoides SRZDD1 (version 2) (version 2) | ecosystem: Host-associated > Plants > Roots > Rhizosphere >... | reverse complement strand
TGCCGTCCCGCACGATCTGCGTCAGGCGATCGCCGTCGATGTCCGTCTTGATCTGCGTCCAGACCGGAAAGTGATCCGAGAGCTGGAACGTGAACTCCTGCCGCGTGTACGTGCTCTTCGGAAATAGCTCCTTGATGCTCTTGTCGCTCACGAAGAAGTCGAGCGCGCCCCCCGCATCCGTGAACCGCTTCTTCATCGTCGGCATGTGCAGGATCTGATCGAACCGCGCGTCCTGACCGAGATTCGATCCACCGATCACCCGGTCGCCGACCCTGAGGATCCTCAGGCAGTCCGGGACCTGAAGCCCGCGGCCCGTCAGCGCGCCGAACAGGCTGTCATCCAGCTTGGGGATGTTGAAGTCGCCCAAGACGATGAGATCGGTGTCCTCGACGTACGCGCTCTTGAACCGGATGTCGATCCAGTCCGCGAGCATCTTGAGCTCCGCCTGGCGCGATTTCACGCTGTCGCCCCACCGCGTGTGCGTGGCGATGAGGATGAAGTCGAAGTTCCCGGACCTGAAGGCGCACATGTACGGCGCACGCCAGAACGAAAGGTCCGCGAGGTACTCCTTCGCCTTCGCCGTGCGCGGCGCGTCGATCTCGGCCGCCAGGCCGTTGAAGGTGACGGCGCGGCGATCGAAGAGAAACGCCACCCGCTCGTCGTTGCCGCCCGGGTCCTCAATCCAGTCCGAGTAGACGACGTCCCACGTCGGCCCGAGGAACCAGAGAATCCTCCCAAGGTCGGTCAGGTTGCTTCGCAGCTCGACGAGCGCAATCAGGTCGAACTGGTTGAGGATTTCCGCGATGTAATGGATGGCGGGAAGAGTGCGTGCCTTCTTGCCGAACTCGCGGATGTTCCAGACCGCGACGTTGATGGTCTCGTCGAGTTTCGACGGCGGGATCTTGGCCGCGTCGATCCGCTTCTTCAGCGCGAGCAGGCCTGCGGCGATATCAGGTGTGACGTCTCCGTGATGCATGCGATCTCCGGGGCGAGCGCGCTAATCTTACGCGGACTGGCCCGTGCGCATGTACGTGTTTCTGCAAGGGACGCGCTCGCGCGTCGGGAAGCGGCGACGGCCTACTCTCTCGCCCGCCGGGAGAACGGAATGACGCGTCCACGAAGCGGCGGACGTTCCCGTGGCTGGGGCGCAGCCGCCGGCGAATGGGACAAAGGTGGTGGTTCAACGGCGGGCGTTGCCGACAGGGCCGTCAGGTGCGCCAGCATCCTGCGCCGATGCTCCAATTCCCGCTCCGAAAGAACGCGTCCGAACGGCGACTGTGACATCCGACCCTCCCGCCGCAGGATAGGGAGCGCCGCGGACAGCGCAGGTCCCGCCTTCGCTCGCGGCACCGGCGAGCTTCGGCGAGGCAAGCCCTCTAGAGCTCGCCTTCCGGCACGATACCCGATCGGAAGCTCGCGACCTGCTGGGGCGTGAACGGCGGCCCGAACAGCGACGCCGTGTCGGCATACGCGCGGAACAGGTGGACGATGTAGTGCATCCGCTGGCGGAGGTCGCACCAGTCCTGCGCGCCGCACTGCGTGCCGCCCGGCGGGCACGAGTCGTACTTCGTGACGAAGGTCTCGAGGAAGGGATGCGGCGTTGCGAGCGCCTGCGGTACCTGTACCACCAGATCGCGCCCGAGCGCCAATGACGTGTAGGTTGTGACCGGGGCCTGCCCCGAGCGAGACTGCGAGTCGAGGGGCATCGCCAGCACCATCAGCGCCTGCGTCACGACCTCCTGTGTCGCCTTCACCGCGTCCCGCCTGACGCGCGACGCCATCCAGCCGATCACTTTCGCCAGCGGATCGTGTGCGATGCGCGGCCACGTCCGCGAGCCTGGCAGGAGCGCGTGCAGCACACGCGCGCCGAGGTCTTCCGCGGTCACGATCGGCGCATTGACGGCCGCGACGATCTGCGGCTGCAGCCGCGTCTGCTCGTGCAGACCGATCTTCAGGTTGGCGAGCAGGATCCACGCGGCTTGCGCGCTCGCATCCGATTCCAGGCGCTGCTGCTGATAATGCGCGAACGCTTCGCGGAGGTAGTCCTGACCGTCGGGAGGCGGACCGGGACGCAGACCTGCGGCGAATCCGAGAAATGCCAGTGAATCGTCCCCCGCATCCACCGGCACGGTTGCCATGAAGCGCGCGAACTCGCGGCCGATCTCCGCGAACACTTTCAGGTTGCCGGCCGCAACCTGCGCGCTCGCACGCTCGAACGCATCAAACGGCGTGTGAATCTCGGAGACGATGCGACCGAGCCGGGTCTCGGGCTGAAAGAGTCCCCTGCGCAGCAGCACACGCGAGATCGATTGCAGCGGCGCGAGCAGCCACGAGCGCGTGGCGAGGATTCGATCGAGCGTGTCGAGCAGGTCCTCGCCGCGAATCGTGCTGCCTGCCTGCCGCGACGCCCACGTCGCGAACGTGCACCAGTCCGCCGCGTTGACCGTCCGCGCGCGCATCGCCGCGGAGAGCTCTGCATAGCACTGCGTGATCTGCAGGTTGCGCAGCACCGGGTTGTCCATCGCGGCGATCGACGCGACGGCGTCCACTGAAGGAGCGGACGTGAGAGTGGTCATCCGCGCTAGGGGCCGAGCGTCGCCAGCGCCGCCGACATGGCATCGACCGGCGCATTCAGCGTCGACAGCGCCTTGGTCGCCTTCTTCAGGTCCTTCGGCGCCACCCAGAAGATGGCTCCGTAGCGATGGTGCACGCTCACGGCATCGAGCGCCGTGATGTTCACCTTCGCGGCCGCGAGCGCGCCAATCAGGTCCGCGGCGGCGCCCACGCGATCGTCTCCCTGTACGAGGAAGACCTTTTTCGGACCCGTGACCTTCCACTTCGCCTTCTTCGCCGCGCGCCGGAACGCCGCCGGATCTTCCGGGATGAAGTCGACCTGCGATTTTCTGCCCGCCGGGAATGCCGAGAACGCCAGCAGGTTCACGCCCTGCGCACGCAGCAACTCCAGCGCCCGGGCGCCCTCGCCAGGCTTGTTCGGGATGGTGATGTAGAAGTAATCGACGAGACGAACCGCGTCGGCCATAACGCCTCCAGGCGGATTCTAGATCGAGGCCGTGACGATCGTTCCGCGCCGCCGGCGGAAGCGTCGATCCTAGCGGAGGAAGGTGAACTTCGTGATGCCCGAGATGCCGCTGCCCCATGGCCACAGCATCGAGCCGTTGGTCGGCCGCGCGGTCGCGCGCACGCGGACGTAATATTCGCGGTTCTGTTCCAGTTCCGCCGTCCTGAACAGCGGCATCTTGTGGAACGTCGTCATCCACTCGCGGATGACGGCTTCGTCTTCGGTGGTGTCGGTGGAGTCGAGGTGGCCGTCGAGGGTCCGGGTCAGCGTCGCGCGCCGCGTCAGGTTGTCGTACTGCACGCTATTGGTGACAACTGAGGCCGCAATGGTGCGGTCCACCCAGGCCGGGACGTCCTGCCGCAGCTCGATTTCGTAAGTGAACGTGGTCTTGAGGCCGCTGTGTACGGCATCTTTCACGGCCGGCGTGTAGCCATCGGTCAATTCGAAGGAGACGAGAACGCTGTCGTCGCGCACCAGCGGCACGATGCGGACGCCTTCGGCCCCATAAACGGTCGTCACGGCAACGGCAAACAGGAGGGCGACCAGAATTTTCCGCACGATCCAAATATCGGTCGTACGCGCCCGTCGTGTCACCACCGAGGGAGTGGGTCTAACGGTCATGACGCAAATTGGCGAAAATGTAACACAGAACCTTGGTGCTTCACAGCTATTTCGGCCCGAATGCTATGATCTCATCCGGGGTTCCCACTCTCAATTTCATGGGTCGTGCCATCAGAGTCGCGCTCGTAGCGCTTGCCGTGTCCGCGGCGGTCACGCCGTACGTGTCCGCTCAGCAGGAACTGACGTTCTCGCTCTTCGAGCGCTATCTCGATTCGCTGCGCGCGCAAGCCAACATCCCGGGGATGTCTGCGACCATCGTGCAGAACGAGCGCGTGGTGTGGGAAAGCGGCTTCGGTTTCGCCGATGTCGAGCACGCGATTCGTGCGCGCCCCGACACTCCGTATCACGTATCGGGTTTGACGGAAGCGCTGTCGTCCGCGATTCTTCTCGAGCAGTGCGTGGAGACGGGACACGCCGGCCTCGACGAGCGCATCCAGCAGCGCGTGCCCGCGTTCTCCGAATCGTCGACAACGATGCGCGACCTGCTGGCGCATCGCGCGCCCGGCGGCGGCTTCAGGTACGACGCCAACCGGTTCGCCGGCCTCACGCATCTTGCCGAAGTCTGCGTCGGCAAAGGCACTCCGTTCCGCCAGGCGTTGAGCGAGAAGATCTTCAACCGCCTCGGCATGTCCGACTCGGTGCCTGCGCAGAACGTGGGCGATGCCTCCGCGGACGATCGCGGGGAGTTCAGCAGCAGCGATATCGATCGCTTCAGCGGGGTGCTGAAGCGGCTCGCGCTTCCCTATCGCGTCAGCGGCAACACTGTGACGCTGAACACGAGCATCGGCACGGGAGTGGATGCGGCAAGCGGTGCCATCTCCACCGTGCGCGACCTGGCTCGCTTCGACAGCGCCCTCGACGGCGCGGTCCTGCTCCACCGCGAGACGATGTCGGCGATGTGGAGCAGCGTCGATGGCATGCCGACCGGCCTCGGGTGGTTCGTGCAGAACTACAACGGCCAGACAGTCTACTGGCAGTTCGGCAACATGCCTGGTGCGTACTCGTCGCTCTTCCTCAAGGTGCCATCGCGGCACCTGACGCTGATCCTGCTCGCCAACAGCGACGGCCTGAGCGCGCCGTTCCCGTTGCAGGACGGCGACGTCAACGCGTCGCTCTTTGCCAGGACCTTCCTCCGCCTGTTCGTTGGCTAGGCGCTCACCGCGCCTGAGTGCGCTGCCGTGGCGTAGAGCTGCGCCGTACACCGTCCTGCTCGTGCTGTTGGCGCCGAACGCGGCGCTGGCGCAGACCGACCTCCTCTTCATCCCGTTCGTCGGCGCGAAGTTTCACGCCTCGACGACCATCTTCGGCGGCGAGACGGCCGGACAATCGAAGATCACGTTCGGAGTGTCGACGACCGTTCTTTCCGACAAGTTCATCGGCATCGAAGGCGACCTCGACCAGACGCCGCAATTCTTCGGGCCGGGGCTCCGCCAGACGGTCTCGGGCAGCGCGGTCACGACGCTGACGGGCAACGTGATCATCGCGGTGCCGAAGGCCATCACGCAGGAGTCGCTCCGTCCGTACCTGGTCTCCGGGCTCGGCCTGATGCGTGCGCGTGTGACCACCACGGCCGGGCTCCTCGACACGACCGCGAACCTGCTCGGGTTCGACATCGGCGGCGGCGCCATCGGGTTCGTCTCCCCTCGCGCCGGCGCCCGGTTCGAGCTCCGCCATTTCAAGAACCTGAGGAACGATTCCCGGGCAGTGACCATCGGGGGCACGACACGGCTGAGCTTCTGGCGCCTGACGGCCGGACTTGTCCTCCGATATTGAAATGGACGAAGGTACCGGTTTACCAACCACGGATTGGGTTGGGAAATTCCCGAATCAATCCGCCATTTCGTCAGTTCGTGAATTCGGCAGTCTCATTGCACTACGATTCGGACATGATTTCAGCCATGTCCACATCCAGATACGCACGGATGGTCCCCATCGTCCTGCTTACGGTCGCGCTCGGCACCGCGTCGGCGCAGACCCATATCGTCGCTCCGCCCAACAAGTACAAGGTGTCGGACGACGTGAAGCTGGGACAGGAGGCGGCAGCGCAGGTACAGAAGGAGATGCCGCTGCTCAACGACTCGTCGGTCGACGAGTACGTCGCCGGCGTCGGCCAGCGTCTGGTCCGCGCCATCCCGCCCGAGTACCAACATCCGGAGTTCCGCTACACGTTCCGGGTCGTCAACCAGAAAGAGATCAACGCGTTCGCGCTTCCCGGCGGACCGATGTTCCTCAACCGCGGGATGCTCGAGGCGGCGCATGACGAGGGCGAGATCGCGGGCGTGATGGCGCACGAGATGAGCCACGTGATGCTGCGCCACGGCACTGCGCAGGCGACCAAGGGCGAGAAGTTCCAGATTGGCGCGATTGCCGGCCAGGTGCTCGGCGCGATCGTCGGCGGCACGGCGGGCAGCATCATCGCGAATGGATCGAACATCGGTCTGAGCACGTACTTCCTGAAGTTCAGCCGCGAATACGAGAGCCAGGCCGACATCCTCGGCGTCCAGGTGATGGCGCGCGCGGGCTACAACCCGCAGAGCATGGCCAACATGTTCAGGACGCTCGCGGCGCAGGGCGGCGGCGGCCCCGAGTTCCTCAGCGATCACCCGAACCCGGGCAACCGTGAGCAACGCATCCTCCAGGAGGCGAAGCTGCTGAACGCGACAGGCAATCCGTCCGGCAGCACCGCGGAATTCCAGCGCGTGCAGGCGCGCCTCAAGGGCATGTCGCCTGCGCTCACGGCGCAGCAGATCGAGCAGCAGAACCAGCGGCGCGGCAGCGTCGGGACCGCGGGACGCGCGGTCGTGAACGTGGATCCGCCGTCGGCCAGCTTCCGAACGTATCAGCCGAACAACGCGATGCGTATCAGCGTCCCCGCGAACTGGAGCCCCGTCGAAAGCGGCGGCAGCTCGGTGACCTACGCACCACAGGGTGCGTACTTCCAGGGCGACAACGGCGGCAGCGCGTTCACGCACGGCGTCGAGGTGGGCGTCGCGCAGGGCACCGGGGATCTGCAGCGCGACACCAACTCGCTGCTCCGCAACTTCGCGCAGAGCAATCCGCAGCTGCAGCAGTCGGGCAACGCGAAGAACGACAACGTCGGCGGCCGCAACGGCGTCACCGTTCAGCTCGCCAACGTCTCCGAGGTCACCGGCCAGCCGGAGTACATCTCGCTCTCGACGACCGAGCTTCGCAACGGCGGCCTGCTCTACGTGATTGGCGTGGCGCCGCGCACCGAGGCGGGGACCTACGACGGCGCGTTCCGCAAGGTCAGGCAGAACATCCAGATCTCCGACCGCTAACGGAACAGCTCACACCTTTTGCAATGAGCTCCTCCAGATTCGGGTCATCAACGACCTGAACAGGAGGAGTTCGCAATGCGGTTTCTCATCGCGTTTCTGACGCTCGTCGCGGTGATGTTCCTTGGACCGACAGTATTGCCGGTGCTCGCGCTGGCGCAGGGCCAGCCGCCGGCGCAGGGCAAGCTCGACGTGGACATCAACGTCGGCCACAGCGGCGGCGGCGGCGCCTGGTGGAACAACCCGATCTGGATTGCCATCGGCGTCATCGCGCTGGTACTGCTGATCGTCGTCATCGCGATGGCGGTGCGCGGGAGCGGAACGACCGTCATCAAGGAATAGCCCAAAGGTCCGAAATTGTCTTCGCGTGTCGGAGGGGACATTTTGTCCTCTTCGCCACGCGGCATGTCCCACTTCCCTTCCGATTTTCGATAAGATCACGCCATTCTTAAAAGTCGAGCTTGGCATTGCAGTTGCCCTGTGCCGGCGGAGCCATCATGCCCCTGAAGTCCGCGCTCGGAACCGTTATCGCGGCAGTCCTGGCCGTCGCCTGCGTGTCGGGTTGCGCCGGGGGCCGCTACGAGTCCGAGTTCCCCGTCGTCATCGTCAACCGGACGGCGAACGCCATCCAGGCGCTCGCCAACGGGAATCCGATTGGCAACGTGGCGCCCGGGCAATCCGGCTCCTTCACGCTGAAGCTGCCCGAGTCGAACGCGAACATCTTCAGCAACGGCACCGCGCCGACGCCGCAGGCCGACGTCACCTTCACGGCGAAGGACACCAGGACCGGCTCGCTGTCGTCGGAAAAGAGCATGACCATCTCGAAGGCCGCGCCGACCTACGTGGCCTTCGACGCGACCGACTTCCCGAGCACGGGACCGACGATCGCGCGATTCACCTTCTCGCCGACCAATCCGACGATCAACCAGGACGTCTCGTTCAACGGCTCCTCCTCCACGGTCACCAACGGCACCTTCGCGTGGGATTTCGGTGATGGGCAGACCGGCACGGGCGTCACGACGACGCACCGCTACGTGCGGGCCGGGACGTTCACCATTACGCTGAGCGTGACCAGCGATACGAGGGCCACCTCCACGTCGTCCCGAACGATTAACGTATCGGCAACGCTTCCGCCGACGACGGCGGCTTTCACGTTCTCGCCGACCAATCCCGCGATCAACCAGGACGTGATTTTCACGGCCGTCGCCATCACCGGGCCAGGCATTCCGGGCGGCGGCGTGGTGGGAACCTTCACGTGGGACTTTGGAGATGGCGGCACCGCGACCGGCTCGCCGGTGACGCATCGCTACGCGCGCGGCGGCACCTACACGGTGTCGCTGCGCGTGACGACCGACGCGGGGCTTGCCGCGACGACCTCGAGGGCCATCACGATCTCCACGACGCTGCCGTCCGGTTCGGCGAACTTCACCTTCTCGCCCACCGATCCGCATGTCGGCGACGACGTGTTCTTCAACGCGTCGTCCTCGAGTGTGTCGGGTGGATCGTTCAGCTGGGATTTCGGCGACGGCACGAGCGGCTCCGGCGTTGCGCCGGTGCACAGCTACGGACGGGCGAGGACGTTTACCGTGACGTTGACCGTCGTCAGCGCCAGCGGCCAGACGGCGACGATCTCGAAAACGGTCACGGTCACGGAGTAGGCCGCCCGACGCCTGCGGCACGAAGGGCCCTCAGTCGCGCCTCGGCGGGCTGAAAGCCGGGATTGCCCGCCACCGCTTCGGTGTAATACCTGACCGCTTCGTCCCGGCGTCCAGACGCCTCCTCGATGAGGCCCAGGTGATAGGCAATCCGCCAGCGCGGCGCGCCGAGCGCCTCCGCGAGCGTCAGTTCATTTCTCGCATCCGGCAGCTTTCCGTTGACGTACAGCGCCGCCGCATGCGTTTCGTGCAGGCCCGCGTGATCGGGGGCGAGCCGCAGCTGGTCTTCGAGCAGACGCAGCGCGAACGGCACGTTGCCCTCCTCGATGGCGATCTCGCCGCGCAGGACGGCCGCGTCGGGATAGCCGCGCGGCTGCGCAAGGATCCGATCGAGGTACTGCTGCGCGTCGACCGGGCGCTTGTCGTCATACGCGATGACGGCGTTGGCCATCAGCGTCGGCGCGTGCCCGGGACAGATCACCGCAAGCCTTGCGATCTCGCGCCGCAGCCGCTCGCATTCCGACTCCCGCGCCCCGACTCCGGGGTCGCACCCCTTCGTCTGCAGCGTTTCGAGCGGCGTCAGGAGCGCCGCGAGCTGTGCATCCGGGTTGTAGCACTGCTGCCGGGCAATCGGCGGTGCGCTCGCACACGCGCCGGCGAGCACGGCTCCAGCGAAGGCAGCGGAGAGTCGCCGATTGGGCATCATCAGCGGCCTGACGACCGCAGCACGCTGTCGGCGACCTGCACCATCTGGTACAGCACCGGCGCGAGCGTCGAGATGAAGATCCCGGGCAGGAAGCAGATCACGAGCGGGAACACGAGCTTGACCGGCAGCGCCTGCGCCTGCAGCAGCGCCTGCTCGCGCCGCCGCTGCCGGAGATCGACGGCCTGGTGCTGCAGCGTCTCGGCCATGCTCGCGCCGACCTGCTCGGCCTGGATGAGCGCCGAGGTGAAGCTGGTGAGCGACGCGACGTCGACACGGCGAGCCAGCTGCCGCAGCGCCTGCGCGCGTGGGATGCCGGCCAGCACGTCGTGCTGGAAGTTGACGAACTCCGCGATCAGCGGCCGGTCGGTGCCCTGCGCGCGGACGATCCTGGTGAGCGCGGCGTCGAACCCGAGGCCCGCCTCCGCCATCGTCGCAAACAGCTCGAGCGCGAGCGGCAGGTCCTGTTCCACCGCGCGCACGCGCGCGCGACGCCTGTTCCGGACGATCACCGTCGGCACGCACGCCGAGAGCACCAGCAGAATCCACGGCCCGCCCTGCAGGATGAGCCCGAGCATGTCGCCCGCGCTGCCCGGCACGGCGGCCACCATGTCGATCAGCGGCCGCAGCAGGAACACCCGGTAGATCTGGCTGACGATGATGCCCGCGACCGTGCAGCCGGCGGTGGCGGCCACGAAAATCGCGGTGGCGTTTGGACGGCGATACCCGGCGCGTGCCAGCCACGACGCGAGTCCGGTTCCTGCGCCGAGCGTCTCCAGCGTGGATGCTGAAAGCTCGCCGTCCTCGCCGTACAACCGGCGCAGGGCATGCCGCCGGACGTTCCAGCCCTTCGCGATCACGTAGACCGCCGCGACCGCCGCAGCCACGATGGCGAGCCCGAGGAGATTCAGCACCGCATCGACCTCAAAACGCGCTCCGGTTCAACTTCGACATCCAGATCAGACCGACGGCCTGCAGCACGATGACCGCAGCCACGAGCGACGTGCCGATGCTCGTGCTGATGAACGCCTCGAGCCTGTCCGGATTGGTACGCCACATCAGGAAGCCCAGCACGTACGCCATCACGAGCACGACGGCGACCGACGCCTGCGCCTCGACGGCCTGCGCGCGAACGCGGCGCGACAACTCGATGCGCGCGCGCACCGTCTGGCCGACGCTCGACAGCGTCGTCGCCAGGCTCCCGCCGACCTCCCAGTGCACCGCGAGCGAGGTCGCAAACAGGCGGAAGGTCTCGATCGGGACGTGCACCTGCAGGGCGCTGATGGCGCCGCGCGGATCGTCTCCGAGACGAATGCGTCCGGCGACCTCCTGAAAATACGGACGGAGCGGCGGCCCGACTTCCTCGAGCGCCGACTCGAACGCCGCGAGCAGGCTGGCGCCGGCGCGCAGCGAGCTGACCATCAGGTAGATCGCGGCGGCGAGCTGCGACTCGATCTGATCGGTCTTCTCCCCGCCGATGTGTTCTTCGACGAGATGCGCGAGCACACCCGCGAGCACGCCGCCTGCAACGGCAATCGGCAGCGGCACGCGCGCCACTGCCCACAGCAGCGCGCCCGTGACGACGCCAGCGGAGTAGGCGACAACGCGATGCCGCGGCGGGAATGACGTGATCGCGCGCGCGGGCACCGCATCGCGTGCCTCGACCTCGCTCCCCTTCCCGATCATCCGGGACAGCCGCTCGACGGCGAATCGCCTCGTCCGCCGCTCGTACCAGACGAAGAACATTCCAGCGGCGACGACGAGGATGACGAGCGATCCGATCACGGCTCCGGCTCCCTGCCTCGCTGGAAGAGCGCCGATGGAATCTGCACGCCCTCCTCGCGCAATTCGTCGACCATTCGCGGCACCACACCGGTCGCGACGAACTCGCCAACCACGCGCCGGCCCTGCCGGCCGTGCCGCCGGAACGCGAACAGCTCCTGCATCATCGGCGTCAGCCCTTCGAGACCCGTGATCTCCGCCACCGACTCGATGCGCCGGACGCCATCGTCGTAGCGGCGGACCTGCACCAGCAGCTGAATCGCAGACACGATCTGCTCCCGCACTGCGCGCGAGGGGAGCTCCGTGCCCGCCATCAGCACCATGGTCTCGAGACGCGCCAGCGCGTCGCGTGGGGAGTTGGCATGAATCGTCCCGATGCCGCCGTCGTGACCGGTGTTGAGCGCCTGC
>Ga0114129_10013730_pt1 | contig 11545 bp, 8 predicted proteins | sample RhiMetdeltSRZDD1_FD_80071 | JGI IMG/M metagenome (GOLD analysis project Ga0114129, IMG submission 80071) | Populus rhizosphere microbial communities from Tennessee, USA - Rhizosphere MetaG P. deltoides SRZDD1 (version 2) (version 2) | ecosystem: Host-associated > Plants > Roots > Rhizosphere >... | reverse complement strand
CGTCGCCGGACCGCTGCTTCATCTGCGCCCCTTTGCCGCCACGATTGGTGGAGCGGCACTATGCTTTGCGATTCGCCTCGAGGCGATACGTCGCGGCTGGGGTCTTCCTACCGCAGATAGAGTCAGATAGGAATCCAGCCCTCGGCTCATTGCGCGCGCCCGCTGGATCGCGCCACGGTCTGACATGGGCGGCATGATCACGTCACTTAAGAAGGTGTTATTTTCATGATTGCCTTCGATTCGATCGAATAGCAACGACGATTATCCAGCCGACTGCGACCGCAACTAACGCGAGAAACAAAACGTCGCTAATAGGCATCTTCTTCTCCCCGTACTCCAACTGGTCCGATTAGACGCGCTCGGTACGGAGCCAAAAAAGACCTTGATCCGTACGCGTCAGTCACTGATTTGAGATGTATGTCGTCATGCTGCTTTCCGATCGTTGACGCCTGGCCATCCGGTGCGCGACGACCGCACTCGCCAACCCGCAAAACGGCGAATCGCTTTCCGTAGCAGCACGGCGACAACCAACAGCAGCGACGCTCCTGCGATCACGTACCCGAGCAGCAGCACACTTTCGGTGATCACTGCCACCATGAGTGCGAGCACAATGCTCACGATCACACGTCGACTCTTCAAGATGTTTCTCCTGTTGTCCCCTATCAACGCAAGGATCGATCCCAACGAAGGGATTTTTGTTTCCGCCGCGATTTCGAGCATTCATGACGATTGTTCGTTCGGACAGCACGAAAGAAAGGTTTCAGAATGCAATGCGCTTTAAAAGTGAAACGCGAGGGTAGAGCGCTCTTGTTCGCACGATACTCAACGCGCTACAGTTCTCGACCAAGATGCCTGTCGTGACGAAACTCCCGCCCAACAGCCGATTCGCAATCGTCTCAATAACCGATCCGTACACCGTCGACGAATGGCGTGCTGCTGCGATTGCGCTCCTCGCTAGCGATTTCTGCCGCGAACATGGGAGGGTTCTTGTCGATCGACGTCGGGCGACGGCTCCGACCACGGCCTTCGTGGAAACAATGACGCACTTCTTGTCCGCTCATCGCCCTGCGTTATCGGACAAGCGCGCAGCCGTCGTCGTCGCGGGCGAGGCCGCGTTTGGCATGAGTCGGATGGCAGAACTTATGGCGCAACCGGAGACCCCCGAGGTATTCATCCGGACGTTCCGCGATTATGATTCCGCTGTTGACTGGTTGAGCGGCACAGACCAATAGGACAACTCGGAGGCGCTGGCTTCCACACTATTGGTTCCGACCTGCGCTATCTTGATCGATCGACGCTCCGGCTTCCGTTGCTTCGATTTGCCCGCCGATCCGAGCCATCACGCTCGTCTCGTGTGGCAGCGCACCGACACTGACGCGTATGTGGGTGGCGAGCTGATTCATCCGAACGGAGTCGCAACCGGCTGAGGTGTTTGTGGATCATCTCAGGTTGTCGTACCCTCTTGCTGGCGGCATTCGGCTGACGCTAACGCGTCAAAGTCTCCTCACAACTGGTCAGCAAACGGTGAACCCCGCTGCGGATCCTTCGCAGTAATGGTTCCCCACGTGTCGTGTGGCAGAGAGCAGGCAACCCTTGGCTGTTGGGTCAACTTCCGTCTTCTCCTCCCGTGCAGTTGCCCTCACGTTCGCGCTCTCACTGTCCTGGTGCATCGCCGGTCACTGGACTGCCGGGAGCGTGGTCAACGCGTTCGCTTTGCTGTCTCCCTGGACGTCGAGGGACATCGGGTCCGTCGCTGTGGCGGGCAGCGCATCGGAATCGGGCGGAGTCTTCACTGTGCGCGGCGCGGGTGCCGACATCTGGGGTACCGCTGATTCCTTCCATTTCATGTCGCAGCCACTGTCGGGCAACGGCGAGATCGTCGCTCGTGTGATGTCCATCCAGAACACCAACGCCTATGCAAAGGCTGGGGTGATGATTCGCGGGGCACTCACCGCCGGGTCCGCTCACGTGATCCTGGATGTCAAACCTGGCGGCGGAGTGGAGTTCATGAGCCGCAATGCGAACGGTGGAACCACCGTCTTCATTGCCGGCGCTGCGGTGTCGGTGCCCGTCTGGCTCCGCTTGAAACGCGATGCGACGACGGTGATTGGCTCCTGGAGCGCCGATGGCGCAACCTGGACAGAGCTCGGCCGGACGACGATTACGTTACCAACGCCCGTGTATGTTGGCCTGCCGGTCACGAGCCACAGCGCCGCGGTGTTGAATACAGTGACCTTCGACAACGTGAGTGTCATTCCCGAGGTAGCTAATCTTCCACCGATCGTGGCGCTCGACACGCCTGTGCCCGACGCGACGTTCACCGCGCCTGCGAGCATCGCCCTGCTCGCAACCGCGTCGGATTCCGACGGCAGCATCACCAGCGTGCAGTTCCTCGCGAACGAAGTTCCGCTGGGGACAGACACGACCAGCCCCTACGAATGGATGTGGACCGGCGTACCGGCAGGGAATTACGCGCTGGTTGCGGTCGCTACCGACTCTCGAGGTGATCGGACGCGCTCGACCCCAGTCTCCATCAATGTCACGGCGGCGGCGGACGTATCGCCGCCCGCGGCTCCATCGGTATCAATGCCCTCGACGGGAGCCACCGCCCTGTCGGCGAGTGTCGCGTTGAACTGGGGGGCCACCCAATACGCCACACACTACGACGTGGCGCTCGGCACGACCGAGGCGCCGCCAGCGGTGTCGCTCAACCAGACGACCACGAACTACCAGCCGCCCGCCCCGCTGTCGTACAACACGACGTACTACTGGCGCGTGACCGCAAAGAACTCCGGCGGGTCGACACCAGGGCCATTGTGGTCGTTCACCACAGAGTCGGCGCCGCCGGTTGACACGCCTCCGCCATCAACCACACTGCGGCGGCTCCGCGTCATGACGTGGAACGTCAACGGCGGCCGAAGCGCCGCGAACATTGCTGACCTCGCAGCGCAGGTTTCGCTGATCGCCCGCTCGGGCGCGCATGTCGTCGTGCTCCAGGAAGTGACGATCGAATCAGGTTCGGACCTTCCAGCGTTGTACAAGTCCGAACTCGAGACTGCGACGGGCCGCACATGGCACGCCGTGTGGGCTGAAGAACCCCGAACCATATCGGCGGTTCCGCAGGGCAATCTCATGCTCAGCACGCTTCCGCTCGCCGCTTCCGCGACAATTGCGCTGGACGGAGCGCCCTTCGATCCAGCGGACATTGATGCGCAGCGCTCGGCAGCGCGAATTGGCGTTGTTGTCAACGGAGTATCCGTGACCATCGCGGGAACCACGCTCGCCAGCAATGGCGACAGCCGCAAAGCCCAGATCGCGCAGCTTCAAAACTGGATGGGTAGTATCTCGGGCCGCCGATTGGTGGGAGGCAGTTTCAACATGCGGCCCAACGATGCCGGATACCCTGAGATGGCTGCGGTCTTCGCCGACGTGTGGGCCACCCTCGTCACCACACCTGATGCCGGGATCACGATGGCGGCGTTTGGGACGGCGCCCCAGCCGGCGCGTGTCGATGGATGGTGGCAGGAACGTTCCGGCAGCGGAGCGTTAGCCACCGAGGTCTGGATCGTGAAAACGGAGCGAAGCGATCACCACGCGGTCGTCGCTGAGATCGAGGTTCGATGATGCGCGCATATCGAACTCTCGCCACGCGCGCGACAGCAATTGCTCTGGTGATCGCCGCCATGGTCCCGGCACTGGCGCTCGCGCAGAGAATCGGACCGCCGACCGGCGCGCACGTCGCGACTCTTCAGGCAGGCGTGATGCCGCTGCTGACAGCGGCTGCGGCGCCGCCGGCAGCGCCGAGTGGTCCGTCGCCCGCCAGTGCCGCGACCGCGGTCGCGATATCCACCTCGTTGACGTGGGTCGGATCGGCCGACGCGAGCACATACGATGTGGCGTTCGGCACGACCAGTTCGCCGCCGGTGGTATCGACCGGTCAAGCGGCGACATCCTACACGCCGCCGGCACCGCTCGCCTACGCGAAGAAGTACTACTGGCGCATCACCGCGAGAGGCCCAGGCGGATCCACGGCTGGCCCGCTGTGGTCGTTCACGACGGTGGCGGCCCCGCCGGCGATGCCCCGCAGTCCGTCGCCGGTGGATGGCGCATCTGGAGTAACAACGTCCACATTGTTGAAATGGGCCGCATCGACTCGCGCGACGTCGTACGACGTGGCATTCGGCACGAGCAATCCGCCGACGGTTGTGTCCACTGGCCAAGCGGCGAGGAGCTACACACCGACAGCGCCGCTAGCCTACACGACGACCTATTACTGGCAGATCACGGCCAACGGCGCCGGCGGAGCGGCGGCTGGTCCGGTGTGGTCATTCACGACGATTGCCGCGCCACCCACGGCACCGAGTGGTGGATCGCCAGCGAACGCGGCGACTGCCGTTGCGATATCCACTTCGTTGACCTGGACAGCGTCGGCCGGTGCGAGCACATACGACGTAGCGTTCGGCACGACCAGTTCGCCGCCGGTAGTGTCGGCCGGTCAAGCGGCGACATCGTACACGCCGCCAGCGGCCCTCTCCTATGCGACGAAGTACTACTGGCGGATCACCGCGAAGGGCTCCGGCGGTTCCACGGCTGGCCCCCTATGGTCGTTCACGACCATCGCGGCGCCACCACCACCAGCGCCACCGGCCGTGCCCGCTGGCCCGTCGCCGGCGAGTGGGTCGGCGGGTGTCGCGCCATCGACCGCGTTGACATGGGCGGCATCATCCGGCGCGAGCACGTACGATGTGGCGTTCGGCACCAGCAACACGCCGAGCGTTGTCTCGACGGGTCAGCTGACGACGACGTACACGCCGGCTGCGGCACTTGCCTACGCGACGACGTACTACTGGCAGATCACGGCGAAGGGTGCGGGCGGCTCGACGGCGGGTCCGGTGTGGTCGTTCACGACGGCGCCGGCGCCCGTCCCGGCACCTGACGTGCCGAGTGGCCCGTCGCCGGCCAATGCGTCGACTGATATCGCGCCCTCGACCGCGTTGACATGGGCGGCATCATCCGGCGCGAACACATACGATGTGGCGTTCGGCACCACCAACCCGCCGAGCGTTGTCTCGACGGGTCAGCTGACGGCGACGTACACGCCGGCTGCGGCACTCGCCTACGCGACCACGTACTACTGGCAGATCACGGCGAAGGGTGCTGGCGGCTCGACGACGGGTCCGGTGTGGTCGTTCACGACGGCCGCGGCGCCCGTCGCGCCACCGGCATCGCCAAGCGGCCCCTCACCGGTGAGTGGGGCAGCAGATGTCGCGCCATCGACCGCGTTGACATGGGCGGCATCATCCGGCGCGAGCACGTACGATGTGGCGTTCGGCACCAGCAACACGCCGAGCGTTGTCTCGACGGATCAGTCGATGACGACGTATACGCCATCTGCGGCACTCGCCTACGCGACGACGTACTACTGGCAGATCACGGCGAAGGGCGCAGGGGGATCCACCGCTGGACCGGTGTGGTCGTTCACGACGATCGCAGCGCCGCCGCCGACGCAGACGCTCGATCGATTGCGGGTCATGACGTGGAACATCAGCATGGGGAAGAATCTTGCGGGCACGATGAACGTCGATGAGCAGGTTGCGCTGATGGCAGACTCTGGCGCACACATCATCGCGCTGCAGGAAGTCACCGTGTCGTCGGGAGCTGATCTCCGCGTCCTATATGAAACCAAGCTCGAGGCTCTGACCCAGCGGGACTGGACCGCGGTGTGGGCGCCTGATCCGCGGCCCACGCCCTCTGAAGGAAACCTCATTTTGACGATGCTGCCCATGTTGTCATCGTCGATATTCCAGTACGATTCAGCACCCTGGGATCCTTCCTGGTTGGATACCAAGCGCGCAGCGGCGCAAATCAGCGTGTCGGTGAACGCCGTACCGGTCACGGTCTTCGCGACCCATCTCCCGCTCGACACCAACCACCGCCGATCGCACATCAACGCCATGCTGACCTGGATCGCTGGCTTCGCTGGTCCGCGCATCGTTGGTGGCGATTTCAACATGGTAGCGGGGACGACGGAATACGCCACCATGCGGGGAGCGTTTGCTGACGCATGGACGCTGCTCGCGCCGAACGACCAGGGCTTCACAATGGACAAGCGCAGCTCAGCCGGGAACACCCCAGGACGGATTGATTACTGGTGGCAGGAGATTACCGACACGCAGGCGCGGGGCACCGAGATATGGGTCATCAAGACGAAGCGCAGCGACCACCATGCGCTGGTCATTGATCTCGACGTGCATGCGAAGTAGTGGACGTCGACTCAGCGTAGCGGGTGCGTTTTGCTGGCTTCGTGTCACGCGCATGCAACTCCTGCCTGGCCACAGCCGATCGTTCAACGCCTTGCCGTGTTATCGGGAGCGTCATTGACCGCAAGATCACCGAGCGCGTACTGGATGCCGGCCAGCAGGTGCTGGAGCATCTGGGGATTCGAAAATATGTCGGCACCGTGCCCGAGTCCCGTGTAGAACACGCGCCCCTTACCCTGACGCCGAATCCAGCTCATAGGAAAGTCCATGTCCTGCTTTCGGACGGGCAGGATGCGGCGCGCCGGTCCCGTCTTCTCGGGATCAATCCTCAGCAGCACGTGCATGTGATCGCGAAGAACGGGCTCTTGGAGCTGAAAGGCCTGGTCGGCAATCTGAAAGTCCTTGCCGCCGAATGCAGCGTTGATCGAGTTGCCTGGATCCTCTACCTTCATCGCCATCACTTCGCCGTTCCAGGGATGTCCGCCGTTCTCGGTTCCACCGAGCATCCGGCCGAACTCGGGCCACTGATCGTATTTCGGGTACTGCACGAAGGTGGCGATGGCATCGTGAATGCCGATGAATCCTTTTCCGCTTTCTACAAAACCGAGTAGAGATGCGCGCAACTCCGGATCGTCGAACAGCACGCCCAAGGTGTTATTGAAACAGATGGCGTCGAACTGCTTGATATTCGCCGGCCGGAACATCTCGATGTCGTCACTGAAGATTGCCTCGTAAGCACCCGTTACCTTGCCCATCTGCTGGATGGCGTAGTTGGCCGGCGGAATGGCGGCAGCGGAGCTTCCCAGAACGGGTTTGCCATCCCGCATGGATAGGTTGGTGACGAGCATCCGGCGAGGCTGCTTCGGTTTCGCCGGCGCGTTCCGCGGGACGGCTGCGTCGATTCGATCTTTCTGTTCGGGTTGGATCTCCTGCCCGTGTAAGGAGGCGCAACACAGCGCGATAACCAGGCAGGTTCGAGTTATTCGCACGCCTTCTCCCTTCTGCTTCTACTTTCGCTCCATCGCGAAGCCGAACGCGTAGAGCGTGCCGTCTCGCGTGCCCACGAATACGTGACCGGATCCGACCCAGAAACTCCGGCCCGACAGCGGACCGGTGATCGTCTTGTCACTCTGCCAGAGCGTCTTGCCGGTTGCACCGTGGAGTGCATAGAGTCCGGCGGGCGCGTTCGACGGTCCCGATGCAGCGAACGCGACACCATTCACAACGATGGGCGTCAGCGGCGCAGCGATGTTCTGCGAGACCCAGGCCGGCTGGACCGAGAACTTGCCGTCTTGATGTACAAGCTTCACCCCGAGTAATGCCCCACTCGAAACGGCGCCGTTTCCCCCAGCTCCCAGGCTCGCCGGCAATGCGCCCGCGACCGGGATGAGCAGCCAGCGTGCGGCCTCGAGTGTTTGCGTCGCTGACAAGCGGCAGGCGCGCCAGCGGCTCCTGACGGGACGGCGCGCTGCTGCCACATCGCTGGTGACTGTGCAGCGAAGGTTGCGGCGCCGCCCGTGAGAGACGCCGACGCGAACAGCGGCATAGCGTGACTTGCGCCGCCAAGAGAGTCGGCGTCGAGCAGCAGGATGCGCCCGTCCTTCGTGGTGATGGCCACGATGTCCTTGCCGGCCTCCTGAAAGATGACAGGTGGCGCAACGATCTCGACACCCGGCTGTGTGTACCAATCCTTCACGGCAAGCGTCTTCGGATCGAGCGCAACGACGGCGTTCGCATAACCGCCTGGAGTGACGGTGCCGGGCCCAACCGCCACTATCAACATGCCACTGGTGGTGAAGGCGACAGATCCGAGCGGACGCCCGCCGTTGGTCTTCCACGAGATTACCGACTTGGTGTCGCCCGGGATGTTGATCGCCCACACGCCGTCGGCCGCGCCGCCGCATCCCTGGCTCGTGGACGTGTACAGCAGGTCGCCGACAGCGATCAAATCGGAGAAGCGCGCGCCGGCCGGAAGGAACTGCGCTGGCCGCTGCAGATCTTTGCCCGACACCACTCCAAGCGTTCGGAACATGCCGTCGGCGCTGACCGCATAGACGACGCCGGAAGGCCGGAACAACCCGGTCCATGAGCCCTGTGCCGCCGCATTCGTCGGGAACGGTGACGTTCGCCATTGACCCGGCGGAATCGTAGACGACGTCACTGGCGATGGCGGCGCCGCTGCGGGAGGCGCCGGAGCCGGCAAAGGCGCTGCCGCCGCAGGCGGAGTAGTTGCGGGCGCGGGAACCCCTCGTCCTCCACCGCCGCGAGCGGGAATCGGCACACCCGCGCCCGGTTCACCGACCGCGCTGCTGTACGAGCCTCTTCCGCGACCTCCGCCGCCCCGGCCCGGTCCGGGATCCTGAGGCGTGAGGCTCACCATGCGCGTCAACGACCCTGAGATCCCGCCGGGACATTCCGCCGTACCCGCGGCAAGCGCACCCGCGAAACCTCGGGTCCAGAAAAGGTTTCCCGTGTCGTTGTCGATCGCAAAGACCTGATTGGAGGGAGCGGCGATCGTGGAGAGCGGCGTGAAGATGTTCACGCCCGATGTGATTACACCGGGACCGAGGGAGACGCCGTGCCTTACGGGACTCTCGAGCGTTGTCTTCCACTGAAGCTCGAATCCCGGCGCGCTCATCGTCTCGATGGAGATGCTTACGTCGTTCCGGATCGACGACGTGCGCTGCGCATCCGCGTAAGCGGTCGGCCATTCCGTCGGGTTGCCGCGACTTTGCCCACCGACGATGACGACTGCGGCGATTGTCGCGGCGAGTGCAGCGAACCTGGTGTGACTGTGCACGATCCGCCGCCTCACTGTCGTGCCCCCGCCGGGATGCCGAAGCTGTACAGGGTGCCGTCGAACGTCCCCAGATACGCGCGCCCGTTAGCGACCGTCAGGCCGCTCCAGTGATTCCACGACGTGATCTGGTTGCCGCTGGACCAGAGCTCCTTGCCGGTTTGACCGTCGAGCGCGTAGAGTGTCGCGTGCCGCGAGCTCAGTATGCGGCGCTCGGAATATGGATTGAGCCCGCCGCCGACCCATGGACCACCGGGCTCGTTCCAGGCAATGTCGGGGAGCGTCTGGGTCGTGTCCTCACCCGACCCGTACGCGAACACCACGCCGTTGGCCACGACGACTTCTTCGGCCATGTCCATGTCGCGCGAGAGCCACGCGGGGTTCAACCGCCATTGGCCGGGGGTCGTTTCCTCCAGCTTGTAGGCTGCGACCCCACCCATCTTCGGCCGGCCGTACTCGATCGGCGCGCGGAAGCTTCGGCTCACTGGTCCCCAGAACGGCACAAGGACCCACTGCACGCCGCGCGAATCCTGCCAGGCTGCCATGGCGCCCCAGACCCCCTTGGCATCGAATGCCTGATCGTCATTGCACAGGAGCGGTGTCGTGTGAAGGGTCGTGCGGTGATCCTCGCCACCGAGCGCGTCGCGATCGAGGAGCCACAGGCGGCACTCCTTGCTGGTGCCGACGAGGAACTTCCGGCCGCGATAGTCGAACGCCATCGGCGTCACGTTCATGTCCAGATCGCGCGCCCGCATCCAATTGGCGTTCCGCGGCGCGAAGTAGTCGACGAGCTGCAGCTGCTGGTTGTCGTCGAGCCTGGCTCCGACGATGGCGTTGCCGAGGCTCATCGCCTGCGGGCTGAACATCGCGTCGCCCGTCACCATATAGACCACACCCTCGGGCGAAATTGCCGCGCCTCGCCGGCCCCACATGCCGCCGCCTGCTGGAAGGAACGTGCTCGCTCTCCGCGTCGCCAGATGGTACGAGTAGAGCGCATTCGGAATGCCGCCGCAGCCCTGCGCCGTGGCCGTATAGACCACGCCCTTGACGACGTTCAGGGCGTAGGGCTTCCCGTTGGGAGGCAGGAACTTGTCGGGAGGGGCAACGTCGGAGCCGTCCGCCGCATTGATCTGGTGAAGCCGACCGTCCCACCCGATCGCGTAGATCGTGTACTCGCCTGGCGAGACCTGCTCCATCGCCGGCACCGCCGTTTGTCCCCCCAGGCAGAGCGTGTGGTAGACGGTCCTGTCACTGTGGGCGAACGTGCTCTCATATCGCTTTTTCCAGAGCAGCTTGATGTCCTTGACGTTGGCCGGGGTGAAGACTTTCTCGTCTTTCATCCAGCCCGTACGCCCGGGATCGTTCCCTTCGGTCAGGTAGTCGGACGCCATGAGGGGGATCCATGACCCGATCACGGCCAGCGCTACACATTGTCGAAGCGGGACGAGCACACACCAGCACACCACCGGCATGCAAACTCGCGTCGTCAAAAAGCGAATGAACATGGCTGTTCGACCGGGACTGTCAAACGCGCGGCGATGCCCGACCGGGACGTCAGTGACACACTGACGTCCCGGTTCGACCTGTAGGCTCCCGCTCAGAACGTCACGCGAGCGCCGAGCTGAATCACCCGATTCGAGTTGGCGCGCACGCCGCTGATCGAGCCAAAGGCGGGATTCGTTTGCGCCCCTGTGACGAAGTCGAAGGTCGCAACCGTGTTCACACCTTGATATTGCGTGGTGTTGAAGACGTTGTACGCCTCAGCGCGTATTTGCAGGATGCGTCCGTGTCCCAGACTGAAGTTTTTCAGCAGGGTCATGTCGTGGTTGATGTAGCCCAGGCCCATGCGCGCATCTTCCTGCCCGGCGCCAACTCCGGTGCCCTGGTATAGGGTGTCTTTCGGATCGGTCAGCGGTCCCGGCGGCTTGACGCACTCGGTCTTGTACTGGCGGTCGAACGTCCGCTCGCTGCGCGGCAGGTTCGGGTCGCACACGATGATCACGCGCGAACCGCCGAGACCTCCGGTCAATGTCGTGGCGTTCGGTGCCGCGCCGCTGAAGTTGTAGGTGAAGTTCGACCAGGTGCCGCCCAGGAAAGTCGAGATCCCGGACAACTGCCAGCCGTCGAAGGCGCCCTTGGCGATCACGTTGCCGCCCATGAACCGGCTCAGGCCCGGCAGCATCCAGTTGTACGTGAACTTCGCATTGTGCGGCCGGCTGCCGTTCTTGTGCGAGTTCCGGGATTCGTTGTCTTCGGGTGTTCGGTACCAGTCGTAGGCCGTGTACACCTTGGTGACCGATCCCGTGTAGTTGGCGGCCCAGGCCAAGCCGTTCGCCAGGCGGCGGCGGACTTCGATCTGGATCCCGTTGTAGTTGCGATAGAGCTGATCCAGGAACACGCGCTGCGTGATGGCGCCGCGTCCCGGGTAGTTGGGACGGATCAGGTTGGTTGTCAGAACGTTGCCCGTGGTGGGATCGATCATGCTGGG
>Ga0114129_10013729_pt1 | contig 11545 bp, 9 predicted proteins | sample RhiMetdeltSRZDD1_FD_80071 | JGI IMG/M metagenome (GOLD analysis project Ga0114129, IMG submission 80071) | Populus rhizosphere microbial communities from Tennessee, USA - Rhizosphere MetaG P. deltoides SRZDD1 (version 2) (version 2) | ecosystem: Host-associated > Plants > Roots > Rhizosphere >... | reverse complement strand
CGGGGCGGCAGCGGCGGTGGCAGCAGTGCCGGCGGAAGTGGCGGCAGCGGCGGTGGCAGCAGTGCCGACGGCGGTGGCAGCAATGCCGGCGGCGGGGGCAGGCGCGCGGGAAACAGCGGCGAGGGCCTGAGCAGCGGTAGGGAGAGCAGCGGCCAGGAGCATGGCGGTGGCGAGGGCAGCGGTGCCCGGAGCAGCGGCGGGGCGAGCAATGCCCGGAGCAGCGGCGGGGCGAGCGATGCCGGGGGCAGCGGCGGCGAGGGCAGCGGCGCGGGAAACAGCGGTGGAGAGAGCAGGGGCCGGAGCAGCAGGCGCGGGCTGGAGGCGGAACTGGCCCTCCGCGACGCCGCGATCATGGAGCTGCTGTACGCGACCGGCATCCGGGTCAGTGAGCTGTGCGGCCTCGACGTTGACGACCTCGATGAGGGGCGGAACACGGTCCGGGTCTTCGGCAAGGGCGGCCGGGAACGCACCGTGCCCGTAGGGCTGCCCGCTGTCCGGGCGGTGGCCGTCTGGAGGCGCGCGGGCCGTCCGGTGCTCGCGCGTCAGGGCAGCGGTCCCGCCCTGTTCCTGGGGGCACGGGGCGGTCGGCTTGATCCCCGGACCGCCCGGCGGGTCGTGCACGCCTGCCTGGCCGCGGTGGCCGGCGTGCCCGAGTCCGGGCCGCACGGGCTGCGCCACGCTGCCGCCACACATCTGCTGGAAGGCGGCGCCGACCTGAGAAGCGTGCAGGAGATCCTTGGCCATGCATCGCTGGCGAGCACGCAGATCTACACCCACGTCTCCGTCGAGCGGCTGACGGCCGCTTACCGCCAGGCCCACCCCCGGGCGTAGGCCGCGCCGGGACAGCCGCCGCTGGTCACCGGGCGGCCCGGACCGCCGGGAACGGGTAGACTACGGGGCGGCCGGGAAGGTCTGTGCGCCCTGGCGCACGCGGCTTCCCGCCTAATTCGCGCGTCCGCCTGCCGCAAAGGCAGATCCGGCCGGACTTCCGGTGGGCGCACCTCATCGGTCTGCGGCTCTTGCCGCAGTGAAGGTGCGCACGGGCGCCAGGACTAACCGAGCGCCTGCCCACGGCACGGCGCACGACAGGAAGGGGACACCGGCATGGCCCCGGTCGTCACCATGAGGCAGCTCCTTGAGAGCGGCGTCCACTTCGGGCACCAGACCCGGCGCTGGAACCCGAAGATGAAGCGCTTCATCTTCGCCGAGCGCAACGGCATCTACATCATCGACCTGCAGCAGTCGCTGGATTTCATCGACCGCGCCTACGAGTTCATCAAGGAGACCGTCGCCCACGGCGGGACCGTCCTCTACGTCGGCACCAAGAAGCAGGCGCAGGAGGCGATTGCCGAGCAGGCCCGCCGGGTCGGAATGCCGTTCGTCAACCAGCGCTGGTTGGGCGGCATGCTGACCAACTTCTCCACCGTCTACAAGCGCCTGCAGCGGCTCAAGGAACTCGACGAGATCGACTTCGAGGACGTCGCGGGCTCCGGCATGACCAAGAAGGAACTGCTGCACCTGCGCCGCGAGCGGGACAAGCTCGACCGCTCCCTCGGCGGCATCAAGGACATGGCCCGGACCCCGAGTGCTCTGTGGGTGGTGGACACCAAGAAGGAGCACATCGCCGTCAGTGAGGCGCGCAAGCTCGGGATCCCGGTGATTGCGATCCTCGACACCAACTGCGATCCCGATGAGGTCACCTACCCCATCCCCGGGAATGACGACGCGATCCGCAGCGTTTCCCTGCTCACGCGGGTGGTGGCCGATGCCGTCGCGGACGGGTTGATAGCCCGGGCCGGGGCCGCGAACGGCGAGGACAAGCCGGCCGCTGCGGCGGGGTCTGGCGAGCTTGGCGCCGAGGAGCCGCTGGCGGAATGGGAGCGCGAGCTTCTTGAGCACAAGGACAGCGCCGCCCAGGAGGCCGGACCGGCTACCGAGGCACGAGCCGGCGAGGCCCCCGCTCCCGAGGCGGGCGGCCCTGCTCCCGAGGCGGGCGGCCCTGCTCCCGAGGCGGGCGGTCAAGTTCCCGACGCCGGCGGTCCCACTCCGGAGGCTCGCGGCGCCGCTCCCGATGCCGCCGCAGGCGAAACGGCGCCCGGTGCGGTCCCTGAGGCCACGACCGGCGGCCCCGCCCCAGCTGCCGGGTCCGGGGAGACCGGATCCGGGGAGACCGGGTCTGGTGAGACCGGGTCCGGGCAGGCCGGTGACGACGCGGCAGAGACCGCGGCCGGTGGCGCGCCCGAAGCCTGAGCCCGTGGCCACCCGGCACACAGCACGTTCCTGAACAACAAGAAGCGAGAGAAGAGATCATGGCGAACTTCACCGCCGCGGATGTGAAGCGGCTACGTGATGCGACAGCCGCTGGGATGCTCGACTGCAAGAAGGCGCTTGAGGAGGCGGACGGGGACTTCGACGCCGCGGTTGAGATCCTCCGCGTGAAGGGTGCCAAGGACGTCGGGAAGCGGGCCGGCCGGGTCGCGGCCAACGGGCTCGTCACCGCGGCACTGGACGGCACCAGCGCCGGGGTCCTCGTCGAGCTGAACTGTGAGACCGACTTCGTGGCCAAGACCGAGCTGTTCCAGCAGGCGGCGGCCGACATCGCGGCCGCCGCGCTGGCACACAGGCCAGCCGACCGGCTGGCGCTGCTGGGGACCGAGGTCCGCCCCGGCATGACGGCCCAGCAGCTCATCGAGGAGGCGGGCGCCTCGCTCAAGGAGAAGCTGGAACTCGGCCGGTATGCCCTGCTCGAAGGCGGCTATGTAGCCAGCTATCTGCACCGGTCCGACCGCGCCCTGCCGCCGACCCTGGGGGTGCTCGTCCAGCTGGACGTGTCGGCCGAGGAGACGGGCAAGGATGTCGCGCAGCAGGTGGCGGCGATGCGGCCGCAGTATGTCACCCGCGATCAGGTACCCGGCGACGTGGTCGAGAACGAGCGGCGGATCGCGGAGCAGATGACCCGCGAGGAAGGCAAGCCCGAGCAGGCGATCGGCAGGATCGTCGAGGGTCGGCTGGGTGCGTTCTTCAAGGACGTCGTGCTCACCGAGCAGGCGTTCATCAAGGACCCGAAGAAGACGATCAAGCAGGTACTGTCCGATCAGGGCGTCACCGTGCAGGCGTTCGCCCGGTTCCAGGTGGGCCAGGCCGGCTGAGCCCCCGGGCCGCCGCCCCGGCGTGGGCGGTGGGCCCACGGGCGGGCAGGCGGCTTGCCTGTTGTTGTCTTTGCCGGGGCGGAGAGGGGTAACGTCGTGCGGACAGCACATGAAGGGCAGACGCACGTCGGCCCGCCGGTCCCGCGAGGACCGGGCCGGGCAGGCAAGCAGGCCAGACACGCCAGGCATGCCCGGCTGGCCAGACATACCCGGCAGGCAAGGGACCGACGGGAGCGACAGTGATAGAAGAGATCCTCTTCGGGGCCGAGGAAAAGATGGAGAAGGCCGTCGCGGTCGCCAAGGAGGAGTTTGGCACCATCCGGACCGGCCGCGCCCACCCGGCAATGTTCAGCAAGATCACGGCCGAGTATTACGGCACCCAGACCCCGGTCAACCAGCTCGCCTCTTTCCATATCCCGGAACCGCGGATGGTGGTGGTGCAGCCATTCGACAAGTCGTCGCTGGCAGCGATCGAAAAGGCGATCCGGAACAGTGACCTCGGGGTGAACCCCGCGAACGACGGTGCCATCATCCGCGTGGTCTTCCCCGAGCTCTCCGAGGAGCGCAGGCGCGAGTACATCAAGATCGCGCGGCACAAGGCGGAGGACGGCCGGGTGTCGATCCGCAACATCCGCAGGAACACCAAGGACTCACTGGACAAGCTCGTCAAGAGCGGGGAATCGGGTGAGGACGAGGTTCGCCGGGCGGAGCGGGAACTCGACGATCTGACCCACACCTACGTGGGGCAGGTGGATGAGCTGCTCAAGCACAAGGAAGCCGAGCTCCTCGAGGTCTGAGGTGTCAGCCGACGGACCGGCCGAGCCTGTGGTGCCGGGGAAGGATGGCACACCGCGCGCCCGGGCCCCGGTGCGGGCCGGCCGGAACCTCCCGGCCGCGCTGGGAGTAGGGGTGGCGCTGGGCGGTCTCGCCATCGTCACGCTGTTCACGGTCAAAGCCACCTTCCTCATCTACCTGGCCGCTGCCATCGCGGTCGCGTTGTGGGAGCTGTCCCGGGCCCTCGGGGCGCGGGACATCGGCCTGCCGCTGGTTCCGGTGGCCGTCGGCGGTACCGCGGCGATCGTGCTGGCGTACTGGTGGGGCGAACGCGCTCTGGTGGCGTGCGTAGCCATCACCATGATCGTGATCCTGGCCTGGCGCCTGCCGGGTGGCACGGTCGGCTACCTGCGGGACGTGACCGCGGGCGCCTTTGCCCTGATCTACCTGCCGCTGATGGCGGGGTTCGCCTCGCTCATGCTCGCCGCGCCCGACGGGTCGCGGCGCACCCTGCTCTTTCTCATCTTGGGCGTGTGCAGCGACATCGGCGGCTACGCCACCGGAGTCCTCATCGGGCGCCACCTCATGGTGCCCACGATCAGCCCGAAGAAGACCTGGGAAGGGTTCGGGGGTTCGGCGCTGGCCTGCCTGGTGGCAGGTGCCGTCGCACTGCCGCTCCTGCTGCACGGGGCGGTCTGGCAGGGACTGCTGATTGGCGCGGCAGCGCTGCTGGCGGCCACGCTCGGAGATCTCACCGAATCGATGATCAAGCGGGATCTGCAGATCAAGGACATGGGCTCGGTCCTGCCCGGCCATGGCGGCGTCCTCGACCGGATCGACTCGCTGGCGCTCGCCGCGCCGGTGGTGTGGCTGCTCCTAATCGCCTTCATACCGGTGGCGGGCCAGGGCTGAAAGGGAGCCGTCACAAAGGCCTGCCGCCCATCTGGCCGCGTTTGGAGCCTGTTTTCATGGGGAGTTTGCGGGCGTCTATCCGCGTCGTGGCGATGGGAGTGCTGAGCGATGTTCAGACGGCCGGTCAGCATCGTCTTCATTATCTACGTCATCATCGGCATCGTGGTGGCATGGACCCGTGCTTACATAACCGTCGGCCTTATCAAGGGTGTGCTCTCCGCGCTGCTCGCGATATTCCTCTGGTTCCTCCCCCTGCTCGGCGTCAGCCTCCACCTGCACTAGGCACGCCTGGCGAGTCTGGGCATGCCGGAGAGCTGCCAGACGTGCCGGAGACCCGCCAGACGTGCCGGAGAGCCGCCTGACGTGCCGGGCCAGCGGCGGGCTGCCGACGGCTAAGCGGCCGACAACCCAGCTGCGGCGCTGCGCGGCAAGCTGGGTGATCAGGCTGGACGCGCCGCGCTCCTTGGCCAGTTGCCGTTCCCGCTCGGTGATCGGCAGGATCCAGAGCCACCGGACAGGTTCGGAGGCGAAGGAGAACCCCGACAGGTCGGGCACCTCGGGGCCGATCAGCTGGGCGGGGTCGTCGAGCAGGAGCACCGCCTCGTTCCCCCCGCCCAGGGGGAAGGTCGCTGGCTCGTGGTACCAGCGGATGCTGTGACCGGCCCCGAACCACGTGACGGCCCGCCAGGGGTACTGGGCCAGCCACAGGAAGATGCGCGCCGCCTCGGGGCTGGGCACGGTGGTGGCGATGGCGAGCTCGATCCGCGCGTAGCCGCTGGGATCCTCCATCACCTGCTCGACCACGGGCATCCGCTGGCAGCTCATGCCGACCGTGGAGAGCACCGTGTACGGCCGCTGCTCGGTGGGTGGGCGCTCGGAGACCCCCACCACGGGCTGCTTGCCGCCGCCGACATCCCAGTACCGCGCGCCGGGCCCGAGCCGGGCCAGCAGGTGGCCCAGCATGGACTGCTGGAAGCCCGTCCACGAATCCTCGCGCCCGCGCCAGCGCCAGAACGCCGTCGCCCGGTCGGCCCGCGGGCCCAGACCTTCCATTGCGTCATCGAGGGACCAGCCGAACGGGCTCTGGCCCACGATGTCTCGGCTGTATCCGGGCATCCCCCGGGACATGTCGGACCATCCGGGGATGACGGCCAGGATCTGGCCGCCCTCGATGATGGCGACCCCGTCGCCCTCCTCGAACCACAGGGCGCGCAACGTCCGGGGGTCAAAGGGCGGCCGGCCGCCGGGATGCTTGGTATGACCGGCGGGCATCAGCGGCGCCCGGCCGGCGTTGAGCCGTGACAGGTCGGTGCTCGCGGGCGCCTGCTGGTGATTGGCGATCCACGCGGCGCCCACAATGGCATCGGCGTCGTGCAGGTAGACGGCGGTGGTGGCGCCGTCATACTCGACTATCACCCGGCGGCTGCCGTATGGGCTCTGATTGTCCAGCAGGATCCCCGGCTGGCCGGAATGTGCGGCAAGCCGTGAGCTACCCGCGCCCTTGCGCAACGTTGGCATGTGTCGAAATCTACTGACTTGCCGCAGGCCATGAATGCGTTGCCGGCAGATATTCTTCAGGTTGTCGTCGGTCAGCGCCCGGCGTCACCCGCGGACCGCCACCCGCCAGCACCCGAACGGAGCATCCTTGCCCGGCACCCGTACCCGGCCACCCCGCCATCTGGCCGACCTCGACCCAGCCGCGCGCCGGGCGGCCGCCGCCGAGCTGGGCGGTGAGCCCTTCCGCGGCGACCAGCTCGCCCGCCACTATTTCGCGCGGCTGACCGATGACCCGGACGACATGACCGACCTCCCGCTGGCCTCCCGCGCCGAACTCGCCGCCGCGCTGCTGCCACGGCTGCTCGCCGCCGAGCGTGAGCAATCCTGCGACAGCGGGATGACCCGCAAGACACTGTGGCGCACGGTGGACGGCGCCTACGTGGAGTCGGTCCTCATGCGCTACCCGGGGCGCGTCACCATGTGCGTTTCGTCGCAGGCCGGCTGCGGGATGGCCTGCCCGTTCTGCGCCACCGGCCAGGCAGGGCTGACCAGGAACCTGTCTGCTGCCGAGATTGTCGCGCAGGTGGTGGCCGGCGCGCGGGCGCTCGCCCGGGGCGAGGTCCCCGGCGGGCCCGGCCGGGTCTCCAACGTTGTGTTCATGGGCATGGGCGAGCCGCTCGCGAACTACCCGCAGGTGATCACCGCGCTGCGCCGGCTCACCGACCCGGTGCCCGACGGGCTCGGCATCTCCCAGCGGTCGGTCACCGTCTCCACGGTCGGCCTGGTCCCGGCGATCCGGCGGCTCACCGCCGAGCGGCTCGGAGTCACCCTGGCCGTGTCGCTGCACGCGCCGGACGACGAGCTACGCGACGAGCTGGTGCCGGTGAACAGGCGGTGGAAGGTGGCCGAGGTTCTCGGCGCGGCCTGGGAGTACGCGAGCGTCACCGGCCGCCGGGTTTCGATCGAGTACGCGATGATCAAGGATGTCAACGACCAGCGCTGGCGGGGCGAGGCGCTGGCGCGCCTGCTCGCCGGGCGGCTGGCCCACGTCAACCTGATCCCGCTCAACCCGACGCCAGGCTCGCGGTGGACCGCCTCCACGCCGGCGGCGACCAAGGACTTCGTGGCGGCCCTGGAGGCCCGCCACATACCGGTGACGGTGCGCGATACGCGCGGCCGTGAGATCGACGGAGCGTGCGGCCAACTGGCAGCGAAGAATATGCCTAACGATGGCCGCGGGGGACTCCCGCTCGCACCACCGGTGCCGGTGCCTGAGTAACTGGCGGGGTCACGGACCAGTAGCGTTGTCGGTCATGGCCGGGAAGAACCCTTTCACTCGGGGAAGTCGCGCCGCGGCCTGGTGGCTGGTACACCGGCTCTGGCAGGGTGCCGAGCGCGCGGGGGCGATCACCGCGGACACTCCGGCCGGCCGCGCTTTCGCGTCGTTCGGCCCAGGCTCGGTGATCGGCTTCCCCGCCGGCGCCGTGTACGGCGAGCGGTGGATCGAGATAGGCGCGGGCACGTTGGTCGCCGCGCAGGTCAGCCTCAGCGCGGGGATGGTCCCGGGGCAGGATCTGGGGGATCAGCCGGTGCTGCGGATCGGTGATCACTGTGTCATCGGCCGGGGCAGCCACATCGTCGCCCATCACTCCATCGTTATCGGGGATGACGTCTTCACCGGCCCCTACGTCTACATCACTGACCAGAACCACGGCTACGCCGACCCGAACGTGCCGATCGGGCGGCAGTGGCCGAGCAACACGGCGGTGTCCATTGGTGCGGGAAGCTGGCTCGGTGCGGGGGTGATCGTGCTTCCCGGCGCGTGCATCGGGCGCAACGTGGCGGTCGCCGCTGGCTCCGTCGTCCGCGGCCAGGTGCCGGATCGGTGCCTGGTCGCCGGGGTACCAGCTAGAGTCGTCCGCGAGTACGTGACGGGTAACGGGTGGTCACCAACGGCGCCAACGTCTAGCGATCATGGCTGATCGGCCAGGAAACCGGCTGTTTGTCTGTCACGATGGGATGACTGCCGTTGACGGAAGCGGCGGATCGCCACGCGGCGTCCGGCCGGGGCGAGCGCCCGGCGGCACCACAGCGGAGAGGGCACGTGGAGGGACTGGACGGTCTTGTCGCGACCGCGGCATACCAGCCGGAGCCGACGGCTGCCGCCGCGGCACGCCGTTTCGTCCGCGACACGCTGCAGACCTGGCTCATCAGCGGCGCCACGATCGCAAGCCACGGGCTGGTTGACGACGCCGTGCTGCTCACCAGCGAACTGGTTACCAACGCCGTGGTGCACGCCGGAACTGCGGTCGAGGTCACCTGCAAGCTGGCCGGCGGAGGGGTCGAGGTCGTGGTCAGCGATAGCCACCCGGCCAGCCTGGTGCCCGAGCCCCCAGAGCACGAGCACATTCCCGCCGAGCGCACCAGTGGATACGGGCTGCTGCTCCCGGCGGCCCTCGCGTCCGCGTGGGGCGTGACCTATGGGCAGTCCGCCAAGGCGGTGTGGTTCCGGATAGGACAGGCGGAATCCGCCCCGGAACCGGGACCTGGCCAGGGCGGTCAGCGGGGGGACGGCCTGCGCGCCGCCCTCGACACCGGGTTCCACGCGGTCCCCGATCGCGGGCCAGATGGACAGGCAAAGCTGGTGGCCGCGCTGCGCCAGGCGCCGGTTGCCCCGGTCGTCGCGGGAGCGGGAGGGGCGCCGGCGGGGAACGGCATCCACCGGTGGCCGGTGCCTCCATTCGGAGAGCCTGGCTATGACGAGCTGCTGACCACCACGGTGGAGTCGGCACGCGCGGCCGTAGGCGCGGACGCCGCCTACGCCATGGTGCCCGATGAGGACGGTGAGCTTCGGTTGCGGGCGGCGGTCGGCCGTTTCCCGTCGCCGGCGGTGACCACAGCCCCGGCGGGCGCCGGGCCGGCCGGGCTTGAGGGACAGGCGAAGGCGGCTGGCCGGACTGGGCAGATCCCGCAGGCCACACGCAGGCAGTCGGCAAAGAGGACCGGCAGGGCCAGCCGGGCAGGACGCTCCGGGCAGGCCAGGCGGGCCAGGATGGTGGAGCAGGCCAGGCGGGCCGGTCTGCTGGCGCAGCCCGGAACGGGCGCACCGTCGCTGGCAGTGGCGCGGGCGGCGGCCGACGCAGCTCCATCCGTGCTGACCGTGCCGCTGGTGGTGGATGGCCGGGTGACCGGCCTGCTGGCGGTGGCATCCGGGACGGCGAACAGGTTCCGCGACGACGAGGCGGTCCGGTTGCAGCATTTCGCCGACCGGTGGGGGCCGACGCTCGAGCGTGCGCGGCTCAGCGAGCTGGAACGGGTCCGGCGCGGCCGCATCGGCGCGCTTGCGCAAGCCCGCGGGCTGCTAGCCGACGACCTCAGCGCCGATGAGGTCCCGATGCTGGCCGCTGAGGCCGCGGTGCCCCGGCTCGTGCCCTGGTGTGCGGTGCTCCTGCCCGCGGACGGGATGGGTCTGCGGGTGGTCTACGCGCGGCACATGGACGAGGAATGGTCGCCGGCCCTTGCGTGGCTGCTTGACCGCGTGTCCGAGACGGCGGGCGCCGAGCCGCCCCGCCCGGCCGTCCCGGGCCGCCCTGGGCCGATGTGGCGCTGGCCGATGGCGGTGCCGGGGCTGGCACAGGCACCCAAAGGCGCCGATGCGCTCGCCGCCGAAACCGCCTGGTGCTTCCCGCTGGGCATGCGCGCAGGCGCGGGTCTGCTGGCCGTCGGCCACCAGCGCGACGAGCGGCTCCCCAGGGAGGTGGCGGACCTGGCGGCCGATCTCGCATGCCGGGTCGGCCTGGCGCTGGACAACGCCCGGCTGGTGGGCCAGCGGCGCTGACCGCCTCCCGCGCTTCCCAGCTTGATGCCCGCGGCGCTGATGGCCTGCTTGCCTGCTGGCTAGCCGACGGCCTGCTTCTGCCGTTGCTTGCCGCTCGTGGGCTGCTTCTGCCGCTGCTTCCGTCCCGCAGGCTGCTCCTGGCGCTGCCTCCCGGGCGTGTGCTGCTGCTTCCCTGGCGCGTGCTGCTGGCTGCGTGGCGTGGGCTGCTCTCGTCGCCCGGCCCGCCCCGGGGGGCTGGGCGGGCCGGACGAGTCCTGCGGGCCGGACGGATGCTGCGGGCTGGCGGAGTCCTGCGGGCCGGGCGGATGCTGAGGGCCAGATGGATGCTGCGGGCCGGACGAGTCCTGCGGGCCGGGAGAGTCCGACGAGCCGGGAGCGTCATGCAGCTGGGGCGCGAATTCCTTCCCGCGCAGCGCCTGCTCCACGAGGTTCGCGGCGTGCGCGGCCGTAACGAGACGCCGCCCCTCGGTCCGGTAGGCGGCGAGCACCGCGTCCAGCCCGCTCACGGGGAGCACGCCGCCAAGCTCGGTCCGGGCGGTGCGGTATCCCTGGCGCGCCCCCTCCACACAGGCCGCCAGGTGACGCCTGGCCAGCGTCGCGAGCGCAACGGGATGGCGCCGCAGGACCCCATGCAGCCGGTAGTCCGGCGGGACCACGTCCAGCAGCCATGTCACGGCGGTCCGCTCGAAGTCCTCGCTGCCCGGCGGGTGAACCCCGGTTGGCCATCCGGGTGGCAGATAGGCGACCATGCGCTAACTATAGCAGATTTATCGAACAGATGTTCTAGAGAGTTGAGCCGGGAACAAGGATGTCCGGGTGGCGTTGGTCACACCACCCGGACATCCTTGGCTCACCAGTGCCATCTCCGTGACCGCCGACCGGGCCTGGCCGGCCCGGCGGGGTGGGCGGCCACCGGCATCTCCGGTGTTTGCGTCTGGTAGACGGCGCGGACGAGCCATCTCATGCGTTGAGCAGGCTGGCCGCCTGCAGGCAGCCGGGCTGCCCCTCCTCGGCGATGATCTGGTCGGAGTTAGAGCGGCGCCGCGCGCGCCGCGCCTGCCGGGCAAGCCGCGACCAGCATGCGCGAGCCTGCCAGTCCCTGACGCGCTCGGAAACCAGGGCTTCCGCCAGTGCTGGGTTCACAGTGCCCTCCCGGGTCTGGGCCAGGGGTCCTGGCCGTTCACCTTCGAGGATCGTGCTAAGGCGGCCGGCGGCACATCGGGCGGATGCCCTATCTCTGCGTGTAGGGCGGCACTAAGGCGGCGGGCTCAGTTCTTAGGCGCGACGCGGCGCGCGATAGCGGCGGATGGCAACCCGCCGGGAGCGACAACACCCCTGGTCACAGGGTCCATCTGTCAACGCGGCGCCATGGTGG